>JADHEF010000233.1_pt1 | contig 66675 bp, 47 predicted proteins | sample 8952391 | NCBI WGS metagenome assembly JADHEF01 (sample SAMN16124439, study PRJNA663245) | bioreactor sludge metagenome | isolation source: sludge (nitrite) | place: India:Bengaluru | collected 2019-02-28 | reverse complement strand
TCGGGCTTGAGCGGGTCGGCCTGACGGACAACTTCTTCGAACTGGGCGGGCATTCCCTGCTGGTGATCAATATCGTGTCGCGTATTCAACTCGAACTGGGGCTGACACTGGTCCCGCAGCTGCTGTTCCAATACCCGGTGCTCGGTGCACTGGTGGCGCAACTGCAAGCCACCGGCGCACAGGTGCAGGATGCGACCCTGAGCCGTCTGGAAGGCCTGCTCGACGACATGGAGGGGCTGTGATGGACAGTACCGTTGCCGCGCGGATCGCTCGCCGCTTCATCACCTTGCCCCTGGACAAGCGTGCGCTGTACCTGGAGAAGATGCTGGCCGAGGGCGTGTCCCCGGCCAACCTGCCGATCCCCGAGGTGCAGTCGGCCTTCGAGCAACTGCCGCTGTCCTTCGCCCAGGAGCGCCAGTGGTTCCTCTGGCAACTGGAGCCGCACAGCAGTGCCTATCACATCCCCATGGCCCTGCGGCTGCGCGGCCGGCTGGATCGCCAAGCGCTGCAAGGTGCCTTCGAGCGGTTGGTGGAACGGCATCAGACGCTGCGCACCCGCTTTGTCTTCGACCAGACGCGCCCATTGCAGGTGATCGACCCCGGGGCCGGGTTGGCTATCGCCCATGAGGTAGTCGGGCCGCTGGACCTGGCACAACTGGAGGCCCGGGTGGCCGAGGAAACCCGTCACCCGTTCGACCTCGAGGCGGGGCCGCTGCTGCGGGTCCGCCTGCTGGAGCTGGCGCCCGACGACCATGTGCTGGTACTGACTCAGCACCATATCGTTTCCGATGGCGTGTCGATGCAGGTGATGGTCGGCGAGCTGATCGCCCTGTATGCCGGCTTGAGCCTCGGCCAGGCGCCGACGCTGGCGCCGCTGCCGATCCAGTACGCCGACTATGCCCTGTGGCAGCGCCACTGGATGGAGGCGGGCGAGCGTGATCGCCAGCTGGCCTACTGGACCGAGCGCCTGGGCGCGCAGCAACCGGTGCTGGAACTGCCGCTGGATCACGCGCGGCCGGCGCAGCCCAGCCACCGTGGCGCGCGCTGCAACCTGCAACTGCCGGCGGCCTTGAGTCATGCCTTGCACGCCTTGGCCCGGGCCGAGGGTGGCACCTTGTTCATGTTGCTGCTGGCGGCATTGCACGCATTGTTGCACCGCTACAGCGGCCAGCACGATATCCGCATCGGGGTGCCCAGCGCCAACCGCAACCGGGTCGAGACCGAAGGGCTGATCGGTTACTTCGTCAACACTCAGGTGATTCGTGCCCAGGTTGCCGGCGAGCAGCCCTTCGTCGAATTGTTGCGCCAGGTGCGCCAGCACGCCTTGGATGCCCAGGCCTATCAGGAGCTGCCGTTCGAGCAACTGGTCGAGGCCCTGGCGCCGGAGCGCACCCTGGGGCTCAACCCGCTGTTTCAGGTGATGTTCAACCACCAAGCGGCCGGCCGTGGCGGGGCGACCAGTGCGCGCCTGGGCGACCTGCAGATCGAAGGCGTGGACAGTGTCACCGAAGTGGCCCAACTGGACCTGACCCTGGAGACCCGCGAATCGCCAGAGGGATTGGAGGCGTCGTTCATCTATGCCACCAACCTGTTCGAGCGCTCGACCATCGAGCGGCTGTCCACCCACTTCATCAACCTGCTGCAAGGCATCGTCGAGCAACCGCACCAACCGGTGGCCGAACTGCCATTGCTGGCGGCTGCCGAGCGCGAGCGCACCTTGGTCACGTGGAACGCCACCGCTGAACAGTACCCGCTGCAGCAGAGCATCCAGCAACTGATCGAGGCCCAGGTGCAGCGCACCCCGGATGCCCCGGCGCTGGCCTTCGGCGAGGTGCGCCTGAGCTACGCCCAGCTCAACGCCCGCGCCAACCGCCTGGCCCATCGCCTGATCGCCCTGGGGGTCGGCGCGGATGGGCTGGTGGGCATCGCGGTGGAGCGTTCGGTGGAGATGGTGGTCGGTTTGCTGGCCATCCTCAAGGCCGGTGGCGCCTACGTGCCGCTGGACCCGGACTACCCCGAAGACCGCCTGCGCTACATGCTCGAGGACAGCGGCGTGCAGCTGCTGCTGACCCAGAGCCACCTGCAACTGCCGCTGGCCGAAGGCGTGCAGACCCTGGCGCTGGACCTGGAGCCGGGCGCCGATGACGTGCGCAACCCGAACGTGGCGGTGGCCCCTGAAAACCTGGCGTATGTGATCTACACCTCCGGCTCCACAGGCCGGCCGAAAGGCGCGGGCAACCGCCATTCGGCCCTGGTCAACCGACTGTGCTGGATGCAACAGGCCTACCGGCTGGATGCCCGCGACAGCGTGTTGCAGAAAACGCCGTTCAGCTTCGACGTGTCGGTATGGGAGTTCTTCTGGCCCTTGATGACCGGTGCGCGGCTGGTGGTTGCCGCGCCGGGTGATCACCGCGACCCGGCCCGCCTGGTCGAGCTGATCACCAGCGAAAACATCACCACGCTGCACTTCGTGCCGTCGATGCTCCAGGCGTTCCTGCAAGACAGCGGCGTGCCGCGCTGCACGAGCCTTGCGCGCATCGTCTGCAGTGGCGAAGCGCTGCCGGCCGATGCCCAGCAGCAGGTGTTCGCCAAGCTGCCGAAGGCGGGCCTGTACAACCTGTACGGCCCGACCGAGGCGGCTATCGACGTGACCCACTGGACCTGCCGTGAGGAAGGGCGGGACAGCGTGCCGATCGGCGCGCCGATCGCCAACCTGGCCTGCTACATCCTCGATGCCGAGCTGCAACCGGTGCCGGTGGGCGTGCTGGGCGAGCTGTACCTGGCCGGCGCAGGCCTGGCGCGCGGTTACCACCGCCGCCCAGGGCTGACCGCCGAGCGTTTCGCCGTGAGCCCATACGGCAATGGCGAGCGCATGTACCGCACCGGTGACCTGGCGCGCTACCGCGCGGACGGGGTGATCGAGTACGCCGGACGTATCGACCACCAGGTCAAGCTGCGTGGCCTGCGCATCGAGCTGGGTGAGATCGAGGCGCGTCTGCTGGAGCACGACCTGGTGCGTGAAGCCGTGGTGACGGTGCCGGACGGCAAGCAGCTGGTCGGTTATGTGGTGCTGGCCAGCGAGGCCGCCGATTGGCAGGCACAACTGGCCGAGCACCTGCGCCGTGGCCTGCCGGACTACATGGTGCCGAACCAGTGGCTGGCACTGGACGGCCTGCCGCTGTCGCCCAACGGCAAGCTCGACCGCAAGGCTTTGCCACGCCCGGACCAGACCGCCAAGGCTCGCGACTATCAGGCGCCGGCCACACCCACCGAAATCGCCCTGGCCGAGATCTGGCAGGCCGTGCTTGGCGCAGGCCCAGTGGGCGTTACCGAGAACTTCTTCGCCCTGGGTGGTGACTCGATCATGTCGATCCAGGTGGTCAGCCGTGCGCGACAGGCCGGGATCCATATCACGCCCAAGGCATTGTTCCAGCACCAGACCGTGCAGCGCCTGGCGGCCGTGGCCCAGCTCGGGGAGGCGGTGGTACCGCGTATCGACCAGGGCCCGGTGACGGGGAGCGCGCCATTGCTGCCGTTCCAGCAGTGGTTCTTCGCCCAGCGCATGAGCGAGCCGCAGCACTGGAACCAGTCGCTGTTGCTGCGCGGCACCGAAACGGTGGATGCCGCCGCATTGGAGCAGGCGCTGCTGGCACTGTACGCCCAGCACGACGCCCTGCGCCTGCGCTTTGCCGACGGCAGCGCCGAGCACGGTCCGCTGCAACCGGCCCAGCCGTTGCTGTGGCGTGCCGCACTGCGCAGCGCCGAGGAAATCGAGGCGACCTGCGAAGAGGCCCAGCGTAGCCTGGACCTGGCCCAGGGCCCGCTGTTGCGTGCAGTGCTGATCGAGCTGGCCGACGGTGGCCAGCGCCTGCTGCTGGTGATCCACCACCTGGTGGTCGATGGCGTGTCCTGGCGCGTGCTGCTGGAAGACCTGCACGATGCCTACCGCCAGGCCCTGGCGGGCAGCACGCCGAAACTGCCGGCCAAGACCAGCGCCTTCAAGGCCTGGGGCGAGCGCCTGCAGCAGCATGCCGCAAGCCTGGGCAACGAGCTGGCCTACTGGCAAGGGCAACTGGCCGGTGCGCCGCAGGGCCTGCCCGAGGCCGAGCCGGGCGCCAGCCTGCAGAACCGTCACCGCCAGAGCGTGCAGGCACGCCTGGGTGCCGAGCTGACCCGGCGCTTGCTGCAACAGGCCCCGGCGGCCTACCGCACCCAGGTCAACGACCTGCTGCTGACTGCCTTGGCCCGGGTGGTGTGCCGCTGGAGCGGCGCCGATTCGGCGCTGGTGGAGCTGGAAGGGCATGGCCGCGAAGACCTGTTCGACGACATCGACCTGAGCCGTACGGTGGGCTGGTTCACCAGCGCCTACCCGGTGCGGCTGACCCCGGCCGCCGAGCTTGGCGCCTCGATCAGGCAGGTCAAGGAACAGCTGCGCGGCGTGCCGCACAAAGGCATCGGTTTCGGTGTTTTGCGCTACCTGGGCGACGAGGCTGCGCGCACGTGCCTGGCCGAGCTGCCGGTGCCGCGCATCACCTTCAACTACCTGGGCCAGCTCGATGGCCAGTTCGATGAGCGGGCGCTGTTCGTGCCGGCCGCCGAAAGCGCAGGTGAGGAGCAGAGCCCGCTGGCGCCGCTGGGCAACTGGCTGGTGCTCAATGGCCAGGTGTATGGCGGCGAGCTGAGCCTGGCATTCAGCTTCAGCGGGCAGATGTTCGCCCGCGCGACCATCGAGCGGCTGGCGCGGGCCTACGAGGCGGAGCTGGCGGCGCTGGTCGAGCACTGCCAGGCACCGCAAGGGCTGACGCCGTCGGACTTCCCGCTGGCGGGCCTGAGCCAGGCGCAACTCGACGCACTGCCGGTGGCGGTGGCCGAAATCGAAGACATCTACCCACTGTCGCCGATGCAGCAGGGCATGCTGTTCCACAGCCTGTCCGACGCAGGCGACGACCTGTACGTCAACCAGCTCAGCCTGCCGGTCGCGGGGCTCGAGCAAGAGCGCTTCCGCGCCGCCTGGCAGCATGTGATCGGCCGTCACGAGATCCTGCGTACGTCCTTCCACTGGGAAGGCGGCCAGAGCGCGCCGTTGCAGGTGGTGCACCGTCACGTCGACGTGGCGATGACCGTGCTCGACTGGCGGGCACGAACCTTTACCGCCGCCGACCTTGAGGCGGTCGCCCGCGCGCAGCGTGGCTTCGACCTCGGCCAGGTGCCGCTGCAGCGCCTGTTGCTGGTGCGCACGGGCGACGCCGAGCACCAGTTGGTGTGGACCAGCCACCATATCCTCATGGACGGCTGGAGCAGCTCGCAGTTGTTCGGCGAGGTGCTGCAGCACTACGCCAGCGGTGAAGTGACCGGCGACAGCGGCCGCTACCGTGACTTCATCGCCTGGTTGCAGGCGCAGGATCAGGGGCGCCTGCAGGACTACTGGCAGGGCCGTCTGCGCCTGCTCGATGCGCCGACCCAACTGAGCCAGTCGATTCACCCGCGGCACACTGCCGACCTGCCGGGGCACGAGGCGCTGTACACCCGTTGGGACGCCCAGCGCACCGCCGCCTTGCAGCAGCACTGCCGGGCCCAGGGCATTACCGCCAACACCCTGATCCAGGGCGCCTGGCTGTTGCTGCTGCAGCGTTACACCGGCCAGCGCAGCGTGGCCTTCGGCGCTACGGTGGCCGGTCGCCCCGAGAGCCTGGCCAACGCGCAGCACATGCTTGGCCTGTTCATCAACACCTTGCCGGTGATCCAGACCCTCGAGCCGACACAACGCCTGGATCAGTGGCTGCAGCAGTTGCAGGCCGACAACCTGGACCTGCGCGAGCACGCCCATGCGCCGCTGGCTGACATCCAGCGTTGGTCGGGGCAGGGTGGCCAGGCCCTGTTCGACAGTATCATCGTGTTCGAGAACTACCCCATCGACCAACGCCTGGAGCAGGCCCAGGGCGGCCTGCGCTTCGGCGCCTCGAGCAGCCACGACGTCACCAACTTTCCCATGGACCTGGCGGTAACCCTCGGCGAGACCCTGGCCATCGAGTACCTGTTCCTGCGTAGCCACTTCACGGCCGAGGCCGTACAGGGCATTCGCGCACTGATGGAGACCCTGCTGCAGTCGATGATCGACAGCCCTGCCGAATGCATCGGCAACCTGCAACGGCTCAGCCCGGCGCAGTCTCAGGCGCTCGACGCCTGGGGCGCGGTGCCGGCGCAGACCGGCGAGCCGGTGATGCTGGCCCAGCTGATCGCTCGCCAGGCGGCTGCGCGGCCCGAGGCCATCGCCGCCGAGTGTGCCGGCCAGAGCCTCAGCTACGCGGCGCTGGAGGCCCGTTCCGACGTGCTGGCGCGGCAACTGCTCGCCCGTGGTGCCGGCCCGGAGGTACTGGTGGGCGTAGCCCTGGAACGCTCGGTGGACATGCTGGTGGCCCTGTTGGCGGTGTTCAAGAGCGGCGCGGCTTATGTGCCGCTGGACCTGAACTACCCGGCCGAACGCCTGGCCTTCATGATCCAGGACTCCGGCATGCGCCAGCTGATCGGTCGTGCCGACCTGGGGCAGCGCTTGCCCCTGCCCGTGGGCCTGGAACCGCTCGACCCGGCGACCCTGGCGTGCGAAGCCGGTACGCCGGCCAGCGTGTTCCCGGTGCCGGGCGAGCACAGCCTGGCCTACTTGATCTACACCTCTGGCTCGACCGGTGTGCCCAAGGGCGTGGCGGTCAGCCACGGACCTTTGAGCATGCATTGCCAGGCCATCGCCGAGCTCTACGAGATGCAGGCCGGCACCCGAGAGCTGCACTTCATGTCGTTCGCCTTCGACGGTGCCCACGAGCGCTGGCTAACCACGCTGGCGGTGGGCGGTACGCTGATCTTGCGCGACAACGAACTGTGGACGCCCCAGCAGACTTGCGAGGCGCTGAGCCGGGGCCGGGTCGACATCGCCTGCTTCCCGCCCGCCTACCTGAAGCAGGTGGCCGAATATGTGCAGCGCAGCGGTGTCGAGCCGCCCCCGGTGCGTATCTACTGCCTGGGCGGCGACGCCGTGCCGGAGCAGACCTTGGCCGAGGTGCGCGAGGTGCTGCGGCCACGCTACATCACCAATGGCTATGGGCCGACTGAAACGGTAGTCACGCCGATGCTCTGGAAGGCCTCGGCCGAAGAGCCCTGCGGCGCGGCCTACGCACCCATCGGCCGAGTCGTGGGGCAGCGCTCGCTACGGGTGCTGGACGATGACCTCAACCCATTGCCGGTCGGTTTTGCCGGGCAGCTGTTCATCGGTGGCCATGGCGTGGCTCGCGGCTATCACCAGCGGCCATCGATCACTGCCGAGCGGTTCGTGCCCGACCCGTTCGGTGAGCCCGGGGCACGTTTCTACCGTTCCGGTGACCTGGTGCGCCTGCGTCAAAGCGGAATACTGGACTACGTCGGGCGTCTGGATCACCAGGTGAAGGTGCGGGGCTTCCGCATCGAGCTGGGCGAGATCGAAGCCAGCCTGCGCCAGCAACCGGGTGTCGGCGATGCCGTGGTGATCGCTCGCGACGGTGTTTCCGGCAAGCAGTTGATCGGCTACGTGGCGGCCACCGCCGAGGTTCGCGGCGATCAGCTCAAGGCCGCCCTGGCCGAAACGCTGCCGGCCTACATGGTGCCGTTGCAGGTGATCTGCCTGGAGCGCCTGCCGGTCTCGCCCAATGGCAAGCTCGACCGCAAGGCCCTGCCGGAGCCCACCTTCGACCTGGCCAGCCATGTGCCCCCGCGCTGCGAGGAGGAACAATGGATGGCGCAGATCTGGGCCGAGGTGCTGCAGGTGGAGCAGGTGGGGATCACCGATAACTTCTTCGAGCTGGGCGGCGATTCGATTCTCAGCCTGCAGGTGATTTCGCGGGTGCGCAACCATGCGCAACTGAAACTGGAGCTCAAGCTGCGCGACCTGATGCGTTGCCAGACCATCGCCAACCTGTTCGACCAGCAGGGCGTGTCGCGGGTCAGCGGCGAGCAGCAGGCCGTGGTGGTGGAGGGCGCCTTCCCGCTGATCCCGATCCAGGAGTGGTTCTTCACCGCGCAAACCCATGCGCCGGAACACTTCAACCAGGCCTTGATCCTGCGTGCCAACCAGCCACTGGATGCGCAGGCGCTGGAGCGCACGCTGACCTGCATGCTCGGCCAGCACGATGCCTTGCGCCTGCGTTTCAGCCACGAGCAGGGGCGCTGGATCCAGCGTTACCAGCCGTTGCAGGAGTGCCTGCAGCGCCTTGGTGATGACCCGCTGCTGTGGGTGCGCGAGGTGGCCGACGAAGAAGCGCTGGAGGACCTGGCCAATGAACTGCAACGCAGCCTGGACCTGGCCCAGGGGCCACTGATGCGCGGCTTGCTGGCGACCCTGGGTAATGGCCAGGTACGCCTGCTGCTGGTGATCCACCACCTGGTGATCGACGGTGTGTCCTGGCGTGTGCTGCTGCAGGACTTGCAGGAGGCCTACCAGGCCTTGCTCGCCGACCGGGAGCCGCGTTTGCCGCAGCGCACCAGCAGCTTCGGTGAATGGGCCGCTGGCCTGGCCGGCCATGCGGTGACCCTGCGCGAACGTGAGCTCGACTACTGGGTGGCGCAGCTCGACCGCCAGGACGGGCCGCTGCGCTGTGACAACCCACGTGGCGGCAACCTCATGTGCCACCGCGAAGAGGCCGCGTTCAGCCTGGATGCGCAACGGACCGCACAGTTGCTCAAGGAGGCGCCTGCAGCCTACCAGACGCAGATCAACGACCTGCTGCTGACTGCGCTGAGCCGGGCCCTGTGCCAATGGGACGACAGTGCGTCGGCGCTGGTGCTGCTGGAAGGCCATGGCCGCGAGGATCTTTTCGAGCAACTGGACCTGAGCCGTACCCTGGGCTGGTTCACCAGCATGTATCCGGTACGCCTGAGCCCGGTGGCCGACCCCGGGGCGTCGATCGTGGCGGTTCGCGAGCAGTTGGCCCAGGTACCCGACAAGGGCATCGGCTACGGGGTGCTGCGCCACATGGACGAACCGTGGGTGCGCGCGCGCCTGGCCGAGCTGCCGCAGGCGCAGGTCACCTTCAACTACCTGGGGCAGCTCGACCAGAGCTTCGATGCCGAGCAGGCGCTGTTCCTGCCCGCGCCGGAGAGCGTGGGCGACAGTTTCTCGCAGCAGGCGAGCCTGGCCAACTGGCTCGAAGTGGTGGGCCAGGTGTTCGACGGCAAGCTGTCGTTCCGCTGCATCTACAGCAACCGACGCTTCCGCCAGGGCACCATCACGGCCTTCATGGACCAGTTCCAGGCCGAGTTGACGCTGCTGATCGAGCACTGCCTGCAGGTCCAGGCCAACTGAATTTTCCTTCTTCTGACAGGCCGGATGCGGGTGCGTCCGGCCCAGGAACCGAGTCATGCCACTGAACCCTGAAATTGCCGAATTCCTCGACCTGGTCGACGCCAGCCCTGGCGATGGCCAGTCCATGGCCTTCCACCGCTCGACCCCCGCCCAGGCGCGCGACGCCTTCGAGCAAGCCTCCGTGCGCATGCGTTGGGAAGCGCCGCAGGTCCATAGCGAGGACCTGCATTGCCAGGCTCGTGATGGCGCCACCCTGGCGCTGCGTCTTTACCGGCCCTGCGCGCCTGCCGAGCAACCACTGCCGGTGCTGCTGTACCTGCACGGTGGTGGATTCGTGGTGGGCAGCATCGCCTCGCACGATGGCGTCTGTCGCGAGTTCTGCGCGCGCACCCCCTGCGCGGTGCTGACCGTCGATTACCGACGCGCGCCCGAGCAACGCTTTCCGGTGGCGCTCAACGACTGCGCCGATGCCTTGGCGTGGCTGGCACACAACGGGCGCGAGTGGGGGCTGGATGCCAGCCGGGTCGCCCTGGGCGGCGACAGTGTCGGCGCGACCCTGGCCAGCGTGCTGGCGATCGACGCCGCACACCTGGGTGGGCCTGTACAGCCGCGGCTGCAATTGCTTTGCTATCCAGTGGCCGATGCCTCGAAGCGCTGGGAGTCGCGTACGCTGTTCGCCGAAGGCTACCTGCTGGAGAGCGCCACCCTGGAGTGGTTCTACGACCATTATGCGCGCCAGGCCGAGGACCGCTCGAACTGGCGTTTCTCGCCGCTGCTGGCCACCGGCTTGCAGGGCGTGGCGCCGGCCTACATCGGCCTGGCAGGTTTCGATCCATTGCTGGATGAAGGCCAGGCCTATGCACGTCACCTGCGCGAGCAGGGGGTAGCGGTCAGCTGCGAGGTGTTCGAGGGGTTGGTGCACGACTTTCTGCGCATGCGCTTGGTCACGGCCGAGATCGACACGGTGTATGAGAGGTTGGCGCAGGTACTGCGTGACGCCTTGAACTGATGGTTTGCACTGGATAGGGAGGGCCGCGATGCGGCCCTTTTGCGTTGCATACGACCCAGGGCCTTGCGCCCTCGGTCGTGGTTGCGGTCAGAACTTGTACTGCACGCTGGTCATGAAGTTGCGGGGCGCGCCGTACACGCCCCAGCTGTCGACGTAGGAGAAGTATTTGCGGTCGAAGACGTTGTTGAGGTTGAGCGTTGCGCTCAGGTTCCGGGTGATGTCGTAGCGCGCCATGAGGTTGGTCACGGCATAGCTGCCCTGGGTGAAGGTGTGCAGGTCCTGGCCGGTCTTGCTCTGCCAGTTCACGCCACCGCCGATGGTCAGCTTGTTGTCCAGAATGCCGGGCAGGCGATAGGTAGTGAAGGTCTTGGCGCTGTGACGGGGGGTGTTGGTGACGATGCGGTTGTCGTCGGAGTCGGTGCTGACGCTGTAGGCGTAGCCGGCGAACGCCTGCCAGCCCTCGGCCAGCTCGCCGTTGAGCTCCAGCTCCACGCCCTTGGTGGTGGTGCCCTGCTCGGCGCGGTAGATGTCCGGCGCACGCACATAGACGGCCAGGTTGTCCTGGTCGATGCGGAACAGCGCCAGGCTGGCGTTGAGTTTTTCCTCGTTGAAGCTGCCTTTCACGCCCAGCTCGTAACCGGTGCCTTCCTGTGGGTCGAGGGCCTTGTAATTCTCATCGTGCACGCCATAGGGCTGCGGGTTGAAGATCTTGGTGTAGCTGCCGTAGACCGACCAGGTGTCGTTGAGGTCGTAGACCACGCCGGCATAGGGCAGGAACACGCCGTGGCGGTTCTCGTCACTCTTGTTGTCGAGCGTCGGATCACTCCAGTTCTGGTAGTCGCTGGTGCGTCGCCAGTCGGTGACGCGACCGCCGAGAATCACGGCCAGGTCGTCGGTCACGTGGAAGCGACCGGTCATGTAGGCGGCGTACTGGTTTTCCTGGATGTAGGTTTTGCCGATGGTGGTGGTGTCCGGGCGCGGGCCCTGGCCTTTCCAGTCCCAGATATTGTCGATGGTGCCGTCATAGCCGGTCCAGGGACCGAACCAGCCACCGTGATCCGGGGTGTTTTCGGTGTAGCGGGACAGGGTGACCCCGGTGATCAGTTCATGCTCGCGACCGAACAGGGTGAACGGGCCGGTCAGGTAGGCGTCGAGGTTGTTCTGGCGAGGCTTGCCCGACCAGCGGTTGGGGTACATGTAGGCGCCCGAGCCGTCCACCGGACTGATCTCGCCGTTCATGTAGTTGATCAGCTCGTCGAAGTCCATGACGCTGTGGCTGAGCTCGACCTTGCCGCTCCAGCCGTTGTCGAACTGATGCTCGAGGGAGGTGAAGACATTGGTCTGTTTGCGGTCGTTGTACGACCAGGTTGGCGAACTGTTCTTCGAGCGGCTGAAGTCGGTCTTGCTGCCGTCGGCGTAGCGGACCTGGAAGCCGGTGCGCAGCGGGTCGTCGACCTGGGTATTGAGGTAACTGAAACCGAAGGTCAGCATGGTTGCATCGCTGAGGTCGAACTCGGAGATACCGTAGATCAGCTGCGTATCCTGCTCGAGGCGGTCGACGAAGGAGTTCTGGGTCTTGTAGTCGACCACCAGACGCCCGCGGACGTTGCCGCTGTCGGTCAGTGGGCCGGAAACGTCGAATCCGGTGCCGTAACGGTCCCAGCTGCCAGCTTCGGCGGTCACGCTGCCCTGGAAGGTCGCGGTCGGGCGCTTGCGGATCATGTTGATGGTCGCCGACGGGGTGCCGGTGCCGCTGATCAGGCCGGTGGCGCCACGCACGATTTCGACACGGTCGTACATCGCCGTGCTCTGGGTGGTATTGTCCAGGCGCGGGGAGGTGGGAACACCGTCGATCTCGAAGTTGTTGATCTGGAAGCCGCGCGACCAGTAGGTGTCGTTCTCGGCGCCGATGCCGGTGCGCAGCACGGTGATGCCCGGGGTGGCCTCGAGCACTTCGGTCAGGTTGGTCAGCTTCTGGTCGTCCAGGCGCTGGCGGGTGACCACGGTGACCGATTGCGGCGTTTCCTTCTGGGTCAGGTTCAGGCGCGTCGAGCTACTGGACATGTAGGTGGTGTACAGGCCGGAGCCTTCGGTGACCGAACCTGGCGCCATGCCCGAAATCGAGGTTGGGCTCAGCTCCAGTGCGGCCTCGCCGGCACTGGGTGGCGGTACCAGCAGGATGGTGTGGCCGTCCACGCGGTAGGACAGGCCGCTGCCCTGGAGCATGCGCTGCAGCACCTCGTCGGTCGACAGCGAGCCGGATACCGGGCTGGACTTCAGACCTTGCACCAATTCCGGGCTGTAGAGGATCTGCATCTGCGTCTGCTGACCCAGTTGCTGCAGGGCGCTGGACAGCGGCTGGGCGGCGATGTTGACGGAGACCTGCTCGGCGTGGGCTGCGCTGCTCCCCAGCAGCATCAGGGCCAGCAGGGCACCCGGCAGTACCATACGGTTCGACTGCGGTGGACGTACGGCGCGTGCCAGAAGGGTCGGGGACAGGTTCGGGCGGTGCATGGGTGAAAGGAACTCCTGAGGGACGTGGGCAGTTTTTCTTTTGGAATGTTCAGTAACTGATAATTAGACGCATCACGGATTGGAAACCGGAAAAAAGAATCAGCAATCTGTGCTTGGCGATTTATCTGATGAAAACCCCGCAGGGGGAATGCCATGGCGTCGGCTGCTCCCCCTTCCTTGCGGGCGGATCGCGGCGCCGTGCTCCGGACTGGCCAGGCCGTGCGCCACGCGCGTCGCAAGGGTCAGGCCGCGACGTGCTGGGTGACCACGCGACCGGCCTCCATGCGTACCAGCTGGTCGGCGATATCGAAGTAGCGATCATCGTGGGAGATCACGATGATGGTCTTGCCCAGGCGCTTGAGGTCGGGCAGCAGCTCGGTGTAGAAGATCCGGCGGAAAGTCGGGTCCTGGTCGGCCGCCCACTCGTCGAACACCAGCACCGGGCGATGCTCCAGCCAGGCATTGATCAGCGCCAGGCGCTTGCGTTGCCCGGTGGACAGGTCGGTGGTGGTGAACTTGCCGTCCTGGATGCTCACCTTGTGTGAGATTTCCAGGCGTTCCAGATACTGGTTGGCATCTTCGGGAATGCTCTGTTCACCCTGGATCACATCGTCGAACAGGTAGTAGTCGGCGAAGATCGTGGTGAACAGCTGGCGATACGGGTCCCTGTCGCTGGCATCGATGATCTTGTCATCCAGCGCGATATGCCCCTGTTGTGGTGCGTAGAGTCCCAGCAACAGCTTGATCAGCGTGGTCTTGCCACAGCCGTTCTCGCCGACAATGAAGACGATTTCGCCCTGTTCGATCCGCAGGTTGACCGGCCCCAGCCGGAAGGGCGCGGCATCGCCCACCGCAGGGAAGGCGTAGCTCACCTCGACCAGTTCCAGGCTGCGCACCTTGGCCTTGGCAGCCGGTGCGTCGGTCAGCAGCAGGTGCGGCTCGGGTGAGGAGAACTGCCGGGAAAGCTCGGCGATGCGCTGGAAGGCGATGCCGGCGCGGCCGACGATGGGCAGCGTACCGATCAGGTGCTCCAGCGGGCCTTTCATGTACAGCAGCACCAGGACGAAGCCACTGATGACCGCTTTGTCCTGCCCTAGGCCGGCACCGTGCATCAGCAGTGCGATGCCAATGACCACGAAGAACAGCATGGAGCCGAAGGTCTTGGCGATCACGAAGGTGTTGATTGCGCGGATCTGGGTCTTGCAGATGAAATCCGCGGTGGCCTGGATGCCATGCACGAACATGCGGTGGCGACGTGGGCGGTGGATGCGCAGTTCCTTGGCGCCGCCGGCCACGGCGTTGTACTGGCGTTGCAGGTCGTCCTCGGCGTCGCGGGCGGCCATGAAGCCACGCACGCCTACCGATTGCGCGAGGTACTGGGCGCTCGTGCCCACGGCGATGGCCGCCAGCATCAGCAGGAACATCGGCCACGACAGCATGGCCAGGTAGCCCAGGCAGCCCAAGGTCACCGTCAGCGAAATCGCCAGCGGCGCGAAGGCGAAGGCGAAGTCGCTGATGGTGTCGACATCATGGGTCAGTACCGGAATCAGACGGTGGCTGCGAAAGCGCTCGATCTGCTCGATCGGCGCGGCGAGCACCTTCTCCCCCAGGGTCTTGCGCAGGCGGGCGATGATGTGCTGGCCAACGTAGTTGGTACCGATATCCGACAGGATCGTGCTCACCAGTGCCAGCAGGCACAACCCGGCAAAGCCCAGGATCAGGCTGTGCCCCAGGTCGCCCTCGGCGTGCAGCGCGCCGTTGATGGTGGCCAACAGCGTGGTCACGCTCAGGCCCCCGATCATGCCGAGGAAGATGGACAGGGTGACGATCGGCCAGAATGGCTTGAGCAGGGCCAGCAATTCACGCAGGGCCCCGCGGTTGGAAGTGCTCATCGGCTGGTTCCCGTCCTCAGGCGCAGGTCTGGCGCAGGCTGGCTGGCGCGTTGCTGGCCTGCTTGCCCAGATGCTGGTAGAGCGACTGGCCGATCTCCGCCGCACGTGCCGGCAATACCGACAGCAGCGTGTCGCTGAGGCCGTGGGAGGCTTCGCAGAACCCTTGCAGGTAGACGTTGGCGCCGAACTCGGAGTGGGCCAGCGCGCGGTAGTCGCGGTCTACCTCGAAGTCCTTCAGGTGCTGCTGCAGGGGGGCCAGCAATTCGCGGTGCGAGCGGCGTTCGTAGCCGGTGGCGAGGATCACCGCGTCGTAGCGGTGGGTCTGGCGCACATCGGTGGCCAGGTCGCGCAAGGTCAGCTCGATGCCTGCGGCGGTTTCCACCACATCTTCGATGGTGCGGCGGCACAGCACGGCGTGGCGGTGCAGGTGCGCGACCTTCTGGCGGTAAAGGATGCCGTAGATGCGCTCGAGCAGGTCAACGTCGACTACCGAGTAGTTGGTGTTGTGGTATTCGCTGACCAGCTTCTCGCGCTCGGCGTGGGGCTGGTTGAACACCAGGTCGGTGTACTCGGGGGCGAAGATCTCGTTGACGAACGGGCTGTCGTCGGCCGGCTTGAGAGCCGAGGCGCGCAGGATCATGTCGACCTTGACCGATGGATAGCTGTCATTGAGATCGATGAAGGCCTCGGCGGCGCTCTGCCCGGAGCCGACCACGGCGATGCGCATCGGCTTGCCTTCGTTGCAAGGCAGCTGCTGCAGTGCGCTCAGGTACTGGGAGTGGTGGAATACCCGCGGGTCGTTCCTGAAGGCGCGGAAGGCGTCGGGGATCTTCGGCGTGCCGCCGCTGCCGACCACCACCGAGCGGGCACGGCGTTGGGTTTCACGGCCCTGCGGGTCGCGGGAGACGATGCGCAGGTGGTCGACCTTGCCCTCGCGCAGCTCAGGTTCGATGCGCAGCACTTCCTCGCCGTACACCGCCTGGGTGGCAAAGTGCTCGGCGGCCCAGCGCAGGTAGTCGTTGTACTCCAGGCGGCAGGGGTAAAAGGTGCCCAGGTTGATGAAATCGGCCAGGCGCTGCTTCTGGTGCAGGTAGTTCACGAAGCTGTAGGGGCTGGTAGGGTTGCGCAGCGAAACCAGGTCCTTGAGGAAGGAGATCTGCAACTCACTCTGGGTGGCCAGGGTGTTGCCGTGCCAGCGGTAGTCGGTCTGCTTGTCGATGAACAGGGCGTCGAGAGCATGGCCGTTGGTCTCGGCGAGCTCTTCCAGGGCGATGGCCAGGGCCAGGTTGGAAGGGCCGAAGCCGACGCCGATCAGGTCGTGGATTTTTTCGGGGGAAGAGGTCTGGCTCATGGTTGCGGTTCCTTGGATGGTCGAGTGGGGGCGCCGCTGAAGGGCGCCCCGTGTCCTGCGCAAGTACACCGATAGGAACGAGCCTGCTGGCGGAGAATTTACCGCCGCCTGGCGCTTTACAGCTCGCGGGCCACGCGGAATCCGATCCAGTCGCCACGGTCGTCGCGCACGGTGGTGTTGCGGTTGCCCGAGCGCGAGAAGATCGGTGCCTCGCCCCAGTCGTTGCCGCGGATCGAGATCTGCCGGCAGCCGGCTTCCTTCCAGGCGCTGCCGTCGGCCGGCGCGCCGACATAGCTGTCGTGGTAACAGTCGGCGACCCACTCGTAGACGTTGCCGTGCATGTCGTACACACCGAAGGCATTGGCCGGGAAACTGCCCACCGGTGAGCTGTAGCTGAAGCCGTCCTTGGGGCCGTAGACGTTGGCGTTCTTGCTGATCTCGAGATTGGCGTCCGGCTCGAACGGGAACATGCCGGTACTGCCGCCGCGTGCGGCGTATTCGCGCTGCGCTTCGCTGACCATGGCGTAGTGCTTGCCGGTTTTCTTCGACAGCCAGGCCACATAGTGCTCGATGTCTTGGTAGCTCATGCACACCGCCGGCTGGCGAGGGCCTTGCTGGTAGCTGGGCTTGCTATTGGTGCAGCGCCGCCCGGGGCGATCGTCGCCGTCGGCGATGACGATGCCGGTGGCCTTCTGGTAGGCGGCCCATTCAGCGGCAGTGATCTGGAAGCGGCTGATGGCGAACGGCTTGGCGAAGGTGACCGGGTGCTGCGGACCTTCGTCGTCCTGGCGGCCCATCTCGTCGGGCGGGGTGCCCATGGTAAAGGTACCGGCGGGCAGCACGACCATTTCCGGGCAGGCCTTGTCGCAGTCGCGGAACACTGTGCCGGGCTTGTCCGACGGCTGCGCGGCCAGGGCCGGCAGGCTGCAGGCGGCCAGCACGGCGGCCAGGGTGAGGCGTTGCAGGGGTGCGCTCATGGAAGATGCCTTGTTCAAAGTTGCTGGGTAATGAGGGACATGACCCGGTCTATCTGCTGCTCGTCGTTGAGCAGGCTTGGGGCCAGGCGGATCACCGGGCCGACGTCGCGGTCTACGGCGTCGCACATCACCTTGTTGGTGGTGAGGTGCGCGGCCACGGCGTCGGCGTCACGGTCCTTGATGCGCAAGAAGGTGAAACCGGCGGAGAACTGTTCGCTGCGCGGGGTCACCAGCTGGATCTGGCGGTGCTCGAGCAGGCGCTGTTTGAGCAGGCTGTTGAGCTGGTGTATGCGCTGCTGCACCTCGGCCTTGCCCAGTTGCAGGTGCAGCTTGAAGGCCTCGCTTGTGGCCCAGCGGTGCTCGAAGGCGTGGTAGCCGCCCGGGGTCATGATGGTGGCGAAGTCCTCATCGCGGGAGAAGGTGGCGACGCTGGGCACCAGGTGCTGCATGCCGGTGGAGGCAGCGCAGATGATCCCGGTGCCGCGCGGGCCGAACATCCACTTGTGCGTACCGGCGATGAAGTAGTCGCAGTTGAAGTCGGCGAAGCGGGCGTTCTCCACGCCGAAGCCATGCACACCGTCGACCACGTACAGGATGCGCTCGGCTTCGCTGCGCTCGCGGTTGTGCCGGCGCACCAGTTCACCGATCTCGCCCACCGGCAGCTTGACGCCGCTGCCAGAGTGCACCCAGGTCATGCCCAGCACCCGGGTGTTGGGCTTGATGGCCTTGTCGAGGGTGCTCAGTACCTGGTCGGTGGAGACCGTCCATGGGTCGTCGAACAGGCGGATCTGGCGCACCGCGGTGCCCTGGCGCTGGTTGCGGAACTCCAGCGCCTTCTGCGCGCAATAGTGTTCGTGCTCGGTAATCAGCACCTCCTGCCCGGCGCCGACTTTGAGGCCGCCATAGATCATCGCCAGGCCTTCGGTGGTGCTGCCGGTCAGGGCGATCTGGCGCGGGCCGACCTCCAGGTAGCGCGCGGCCCACTCGCGTACTTCATCTTCGCGCTGCCATTCGTACTGGCTTTCCCAATCCATCAGCGCAGCTGGGTTGCGATCCAGGTCGGCGCGGTGGCGGTCGATGGCTTCCTGTACCGGGCGCGGATGGGCGGTGACCAGGAAGTTGGCGAAATGCGCAATCTGCGGGTCGAGTGGAAACAGCTCGCGCAGGTTGCGCCACTTGTCGGGGCCGGCCAACGGCTTGGCGGGCTGGGCCAGGGCCTGGGGTAACAGTGGCAGGCTTGCAGCCAGCAGCCCGGCCTGTTTGAGGAAAGTGCGGCGGTTACTCATGTGTGTCGGCCTTGTTCAGCGATTGGCGACGGGGCGGGCAGCTTTCTGCACCTGTTCCCAGACGCGCAGGAAGTTGCCTGCCCAGAGCTTCGCGATGTCCGTTTCGCTGTAGCCTCGGGTCAGCAGTTCGGCGGTGACGTTGCGGATTTCGCTGACGTCATTCCAGCCGTCCAGGCCGCCGCCATCGTTGAAGTCAGAGCTGATGCCGACATGGTCGATGCCGACTTTCTTCACCGTATAGTCGATGGCGTCGACGTACTGCGCGAGGGTAGCCTTGGGCTCTTCTTCCAGCGTGCTGTACAGCGCGCTGGCGTATTCGCCGAAACGCGCTTCGGGCCAGATGGCGATCACCGCATCGCCCGGCATCAGCGCGTTGGCCAGGCCCTGCAGGGGTTGCAGGTCGAAGCGCGCGCGCAGGGCGTCGAGTTTTTCAATCACCGGCTTGCTCAGGGGCTTGAGGTATTGGCCGAAGCCGACCACCTGGATGACACCGCCGCTGTCCTTGATCAACTGCATCTCCTTGTCGGAGAGGTTGCGCGGGATGTCTACCAGCGCCCGGGGCGCGGAGTGCGAGGCCACCATGGGCGCGCGGCTAAGGCGGGCGACATCTTCAAGTGCCAGGGTGGACATCTGCGATACGTCGATGATCACGCCCAGATCGTTGAGGCGCTTGACCGCCTGCTCACCCAGCGGCGACAGGCCACCGAGGGCGTCGGCGGTGTCGTTGAAGAACGGCAGTGGGCGCGAGGAGTCGGCCCAGTCGTTGTTGCCCGTGTAGCTGAAGCCGAACATGCGCACGCCGCGCGCAGCCCACAAGTCCAGCTGCGACAGGTCGTGGCCCAGTGGGTAGGCGTTGAGCATGCTGATGAAGATGGCGAACTTGCCTTCGCCATTGAGCCGGCGGAAGTCGTCGGGCGTGTAGGCGATGCCGACCTGGTTGGGGAAGTCACGGACCATCCCGCTGATGATCTTGTAGCGGGCTTCCTGTTCCTGCCGGGCGGCATCGACGAAACCGGGGGTAGGGCGGTGCGGGGCGTTTGGGCCGTTCCAGATTTCCGGCCAGCCGAAGATGGTCAGCGCCGCACCGGACAGGCGGCCCCGGTTGGCCTTGACCAGGTCGAACTGGCCCGGGCCGTCCTTGTCGATTTCCTGGCCGGCGCTGCCCAGTTCGAGGGGCACGGTGACATGGCTGTCGAACGACAGCATGTGCTCGTGCAGGTCGTTGGCCTGTTGCACGATTTTCAGGGGATAGCCGGCGTGCTGCTGTTGCCAGAAGAAATAGCCGGCGACACCCCCCAGGGCGGCCACCAGGGCCAGGGGTAGGCCAATGTAAAGGGCCTTGCGGGAACGGGTCTTGGTCATTGCCATCTCGTTGCACGGTTGATCGGGGCGGCCTGCCGACGCACAACGTGCTGCTTGGGCAGGGCTTGGGTATCAGGTGAACGAGCGACCGCCGGGCAAATTTATCGCCGGCTTCGAACCAGGCCGAGCCAGGCCTGGCATTAAATTTCGCCGAAGATGCAACGTTTTAGCCTTGGACGGGCCGTGCTCCACGGCCGCAATGAATGCTCAGGTAGTTGCAATGACGATTTCTCGACGCGGGTTCATCGCCGGTGTGGCATTGGCAGGCGTGGCGGTGCCCGGCGCGATGTATGCGCAGCATGTGCAGCGCCAGCGGTTCGACGAGCAGTTTCCGGAAACCCCCGGTGAGGCGGTGGTGGAACTGGCCGATGCGGCGCTGCAGCAATTGGGCGACACCTTGCGCGGGATCTGGCGTTTTACACTGCAAGGGAAAGATGCCGGGCTGCCCGGCCTGCCTGAGGGTGAGCTGGAAATGTTTCTCGATGTTGCCCCAAGTGGCCGCGGCCTGCGTGGTTACCTGGACACGCCCGAGCGCCTGCGGGGTGCCGAGGCGCCGCGTTATCGGGTAGTCGGTGACCTGCTGACCGATGCGAACAGGACCTTGCGTTGGCGGCTGTTTTCTACCGCGCCGGGGGAAGGGCAGGCTGACTACCAATGCACGGTGGTACTCGACGAAGTCTGGGGTGAGTTCGGCAATGCCGGGCAGGCCACCCTGAACGGGCGCATCGCTGCGCTGGGGCGTTCGTTGACCCTACCCGTGCAGGACAACACTTTTGTCGCGCTCAAGCGCAGTTTCCCCGAGGCTCGCGAGCGCACGCCTCTGTCCCCGGCCTTGCTGGCCTGGCTGATTGCGCCGGAGCACCGCCTGTTCCACCAATTGTGGCATGCCTCGCGTGACAAGTGGCACAACCTCGACAAGGACAAGCAGGCGGCCCTGCGCGGCTTGGGCTGGCAGCCCGGGCCGCGCGACCGTGAGCGTGACGCCCGTGGCCGGCACAAGGATCGCAATGGCTCGGGCGAGGACTTTTTCTTCATGCACCGGCACATGCTGCGTGCTGCCCGGGTCATTCAGGACCTGCCGTCGTGGGCGCGGTTCCCGCTGCCGCAGCCAGAGCTCGAACGCGACCGGGTCGGCTTTGCCAACTATTTCGACAACCATGACGGTACGGCCTTGCCACCCACCTGGCTGGCTGCGGACGATGCGGCGTATACCCAGTGGGTGCGCGATATCAAGACGCCGGATACTTTCCACGGTAACTTCCAGGTCTGGGAGTCGAGGTACAGCGACCCGCATTACCTGAGTACGCTCACCCTTGCGCAGTTCGGTTCGGAGATGGAACTGGGCCTGCACGATTGGTTGCACATGCGCTGGGCCTCGGTGCCGCGCGACCCGTCCAGCGGCTTGCCGGTGCCGTTCGCGCGCCAGCCGGAGGACTTTGCCGGACGCTGGTTCGAGGCGGAAAACGACTTCCTTGGCGACCCGTTTTCATCCCATGTAAACCCGGTGTTCTGGCACTTCCATGGCTGGATCGATGACCGCATCGAGGACTGGTTCCGCGCCCACGAGCGTGTGCATCCCGGCCAGGTGCGGCGCGCCGAGGTCAACGGTGTGCCGTGGTTCGCGCCTGGGCGCTGGGTAGAGGTATCCGACCCATGGCTGGGGCCGGATACCCATGGCTGTTCGACTGTGCCGGGGCTGCGGCCGGGGCGCAGTGTGGAGATGGACCCAGAGACCATGAAGCTGGCGCTGCGTATCATCTTCGCCGATGACGACCTGTTTGCCAGCTTGCGGCCGAAGGTGCCGCAGCGGCCCTGGTACGCACGCAACCTGAAACTGGCGAAGCGCTGACACCGCGCCCCACAGGGAATGCATCAGCGCTCGACCTGCCAGCCACCTCCCAGAGCCTTGTACAACGCCACGCTGCCCTGCAGCCGAGCCAGGTGCAGCTGCGCCTGCTGGTCCTGGGCAACATACAGCGTGCGCTGGGTTTCCAGCACCGTCAGCAGCGTTTCGGCGCCGGCGCTGTAGCGCTGTTGTGCCAGGGCGAAGGCGGTGCGTGCTTCCTGTACCTCCTGGTCCTGCCATTGCCGCTGGCGGTCTACGCCATGGATCGCATTCAGCGCTTTTTCCACGTCGGCGAAACCTGCCAGGATTGCGGCGCGGTAATCGTGCAGCAGCTCTTCCTGTTCGGCACTGGCCAGTTCGCGCTTGGCGCGCAGGCGGCCGTTGTTGAAGATGGGTGTGGCAATGCCGGCAGTGAGGGTATAGAAGGGGCTGCCGAGGATATCGGCGAAGGTCCGTGCCCCGCTACCCAGGTCTGCTCCCAGGGTCAGCTTGGGCAGCATGGCGGCCCTGGCCACTTGTACGTTGGCGCTGGCGGCGGCCAGCCGGGCCTCGGCGGCGGCAATGTCGGGGCGTCGGCCGAGCAGGTCGCTGGGCACCCCGCTGCCGATCGCCGGCCAGCGCAGGGTAGCGATCGATTCGTTGGTGTTCGGTAATGCCTGCACCGGATCACCGAGCAAGGTGGCAAGGGTTATCCGGTTGTTCTGCCATTGCTGCTCCAGCAGGGGTACCTGGCGCTCCTGGGCCGCCACCAGGCTGCGTTGCTGCGCCAGCTCCAGTCGCGTGGTCGAGCCAGAGCGCTGGCGCGCCTCGACCAGGCCCAGCACGTCCCGGGCGTTTTTGAGGTTCAGCCGGGCGATGCGCAGCTGCTCCTGCAGCGCCAGGCCCTGCAGGTAGCTATCGGCGACGGCGCTGGTCAGCGTCAGCTCCACCGTCTGGCGATCGAAGCGGCTGGCGTCCAGGCCATGCAGGGCGCTGTCGCGGGCGGCGCGGATGCCGCCCCAGAAATCGACCTCGTAGCTGGCGCTCAAGCGCGTGCCGAATGAGGTGCTGGTGCGCTCGCTGCTGCTGGCGTCGAGTTGGTCGTTGCCGTCGCCGCGCAACAGGCGCTGGCGGCTGCCGTCCACTCCGAGCGTCAGCTCCGGCAGCCGCGCAGCGCCGGCGATCACAGCCTGCGCCTGGGCCTGGCGCACCCGTGCCGCGGCGGCGGCCAGGTCGTGGCTGTTGTGCCGGGCGCGTTCGACCAGGCGGTCCAGTTCGCCGCTGGAGAAGGCTTGCCACCAGTGAGCATCCGGCAGGGCCTGGCTGGAGGCGTCGGCTCGGGATTGCCAGGTTGGCGGCTCGGTAATGCCGGCCTCGGGGGCGGGCGGTGTGCTGCAGGCGGCCAGGGCCAGGCTGAGGGTCAACAGGCTGATGCGGCTTGGCAATGTCATGGGCTATACGCTGGTAAGGGCTTTGACCGGATCAAGGCGCGCAGCCTTGCGGGCCGGCATGAAACCGAACACCACGCCGGTGATGACGGCGCAGGTGAAGGCGCCGAGAATGGCGGGCAGGGCGAATGCCACGGCGATGTCGGCGAGCATCAGGCCGCCACCGATGCACAGTGCCAGCACGATACCCGTCACCCCGCCGACCATCGAGAGCATCACCGCCTCGCTGAGGAACTGACGCAGGATATCGCGCTGGCGGGCGCCGGTGGCCATGCGGATACCAATCTCGCGGGTACGTTCGCGCACGGTCATGAGCATGATGTTCATCACGCCGATACCGCCGACCAGCAGGGAAATGGCGGCGATGGCACCGAGCATCAGCGACAGGCTGTTCTGCGTGCGCGCCTCGGCCTGGATCAGCGCGGCGTCGTTGGTCAGTTCGAAGTCCTGCTTGTCCTGGTGGCGCTGGCGCATCAGGTGGGCGATTGCCCGCTCGGTTTCGCTCACCCGGCTCGAATCGGCTGCGGCGATGATCACGTATTCCGGGTCTTGCTTGCCGAACAGGCGTACGGACGCGGCGGAGTAGGGCACCACAATGCGCTCGTCGCTGTCCTGGTCGCCGGAGCTGGCACCTTTGCCGGCGAGCAGGCCGACCACCTGGAAGGGCACGTTGCCGATCAGCAGGTACTGGCCCAGCGGATCGCTGCCAGGCTCCATGAGCTTGTCCCGTACCTTCTGGCCGATTACGGCCACGGCGGCGGCAGCCCGTTCGTCAGCTTCGGTGAAGAAGTTGCCTTCGACCACTGGCCAGTTGAGGATCTCGGAAAACTGGGTGTTATTGCCGCCGACATAGAACTGCTGGTTGTTGTTGCCGTGGCGCACGGTCAACTGGTCGCCGATCACCGGCATGATGCGTTGGACCTGCGGTAACTGGGCGATGGCGGCGACATCGTCCAGCGTGACGATGCCGGCCGGTTCGCGCAGCGTGGCGTGGCGGCCACTGAGGTAGAGGATGTTCGAGCCGAACGCCGCCATCTGGGCCATGACCTGGCGCTTGCTGCCTTCGCCGACAGCCAGCATCACTACCACCGAGGCCACGCCGATGACGATGCCGAGCAGGGTCAGGGCGGTGCGGAAGCGGTTGATCCACATGACCCGCCAGGCCGCTTGCAGGGCCTCGAGCAACTCGCCCTTCCAGGCCCCGCGCAAGGTGGCGCCGCGGTCCAGGCGCTGGCGCAGGTCGTCGGCCTGCAGGCCTGGGTGCGCCGCGTGGAGGGGCCGGTCGGCCGCCGAGTCGCTGATCACCAGGCCGTCGCGAATTTCGATCACCCGTCGCGCCCGGGCCGCCACTTCACGGTCGTGGGTGATGAGGATGATCACATGGCCCTGGCTGGCCAGTTCGTCTAGCAGGGCCATGACTTCGGCGCCGCTGTGGCTGTCCAGGGCACCGGTGGGTTCGTCGGCGAGGATGATGTGGCCGCCGTTCATCAAGGCGCGGGCGATCGATACCCGCTGCTGCTGGCCGCCAGACAACTGGTGCGGGCGGTTGCCCGTGCGGCTGGCCAGGCCGAGGCGTTCGAGCAGGGCCGAAGCGCGGGCATGGCGCTCGGCGGCCGGGGTGCCGGCATAGATGGCCGGCATCTCGACGTTTTCCTGGGCCGAGCCGGAGGGGATCAGGTGGTAGCCCTGGAATACGAAGCCGAAGGCTTCGCGCCGCAGCCAGGCCAGTTCGTCACTGTCCAGCTCGGCAACATCCTTGCCGGCGAAGCGGAAGCTGCCGGTGGTAGGGCGATCGAGGCAGCCAAGTATGTTCATCAGGGTCGACTTGCCCGAGCCGGAGGCACCGACGATGGCGACGAACTCGCCGGGGTGGATGCTCAGGCTGATGCCGCGTAGCACTTCCACCTTCGGCGAGTCGATGCCGCCGTAGTGCTTGCGGATGTCAGTGAGTTCGATCAAGGGCGCTGTCATTCAACCTCCGCTGGCGGCTGGGGCGCCGATGACCAGTTGCTCGCCTTCGGCAAGGCCGTCGAGTATCTGCACGCGCAAGCGATCGCTCAGGCCGGTGCGCACCTTGCGCTGTTCGATCTTGCCGTCGCGGGTGACCACCTGGGCCAGGCGCACGCCTTCGTCGCCGGCACCATCCAGGGCTGCCAGTGGCGCCGTGAGCACTTGGCTGGCCTGGCCGGCGACGAAGAACACCTGGGTGGTCATCTCGGCCATCAGGGCGCCATCCGGGTTTTCCACATCGAGCAGCACGGTGTATTGCACCACTTGGGCGCCGGTGGTGCCGGCGATGGCACTGGCGGGGCTGCCACCGCCCTGGCTGGCCTGGTCCAGCGGCTTGGGCGGGATCGGCAGGATCTGCCGCACGGTGCTGGTCCAGCGGCGCTTGCCGCCGGCCAGGGTGGTGAAGTAGGCGGTCATGCCGGGCTTGACCTTGCCGATGTCGGCTTCGGACACCTGCGCCCACACGGTCATTGGCGAGAGCTTGGCTATGCGCAGGATCAACGGGGTTTGTTGCTGGGCATTGAGGGTTTGCCCTTCGCGGGCATCGACTGCCACCACCGTGCCGTTCATCGGTGCGTAGATTCGGGTGTAGCCCAGCTCGGCTTCATCGCTGCGCAGGTTGGCCTGGGCCTGGCGGATTTGCGCCTGAAACATGTCGATGCGGGCCTGGGTGACCTTCAGCTGGGCGTCAGCCGTTTGCACGTCTTCGTCACGGGTGGCGCCGGCGGCGGCCAGGTCGCGCTGGCGCTTGAGCTGTTGCTGGGCCAGTTGGTACTGCGCGCGCTGCTCTGCCAGCTGAGCCTTGAGGTTGTCGATCGAATAGCGCCCGGCATCCAGCCGGGCCTGCTGGGTGGAGGGGTCGATCTCGACCAGCAGCTGACCTTTGCGCACAGTGTCGCCGACCTCGACGTGCAGCTTGTGGATCTGCCCGGACGCCTGTGCGCCAACATCCACATAACGCCGTGGTTGCAGGGTACCCAGTGCTGTGACGCTGCTTTCGATATCGGCACGGGTGACCGCGACCGTGCTGACTGGCTGAGCCCCGAAGGGCAGGGCTTTCCAGGCCACCAGGCTGCCCAGGCCCAGCAGGCCCAGGACTACGAGCAGGGCGCGACGGCGGGTGTTGGTTGAACGTGTCATGCAGGCTTCCAGCCAGGAGTGATGGCCACGCGCAGCCCGATTGCGGCGCGCACTGAGGTCCCAGATAGACGAAGGTCAGCCGGGCGGATTTAGCCTTTGTCTCGGGCAGGAGCCTTTGTTGCTGAGAATAATTATAATTTGTAAGATCGCAACTTGATATCACTCGGTCCCGCGTTGGTGTCTGGAGGGGTTCCGGCAAAAACTGGCAGGGCGGTCTCAGGTAACGTCGTGGAACATTACTATCGCGAACTGGTGGGTTTCCTTTCCGCGCGCCTGGGTAATCGTCAGGCCGCCGAGGACGTGGCGCACGATGCTTATCTGCGGGTGCTGGAACGCACCCACGCCGAGCGCATCGAGCACCCGCGTGCCTTCCTCTATCGTACCGCGCTCAACCTGGTGGTCGACCGCCACCGCCGCCACCGGGTGCGCCAGGCGGAGCCGCTGGAGGTGCTAGACAGCGACGAGCGTTGGCATACCCCGGCGCCGGCGCACGACATGCAGCACGACCAGCGCCTGGCGCTGATGCAACGTGCGCTGGATGAGTTGAGCAAGGTCTGCCGCGAGTGCTTCCTGCTGCGCAAGCTCGAAGGCTTGTCTCATCAGCAAATCGCCGAGCACCTGGGCATCTCGCGCAGCCTGGTGGAAAAGCACATCGTCAACGCCATGAAGCATTGCCGGGTGCGCATGCGCGAGTGGGAGTGCTGATTGCCGGGCTCAAGGAAAATGCAAATTCTGTCAGCCAGTCACTTGATTTATGCGGTTTTCCCGACTTCTCTCAAAGAAGACCACTGCCAGGCAGGGCCCTGGCAATAGCCGTTAGCGGCGCAGTATGGTCGTGGAACGCTCCCATTACCTACTGCCCAGGTCCGACCATGGCAAACAAGACCCTGCGCATCCTCATCGCCGACGCCCACCCGTGCCAGCGCTTGCAGTTGGAGCGGTTGCTCAACGGCCTGGGCTATTACCGGATTGCCCCGGTGGAGAGCTTTGAAGAGCTGCAGCGCCTGGTGCAGTGCGCCTTGCAGCCCTTCAACCTGTTGCTGGGCAATATCGAGCTGGCCAGCCACGCTGGGGTCGACCTGGCGCGGTTCTGTCGCGTCAGCACGCAGATCCAGCACGCGCTGCTCTACCACTCCAGCCAGTTGAAAGTGCCCGCAGTGCCGCCGGCCGAGCGCCAGGCGGTAAGCTTGAGCCTGCCCCAGGCCCCCGATATCGAGGCACTGGAAACATTCATGGCGATCATCGACACCCCGGTGCTGGTCGGCCAGTTGCCGCTGCCGGATACCCTGGCCGGCAACAGAGCCAGGCCACGGCTGCGGGCCAATTTTGCGCACACGGTGTTCAACCGCTGACGGCGCATAGCGCAGGGCAACGGGGCAGGCATTTGTTATGCTCTTGCCCTTTGCCGATCTGCGGACCCTGCCATGACTGCCATCGATACCGCTCGCCCGCCCCGGTTCAGCCGCGGCGATCACCGGACCCTGGGCCTGGCGGCGCTGGGCGGCGCGCTGGAAATCTACGATTTCATCATTTTCGTGTTCTTCGCGCTGACCCTGAGCCAGCTGTTCTTCCCGCCGGAAATGCCGGAGTGGTTGCGCCTGCTGCAAAGCTTCGGGATTTTCGTCACCGGTTACCTGGCGCGGCCGCTGGGCGGCATCGTCATGGCTCACTTCGCCGACCACCTGGGCCGCAAGCGGGTGTTCAGCCTGAGCATTTTGATGATGGCGCTGCCGTGCCTGCTGATCGGGGTAATGCCGACCTATGCCGAGATTGGTTACGCCGCGCCGCTGATCTTGCTGGCGTTGCGCATATTGCAGGGGGCTGCGGTCGGCGGCGAGGTACCCAGTGCCTGGACATTCGTTGCCGAACACGCACCGCCGGGGCGGCGCGGGTATGCCCTGGGTTTCCTGCAGGCCGGGTTGACCTTTGGCTATTTGCTGGGGGCACTGACCGCGACACTGTTGGCCCAGGCTTTCAGCGCCGAGGAAATTCTCGACTACGCCTGGCGTTACCCGTTCCTGCTCGGTGGCGTGTTTGGCGTGATCGGGGTGTGGTTGCGCCGTTGGCTGAGTGAAACGCCGGTATTTCTGGCCCTGCGCGAGCGCAAGGAGCAGCCGGTGAAATTCCCGTTGCGCCAGGTGCTGGGCGCGCATCGTGGGGCGTTGATTCCGGCTGCGCTACTGACCTGCGTGCTGACCTCGGCGGTGGTGGTGCTGGTGGTGATTACGCCGACGGTCATGCAGCAGCGCTTCGGCATGTCTGCCGCGCACACGTTCGCGCTGAGCAGCGTAGGCATCGTCTTTCTCAACATCGGTTGTGTGCTTGCCGGCCTGCTGGTCGACCGCCTGGGCGCCTGGCGGGCGTTGATGATCTATAGCGCGCTGCTGCCGCTGGGCATCGCTACGTTGTATGCAAGCCTGGTGGGGCAGTGGGGCATGACGTGGCTGGCTTATGCGTTGGCCGGGCTCTGCTGTGGGGTGGTGGGTGTGGTGCCGTCGGTCATGGTCGGGCTGTTCCCGGCGCAGATCCGGGTATCGGGTATTTCCTTCACCTACAACGTGGCCTACGCCTTGTGGGCCAGCACTACGCCGCTGGCGTTGATAGCCTTGATGCCGTGGAGCCCATGGGTGTGCGTTGGCTTCTGTCTGGTCATGGGCGCGGTGGGGCTGCTCACTGCCCGCTACTTTGGCCGCCGGCAACCTTCCGCGTTCGCGGCGGAGCCGATGCCGATCATGTGCGTCGACAAATGAACGAAAAAAGCCCCCGGGCCGCGAGGCCAGGGGGCTTTTTCTTGCTGCAAGGGCGGGCTTACATGTTCGGGTAGTTCGGCCCGCCAGCGCCTTCAGGGGTGACCCAGGTGATGTTCTGGGCCGGGTCCTTGATGTCGCAGGTCTTGCAGTGCACGCAGTTCTGCGCGTTGATCTGGAAGCGCTTGTTGCCGTCTTCCTGGGTGACCACTTCGTAGACGCCGGCCGGGCAGTAACGCTGGGCGGGCTCGTCGTACAGCGGCAGGTTGCTGGCGATCGGGATGCTCGGGTCGGTCAGCTTCAGGTGGCAGGGTTGTTCCTCTTCATGGTTGGTGCTGGAGAGGAATACCGAGCTGAGCTTGTCGAAGCTGAGCTTGCCGTCCGGTTTCGGGTAGTCGATCTTCTGCGAGTCGGCCGCCAGCTTGAGGCAGGCGTAGTCTGGCTTGGTGTCGTGCAGGGTAAACGGCAGCTTGCCGCCGAACCAGTTCTGGTCGACATAGTTGAAAGCACCCCCCAGCAGCGGGCCGAACTTGTGCAGTGCCGGGCCGAAGTTGCGGCTGGCGAACAGCTCTTCGTACAGCCAGCTGGCCTTGAACGCGCTGACGTAGCCGTCGAGCAGGTCGCCACCTTCACGCCCGGCAGCCAGGGCGTCAGCCACTGCTTCGGCGGCCAGCATGCCGGACTTCATCGCGGTATGGCTGCCCTTGATCTTCGAGAAGTTCAGGGTGCCGAGGTCGCAACCGATCAGCGCGCCGCCGTTGAAGACCATCTTCGGCAGCGAGTTCAGGCCGCCCTTGCAGATGGCGCGGGCGCCGTAGCTGATGCGCTTGCCACCTTCGAGGTATTGGCTCATCACCGGGTGGTGCTTGAGGCGCTGGAATTCGTCGAAGGGCGACAGGTACGGGTTGGCATAGGACAGGTCGACGATCAGGCCGACCACCACCTGGTTGTTTTCCAGGTGGTAAAGGAACGAGCCACCGGTGTTGTCCTTGGCCATCACATCCAGCGGCCAGCCAGCGGTATGCACCACCAGGCCTTGCTCGTGCTTGGCCGGGTCGATTTCCCAGATTTCCTTCAGGCCGATGCCGTAGTGCTGCACGTCGGCTTCGCTGTCGAGGTTGAAGCGCTTGATCAGTTGCTTGCCGATATGGCCACGGCAGCCTTCGGCGAACAGGGTGTACTTGGCGCGCAGTTCCATGCCGGGGGTGTACAGGCCGTCCTTTGGCTTGCCTTCGCGGTCGACACCCAGGTCGCCGGTGACAATGCCGCGGACCACGCCGTTTTCATCGAACAAGGCTTCCTGGGCGGCGAAGCCGGGGTAGATTTCCACGCCCAGGTTCTCGGCCTGCTGGGCCAGCCAGCGGCACAGGTTGCCCAGCGAAATGATGTAGTTGCCCTGGTTGTGCATGGTTTTGGGCACGAACAGGTCGGGCACTTTGGTCGAGCTGCCGGCGTCTTTGAGCACGTAGATATCGTCGCGCTTCACTTCGGTGTTCAGCGGCGCGCCCAGTGCCTTCCAGTCGGGGAACAGCTCGTTCAGCGCGCGGGGCTCGAACACCGCACCGGAGAGGATGTGAGCACCGACTTCGGAGCCTTTTTCCACCACGCAGACGCTGATTTCGCTACCGGTTTCGGCGGCCTTCTGCTTCAGGCGGCAGGCGGCGGACAGGCCCGCCGGGCCGGCGCCGACGATGACCACGTCGAATTCCATGTATTCGCGTTCCACAGGTTCTCTCCTACTCATCAAGGCTCGTGCTGTTGCTGGGTCTTATGGGTGCATGCGCGCAGTGGCTCGTCACGGGAGCGAAACTGTAGCTGCGCAACTGACGGACTACACCGTTTTGTCATGGCCGCGCATTATATCTACACCACTTGGCGGGTCCAATACAAACGTTTGTTTGAATTTGCCGCAGGCCAGTAAAATCACAGGCGTGCGGCTGGAGGGTGACCGATTTGCCGTATTGACCGGATTGGGTGTTACGGTCAAGATACGAGCGGTTTTACGTTCGCCGTAGGCTTGCAGCCGGGCGCAGGTACACCTCTAAAGACCAGGTGTGGAGCAGGGTTTTGCGGGCTTAGGCCGGTTTGTAGTGGAGTTTACACGCCACGACAGGAAATGACCCGTGAGTATTTGTCGCAATGGTCCGAACAAGACTGTTCGGTCACTGTGAAGATGCCGCTTCCCGGTACGTTTTTAGAGGTGCCCTTGTACCCACGCGCATCGCAGGGCTTTGCCCCAGGCGACTATCTATTCACCGGAGAGTAACGAGGAATCCATGAAGGTTCTTGTAGCTGTCAAACGAGTGGTCGACTACAACGTCAAGGTTCGCGTCAAAGCGGACAACTCCGGCGTCGACCTTGCTAACGTCAAGATGTCCATGAACCCCTTCTGCGAAATCGCCGTGGAAGAAGCCGTACGCCTGAAAGAGAAGGGCGTTGCCAGCGAGATCGTGGTCGTTTCGGTCGGCCCAACCACTGCCCAGGAACAACTGCGCACCGCCCTGGCCCTTGGCGCCGACCGCGCCATCCTGGTCGAAGCCGCCGATGAACTGAACTCCCTGGCCGTGGCCAAGGCGCTCAAGGCCGTTGTCGACAAGGAGCAGCCACAGCTGATCATCCTCGGCAAGCAAGCCATCGACAGCGACAACAACCAGACCGGCCAGATGCTGGCTGCGCTGACCGGCTACGCCCAGGGCACCTTCGCCTCAAAGGTGGAAGTGGCCGGCGACAAGCTGAATGTCACCCGTGAAATCGACGGTGGCCTGCAGACGGTTGCCCTGAACCTGCCTGCGATCGTCACCACCGACCTGCGCCTGAACGAGCCACGCTACGCGTCGCTGCCGAACATCATGAAGGCCAAGAAAAAGCCGCTGGAAACCCTTGCGCCAGACGCGCTGGGCGTTTCCCTCGCCTCCACCAACAAAACCGTGAAAGTTGAAGCCCCGGCTGCCCGCAGCGCGGGTATCAAGGTCAAGTCGGTGGCCGAACTTGTCGAGAAGCTGAAGAACGAAGCGAAGGTAATCTAAATGACTATCCTGGTTGTCGCTGAATACGAAAACGGTGCCGTAGCCCCGGCCACCCTGAACACCGTTGCCGCTGCCGCCAAGATCGGTGGCGATGTGCATGTGCTGGTCGCTGGCCAGAACATTGGCGGCGTTGCCGAATCCGCTGCCAAGATCGCTGGCGTGGCCAAGGTCCTGGTTGCCGATAACGCAGCTTATGCCCACGTGCTGCCTGAGAACGTGGCGCCGCTGATCGTCGAGCTGGCCAAGGGTTACAGCCACGTGCTGGCCCCGGCCACCACCAATGGCAAGAACGTCCTGCCGCGGGTTGCTGCGCTGCTGGACGTCGACCAGATCTCCGAGATCATCTCGGTCGAGTCCGCCGACACCTTCAAGCGCCCGATCTACGCCGGTAACGCCATTGCCACCGTGCAATCGAGCGCGGCCATCAAGGTGATCACCGTGCGTACCACCGGCTTTGACGCCGTGGCCGCCGAAGGCGGTTCGGCTGCCATCGAGGCGGTCGGTGCCGCGCACGATGCCGGTATCTCGGCGTTCGTTGGCGAAGAGTTGGCCAAGTCCGACCGCCCAGAGTTGACCGCCGCCAAAATCGTCGTTTCCGGCGGCCGTGGCATGGGTAACGGTGACAACTTCAGCCACCTGTACAGCCTGGCCGACAAGCTCGGTGCTGCCGTGGGTGCCTCGCGCGCCGCCGTCGACGCCGGCTTCGTGCCCAACGACATGCAGGTCGGCCAGACCGGCAAGATCGTCGCGCCGCAGCTGTACATCGCCGTGGGCATTTCCGGTGCGATCCAGCACCTGGCCGGCATGAAGGACTCCAAGGTGATCGTTGCGATCAACAAGGACGAAGAAGCGCCGATCTTCCAGGTGGCTGACTACGGGCTGGTCGCGGACCTGTTCGAAGCCGTGCCAGAGCTGGAAAAGCTGGTCTGATCCGCCTGCTTCACTTATAAAGAACCCGGCCCCGTTACAGGGGCCGGGTTTTTTTATGGCCGGTTACGGGCCAATCGCAATACAAGGAGTGAGCAATGGTGCTGCGTAAAGCAGGCAGGGTGCTGGCATGCATGGCGGTCTTGGTTGCGCCACCGGCCATGGCGGCAGGCAAGTGCGAACGCCTGGTAGCAACCGGCAGCCCTGATGCGCCGCCCTATTCGTGGCAGGACCCGAAAGACCCGCAGCACCTGATCGGTGCCAACGTCGACCTGCTGCGTCAGGTGGCTGGCGAGCTGGGGGTGAAGGTGGAGGTGCTCAGTTCCGGGCGTCGCGAACAGGCACTGCAAGAGGTTCGCAGCGGCCGTATGGACCTGCTGATCGACACGCCGATGCAGGTGGAGCAACTGACTGCGCTGGACTATATCCACCCCCCGTTGCAGCTGAACGAGTACCTGGTGTGGACGCGGCACGATGCGCAACTGACCATCGATGGCCCGGCCGACCTGGCCCGCTACCAGGGTAGTCTGTCCGAGCGTGCGCGCCTGACGCCGGCCTTTACTGCGTTCGCCAAGGCGCAACTGAAGCTGGTGCCTGCGCAGAACCTTACTCAAGCGTTCCAGAAACTGGTGCTCGGCCAAGTGGATTACGTGCTGGCCGGCCGTTATGCCGGTATGGCCATGGCCCAGAGCCTGGGCATGAGCAATGACCTGATTGCGCGGGGTTTGCCGGTCGACCGCCCAGGCTTGTACTTGGCGCTGTCGCACAATTCCGCGTGCAATGACAGTTGGTTGCGTGGGCAATTGGCGAAAAAACTGACAGAATTGCCGATCTCCGGTGCATCCGAAGCGGTACTGCAGCGTAATGTCGAGCGCTGGAAAGCGCAGTTGCAGGTGCCGGCGGACGCCCCCAAACACTAGGAAGATTGCGTGAGAACCCAACCACTGATCCTTGCCCTGGCCGTGCTTGGCCTGGCGGGCTGCGCCAATGACCCGGCCCCTAACGAGCAGATGCGTATTTCCGAACAGGCGCTGGAGCAGGCCAGGGCCGTCGGTGCAACCGACCAGGTCGAATCGCTGAAACTGGCCGAAGACAAGCTGGCGCGGGCCAGGACCAACATGCTGACCGAAGACTACCGCGATGCGCGCATGCGCGCCGAGCAGGCGGAACTGGACGCGCGTTTTGCCGAGGCCCAGGTGCTGAACCAGAAGAGTGAAGAGCAGTTGCAGTTGTTGCAGTCGCGGGTGCAGCGCCTGCGCAAGCAGCTGGAGGTGCAGCCATGAACCGTCACGCACCCTTCGCCGTACTGGCACTGCTGGCCCTGGCGGCAGGCCTGCAGGGTTGCGCCAGCCAGCGCAGCAGCGCGGCGCTTGAGCAAGCCAGCGCCGCCTTCCAGAAGGTCAAGGACGATTCCGACGTGTTGCGCAGCGCGCCGCGTGACGTGATTCGCGCAGGCGAGTCGCTGGCGCGCGCCGAGCGCTTGTCCAGCTACATCGGCACCGGCTCCGATGTGCGCCATTACGCTTACCTCAGCCAGCGTTACAGCGAGATTGCCGGTGAGCATGCCAAGCTGGCGCTGAACCAGGAGCGCCAGGCCAAGCTGGACCTGGAGCGCCAGCGTTTGCAGCTGGCTTTGCGCGAGGCCAAGCTGGCCAGCGTGCAGCAGCAAGGCAAATGGGTCGAGGCGCAAATTGCCGCGCTGGCCTCGGAGCAAGCCGACCGCGGCCTGGTAATGACCTTGGGTGACGTGCTGTTCGACACCGGCAGTGCCAACCTGAAAAACACCGCCAGCCGAACCGTGCTCAAGCTGGTGCAGTTCCTGCAGCTCAACCCACACCGGGTGGTCCGCATCGAGGGCTATACCGACAGCACGGGTACGCCTGAAGAAAACCTCAAGCTGTCGCACGACCGGGCTCAGTCCGTTGCCGACATGCTGGTGGACCTTGGTGTCGACGAAAAGCGCCTGCAGGTCGAAGGCTACGGCGACCAGTATCCGATCGAGGCCAATGCCTCGGAGCGGGGTAGGGCGCAGAACCGCCGGGTAGAGATTGTGTTTTCCGACGACAAGGGCAGGCTCGCGCCGGCGCGTTGAGCGTGAGTGTTCGGCTCGGTGCGGTCGGCGCCGGTCAGATCGCGCGCCGCCCGCGCGGCGCTGGATCTCACAGGCGCTGAAGATGCAGTGGCGGCCCCACCATCTGTCCCGGTACACTTCTTGACTGTTACGGTATCCTCTACTGTCAGTGAGTCGCACAAGAACAACGAGCCCGTCCGCGCGTCGAGATCCCGCCATGACCAACCTGCTGCTTTACCAGCGTATCGCCCAGCAACTGGCCGATGACATTCGTCGCGGCGTCTACCAGCCAGGCGAGCGGGTACCCTCCGTACGCAAGATGAGCGCGCAGCTCAACGTCAGCCATGCCACGGTGCTGCAGGCCTACGCCAACCTCGAAGACCAGGGCCTGATCCGGGCGCGGCCGCAGTCCGGCTACTATGTGCACCAGACCCCGGCCCTGACCGCCCCGACCCCGGATATCGCCAGGGTCGAGCGCCCAGGCCTGGTCACACGTGCCAGCATCATCCAGCAGGTATTGACCGAGGCCCGCCGCGACGGTGTGTTCCCGTTCGGTGCTGCCGTGCCGCATGTGGATTATCTGCCCGTGCGCGCGCTGCACCAGCAAATCGCCAAGGTGACACGCTTCCACAGCCCGCGCGCCTTCAGCTACATGTTCAGCCCAGGGTTCGAGCCGCTGCGCCGGCAAATTGCCATTCGCATGCGCGATGCCGGTGTGATCGTCGACCCGCGTGAGGTGATCGTGACCCACGGCTGTGTCGATGCCCTGCAGATGTCGTTACGGGTGCTGACCCGCCCCGGGGACCTGATCGCCGCCGAGTCGCCGACCTATTATGGTTTGCTGCAACTGGCGGACCTGCTGGGTTTGAAAGTGATCGAGATCCCCAGCGACCCGTCCACGGGGATCAGCCTCGAAGCCTTGCAACTGGCGGCAAACCAGTGGTCGATCAAGGCCTTGGTGTTGACTGCGCGGCTGAGCAATCCGCTGGGCGGTACGGTGCCGGAAGAGCGGCAAAAGCAGCTGCTGCGCCTGGCGTCGGACTTCGATATCCAGATCATCGAGGACGACATCTATGGCGAATTGATGTTCGAGCAGGGCAAGAGCAAGGCACTGAAAGCCTTCGATCGGCTGGACCGGGTGATCTACTGTTCGAGCTTCTCCAAAACCTTGTCTCCCGGGGTGAGGGTTGGCTGGATGATCGCCGGGCGTTACCAGGACGAGATACAGCGCCTGCAAACTTTCACCACCCATTCAGCCTGCAGCGTGACCCAGATGGGCGTGGCAGCGTACCTGGAAAATGGCGGCTACGACCGGCAGCTGCGCTATATCCGCCAGGAGTACCGCAAGAACCTCAGTGCCTACCAGCTGGCGGTGCAGCAGCACTTCCCCGAAGGTACCCAGATGACCCGGCCTACCGGGGGGTTCATCCTCTGGGTAAGCCTGCCTGGGCGGGTGAACACGCAAGAGCTGCATGTACGTGCGTTGGAGCAGGGCATCAGTATTGCCCCGGGGTTGATATTCAGTAACACGGAACAGTTCAACCACTGCATCCGCCTCAACTGCGGTATTCCGTGGAACAAGGAGGCAGAGCGGGCGGTCATGACCTTGGGCTTGCTGGCACAGCAGCTGTGCCGCGAGCCTGCGCTCACACTTTTGTGAGGGTTGCCAGCAGCCCGCGGAACAGGGAGCATACGAGCCTTTACAGCGGGTCTGTCCATTTGCCATGAATGCATTACGTCGTTTTGTTCTGATTCTGTGCCTTGCGGCCCCGTGCTGCACCGCCGCGGGCCTGGCTTTCGCTGCGCAGCCGGCGCAGGCCCAGCAGGCACAGACAAAAAACGCCGCCAAGCCTGCACAGAAGCCCGTAGTCCGCAAAGCCCCTGCCAAGAAAGCAAAACCGCGGAGCAAGGCAGTTGCCAAGCCTTTGCCCAAAGCAAAGTTGGACTTGAGCCTGCCCACCGACCTGGTCGACAACCTTGAGCCAGACGTAGGGACACCTTCGCCGATCCAGCGCCGCAAACCGCTGCTGCCCCCTATGTTCCGGGACAAGCCGGAAGCCGACGACAGCCCGTTCCAGCTCAATGGCCGCTTGATCAACAATGAAATGCAGCTGCAACTGCGCAATGACAGCCGCCGTGAAGTGGAAGGTGCGGCCATCGATTTCGAGTTCCGGCAGTAAGGGGCAAACTGACTGCCGGGTCATGTCATTTTTCATCGTGCCAGCAATTTCAAACACCTGTTTGGGCGGGTACTATCCAGGGGCGTTCGTCCCGTTACTTGTTTCAGGGAGTCCTGAGTTTGGTGAATCGCCATGAACTGCCGTGAGGGCTGCGGTGCCTGCTGCATTGCCCCGTCCATCACCTCTGCCATGCCGCGCATGCCCAATGGCAAGCCAGCTGGCGAGCGCTGCCTGCACCTGACGGCGGCCAACCTCTGCGACCTGTTCGGCAAGCCTGAGCGGCCAGCAGTGTGTGGCGGGTTCAAGGCAGATGTCGAGGTGTGTGGCAGTGACCGTGACGAAGCGATCAGGATTCTTGGCTGGTGGGAGCAGATGACGGCGGCGTGAAAGGCTGGATCTTCGACAACAAGGATAAACATGATGAGATCGTTCAAGCGTATTGCACTGCTGTGTGGCGTGGGTGTTCTGCTTTCGCCGGCGGCCTGGGCCGAAAACTGGCAAGTGGCCAAGGACGAGGAGGGCATCAAGGTGTCCCTCAGCGAAGTCCCTGGTTCCAAGTACAAGGCCTATCGCGGGGTGACCGTGATCAAGGCGCCGCTGGCCAAGGTCGAGGCGCTGCAGGAAGACGCGGCCGGGGCATGTGCATGGATCCACGAATGCAAATCGCAGAAGCTGCTCAAGCATGAAGGTAACCAGAGCTGGACCTACACCCAGTTCAATACGCCATGGCCGGTGACGCCGCGCGATTCGGTGCTGCATATCACCACTGTCAAGGAGGCTGATGGCAGCGTCACCCGCAACCTGAAAGAAGAGCCGACCTACCTGCCGGAAGAGAAGGGCTTCGTGCGGGTGGCTAAAGTCGAAGGGTTCTGGAAGCTGGTGCCCAAGGGCGACACCACCGAAGTGACCTACCAGGTGCATACCGAGCCGGGTGGCAGCGTGCCGGCGATGGTCGCCAACAAGTTTGTGGTGGATTCGCCGTTCAATACCCTCAAACAGCTGCGTGAGCGGGCTGAGAAAAACTGAGGCTCGCACTGCCTGTAGCGCCTTCAGGTGATGGCGCTACAGGTGGCACCGGCGTCAATAAAAGAACGCCATTATTTGAGCGTTGCTGGAAGTTTGACAGCATAAATTTTTGGGCTTAGATTCAAACTCAGTGAGCCATTTCCTGCCCCCTCTCGTGCTCACGCCAACTATAAAAAACGTGCTGCGTTTTTCTTCTGCTTTATAACTTCAAGACCTACGCCTTACCCACTTGTACCTCTGCGCTTGCGGGCCGTTTTGTCCTCGGTCTGTGCAAGGGCGAGCACTTGCCTATTGATTTTCATCCGCCGCGTGTGTGGGAGATATCATCGTGCATGCTAGTCGACTTTCGTTATTGCCCCGGATCGCCGGGTACGGTGTATTGGCTTTCATGGGCTGGTTGCTGTTTTCGACATTGTTCATGCCGTTATTGTCGTCATCGGCAACCCGGGCCATTCTCAATGCACCGGTCATTCTGCTGACCACGCCCATCGATGGCGTGGTGCGGACCTTGAATATTCAGCCAGGCACCACGTTCACCACGGGCCAGGATATCGCAACCATCGAGAACCCCCGGGCGGAACAGGAAACGCTGCTGGGCTTGCAGACACGCCGGCTCACCTTGCAGCAGCAATTGGCGGCCATGGCCAGCCAGGCCGAACACGACCGCAAGTACTACAACGCACTGGAGATCACCAGCCAGCAGTACCAGGATGCCTATGAGGTGCGCAAGCGCTACGCGCAGAAGGCCCTGAAGGCTGAGAGCGGGGCGGCTGGCGCACGCCTGGCCGATGCCCGGGAAACACTGGCACGTAACCTTGAGCTGTTTCGCCAGGGCGCGGTGAGCGAGGCCGTCGTGGCCAGTTCCCGGGCGCAACTGGCCTCATTGCAGGCCGATGCCGAGACCATTCGCTCGCGGGTACACATCAACGATGGTGATCTTAATGCGGCCAAGGACCAGGTGTACCTGGACCCCGAGCAATTGCGCATGTTCGACCTCAAGTCGCAGATGACCACGCTGAAACTTAGCCTGGATAATCTGGAACGCAACCGGGTAACCCTCGAAGAAGAACTTTCCCACCTCGACCAGTTGATAGAAAGTGAGCAAAACCGGGTGCAGATGATGGCGGCTTATAATGTGGTGGCGTATGCATCCGGCACCGTGCAGGAGTTGATCGCCCCGCAAGGCACGCAAGTACGGGCGGGCGCAACGCTATTGCGCGCTACCAATTGCAGTCAAAGTTATGTTATTGCGGTATTCCCGGAGCGAATGGCCAGCCGGATCGACCGGGATAGCGAACTGCAAGTATCGATCCGCGGTGTCGCGCAACCGCTGAAAGCCAAAGTCGTGCAGTTGCTGTCCAGCCCGACCGATGTACAAAGCAGCAATTACAGTGTGCCGTTTCCTTATGCCGAGCAGAACTCGGTCTATGTGGTCGGTACGTTCGACAACAACTTGCCGGCCGATGAGCGCCTGTTGACCTGCAACCCTGGCAACTGGGTGACCGCGACGGTATCGCGATGAACGGCTGGGTGCTTTTTGCGGGGGTGCTCGGGTTGGTGCTGGGCAACCAGGCCATGGCCCTGGAGCCTCGGGCCCGCCTGCAGCACATGACCTGCGCAGGCATCGGGCAGGCGGTGGCGGCTCAAGGCCAAGGGCCGTTGCTGCTGGCCAGCTATCCGCAGCAACCGGGTCAGCCTGCCGTGCCTGGCGTGCTGCAAGGCGTGGCATTCACCTACGACAACGCGTTGGCCAGCATCGCCTTGTTTGCCTGCGGCAATGCGCCAGCTGCCCGACAAATTGCCGACGCTTTGGCCTATGCCATCGATCACGACCCTGAGTACCGCGATGGCCGGGTGCGCAATGCCTACGCCGCTGGCCCGCTGCAGGCCGCACCTGTGCGGCTGCCGGGCTACTGGAGCGATGAGCGTGCTGCATGGAGCCAGGATGCGTACCAGGTGGGCAGTGCGACCGGTAATCAGGCGTGGGCAGCGCTGGCGTTGCTGGAGGCTTATCGGCACAGCGGTGAAGCGCGTTATTTGCAGGCGAGCAGAAAGGTGCTCGACTGGGCCCGGCGCACCACCTTCGACAAGGGGCCACCGGCAGGCTTCAATGGGGGCATTTACGGGTTCGCCGCTGCCCCGCAGGTGCAAACCTGGAAGTCCACTGAGCATAACGTCGATCTGGCGGCAGCCTGGGCCTCGTTGGCCCGGCTGGGCAACGATAGCGAAGCTGGCCGGCAGGCGCGTATCGCCCGCGGCTTCGTCGAGGCCCACTGGGATGCCGGCCAAGGCCGGTTCCTGATCGGTACCTTGCCCGATGGCCGAACACCGCAGACGCAGCAGTCGGGCCTGGATGCGCAGATCTGGCCGCTGATTGCCATTGCCGACGCACCGCAGCAGTGGCTGCAGGCACTGACGTTCGTGGAGCGGGCCCATGGTTTCGCTCAGGGCTATGGCTTCAAGCAGGACCCTGACGGTATCTGGACCGAAGGCACGGCGCAGGTGGCGGCCGTTGCCAGCCTTCGCGGCCTGGGGCCCCTGGCGCAGCCATTGTGGCCGTTGTTGCTGGCGCAACAGGCTGGCGATGGCTGGCTGTACGCCACCCCGCAGGCACAGGTCAGCACGGGGCTGAGCGTGGGGCCGGACTCGACCCATGACGATTTCCTGTACTTCCACCTGCCCCATTTGGGCGCCACGGCATGGGCGGCGATCGCTGCCACCGGCGTCAACCCTTTCACTGGCGATTACAAGGCCCACTGACATGCAAGCACTGGACTCGACACAACTGCTGCAAATCAACCTGTGGACGCTGGCCATCGTGGTTCTGCTGAGTTGCATGGCCCACCGCGAGCAATGGCTGGCGCGCCTGCTGTTCGGCGCGCTGACCGCGGCACTGCTGGTCAGGTACGTGGCCTGGCGCTTCGCCGACACCTTGCCTGACAGCCGCGCGGGGTTCGCCACGGTATGGACTTATGGCTTCCTGTTCTTCGAGTTGTTGGGCATTGCCTACACCTTGTTTTCGATCGTGGTGATGTGCCGGCGCAGCGATCACCGCCACGCCGCGGACGCTGGCGAGCAGCGCTTGCGCGCGATGGGGGCCGAGGCGCCGGCGGTCGATGTGTTCATCTGCACCTACAACGAAGGGCTCGAGGTTCTGGAGAAGACCATCATTGCCGCGCAGGCCATGGACTACCCCAACTTCACCCTCTGGGTGCTGGATGACACGCGGCGGGACTGGCTGCGCGACTACTGCGCGAGCATGGGGGTGCGTTACACGCGGCGCGATGACAACCTGCACGCCAAGGCGGGCAACCTGAACAACGGCCTGCGCCAGTCGGCAGCCAGTACCAACGCGCCGTACATACTGGTGCTGGATGCAGACTTCGCCCCGCAGCGGCCGATTCTGCTGCGGACCTTGGGGCTGTTCCAGGACCCTGAGGTCGGATTGGTGCAGACCCCGCAGTTCTACTACAACCCGGACCCTATCCAGCATAACCTGGGGTCGGCAAACAGCTGGGTGGATGAGCAACGGGTATTTTTCGATGTGTTCCAGCCTGCCAAGGATGCCTGGAATGCAGCGTTCTGCGTGGGCACGTCGTTCGTGGTGCGGCGTGATCTGGTCGAGCGCATGGGTGGTTTTCCCACGGGGTCGGTCTGTGAGGACATCTACACGTCCTACCGCCTGATGCAGATGGGCTACATCACCCGCTGGCTGAACGAGCGTTTGTCCATCGGGCTGTCTGCCGAGGGCCTGACCGAGTACATCAACCAGCGCGGCCGCTGGTGCCTGGGGACGATCCAGGTGGCCTTGCTGCGCCAGGGGCCGCTGTTCGGTCGCGGCTATGGCCTGAACGATCGCCTGCATTACCTGCACGGCCTGCTGCATTGGTGCTCCAAGCCTTTCATCCTGATGATGCTGGTGTCGCCGGTGCTGTATTGGTATTTCGGCATTGCCGGTTTCTATGCAACGCCGGCAGCGTTTCTGGCCTTCGGCATGCCGGCGCTGATCGCCTATTGGGGTTACAGCACCTGGGTGACCGGGCGGCGCTCACTGCCGATCTTCACCGAGGTGACGCAGATCGTTTGCGCATTGGCGGTGACCGCGACCCTGATCAGTGCTGCGATTCGCCCGTTCGGGCGGCCTTTCAAGGTGACGGCCAAAGGCCTGGACCGCTCCCAGACCCAGGTGCACTGGAAGCTGTTCGGGTTTTTCCTGGCCTTGAGTGCGTTGGCGCAGGTCGGCGCAATCACGGCGATCAGCACTGCCAGCCGACTGGACGGCAATATGGTGTTCAACCTGAGCTGGACGGTGCTGGTGCTGCTGTACAACCTGGCGACACTGGTGGCCTGCGTTGATCGGCCGCGGCTACACGGCGAGGAGCGCTTTCCGTTTGCTCGGCCCACCCAGCTGCGCCTGGGCACCGGTACGCTGGGTGGGCAACTGGTCGATATCTCGATCAGCGGGGCGGCTTTCGAGGGCGCCATGGCCGGCGAGGTGCCGTGCGGCAGGCGTGGCCAGGTATGGGTGGACAAGGTCGGCTGGCTGGGGGCAGAGGTGGTACGCCGGGATGGCAGCCAACGGCTGGGGCTGCGCTTCGTGGCGGTGCATGAGGCGCAGCGGCGCGCGCTGATCACCAGGCTGTTCAGCCAGGCCAATCCCAATGTGGCCAGCACGGCGCAACCCGCCACTGCGTTCTTCACCCTGCTGCGCCGGGCGCTGCTGGGCGAAGGCGACTGGCGCCTGCGGCTGGTGCGCCAGCCGCGGCAGGCGCCCATCGCCGGCGCGCGGGTGGCTGTGAAGCGCCGCAGCGCCCAGCCGGCCGCCCTGCAGGCTTCCAGCGGCCCTCTCGGCGTGCTGACTCAACTGCGTGCCTTGATGAACAGCGTTTGGTGAGGGAAGGGCCCATGACTAGACCCCTGCACTGTGTGATGTTGGCCGCTCAACTGTCTTTGGCCGGCTGTTCGCTCGAGCCTGTCTACGAGACACCGGCGTCCCCCATGGACACCGGCTGGCCGGATAGCGTCGAGGCGGGCTGCTGTGATCCGCGAAACGCTTTCGACCCGGATTGGCGAGCGTTCGTCAGTGACAGCCGCTTGCGCCGGTTGATCGAGTTGGCCCTGGTCGACAACCGTGACTTGCAGCAAGCTGCAGCCAGCGTGGCGCAGGCCAGGGCAGGCTATCAGGGCGCCGCGGCAGCGCTGTACCCCAGCCTGGGCGTCGACACCTATGCCGGGCGCGCAAAGTTGCCGGCGCTGGAGCAAACCCCTGGGGGCGGCTCCAGCGCCGGCAGTGTGGCCAACACCTTCCAGGCCACCGTGGGGTTTACGGCCTATGAGCTGGACTTCTTCGGCCGGGCGCGAAGCCAGGCCCATGCGGCCGAGGCGCGCTTTCATGCCACGCTGGCCGACTACCAGGCTGCACGCATGGCCTTGATCGGCGAAGTGGCTGGGACCTGGCTGACGCTCAAGGCCAATCAGAGCTTGCTTGGGCTGGCAGAGCGCACATTCGAATCCCAGCAGCATTACGGGCAATTGCTGCGTTCCAGTTTCAACCTGGGTTCGACCGCACGCATCGATGTCCATCAAGCCGATGCCATCACCAACACTGCTGCCGTGCAAGTCAGTACCTACCGGATGCAAGTGGCGCAGAACCTCAATGCGTTGCGGGTTCTGGTAGGGCAAACGGTACCGGCCGGGCTGTTGCCGGAGGGCCAGCTTGGGGCGCAGATGGCGACAGTCGATGTACCCGCCGGGGTGCCTTCAAGCCTGCTTGAGCGGCGACCCGACATTCGGGCGGCGCAGGCTCAGCTGCGCGCTGCCAATGCAGAAATCGGCAGTGCGCGGGCCGCCTATTTCCCCAGCTTTTCGTTGACAGGCGCGCTGGGTAGCCTGAGTGGGGACTTTTCGCGGCTGCTGACAAGCCCGGCACAGTTCTGGAACCTGGCGGCGCTCGGTTCGCTGACATTGCTCGATGCCGGCCAGCGCAGGGCAGGGGTGGATGCCACTTGGGCCCAATACGACCAGCGTGTGGCTGCTTACGAGCAGACCGTGCTCAACGCCTTCCGTGAAGCGGCCAATGCGTTGAATGCGCGGCAGGAGATGCTGCCGCAGGTCGCGGCCCAGCGGCAGCTGGTCGAGGACTATGAACAAGCCTACCGGCAGTCGCGGCTTCGTTTCGAGGCGGGTCTGGACAGCTACTTCTCGACCATGGACGCCCAGCGCTCGCTGTTCGGTGCGCAGCAGCGTTGGCTGGAGCTGGAGCTGGCGCGCGAGATCAACCAGGTGAACCTGTTCAAGGCGCTCGGGGGTGGCTGGTCACCGGGGCCGACGGCAATCGTGGGCAGTGCTGCGCAAGTCGCACGGTAGTTGGCCAGGGTGGCTGATGCGGGTCGCCGGGGGAGGGGATGAGTCATGCCTCTGGGCCGCGCGGCACCAGGCGTGCGCGCGGCCCAGGGGGCTGGTCGGGGGCTGGAGCGTTACCCGATCAAGTCTTACTTGCGGTCGCCGAGGGCAACGATGTCGCGCTTCTGCTCGCCGGTGTACAGCTGGCGCGGACGGCCGATCTTGTACGGGCTGGAGAGCATTTCCTTCCAGTGCGAAATCCAGCCCACGGTACGTGCCAGGGCGAAGATCACGGTGAACATGCTGGTTGGAATGCCGATCGCCTTGAGGATGATCCCCGAGTAGAAGTCGACGTTCGGGTACAGCGAGCGCTCGATGAAGTACGGATCGGTCAGTGCGATCTCTTCCAGGCGCATGGCCAGTTCCAGCTGCGGGTCGTTCTTGATGCCCAGCTCGCGCAGTACTTCATCGCAGGTCTGTTTCATCACGGTGGCGCGCGGGTCACGGTTCTTGTAGACGCGGTGACCGAAGCCCATCAGCTTGAACGGGTCGTTCTTGTCCTTGGCCTTGGCGATGAAGGTGTCGATGTTCGAGACATCGCCGATTTCATCGAGCATAGTCAGTACGGCTTCGTTCGCACCGCCGTGCGCCGGACCCCACAGGGCAGCGATGCCCGCGGCGATACAGGCGAACGGGTTGGCACCCGACGAGCCGGCCAAGCGCACGGTGGAGGTGGAGGCGTTCTGCTCATGGTCGGCATGGAGGATGAAGATCCGGTCCATTGCCTTGGCCAGTACCGGGCTGATCGGTTTGATCTCGCACGGGGTGTTGAACATCATGTGCAGGAAGTTTTCCGCGTACGACAGGTCGTTGCGCGGGTACATCATCGGCTGGCCCATGGAGTACTTGTAAACCATCGCCGCCAGGGTCGGCATCTTGGCGACCAGGCGCACCGCGGAGATTTCGCGGTGTTGCGGGTTATTGATGTCCAGGGAGTCGTGGTAGAACGCCGACAGGGCGCCGACCACACCGCACATGACCGCCATCGGGTGGGCGTCGCGGCGGAAACCGTTGAAGAACGACTTCAGCTGCTCGTGAACCATGGTGTGGTTTTTCACGGTGCTGACGAACTGCGCCTTCTGCTCGGCATTCGGCAGTTCGCCGTTGAGCAGCAGGTAGCAGGTTTCGAGGTAGTCGGATTGCTCGGCGAGCTGTTCGATCGGGTAGCCGCGGTGCAGCAGGATCCCTTTGTCGCCGTCAATGTAGGTGATCTTCGACTCGCACGAGGCGGTCGCCATGAAACCAGGGTCGAAGGTGAAGTGACCAGTGGCCCCTAACCCGCGGACGTCGATTACATCAGGACCAACGGTGCCGGTTAAAATGGGCAGCTCGACGGGGGCAGCGCCCTCGATGACCAACTGCGCTTTTTTGTCAGCCATGTGGCCTCCTATTAATGCTTGAAATCATCAGACAGACCCCCCACGCAGGGCCCGCACCACTATAGAGGGATAAATTCAGATGTCAATTTGCCTAAAGGCTTGTTGAATCAGGCATTCAAGCCTGATTTTTCCCGAAATTCTCGCCCATTTACGCCTTTTGTTCATTAAAGGCAATGCGCTATTTGGGCTACCCCGTCACGTTGTCATAAGCAGCCTAACTGTCTATACTCGGCACCCGACCGCCAGGGGCTTGCAAGCCCGAACTGCTGGGGGTCGCCGTTCCCTGGGTGGTGGGTACCTGACCAGTACACTTACCAACAACTTTGCCCTGATTCGCTAGGGGCTCTTCAGTGTGAAAAAAGCCGTGAAAAGCCAACGACCTGTAAACCTAGACCTAAGGACCATCAAGCTCCCTGTCACTGCGTACACGTCCATCCTGCACCGTATCTCCGGCGTCATCCTGTTCATCGGCCTTGCCATCATGCTTTATGCACTGGGCAAATCGCTGGGTTCCGAGGAAGGCTTCGGCGAGGTGAAGGCGTGTCTGACCAGCCCGCTGGCCAAGTTCGTGACCTGGGGGCTGTTGTCTGCCCTGCTTTATCACCTCGTGGCAGGTGTTCGTCACCTGATCATGGACATGGGCATCGGCGAGACGCTGGAAGGCGGCAAGCTGGGCTCGAAAATCGTGATCGTCATCTCCGTGGTGCTGATCGTTCTGGTGGGAGTTTGGGTATGGTAACCAATGTCACGAACCTGTCGCGTTCGGGCCTCTATGACTGGATGGCGCAGCGCGTATCTGCGGTCGTTCTCGCGGCTTATTTCATCTTCCTGATCGGCTACGTGGTCGCCCACCCAGGCATCGACTACACCCAGTGGCATGGTCTGTTCTCCAACAACGCGATGCGAATCTTCAGCTTGCTGGCCCTCGTTGCCCTCGGCGCTCACGCCTGGGTCGGCATGTGGACCATTGCTACCGACTACCTGACGCCTATGTCGTTCGGCAAGTCGGCAACTGCGATTCGTTTCCTGTTCCAGGCGGTATGCGGCGTTGCGATGTTCGCTTACTTCGTCTGGGGTGTGCAGATTCTCTGGGGTATCTGATTCATGGCTAGCATTCCAACCATTTCTTTCGACGCCATCATCATCGGTGGCGGCGGCGCAGGCATGCGCGCTGCGCTGCAACTGGCTCAAGGCGGCCACAAGACTGCCGTAGTCACCAAGGTCTTCCCGACCCGTTCGCACACTGTATCCGCCCAGGGTGGCATCACCTGCGCCATCGCTTCGGCCGACCCGAACGACGACTGGCGCTGGCACATGTACGATACCGTCAAGGGTTCCGACTACATCGGTGACCAGGACGCTATCGAATACATGTGTCAGGAAGGCCCGGCTGCCGTGTTCGAGCTGGACCACATGGGCCTGCCGTTCTCGCGTACCGAAACCGGCCGTATCTACCAGCGCCCGTTCGGTGGCCAGTCCAAGGACTTCGGTAAAGGTGGCCAGGCCGCCCGTACCTGCGCGGCGTCCGACCGTACCGGTCATGCGCTGCTGCACACCCTGTACCAGGGTAACCTGAAGGCCGGCACCACCTTCCTCAACGAGTACTACGCCGTTGATTTGGTGAAAAACAAGGAAGGCGCTTTCGTTGGTGTGATCGCGATCTGCATCGAAACCGGCGAAACCATGTACATCAAGTCCAAGGCTACCGTGTTGGCCACTGGCGGTGCCGGTCGTATCTACGCCTCCACCACCAACGCCCTGATCAACACCGGTGACGGTATCGGCATGGCCCTGCGTGCAGGCGTTCCGGTGCAGGACATCGAAATGTGGCAGTTCCACCCGACCGGCATCGCCGGCGCCGGTGTACTGGTCACCGAAGGTTGCCGTGGTGAAGGTGGCTACCTGATCAACGCCCACGGCGAGCGCTTCATGGAGCGTTACGCGCCGAACGCCAAAGACCTGGCCGGCCGCGACGTGGTCGCCCGTTCCATGGTCAAGGAAATCATCGCCGGCAACGGCGTGGGCCCGAACAAGGACCACGTGCTGCTGAAGCTGGACCACCTGGGCGAAGAAGTGCTGCACAGCCGCCTGCCAGGTATCTGCGAGCTGTCCAAGACCTTCGCCCACGTCGACCCGGTTGTCGCGCCGGTGCCGGTTGTTCCGACCTGCCACTACATGATGGGTGGTGTTGCCACCAACATTCATGGCCAGGCCATCACCATGGACGAAGAAGGCAAGGATCACATCATCCCTGGCCTGTTCGCCGTAGGCGAAGTTGCGTGCGTATCGGTACACGGTGCCAACCGCCTGGGCGGCAACTCGCTGCTCGACCTGGTGGTATTCGGCCGTGCTGCCGGCCTGCACCTGGAGAAGGCACTGAGCGACGGTATCGAGCACCTCGACGCCAGCGACACCGATATCGATGTTGCCCTGAACCGCCTGAACAAGCTCAACGAGCGTACTTCCGGTGAAGATGTAGCCAGCCTGAAGCGCGAGCTGCAGAGCTGCATGCAGAACTACTTCGGTGTGTTCCGTACCGGCGAATACATGCAGAAGGGTATCGAACAACTGGCCGGCCTGCGTGAGCGCATCGCCAACGTCAAGATCAACGACAAGTCCCAGGCCTTCAACACCGCGCGTATCGAAGCGCTGGAGCTGCAGAACCTGCTGGAAGTCGCCGAAGCTACCGCCATCGCGGCCGAAGCCCGTAAAGAGTCCCGTGGCGCTCACGCCCGTGAAGACTTCGAAGACCGTGACGACGAAAACTGGCTGTGCCACACCCTGTACTACCCGGGTGAGAAGCGCGTTGCCAAGCGTGGCGTCAACTTTGCGCCGAAGACTGTTCCAGCCTTCGAACCAAAAGTCCGGACTTACTAAGGGTGGCTGCTATGTTGAAAGTCGAAGTTTATCGTTACAACCCGGATACCGATTCGGCGCCAAAAATGGAGTCGTTCGACGTCGATACCGGCGGCAAGGACTTGATGGTGCTGGACGTACTGGCCCTGATCAAGGAAAAGGACGAAGGTTTCTCGTACCGTCGTTCCTGCCGTGAAGGCGTGTGCGGTTCCGACGGCATGAACATGAACGGCAAGAACGGCCTGGCCTGCATCACCCCGCTGTCGGCGGTGGTCAAGGGCAACAAGCTGGTTCTGCGCCCTCTGCCAGGCCTGCCGGTCATTCGTGACCTGGTGGTCGACATGAGCATCTTCTACAAGCAGTACGAGAAGGTGAAGCCGTTCCTGCAGAATGACACGCCGGCCCCGGCCATCGAGCGCCTGCAGTCGCCGGAAGACCGCGAAAAGCTGGACGGCCTGTACGAGTGCATCCTGTGCGCTTGCTGCTCGACTTCCTGCCCGTCGTTCTGGTGGAACCCGGACAAGTTCCTGGGCCCGGCCGCGCTGCTGCAGGCCTACCGTTTCCTGGCCGACAGCCGCGACACCAAGACTCAGGAGCGCCTGGCGTCCCTGGATGACCCGTTCAGTGTATTCCGCTGCCGCGGGATCATGAACTGCGTGAACGTTTGCCCGAAAGGTCTCAACCCGACCAAGGCAATCGGCCACGTACGTAACATGCTGCTGCAAAGCGGCACCTGATACACCGTGTTGTACCTGCAGTAAGCCGAGGTGCGGGCGGTGAGCCCGCACTGAGGTAAAACCCGAGCAAGGGCCCAAAAAGCCCGCGCTCATTACCTATGAAGATATGAGACCAGCAGGGGCTTTCCGGGCTGGTACCCGGAAAATCAGCAGGATCCAGGTGGCGTGGTTCAGTCGCTGTTTTCGGACTTTTCCAGGTTTGCTTCGGCTCTCGCCGATCAGTCCCCTAATCGAGGGTGACCAAGCATGCAAGAAAGCGTGATGCAGCGCATGTGGGATAGCGCCCACCTTTCAGGTGGTAACGCTGCATATGTGGAAGAGCTCTACGAGCTCTACCTGCACGACCCTAACGCTGTGCCAGAAGAGTGGCGCACTTACTTCCAGAAGTTGCCAGCCGACGGCAGCACCGCTACTGATGTATCGCACTCGACAATCCGCGACCATTTCGTACTGCTGGCAAAGAACCAGCGCCGCGCCCAACCGGTATCTGCCGGGAGCGTGAGCAGTGAACACGAGAAGAAGCAGGTTGAAGTTCTGCGACTGATCCAGGCCTATCGTATGCGCGGCCATCAGGCTGCCAAGCTCGACCCGTTGGGGTTGTGGCAGCGCCCTGCGCCCGTAGACCTGTCGATCAATCACTACGGCTTGACCAATGCCGATCTTGATACGACCTTCCGTGCCGGCGACCTGTTCATCGGCAAAGAGGAGGCGAGCCTACGCGACATCCTGGATGCACTCCAGAAGACATATTGTCGCACCATTGGCGCCGAGTTCACCCACATCGTCGATTCCGAGCAGCGCAGCTGGTTCCAGCAGCGCCTGGAAAGCGTGCGCGGCCGTCCGGAATACTCCGCTGACGTGCAGGCCCACCTGCTCGAGCGCGTTACCGCCGGTGAAGGCCTGGAAAAATACCTGGGCACCAAGTACCCAGGCACCAAGCGCTTCGGCCTGGAAGGTGGCGAGAGCCTGATCCCGATGCTGGACGAAATGATCCAGCGTTCCGGCTCCTACGGCACCAAGGAAGTGGTCATCGGCATGGCCCACCGTGGCCGTCTGAACGTGCTGGTGAACACCTTCGGCAAGAGCCCGCGCGAGCTGTTCGACGAGTTCGAAGGCAAGAAGATGAACGAGCTGGGCTCCGGTGACGTGAAGTATCACCAGGGCTTCTCCTCGAACGTGATGACCTCTGGTGGCGAAGTGCACCTGGCCATGGCGTTCAACCCGTCCCACCTGGAAATCGTTTCGCCGGTGGTCGAGGGTTCGGTGCGCGCCCGTCAGGACCGCCGCAACGACACCGTTGGCGACAAGGTGCTGCCGATCTCGATCCACGGCGACGCTGCATTCGCCGGCCAGGGTGTGGTCATGGAAACCTTCCAGATGTCGCAGACCCGCGGTTTCAAGACCGGCGGCACCGTGCACATCGTGATCAACAACCAGGTTGGTTTCACCATCAGCAACCCGCTGGACGCGCGCTCCACCGAGTACGCCACCGACGTGGCCAAGATGATCCAGGCGCCGATCCTGCACGTGAACGGCGATGACCCGGAAGCAGTGCTGTTCGTCACCCAGCTGGCCATCGACTACCGCATGCAGTTCAAGCGTGACGTGGTCATCGACCTGGTCTGCTACCGCCGTCGCGGCCACAACGAGGCCGACGAGCCGAGCGGCACCCAGCCGCTGATGTACCAGCAGATCACCAAGCAGCGTACCACCCGCGAGCTGTACGCCGAGTCGCTGATCCAGGCTGGCCGTATCGATGCCGAGCGTGCCCAGGCGAAGATCGACGAGTACCGCAACGCGCTGGACAACGGCCTGCACGTGGTGAAAAGCCTGGTCAAGGAGCCGAACCGCGAGCTGTTCGTCGACTGGCGCCCCTACCTGGGCCATGCCTGGACTGCGCGTCACGACACCCGCTTCGACCTCAAGACCTTGCAGGACCTGTCGGCCAAGCTGCTGGAAATCCCGGAAGGCTTCGTCGTCCAGCGCCAGGTGGCGAAGATCTACGAAGACCGCCAGAAGATGCAGGCCGGTGGCTTGCCGATCAACTGGGGTTATGCAGAGACCATGGCCTACGCCACCCTGCAGTTCGAAGGTCACCCGATCCGCATGACCGGCCAGGACATCGGCCGTGGCACCTTCTCGCACCGCCATGCAGTGCTGCACAACCAGAAGGATGCCGGCACCTACGTACCGCTGAAGAACCTGTTCCCGGGCCAGCCGATGTTCGAGCTGTACGACTCCTTCCTGTCGGAAGAAGCCGTGCTGGCCTTCGAGTATGGCTACTCGACCACCACGCCGAACGCGCTGGTGATCTGGGAAGCCCAGTTCGGCGACTTCGCCAACGGTGCGCAAGTGGTCATCGACCAGTTCATCACCAGCGGCGAGCACAAGTGGGGTCGCCTGTGCGGCCTGACCATGCTGCTGCCGCACGGCTATGAAGGGCAGGGCCCGGAGCACTCCTCCGCGCGCCTGGAGCGTTACCTGCAGCTGTGTGCCGAGCACAACATCCAGGTCTGCGTGCCAACCACGCCGGCGCAGATCTACCACCTGCTGCGTCGTCAGGTCATTCGCCCGCTGCGCAAGCCGCTGATCGTGCTGACACCGAAGTCGCTGCTGCGTCACAAACTGGCCGTTTCGACCCTGGAAGACCTGGCAGAAGGCTCGTTCCAGACCGTGATCCCGGAAATCGACAACCTCGATCCGGCCAAGGTCGAACGCCTGGTCCTGTGCGGCGGCAAGGTCTACTACGACCTGCTGGAGAAACGCCGTGCCGAGGGCCGCGAAGACATCGCCATCGTGCGTATCGAGCAGCTGTATCCGTTCCCGGAGGACGACCTGGTCGAAATCCTGGCGCCGTACACCAACCTCAAGCATGCCGTGTGGTGTCAGGAAGAGCCGATGAACCAGGGTGCCTGGTACAGCAGCCAGCACCACATGCGCCGTATCCTGGGCCGCCACAACAAGGCGCTGGTCCTGGAATACGCCGGCCGCGACGCTTCCGCCGCGCCAGCTTGTGGTTACGCTTCGAAGCACGCCGAACAGCAGGAAAAACTGCTGCAAGACGCCTTCACTGTCTAACGCCTTCGCGCACCTGAAACCGAATTTAAGGAAATACAGATAATGGCTATCGAGATCAAAGCCCCAACCTTCCCGGAATCGGTTGCCGATGGCACCGTTGCCACCTGGCACAAGAAGCCGGGCGAAGCCGTCAAGCGTGACGAGCTGATCGTCGACATCGAGACCGACAAGGTCGTCCTGGAAGTGCTGGCTACCGCTGACGGCGTGCTGGGCGACATCGTCAAGGGCGAGGGCGACACCGTCCTGTCCGACGAGGTGCTGGGTTCGATCGTTGAAGGCGGCGCTGCTGCCGCACCTGCTGCCGCCGCTGCACCTGCCGCTGCACCCGCTGCGGCAGCTGCCGATGCTGGTGAAGACGACCCGGTCGCCGCCCCGGCTGCGCGCAAGCTGGCCGAAGAAAACGGCATCGACCTGGCCAGCGTTGCCGGTACCGGCAAAGGCGGTCGCGTCACCAAGGAAGACGTGGTTGCAGCGGTTGCCAACAAGAAGTCGGCACCTGCCGCTGCGCCGGCTGCCAAGCCTGCTGCCGCTGCTGCTGCCCCGGTGGTCACCGCTGCTGGCGACCGCACCGAGAAGCGCGTCCCGATGACCCGCCTGCGTGCCAAGATCGCCGAGCGCCTGGTAGAAGCCCAGTCGAGCATGGCCATGCTGACCACCTTCAACGAAGTGGACATGACCGAAGTCATGGCCCTGCGCTCGAAGTACAAGGACCTGTTCGAGAAGACCCACAACGGCGTGCGCCTGGGCTTCATGTCGTTCTTCGTCAAGGCTGCCACCGAGGCGCTGAAGCGCTTCCCGGCGGTCAACGCCTCGATCGACGGCAACGACATCGTCTACCACGGCTATGCCGACGTCGGCGTTGCGGTGTCCAGCGACCGTGGCCTGGTGGTACCGGTACTGCGTAACGCCGAATCGATGAGCCTGGCCGAAATCGAAAACGGCATCGCCACCTTCGGCAAGAAGGCCCGTGACGGCAAGCTGTCGATCGAAGAGATGACCGGTGGCACCTTCACCATCACCAATGGCGGTACTTTCGGTTCGATGATGTCGACCCCGATCGTCAACCCGCCGCAGGCCGCGATCCTCGGCATGCACAACATCATCCAGCGCCCGATGGCCGTTAACGGCCAAGTGGTGATTCGCCCGATGATGTACCTGGCGCTGTCCTACGATCACCGCCTGATCGATGGCAAGGAAGCGGTAACCTTCCTGGTCACCATCAAGAACCTGCTGGAAGATCCGTCTCGCCTGCTGCTGGACATCTAATCGCGCGGCTGTAAGCTGCGAGCGGCAAGCTTCAAGTCGAAGCCTGCCTGTCTCGCAGCTTGCAGCTTGCTGCTTGAAGCTCAAAAGGAATCTTTTATGACCCAGAAATTCGACGTAGTGGTAATCGGTGCAGGTCCTGGCGGTTATGTCGCTGCCATCAAGGCCGCACAACTCGGTCTGAAGACTGCCTGTATCGAGAAGTACACCGACGCCGAGGGCAAGCTGGCCCTGGGCGGCACCTGCCTGAACGTCGGTTGCATTCCTTCCAAGGCCCTGCTGGACAGCTCCTGGAAGTACAAGGAAGCCAAAGAAAGCTTCAACGTGCATGGCATCTCCACCGGTGAAGTGAAGATGGACGTTGCCGCGATGGTTGGCCGCAAGGCTGGCATCGTCAAGAACCTGACCGGTGGCGTGGCCACCCTGTTCAAGGCCAACGGTGTTACTTCGATCCAGGGCCACGGCAAGCTGCTGGCGGGCAAAAAGGTCGAAGTCACCAAGGCTGACGGCACCACCGAAGTGATCGAAGCCGAGAACGTGATCCTGGCCTCCGGCTCGCGTCCGATCGACATTCCGCCAGCGCCTGTCGACCAGAACGTCATCGTCGACTCCACCGGCGCCCTGGAATTCCAGGCCGTACCCAAGCGCCTGGGCGTGATCGGTGCTGGCGTCATCGGCCTGGAGCTGGGCTCGGTATGGGCTCGCCTGGGTGCTGAAGTCACCGTGCTGGAAGCCCTGGACACCTTCCTGATGGCTGCCGACACTGCCGTGTCGAAAGAAGCCCAGAAGACCCTGACCAAACAAGGCCTGGACATCAAGCTGGGCGCGCGCGTGACCGGCTCGAAAGTCAACGGCGACGAAGTCGAGGTCACCTACACCAACGCCGAAGGCGAGCAGAAGATCACCTTCGACAAGCTGATCGTTGCGGTCGGCCGCCGTCCGGTGACCACCGACCTGCTGGCTTCCGACAGCGGCGTGACCATCGACGAGCGTGGCTACATCTACGTCGACGACCACTGCGCGACCAGCGTGCCGGGCGTCTATGCCATCGGTGACGTGGTGCGTGGCCTGATGCTGGCGCACAAGGCCTCGGAAGAGGGCATCATGGTGGTTGAGCGCATCAAGGGCCACAAGGCCCAGATGAACTACGACCTGATCCCTTCGGTGATCTACACCCACCCGGAAATCGCGTGGGTCGGCAAGACCGAACAATCCTTGAAGGCCGAGGGTGTTGAGGTTAACGTAGGCACCTTCCCGTTCGCGGCCAGCGGCCGTGCGATGGCGGCCAACGACACCGGTGGTTTCGTCAAGGTCATCGCCGACGCCAAGACCGACCGCGTGCTGGGTGTACACGTGATTGGCCCATCGGCTGCCGAACTGGTGCAGCAGGGCGCAATCGCAATGGAATTCGGCACCAGTGCCGAGGACCTGGGCATGATGGTCTTCAGCCATCCAACCTTGTCCGAAGCGCTGCATGAAGCAGCGCTGGCTGTGAATGGCGGCGCCATTCACGTGGCCAACCGTAAGAAGCGTTAATCATAAGAAACCACGGCGGGCAGCCCGTCGTGAGTCTTGCGTGCATGACTCACCGCGGAACGTCCGCCGGACCGGATCACATGGGATAACCCGGGGTCAACGGTCACAGGTGGCGCGGCGCCAGTAATGGCGCAGCGCCGAAGCGCAGTACCTAACGAAGACGGTAAAAAGCATGAATCTTCACGAGTATCAGGGTAAGCAGCTGTTCGCTGAGTACGGCCTGCCAGTTTCCAAGGGTTTCGCAGTCGATACCCCTGAGCAAGCTGCAGAAGCCTGCGACAAGATCGGCGGGAACGAGTGGGTAGTCAAAGCCCAGGTTCACGCGGGTGGTCGCGGTAAAGCGGGCGGCGTCAAGCTGGTTCGCAGCAAGGAAGACGCCAAGGCGTTCGCTGCACAGTGGTTGGGCAAGAATCTGGTTACCTACCAGACCGATGCCAACGGTCAACCCGTCTCCAAGATTCTGGTCGAATCCTGCACTGACATCGCCAAAGAGCTGTACCTGGGCGCTGTAGTCGATCGTTCGAGCCGCCGCATCGTGTTCATGGCCTCCACCGAAGGTGGCGTGGACATCGAGAAAGTCGCTCACGAAACGCCTGAGAAAATCCTCAAGGCCACCATCGACCCACTGGTCGGCGCACAGCCGTTCCAGGGTCGCGAGCTGGCATTCCAGCTGGGCCTGGAAGGCAAGCAAGTTCAACAGTTCGCCAAGATCTTCGTAGGCCTGGCCAAGCTGTTCAAGGATCACGACCTGGCGCTGCTGGAAGTGAACCCGCTGGTGATCAAGGCCGATGGCGACCTGCACTGCCTCGATGCCAAGATCAACATCGACGCCAACGCCATGTACCGTCAGCCCAAGCTGAAAACCTTCCACGACCCGTCGCAGGACGACGCCCGTGAAGCCCACGCTGCCAAGTTCGAACTGAACTACGTTGCCCTCGAAGGCAACATCGGCTGCATGGTCAACGGTGCCGGCCTGGCCATGGGTACCATGGACATCGTCAACCTGCACGGCGGCAAGCCGGCCAACTTCCTCGACGTTGGCGGCGGTGCTACCAAAGAGCGCGTTACCGAAGCGTTCAAGATCATTCTGTCCGACAGCAATGTCGCGGCCGTTCTGGTCAACATCTTCGGCGGCATCGTTCGCTGCGACATGATTGCCGAAGGCATCATCGGTGCAGTGAAAGAAGTCGGCGTCAAGGTTCCGGTCGTCGTTCGCCTTGAGGGCAACAACGCCGAACTGGGCGCTAAAGTACTGGCAGAAAGCGGTTTGAACATCATTGCGGCAACCAGCCTGACCGACGCTGCTCAACAAGTTGTCAAAGCTGCGGAGGGCAAGTAATGAGCGTCCTGATCAATAAAGACACCAAAGTCATCTGCCAGGGCTTCACCGGCTCGCAGGGTACTTTCCACTCCGAACAGGCCATCGCCTACGGCACCAAGATGGTCGGCGGCGTAACCCCAGGCAAGGGTGGCACCACCCACCTGGGCCTGCCGGTGTTCAACACCGTCAAGGAAGCCGTGGAAGCTACCGGCGCTGATGCTTCGGTCATCTACGTACCGGCTCCTTTCTGCAAGGACTCGATCCTGGAAGCAGCCTTCGGCGGCATCAAGCTGATCGTCTGCATCACCGAAGGCATTCCTACCCTGGACATGCTGGATGCCAAGGTCAAGTGCGACGAGCTGGGCGTGACCCTGATCGGCCCTAACTGCCCAGGTGTCATCACCCCGGGCGAGTGCAAGATCGGCATCATGCCTGGCCACATCCACCTGCCAGGCAAGGTCGGTATCGTGTCGCGCTCCGGCACCCTGACCTACGAAGCTGTGAAGCAGACCACCGACGCCGGCTTCGGCCAGTCGACCTGTGTCGGTATCGGTGGTGACCCGATCCCGGGCTCCAACTTCATCGATATCCTGAAGCTGTTCCAGGAAGACCCGAAGACCGAAGCGATCGTCATGATCGGCGAGATCGGCGGTTCGGCTGAAGAAGAAGCAGCGGCCTACATCAAGGCCCACGTGACCAAGCCTGTCGTTTCCTACATCGCTGGTGTTACCGCACCTGCGGGCAAGCGCATGGGCCACGCTGGCGCCATCATTTCTGGCGGCAAAGGCACTGCAGACGAGAAGTTTGCAGCCCTGCAGGACGCGGGTGTGAAAACCGTGCGTTCCCTGGCCGACATCGGCAAGGCCCTGGCCGAGCTGACCGGTTGGGAAGCCAAGAAGTAATACCGCTACCCCCCCACGCGCACAGAGGCCACCTTCGGGTGGCCTTTGTCGTTTGTGGGGTTCTGAATTCCTGTGCCGCACTCTTCGCGGGCAAGCCCGCGAAGAGGCCAGATCAGGCACTGTAGATTTTTCGATGGGTTTGATAGGAATTTTCACACAGACACGGCGTTTAAACCGAGGATAATTCCCTCTGTCTTCGGTCGCACAGACGACAAACATGTACGCACATCGGACAAGCAGCACTGTTCCAGTGCGTTTGACTGACAAAACGGTTACATTACGCGCTCACTCTGTGCCCGTACCCCAAAAGGGAACGACACGCTAAACGGGTCTGGCCTATCAAGCCGGGCAGCATTTCCCCTCATCCAAAGGGAAATCCCCTCTCGAATCCCGATTTCAGCAGTGTGGTACTACCTTAAAATGAAAGTTCTCAAAGGCCAGGATATCCTGGCGCTTGGCTTTATGACGTTTGCGCTTTTTGTGGGTGCAGGCAACATCATCTTCCCGCCTATCGTCGGCCTGCAGTCCGGCCCCCATGTGTGGATGGCGGCGCTGGGCTTCCTGGTTACGGCCGTAGGCCTGCCGGTCATCACCGTGGTCGCCCTGGCCAAGGTCGGTGGTGGCATGGATGCCCTGAGCAGCCCGATCGGCAAATTCTTCGGCGGCTTGCTGGCGGCCGTCTGCTACCTGTCGGTCGGCCCACTGTTCGCTACCCCGCGTACGGCGACCGTTTCGTTCGAAGTGGGTGTTGCTCCGCTGACCGGGGAAAGCCCGCTGGCGCTGTTCATCTACAGCCTGGTGTATTTCGCTGTGGTGCTGGCCGTGTCGATGTACCCCGGCAAGTTGCTCGATACCGTGGGCCGCTTCCTGGCGCCGTTGAAGATCATCGCCCTGGCCGTACTGGGCATTGCCGCCTTTGCCCTGCCGGCAGGGGGCATGGGTGACGCGCAGCCGGCTTATGCGGCAGCGGCCTTCTCCAAAGGCTTCTCCGATGGCTACCTGACCATGGATACCCTGGGGGCCCTGGTGTTCGGTATCGTCATCGTCAACGCCATCCGCTCGCGCGGTGTCGAGTCGCCGAAGCTGATTACCCGTTATGCCATCATCGCCGGCCTGATCGCCGGTGTCGGGCTGGCCCTGGTCTACATCAGCCTGTTCCGTCTGGGCGCCACCAGCCACGATATCGCGGCGGATGCCACCAATGGCGCGGCCGTTCTGCATGCCTACGTACAGCACACCTTCGGTTCGTTGGGCAGCGGCTTCCTTGCGGTGCTGATCGCGCTGGCCTGCCTGGTGACTGCGGTGGGCCTGACCTGCGCATGCGCCGAGTACTTCAGCCAGATCCTGCCGCTGTCGTACCGCGCCCTGGTGGTGATCCTGGCTGGCTTCTCGCTGTTGATTTCCAACCTTGGCCTGACCAAGTTGATCATGTTCTCGATCCCGGTACTTACCGCCATCTACCCGCCCTGCATCGTGGTAGTCGGCCTGAGTTTCGTGAAAGAGCTGTGGCATTCGCCGACCCGTATCCTGGCGCCGGTCATGCTGGTGTCGCTGGTGTTCGGCATGGTCGATGCGATCAAGGGCAGCAGCCTTGCCCACATGCTCCCGGACTTCATGGCGCACCTGCCGTTGAGCGATGCCGGCATGGCCTGGCTGGTGCCATCGGTGGTGACCCTGATGGGCGCCGTCGCCTGCGACCGCATGCTGGGCAAGCCGCGCGAAGCGCTGGCCTGACGCGCCGGGCCAAGCCTTGGGGGCGGCACCGGCCACAAGCCGAAGGGTGCCCGCCCAAGGTGCAAGCTGCAGAGCCCCGTATCGGCAACGATGCGGGGCTTTTTTCTGCCCCAAACCGGCAGTACGAATTTCAGCAGGAATGTGTGCCTTTTGCCGCTTGCCAGCGTCGAAACCCGGTCCCTATCCTTCAGGCACCTGGCCTTTTCGGGAATCCTGCATGAATTTCATCCAAAGCAACCTCAACAACCTGCTGGCTGTCGCCTGGTTCGCCCTGTGCTGGGGTGGCTATACCCGGTATGCGATCTGGAAAGGGCGCGACACCGCGTGCCTGGCCAGCGTGCTGCACCTGTACCGTGAAGACTGGATGCGGCGCATGTTGCTGCGCGATAACCGTATTGCCGATGCCAGCGTGATCGGCAACCTGGAGCGCAACGCGTCGTTCTTCGCCTCCAGCACCTTGATCATCCTGGCCGGTATCCTCACCGTGCTGGGGGCCTCCGACAGGGCGCTGTCGCTGCTGGCCGACCTGCCGCTGGTGCAGCAGACTTCACAGGGCATGTCGGAGATCAAGTTGTTGTGCCTGGCCATGGTCTTCGTGTATGCCTTCTTCACCTTCAGCTGGTGCATGCGCCAATACAACTTTGCTGCCGTACTGGTTGGCTCGGCACCGATGATTGGCGAACGGCAGGTCAACGAACTGGAGCGCAAGGCGTTCGCCTCGCGGGCAGCACGGGTGTTGTCGCTGGCGGCCAACCAGTTCAACCTTGGTTTACGTTCCTATTACTTCGGCATGGCCATGTTGAGCTGGTTCATCAGCCCGTGGTTGTTCATGGGCATGAGTGTGGGCGTTGTATTGATCTTGTACCGTCGGGAGTTCCATTCCGATGTGCTGGAGGTGATGGTCTTTACCCCCACGGATAGTGTCAACAGCGAGCCATTGAAAGAGGGTGGTGTAGCAGTGAACTGAAACGATTAACCGTTAATTCAACGCAAAAAAAAACCCGACAACGTCGGGTTTTTTTATCGGGCTGATTACTGCTTGGCAGGTTCTGCCGGCGCCGGAGTAGCCGGGGCGGCTTCTTCGGCAGCCTTTTGCTCGGCTTCAGCCTGATCTTTGGCAGCTTCGGCGTTTTCCTTGGCGGCGTCGTTCATTTTATCCTGAGCTTCGCCCATCTTTTCCTGGGCTTGCTCGGCATGTTCCTGCGCATCTTGGGCTTTGTCTTCGCTCGCTTTATCGCAAGCAGCCAGGCCCATGGCAGCAGCCAGCATCAGAGCAAAAGCAAATGGTTTACGCATGGGGGTGTTTCTCCTTGGTGTGATAAGTGACTTGTTCCTTCGAGTGCAGCCACTTGGAATAAGTTCAACGAAGGTTTCAGATATATAACGCCCCGTTCTACATGGACTTTTGAACCCACCTATGCCGTTTGGAAGGGACGTGGTAACAGCCTATGAGTGATGCGACCTTGATGTCCATGGCCGAGCGTTTTCTTTCGGCATTGAAACACTGCCAGTTGTTGCAGATGCGTGTGGCCCAGGCTGATGAAACTGGCATGACGCTGGTCCTGCCCTGGTCGCCGGCCATTGTCGGCAACCCGCAAACCGGTGCCGTACACGGTGGGGCGCTGACAACGCTGATGGACACCACCTGCGGCATGGCCACGCTATGCGTACTGCCGCACTTCGAGGTATGCCCGACCCTGGATCTGCGCATCGACTACATGCACCCGTCGGTACCGGGCAAGGACATCCATGGGCATGCCCAGTGTTACCGGGTGACCCGCGACGTGATCTTCACCCGTGGCAGCGCCTACCAGGACGACCCCGAGCGGCCGATCTGCCAAGTGGTGGGTACGTTCATGCGGTTGGGCACGCAGGTCAAGGGCGGCATCCGCTTTGGCAGCAGCCTGAAGGAGGGCGGGTCATGATTCCGCCGGCCATTCGCCAGCAACTCAATGCAGCACACGCGCAAGGTGACTATCGCCCCTTGCTGGCATTGATTCCCTACGCCGGGTTGATCGGCATCGAATGCGAGCGCGAGGGGGATGACCTGCTGTTCCGCCTGCCAGCCAATCCGGACACTGTCGGCAACCCGCTCTTGCCCGCTATCCATGGCGGGGTGATTGCCGGCTTCATGGAGCTCTCTGCAGCGCTGTACCTGCTGATCTATAGCGACAGCGCCAGCATTCCGAAGATCATCGATTTCTCCATCGACTACCTGCGCGCCGGGCTGTTGCGCGATACCTACGCGCAGTGCCAATTGTGGCGCCAGGGGCGACGGGTGACCAATGTGGCCATTACCGCCTGGCAGAGCGACCGCCAGTCGCCGATTGCCACGGCCCGCGCGCATTTCAAGATCGAACCGCAAAAGCCCTTGAAATCATCCGGGCAGCCCCCATCTGCATGACATCCGCCGTTAACGCAGGCTGTACCGCCCGCCAGGCGCCATTGCAATCAGATCGGAGTTTTGAAGACCATGAGTGTGGAGACTCAAAAAGAAACGCTTGGCTTCCAGACCGAGGTAAAGCAACTGCTGCACCTCATGATCCATTCCTTGTATTCGAACAAGGAGATCTTCCTGCGTGAACTGATCTCCAACGCCTCCGACGCCGCCGACAAGCTGCGCTTCGAGGCGCTGGCCAAGCCAGAGTTGCTGGAAGGCGACGCCGACCTGAAGATTCGCCTGAGCTTCGACAAGGAGGCGGGTACCGTGACCCTCGAGGACAACGGTATCGGCATGAGCCGCGAAGACGTCATCACCCACCTGGGCACCATCGCCAAGTCCGGCACTGCCGACTTCATGAAGAACCTCACCGGTGACCAGAAGAAGGACTCGCACCTGATCGGCCAGTTCGGCGTGGGCTTCTATTCCGCGTTCATCGTTGCCGACAAGGTTGACGTGTACAGCCGTCGCGCCGGCCAGCCGGCTGCCGAAGGCGTACATTGGTCGTCCCGTGGCGAGGGTGAGTTCGAAGTCGCCACTGTCGACAAGCCCCAGCGCGGCACCCGCATCGTCCTGCACCTGAAGAAGGACGAGCAGGAGTTCGCCGATGGCTGGCGCCTGCGAAACGTGGTCAAGAAGTACTCCGACCATATCGCCTTGCCTATCCAGTTGCCGAAAGAGCAGGCGGCTGCCGAAGGTGAAGAGCAGCCGGCCGAAGAGTGGGAAACCGTCAACCGTGCCAGCGCCCTGTGGACCCGTTCGCGCAGCGACGTGAAGGACGAGGAATACCAGGAGTTCTACAAGCACATCGGCCACGACTTCGAGAACCCGCTGGCCTGGAGCCACAACAAGGTCGAAGGCAAGCTTGAATACAACTCGCTGCTGTATGTGCCGGCCCGCGCGCCGTTCGACTTGTACCAGCGCGAAGCGCCACGCGGCCTGAAGCTGTATGTACAGCGCGTGTTCATCATGGACCAGGCCGAGTCGTTCCTGCCGCTGTACCTGCGCTTCATCAAAGGTGTGGTCGACTCCAACGACCTGTCGCTGAACGTGTCGCGTGAAATCCTGCAGAAAGACCCGATCATCGACTCGATGAAGACCGCGCTGACCAAACGCGTGCTGGACATGCTGGAGAAGTTGGCGAAGAACGAGCCTGAGCAGTACAAGGGCTTCTGGAAAAACTTCGGCCAGGTGCTGAAGGAAGGCCCGGCCGAAGACTTCGCCAACAAAGAGAAGATCGCCAGCCTGCTGCGTTTTGCCTCCACTCACGACGACAGCGGCGAGCAGAGCGTTGCCCTGGCCGACTACCTGGCGCGCGCCAAGGAAGGCCAGGACAAGATCTACTACCTCACCGGTGAGTCCTATGCGCAGGTCAAGAACAGCCCGCACCTGGAAGTCTTCCGCAAGAAAGGCATCGAAGTGTTGCTGCTGACCGACCGCATCGACGAGTGGCTGATGAGCTACCTCAACGAATTCGACGGCAAGGCCTTCGTCGACGTCGCCCGCGGCGACCTGGACCTGGGCAAGCTGGACTCTGAAGAGGACAAGAAAGCCCAGGAAGAAGTCGCCAAGGACAAGGAAGGCCTGGTCGAGCGCCTGAAAGGTGCATTGGGTGACAGTGTGGCCGAAGTCCGCGTGTCGCACCGCCTGACCGACTCCCCGGCGATCCTGGCCATTGGTGAGCAGGACCTTGGCCTGCAGATGCGCCAGATCCTCGAGGCCAGTGGGCAGAAAGTGCCGGAGTCCAAGCCGATCTTCGAGTTCAACCCAAGCCACCCGCTGATCGACAAGCTGGACAACGAGCAGAGCGAAGACCGTTTCGCCGAGCTGTCGCATATCCTCTTCGATCAGGCGGCCCTGGCGGCCGGGGACAGCCTGAAAGACCCGGCAGCCTACGTTCGTCGCCTGAACAAGCTGCTGGTCGAGCTGTCTGCTTGAGTTGATGCAGAGGAAAGCCCGCTTCGGCGGGCTTTTTTATGACGAGTGCCAATGGAGTGCCTGATGAGCAAAGTAATCGTCGAATCGCTGGTGTATCACCTGTCCGGCCGAACCTACGAAAGCCGCCTGGTCTACGAGCCCGGGGCGCTGGGGCGCCCGGGCCTGGTCATGGCACCGAACTGGATGGGGATTGGCGAAGGTGCCGAACGCATCGCCAAGGAAGTGGCCGAAAAAGGCTATGTGGTGTTACTCGCCGACCTGTATGGGCAGTCGGTGCGCCCGTCCAATGCGGACGAAGCCAGCGCAGCGATGATGCCGCTCAAGAACGACCGCGGCGAACTTCGCAAGCGCATGCAGGAGGCCCTGGCCCAGTTGCTGGGGCAGTCCAAGGCGCTGCTGGAGCCTGGCAAAGTTGCCACCTTCGGTTTCTGCTTCGGGGGTTGCTGTGCGCTGGAGCTGGCGCGCAGCGGCGCCGACTTGCGTGCGGCAGTGTCGTTCCACGGCACATTGGACACGCCGAACCCCGAGGATGCCAAGCGCATCAAGGGCTCGGTGCTGGTGCAGCACGGTGCATCCGACCCATTGGTGCCGAAAGAGCAGCTGCCGGCATTCGAAGACGAGATGAATGCGGCCAAGGTCGACTGGCAGTTGCTCAGCTATGGCGGGGCCGTGCATTCGTTCACCGACCCTGGCGCCAATGTGCCGGGCAAGATGCAGTATGACCGGCGCACCTCGGAGCGGGCGTTCCGTTCGATGCATAACCTGCTGACTGAAGTGTTCCAGCGCTGATCGCATAGTGGGGCTGCTGTGCAGCCCTTCGCGGGCTTGCCCGCTCCCACGACTCTCACCCTGTGGGAGCGGGCAAGCCCGCGAAGGGGCGCAAAGCGACCCCAATCAGCGAGGCAACTCGATCCTCGAGCTCTCCCCCGGCACGACCGGCCAATCCCCCGCAGCCCATCTGGCCCTCGCCTGCTCGATCAGCGCCGGGTCACTGGCGACAAAGTTCCAGTTCATCCGCCGCGGCCCATCCAGCGGCGCGCCGCCAATCAGTACCAGCTGGCATTCACCTTGCGCACACAGCGTCACCTCTTCGCCCTCCGGCAGCACCACCAGGCTGCACGGCGCCACATCCTCGCCGTTCATCTGCAGTTCGCCCTCCAACAGGTACAGCGCCCGCTCCACGTGCTCGTTCGGCACCTGCAAGGTAGCCGCCGTTTGCATCTGCACCTGCGCATAGAGGGTAGGGGACAGCACCGGCACCGGTGACGCCAGGCAGAACCCGGTGCCGGCAATCATGCAGATGCGCACCCCCAGGCTGTCGCTGACCGGCAGGCTGGCCGCAGGATGATGGCTGTAGCTGGGCGCGCCTTGTTCATGCTCACGTGGCGAGGCCAGCCAAACCTGCAAGCCGTGCAGGCTTGACCCTTTGGCCAAGGCGTCAGCAGGGGTGCGCTCGACGTGCGCCACGCCGCGACCGGCCGTCATCCAGCTGACGTCGCCGGGCAGCACCAACTGGTCCGAGCCCAGGCTGTCCTTGTGCTGAATTGCCCCTTCGAACAGGTAAGTCAGGGTTGAAAGGCCGATGTGCGGGTGTTGGCGGATGTCCATGCCGCGCCCGGGGGCGTAGGCGGTTTTCAGCATGTGATCGAAGAATACGAACGGGCCGACACTGCGGCACTGCGCCGCTGGCAGCGGGCGCAGAATCGGCTGGCCCTCGACCGACTCTGCACGGGGGCGAATGATCAGCGTGCTGCTCATGAGAATGGCTCCAGGCAAGGGGGCAATGCCCAAGCATAACGGTTTGCCTGCTGTGCCTGAACCGTCTTCTGCACCAGCCGGTCTACCTTGTCTGATACCAGGAGAAGGGAGCTGCCCATGAATGCCAAAGCGCTGGCCTGCGCGTTACTGTCCGCTTGCTTGTGCCAAGCGGTACAGGCGCGTGACTACCGCTACAGTGACGCCCACCTGCACTATGTGGATTTCTTCCAGGAAAGTGAGGGGATGCCGGCATTGCTCAAGGCGATGGATGCGGCAGGCGTTGACCAGTCGATGATTTCCGGCATTCCGGTGGCCAAGAAGTGGCACGAAGACGAGCCCAAGCGCCCGCGTTACTACGCCGGTGATGATGCCGATGCTTACTGGTACAGCGCCACCGACACCTATGTGGCGGCCGCGCTCCAGCAGTTGCCACCGCAGCAGCGTAAACGCTTCCACCCGTTCCTGAGCGGGTTCAACCCGGTGGACAAGAACGCCGTCAGCCATATCGAGCGTATGCTCGATCTGTACCCGGGGCTATGGCAGGGCATCGGGGAGGTGTTTACCCGCCATGATGACCTGACTGCGTTGACCAGTGGCGAAACGCCGCGCGCCAACAACGAAGCCATGACCCGGATCTATCACCTGGCCGCTGAGCGCGACCTGCCAGTGCTGCTGCACTCCAACATCACCTCCAAGCGCGAGCGCAACCCGCTGTACCTGGCAGAAATCGAAGAGCCGCTACGCAATCACCCGCACACCCGGTTCATCTGGGCCCATGCTGGCAGCAGCATGGAAATACACCGGCATCAGACGCAGATGGACTTTTTACTGCCCGTGCTGACGCGGTTGCTTGAGGATTACCCGAACCTGTATGTCGATCTGTCGTGGAGTGTGCTGCAGCCGTATCTGCTGGATGACAAGGGTGTGCCGCGCAAGGAATGGCTGGCGTTGGTCGAGAAGTACCCGGAGCGGTTCATGCTGGGGTCGGATGTGGTGGGGCAGTTTGGCAGCCTGGGCGAGCAGATGCACGGGTTCAAGCCGTTTCTGGATGCGTTGCCGGAGGGGGTGGCGAACAAGGTAGCCAAGGAGAACTTCCTGGCTGTGTTGCCCAGGCAGAAGTAAGGGTTCACCAGTACTGACCTATCGCAGGCAAGCCAGCTCACAGGGATCGCATCAGGGCTGACAGGTGTTTGCCACAAGGTATGCAGCGCCTGT
>JADHEF010000230.1_pt1 | contig 67046 bp, 59 predicted proteins | sample 8952391 | NCBI WGS metagenome assembly JADHEF01 (sample SAMN16124439, study PRJNA663245) | bioreactor sludge metagenome | isolation source: sludge (nitrite) | place: India:Bengaluru | collected 2019-02-28 | reverse complement strand
TCTCACAGGCGCTGAAGATGCTCCGGCTACCCTTGCCAGAAACCATAGAATCTCCTACAGGTACTGCACAGGGCTTGGGGCCTATGCGGTCGAGGCAGGACTCAGATCTGCTCCAGCAACCACCCCCTGAACGCCCGCAACGACGGTAATGCCTCATTCCTCGGCGGGTAGATCAGGTAGTAACTGCGCTGGCTGGCAAAAGCTGTTCCGGGGCTGTGCAGTTCACCCTTGGCCAGTTCTTCTTCCACGAGAATGCGCGGTACCAGCCCGATGCCGATCCCGGCGCGCACGGCCTGGATCAGGTGCGAGGTGAGCTCGAAACTCGGCCCCAGGCGCATCGCCCGGTGCGGCAGGCCATGGTGGGAAAACCACTCGCCCCAGGCATGCGGGTTGTTGGCCACGTTCAGCAGCACCTCTTCGCTGATGCTGGCGGGGCTCCAGCCCTGGCGGTCGGCGCTGGCCTGCGGCGGTACGATCACCACCAGTTCCTCGGCATGCAGGCGATGGCAGACCAGCCCGGGCAGGTCGTGGCTGGCCACGCCAATGGCGGCATCGATCTCGCTGGTTTCGAAATTAATGGCTTCGATGCGTGAGTGAATGTGCACCAGCATGCCTGGGTGCGCGCTGTAGAACGCATGCAAGCGCGGCAACAGCCATTTGGAGCCGAAGGTGGGCAGGGTGGCCAGGCGCAAGGTGCCGACCCCGGACTGGTAAGCCAGCGCTTGCAGAGTGGCGCTGCGGATGCGCCCCAGCGCCTCGCTGAGCTCGCCCTGGTACAGCCGGCCGACATCGGTCAGTTGCACCTGGCGCCCTTCACGGCGGAACAGGGTCAGGCCCAGTTGTTGTTCCAGTGCCTGCACCTGCCGGCTGACCGCGCTCTGGGTCAGTGACAGTTCGGCAGCGGCGCGGGTGTAGCTTTCATGCCGGGCGGCGGCCTCGAATGCCAGCAGCAGCGACATGGACGGAGTCAGGTGGCGGTAATTCATTCATAAAAGTCATTGATAGCGGCAGGATTATCCGTTTGCCCCTGAGCGCAAACTACAGGAACATTGGCTTATACGTCACCCCCGCCTGGTTTGACCCATGCCGGGGCGACAGGAATCCCGTGAATAGCCAATATCAAGAGGCCATCCTTCGATGATCGCCCAGCTGCCAACCGTTGCACCCAGTGCCAACTACCCAGAATTCCTCGAAGCCCTGCGCAACAGCGGCTTCCGTGGCCAGATCAGCGCCGACTACGCGACCCGCACGGTGTTGGCCACCGACAACTCGATCTATCAGCGCCTGCCGCAGGCTGCGGTGTTCCCGCTGGATGCCGACGATGTGGCGCGCGTGGCCACGCTGATGGCCGAAGCACGCTTTCGGCACGTCAAGCTCACCCCGCGCGGCGGGGGCACCGGCACCAACGGCCAGTCGCTGACCGATGGCATTGTCGTCGACCTGTCGCGGCACATGAACAACATCCTCGAAATCAATGTCGAGGAGCGCTGGGTGCGGGTGCAGGCCGGCACCGTGAAGGACCAGCTCAATGCTGCGCTCAAGCCGTACGGGCTGTTCTTCGCCCCTGAGCTGTCCACGTCCAACCGCGCCACCGTCGGCGGCATGATCAACACCGACGCCAGCGGCCAGGGCAGCTGTACTTATGGCAAAACCCGCGACCACGTACTGGAGTTGCACAGCGTGCTGCTCGGTGGCGAGCGCCTGCACAGCCTGCCGATCGATGAGGCCGCGCTGGAGCAGGCCTGTGCCGCGCCTGGCCGGGTGGGCGAGGTGTACCGCATGGCGCGGGACATCCAGCAAACCCAGGGCGACCTGATCGAGCGCACCTTCCCCAAGCTCAACCGCTGCCTGACCGGCTACGACCTGGCGCACCTGCGCGACGAACAGGGCCGTTTCAATCTCAATAGCGTGCTGTGCGGTGCCGAGGGCTCGCTTGGGTATGTGGTCGAAGCCAAGCTCAATGTGCTGCCGATCCCCAAGTACGCGGTACTGGTCAATGTGCGCTACACCAGCTTCATGGATGCCCTGCGCGACGCCAATGCGCTGATGGCGCACAAGCCGCTGTCCATCGAAACCGTGGACTCCAAGGTGCTCATGCTGGCGATGAAGGATATCGTCTGGCACAGCGTTGCCGAATACTTCCCGGCCGACCCCGAGCGGCCGACCTTGGGCATCAACCTGGTGGAGTTCTGCGGGGACGAGCCGGCGCAGGTCAATGCCAAGGTGCAGGCGTTCCTCCAGCACCTGCAGAGCGACACCAGTGTCGAGCGCCTGGGCCACACGCTGGCCGAGGGTTCCGAGGCCGTCACCCGTGTCTACACCATGCGCAAGCGCTCGGTGGGCCTGCTGGGTAACGTCGAGGGCGAGGTGCGCCCGCAACCTTTCGTCGAGGACACCGCGGTGCCGCCGGAGCAACTGGCCGACTACATCGCCGATTTCCGGGCCTTGCTCGATGGTTACGGCCTGGCCTACGGCATGTTCGGCCACGTGGATGCCGGCGTGCTGCACGTACGCCCCGCGCTGGACATGAAAGACCCGGCCCAGGCCGCGCTGGTCAAGCCGATTTCCGATGCGGTGGCGGCACTGACCAAACGCTATGGCGGCCTGTTGTGGGGCGAGCATGGCAAGGGCCTGCGTTCGGAGTACGTGCCGGAGTATTTCGGCGAACTGTACCCAGCACTGCAGCGCCTGAAGGGCGCCTTCGACCCGCATAACCAGCTGAACCCGGGCAAGATCTGCACGCCGCCCGACAGCGCCGAAGGCCTGACCAAGGTCGATGGCGTGACCCTGCGCGGCGACCTGGACCGCAGCATCGACGAACGGGTCTGGCAAGACTTCGGCAGCGCCGTGCACTGCAACGGCAACGGTGCCTGCTACAACTACGACCCCAACGACGCCATGTGCCCCTCATGGAAAGCCACCCGTGAGCGCCAGCACTCGCCCAAGGGTCGTGCCTCGCTGATGCGCGAATGGCTGCGCCTGCAGGGCGAAGCGAACATCGACGTGCTGGCTGCGGCGCGTAACAAGGTCTCGTGGCTCAAGGGCCTGCCGGCGCGCCTGCGCAACAACCGCGCACGCAACCAGGGCCAGGCCGACTTCTCCCATGAGGTGTATGACGCCATGGCCGGTTGCCTGGCGTGCAAATCCTGCGCTGGGCAGTGCCCGATCAAGGTCAACGTGCCGGACTTCCGCTCGCGCTTTCTGGAGTTGTACCACGGCCGTTATCAGCGCCCCTTGCGCGACTACCTGATCGGCTCGCTGGAGTTCACCATCCCCTACCTGGCACACGCACCGGGGCTGTACAACGCGGTGATGGGGTCGAAATGGGTGAGCAGGCTGCTGGCCGAAAAGGTCGGCATGGTCGACAGCCCATTGATCAGCCGCTTCAACTTCCAGGCCACCCTGACCCGCTGCCGTGTTGGCGTGGCCACGGTGCCGGCGCTGCGCGAATTGACCCCGGCCCAGCGCGAGCGCAGCATCGTGCTGGTGCAGGATGCCTTCACCCGTTACTTCGAAACGCCGTTGCTTTCGGCGTTCATCGACCTGGCCAACCGCCTCGGCCACCGGGTGTTCCTGGCGCCGTATAGCGCCAACGGCAAGCCGCTGCATGTGCAGGGGTTCCTCGGTGCATTCGCCAAGGCGGCGATCCGCAATGCCAGCCAGCTCAAGGCCCTGGCCGATTGCGGCGTGCCGCTGGTGGGCCTGGACCCGGCCATGACCCTGGTGTACCGCCAGGAGTACCAGAAGGTGCCGGGCATGGACGGTTGCCCGCAGGTGCTGCTGCCGCAGGAATGGCTGATGAATGTGCTGCCCGAACAGGCACCGACCGCGCCGGGCAACTTCCGCCTGATGGCGCACTGCACCGAGAAGACCAATGTGCCGGCCAGTACCCGCCAATGGGAGCAGGTGTTTGCCCGTTTGGGGCTGAAGCTGGTGACCGAGGCCACTGGCTGCTGCGGTATGTCCGGTACCTATGGGCATGAGGCGCGCAACCAGGAAACCTCGCGGACCATCTTCGAGCAAAGCTGGGCCACCAAGCTGGACAAGGAGGGCGAACCTTTGGCTACCGGGTATTCGTGCCGCAGCCAGGTCAAGCGCATGACCGAACGCCAGATGCGCCACCCGCTGGAAGTGGTGTTGCAGTACGCCCAGCGCTGACCTTCAGCGGTGCGGGCTGCCTTGCAGCCCAGCGCGGCGTCGTTTTACCGCGCCCGGGCCTGTTGAGCCTGCCGATACAGATACAGGCTCAGCAGCAGCCCACAGGCCGCAGCGGCGGCGGCAAACAGAAACATCGAGGCAAACCCGAACCCGGCCGCCACTGCGCCCACCAGAGGCCCGGTTACCCCCAGCGACAAGTCGATGAACAGCGAATACGCCCCCACCGCCGCCCCGCGGTTGGCCGCCGAGACCTGGTTCACTGCCTCGACGCCCAGCGCCGGGAATACCAGCGAAAAGCCAAACCCGCTCAGTGCTGCCCCGGCCAGCGCCAGCTCCGCGCTGGGCGCCAACCACAGCATCAGCAGCCCCAGCGTTTCTACCGCAAGGCAGGCAATGGTCACGCGAAACCCGCCAATCCGGTTGATCATGTTGCCGAACAGCAGGCGAGCACTGATGAAGCTGGCACCGAACAGGCTCAGTGTCAGTGCGGCATTGGCCCAGCCCTGGCTGGCGTAATACAGGGTGATGAAGGTGGCGATGGTGCCAAAGCCGATCGAGCCCAGGGCCAGCCCCGAGCCATGCGGGAAGACTTTGCCCAGCACGCTCAGGAACGGCAGGCGCACGCCATGGACGATGGGCGCAGCCTGTTTGGGCCAGGCCAGCAGCAGGCCGACCGCGCACAGCAGGATGATGCTCAGGCCCATGCTCCACAGCCCAAGGCCCTTGACCATCAGTACGCCCAGCGGCGCACCGATGGCCAAGGCGCCGTAGCTGGCAATGCCGTTCCAGGAAATCACTTTGGCCGTGTTGGCAGCCCCGACCCGGCCGATGCCCCAGCCTATCGAGCCCGAACCCACCAGGCTTTCGGCGCTGCCCAGCACCAGTCGGCCAGCCAGCAGGCAGGCCAGGCTCCACCCGGGCAGGTGGGTCAGGAAGGCGCAGGCCAGCATGAACACGCCGCTGATGCCGCAGCCGGCAAGGCCGTAGATCACGGCTTTCTTGCTGCCATGGTTGTCGATGATGCGGCTGGCGGCAGGGCGGCTGAGCAGGGTCGCCAGGTACTGCACGCTGATCACCAGGCCGGCGACGACGGTACTGAAACCCAGGTCGTTGTGTACGTAGCCGGGCAGTACGGCCAGCGGAATGCCGATGTTCAGGTAGCCAATGAAGGTGAACAGAACGATGGAGACGACTTGCAGGGTGACCGCAAGGGGGCGGGGTGAGTCGGGCATGAGGGCCTACATGGGTTCTGGACGGTGTGAAAACGTGCTGACGGGGGTGGCCCGCAGGTCAGCCGTTTTCACACAGTCGGGGATGCGCAGTTAGTCCTGGTCAGCGCTGGATTGATCGTCACCATCCTGCTCGACGGCAGCTGCCGGTTCGGCGTGGGCGGTCACGGTTGGCTCTTCTGGGTTCAGGCTTGGGAAGGGAAGATTCGGGATCTCATGCATCTCGTCGTTCCTCGCAAGTGTGAGTGAAAAGTCTGCGCCAGGCGCGTTTGAAGCTTTACAAAGCTGGGGCAGGATACACAAGTCTGGATGACAGTTTGGTTTTTTTCCCGCTCGCCGGTCGGGTTTGCGGGCGAACAGCGCACAACATCTGGCCGAAAAACGGCGGCTTTGTGGCGCGTTCGCCCGCCAGGCAGGGGTGGCGCAGGGCACCGGCCTTGCCGGTGTCAGTGGGGCAGTCGCGGCTTTACTTGCGGCCTTCAGCCGATTCCGCCACCTTGTCGGTGCGCGCACACATGATGAAGTCGTTGCGGTGCAGGCCCTTGATCGAGTGGCTCCACCAGGTCACGGTCACCTTGCCCCACTCGGTCAGCAGCCCGGGGTGGTGGCCTTCGGCTTCGGCGATTTCGCCAACGGCATTGGTGAACGCCAAGGCGTGCTTGAAGTTCTTGAACAGGAAGACGCGCTCCAGCTCCATATGGCCGTCACGTACTTCGATGTTCCAGTCCGGGATCTCGCGAATCAGTTCTGCCAGCTCTTCGTCGGTGACTTTCGGCGCGTCGGCGCGGCAGGCTTCGCAGTGGGCTTGGTTCAAGGCATTCATGGAATAGTTTCCGCTTCGAGTTGTTATCGGCAAGGTCGCTCAGGCAGCAACCTTGGGTGGAAATTTAGGCGCATGCAGGCCCAGCTGCATGGCGGTGTGGACCATGCCCATGATGTCCTCGTGGGCCAGGTCGAACAGGCGCTTCATGTTCGGCAGCACGAAGTACAGGGGCTGCAGGATGTCGATGCGGTACGGTGTACGCATGGCTTCGACGGGGTCGAAGGCCTGGTGCTCGGGTTCACCAGACAAGCAATATACGGTCTCTTTGGGCGATGAAAGAATGCCGCCACCGTAGATTTTGCAGCCTTGGGCGGTTTCCATCAGGCCGAATTCGATGGTCATCCAGTACAGGCGGGCCAGGTACACCCGTTGTTCCTTGGTCGCGGCCAGGCCCAGCTTGCCATAGGTGTGGGTGAATTCAGCGAACCAGGGGTTGGTCAGCAGCGGGCAGTGGCCAAAGATCTCGTGGAAGATGTCTGGTTCCTGCAGGTAGTCCAACTCCTGCGGGGTGCGAATGAAGGTCGCGACCGGGAAGCGCTTGCTGGCCAGCAGCTCGAAAAAGGTCTGGAAGGGGATCAGGGCAGGTACCCGGGCCACCTGCCAACCGGTGGTGGCGCCCAGCACCTTGTTGATTTCACCCAGCTGCGGAATGCGCTCATGGGGTAGGTTGAGTTGCTCGATACCGTCGAGGTACTCCTGGCACGCGCGGCCTTCGATCACCTTCAGCTGGCGGGTGATCAGGGTATTCCACACAGCGTGCTCTTGCTGGGGATAATCGATAAAACCATGCGCATCGGGCTCGCGGGCCACGTAGTGCGTCTGTTTCATAGGGCTCTCCTGGTGAGGGCTTTCTTGTTATGTACGGCACATACCCAAGCATTAGGCTTTTGCTCACCGCTTTGCACGGGGGCCTGGCTGCGTTGAAATGCCTCGCGGGGGGAAGATCGTAACGAAAATTTTACAAATTTCATGAGAGCGCGGAAAATACGCCGTATTCGGCTGGCGTTTGTTCGGATTTTGTCAGCTTATCTTTACGAATTTTCTGCGCTGTGTTGAAAAACATCGGCGTTGCGAGAGCCCTTATGCGTATCAAAGTGCACTGCCAGAATCGCATTGGCATCCTGCGGGACATCCTCAACCTGCTGGTCGAGTACGGCATCAACGTGCTGCGCGGCGAGGTGGGGGGTGACCATGGCAATGCCATCTACCTGCACTGCCCGAACCTGGTCAATTTGCAGTTCCAGGCCCTGCGCCCGAAGTTCGAGGCCATTGCCGGGGTGTTCGGCGTAAAGCGCGTGGGGCTGATGCCCAGCGAGCGCCGGCACATGGAGCTGAATGCGCTACTGGGGGCCTTGGACTTCCCGGTGCTGTCGGTAGACATGGCCGGCAGCATCGTTGCGGCCAACCGTGCCGCAGCGCAGCTGTTGGGGGTACGCGTGGACGAGGTGCCGGGCATGCCATTGGCCCGCTACGTCGAAGATTTCGACTTGCCCGAGCTGGTGCGGGCGAACAAGTCGCGTATCAACGGCCTGCGCATCCAGGTCAAGGGTGATGTGTTCCTGGCCGATATCGCGCCGCTGCAGTCCGAGCATGACGAGAGCGAGGCGCTGGCCGGTGCCGTGCTTACCCTGCACCGTGCCGACCGCATTGGCGAGCGCATCTACAATGTGCGCAAGCAGGAGTTGCGGGGTTTCGACAGCATCTTCCAGAGTTCGCGGGTGATGGCAGCCGTGGTGCGTGAAGCGCGGCGCATGGCGCCGCTGGATGCGCCGTTGCTGATCGAGGGCGAGACCGGCACCGGCAAGGAGCTGCTGGCGCGGGCGTGCCACCTGGCCAGCCCGCGCGGGCAGTCGCCATTGATGGCACTCAACTGTGCCGGGTTGCCAGAGTCGATGGCCGAGACCGAGCTGTTCGGCTATGGCCCGGGGGCATTCGAAGGGGCGCGGGCCGAGGGCAAGCTTGGGTTACTGGAACTGACTGCGGGGGGCACCTTGTTCCTTGACGGGGTGGGGGAGATGAGCCCGCGCCTGCAGGTCAAGCTGCTGCGCTTCCTGCAGGACGGGTGCTTCCGCCGGGTCGGCAGCGATGAAGAGGTATACCTGGATGTACGGGTGATCTGCGCCACCCAGGTGGACTTGTCCGAATTGTGTGCCCGTGGTGAATTCCGCCAGGACTTGTATCACCGCCTCAACGTGTTGTCGCTGCACATTCCGCCTTTGCGCGAGTGCATGGATGGCCTGGAAGGGCTGGTGCAGCATTTTATTGATCAGGCCAGCCGGCAGATCGGCTGCGCCTTGCCACGCTTGGCGCCGGCAGCCATGGACAAACTTGGGCAGTATCATTGGCCGGGTAATGTAAGGCAGTTGGAGAACGTTTTGTTCCAGGCGGTTTCATTATGCGAAGGCGGCGTGGTCAAGAGCGAACATATTCGTTTGCCGGATTATGGCGTGCGCCAACCGCTGGGTGATTTTTCGCTGGAAGGGGATCTTTCGCAGATCGTCGGGCGCTTTGAAAAAGCGGTGCTGGAAAGTTTGATGGGCGAGTTTTCCAGTAGCCGGGCACTGGGAAAAAGATTGGGTGTTTCACATACCACCATTGCCAACAAGTTGAGAGATTATTCACTTAACAAGTCGGGCGATTAGGGGCGGGCAACAACTTTGGCACTGCTTTAAAGTTACAGGTATTGTGTCGCGAAGGGGCCCCGCAGGGCCCCGATTCAAGGTCTTCACCCGTTAGAGCAGCCGTTCCCCATCACGCGGTATTCGAGGATATGCTTCTGCCCTTGGGAGTCCTCGTAGGTCATGCGCGCTGGCACGACTTCGCACACATTGGGCACTTCGCTCATGGAAATGACGCGGGCAATGTCCAGGTGCTGAGAGTAACTGTATTGTTCAACCGGAATCTGCTCGGCATCTTTGGCTTCATCGGCCAGTGCCGCGCCGCAAAGACTACCCAGTACCAATACCAGTAAAGCTTTCATTTCAAATATACCTGTCTAAGGTCGTGAGGGGGCGCGCGGCGCTTGTGGCGCCGCGTGTACATCAAGTTTCAACTAACCAGATAAAGGGAGATCAACGTGTGCCTTCGTGGGGGCTGTTACCAGTTGTTAATCGCCTTGCCGTTGCTGGCGAAGTGAATTTTATGGCCGCCACCCGGGCCGAAACAGAGGGTGTTTTGATAAAGTCTTTTAACAGAATCTGTAACAATCCATCGGTCCGTGCGTTCAGCGGCATGCCAGGCAAGCTGTAAGGCTTGCGCCAGAGCCTTCTGCCGGTACGGCCGTACCAAATTACTACCAACGTCGAATGGCTTTTGTTGCTCTGGTACAGTTACAAACGGTCCCATACAAAAACAACTATTACACCGAGGTAACACAGATGAGTGCGGCTCCACTGTATCCCGTTCGTCCCGAGGTTGCGGCCACTACGCTGACCGACGAGGCCACTTACAAGGCCATGTACCAGCAATCGGTGATCAACCCGGACGGCTTCTGGCGCGAGCAGGCCCAGCGTATCGACTGGATCAAGCCGTTCACCAAGGTCAAGCAGACCTCGTTCGACGACCACCACGTCGATATCAAATGGTTCGCCGACGGCACTCTGAACGTTTCCTCCAACTGCCTGGACCGTCACCTGGAAGAGCGCGGTGACCAGCTGGCGATCATCTGGGAAGGTGACGACCCTTCCGAGCACCGCAACATTACCTACCGCGAACTGCACGAGCAGGTCTGCAAGTTTGCCAACGCCCTGCGTGGCCAGGACGTGCACCGTGGTGACGTGGTCACCATCTACATGCCGATGATCCCCGAAGCCGTGGTCGCCATGCTGGCCTGTGCACGCATCGGGGCGATCCATTCGGTGGTGTTCGGCGGCTTCTCGCCCGAAGCGCTGGCCGGCCGGATCATCGACTGCAAGTCCAAGGTGGTGATCACTGCCGACGAGGGCCTGCGCGGTGGTCGTCGTACCCCACTCAAGGCCAACGTCGACCTGGCGTTGACCAACCCTGAAACCAACAGCGTGCAGAAAATCATCGTGTGCAAGCGCACCGGTGGCGACATCGCCTGGCACCAGCACCGCGACATCTGGTACGAAGACCTGATGAAGGTTGCTTCCAGCCATTGCGCGCCGAAAGAAATGGGCGCCGAAGAGGCGCTGTTCATCCTGTACACCTCGGGTTCCACCGGCAAGCCCAAAGGGGTGCTGCACACCACGGGCGGTTACCTGGTGTATGCCGCGCTGACCCATGAGCGCGTGTTCGACTACCGCCCCGGTGAGGTGTACTGGTGCACCGCGGACGTGGGCTGGGTCACTGGCCACAGCTATATCGTCTACGGCCCGCTGGCCAACGGTGCCACCACCTTGCTGTTCGAGGGCGTGCCGAACTACCCGGACATCACCCGGGTGTCGAAGATCATCGACAAGCACAAGGTCAACATCCTCTACACCGCACCAACCGCCATCCGCGCCATGATGGCCGAAGGGCAGGCCGCTGTAGCCGGGGCAGATGGCTCCAGCCTGCGCCTGCTGGGGTCGGTGGGCGAGCCGATCAACCCGGAAGCGTGGAGCTGGTACTACAAGGCCGTGGGCAAGGAGCGCTGCCCGATCGTCGACACCTGGTGGCAGACTGAAACTGGCGGCATCCTGATCAGCCCGCTGCCGGGTGCCACCGGCCTGAAACCAGGGTCTGCAACCCGGCCGTTCTTCGGCGTGGTGCCGGCACTGGTGGACAACCTGGGCAACCTGATCGACGGTGCGGCCGAGGGCAACCTGGTGATCCTCGATTCCTGGCCTGGCCAGTCGCGTTCGCTGTATGGCGACCACGACCGTTTCGTGGATACCTATTTCAAGACCTTCCGCGGCATGTACTTCACCGGCGACGGCGCGCGCCGGGACGAGGACGGTTACTACTGGATCACCGGGCGCGTGGATGACGTGCTCAACGTGTCGGGCCACCGCATGGGCACGGCCGAGATCGAGAGTGCCATGGTGGCGCACGCCAAGGTGGCCGAAGCTGCAGTGGTGGGTGTGCCGCACGACATCAAGGGACAGGGCATTTACGTGTATGTCACCCTCAATGCGGGTGTCGAGGCCAGCGAGCAGTTGCGCCTGGAATTGAAGAACTGGGTGCGCAAGGAGATCGGCCCTATCGCTTCCCCGGATGTGATCCAGTGGGCGCCTGGGTTGCCCAAGACCCGCTCCGGCAAGATCATGCGCCGCATCCTGCGCAAGATTGCCACCGGTGAGTACGATGCGCTGGGCGATATCTCTACCCTGGCCGACCCGGGGGTGGTGCAGCACCTGATCGATACCCATAAGGCGATGAGCCTGGCTTCGGCCTGATGGCGGCCCCGCGGGTGCGCTGAATGGCAGGGGCCGCTTTGCGACCCATCGCGACGCAAGGCCGCTCCTACAGAAACCCTGCCCGGGCAACCGGCGGGGTTTTTGCTTTACTGTTACCCGACAATCATCGGTAACCGTTGTGTCACCGGTGCCGCACAATGGCGGGGCGCGGGGAAACAAAACCGGCCCATTCCAGTGCAGCTTCATGGCATTTGCAGCCGTGCCGCTCGCCCCACTTGCCGTAATTCGAGGCTTTGCCAATAATAGGCCCAGGAATTGCTAGTTCTATAGGTTCTATTTCTTGCGCTTTTGCATATTTTGCAAATGCTGTCAACATCGCCCGCGGCGGTTTCAGGCGCTTCTATAAGTAGTTGTCGCTTTGAAGAAATATCGACTACCGGGCTGTCGTTAGAATGCCACACACTCGCTCGTGGTATGCGGCCTTGGTCGAACCCTGCGCGGCTCGCGTTGTACTCATTCGCATATCGGGCAGCCGTGATCTGCCTTGTATTGCCCCGTACCGATGGAGTTACCTGATGAAGAAGCTTGCACTGCTTGGCGCCCTGGCGCTGTCCGTGTTTTCCCTGGTGTCGCAGGCCGATGAAAAGCCGTTGAAAATCGGCATCGAAGCCGCCTACCCACCTTTCGCCTTCAAACAGCCCGACGGCAGCATCGCTGGCTTCGACTACGACATCGGCAACGCCTTGTGCGAAGAGATGAAGGCCAAGTGCACCTGGGTCGAGCAAGAATTCGATGGCCTGATTCCGGCGCTGAAGGTGCGCAAGATCGACGCCATCCTGTCGTCGATGTCGATCACCGAAGACCGCAAGAAGTCGGTCGACTTCACCAAGCGCTACTACCTGACGCCGGCGCGCCTGGTCATGAAGGAAGGGACCACCGTCAGCGACAGCCTGGACGAACTCAAGGGCAAGAAGATCGGCGTACAGCGCGGCTCGATCCACGACCGCTTCGCCAAGGAAGTGCTGGGCGCCAAAGGTGCCACCGTCGTGCCTTACGGCACCCAGAACGAAATCTACCTGGACGTGGCAGCCGGTCGCCTCGATGGCACCGTGGCTGACGCCACCCTGCTGGAAGACGGTTTCCTGAAAACCGACGCCGGCAAGGGCTTTGCCTTCGTAGGCCCGGCCTTCACCGACGCCAAGTACTTCGGTGACGGTATCGGCATTGCCGTACGCAAGGGCGACGACGCCAACCGCGAGCGCATCAACAAGGCCATCGACGCCATCCGCGCCAACGGCAAGTACCAGGAAATCGAGAAGAAGTACTTCAACTTCGACATCTACGGTCCAGACTCGAACTAAGACGTCGGGTTTACCTGTGCAATGGTGCAAACAGCAGAGGCTCTGAGGTTTGCACCATTTTTCATTATCTAGGTCGAGGACCTCATCATGTTGAAAGGCTACGGGGCAGTCATCCTCGACGGGGCGTGGCTGACGCTGCAGCTTGCCCTGTCGTCGATGGCCCTGGCCATCGTGCTCGGCCTGATCGGTGTGGCGCTGCGCTTGTCGCCCGTGCGCTGGCTGGCCTGGCTTGGCGACCTGTATTCCACGGTCATCCGTGGCATTCCGGACCTGGTCCTGATCCTGCTGATCTTCTACGGCGGGCAAGACATCATCAACCGGGTGGCGCCGCTGCTCGGCTACGAAGACTACATCGACCTCAACCCGCTGATCGCGGGTATCGGTACCCTGGGCTTCATCTTCGGTGCCTACCTGTCGGAAACCTTCCGCGGCGCCTTCCTCGGCATTCCCAAGGGGCAGGCCGAGGCGGGGTTCGCCTATGGCATGAGCGCGCGCCAGGTGTTCTTCCGTATCCAGGTTCCGCAAATGATCCGCCTGGCGATTCCTGGTTTCACCAACAACTGGCTGGTGCTGACCAAAGCCACCGCGCTGATTTCGGTGGTCGGCCTGCAGGACATGATGTTCAAGGCCAAACAGGCGGCCGACGCCACGCGCGAGCCGTTCACCTTCTTCCTGGCGGTGGCCGCGTTGTACCTGGTGCTGACCAGTGTTTCGCTGCTGGCCCTGAAGTTTCTGGAGCGCCGCTACTCGGTGGGCGTCAAGGTGGCTGAACTATGATCTTCGACTACAACGTCATCTGGGAGGCGTTGCCGATGTACTTCGGCGGCCTGCTGACCACCCTCAAGCTGCTGGCCATTTCGTTGTTCTTCGGCTTGCTGGGGGCTATTCCGTTGGGCTTGATGCGGGTGTCGCGGCAGCCGGTGGTCAACTTCACCGCCTGGCTCTATACCTATGTCATCCGCGGGACGCCGATGCTGGTGCAGCTGTTTCTGATCTACTACGGCCTGGCCCAGTTCGAAGCGGTACGCGACAGTGTCTTCTGGCCGCTGTTGTCCAGCGCCACCTTCTGTGCGTGCCTGGCGTTCGGCATCAACACCAGTGCCTACACCGCAGAAATCATCGCCGGCAGCCTCAAGGCCACGCCGCATGGCGAGATCGAGGCGGCCAAGGCCATGGGCATGTCACGCATGAAGATGTACCGCCGCATCCTGCTGCCTTCGGCCCTGCGCCGGGCGCTGCCGCAGTACAGCAACGAAGTGATCATGATGCTGCAGACCACCAGCCTGGCGTCGATCGTCACCCTGATCGACATAACCGGCGCCGCACGCACGGTCAATGCGCAGTACTACCTGCCTTTCGAGGCCTATATCACGGCGGGCGTGTTCTACCTGTGCCTGACCTTCATCCTGGTGCGCCTGTTCAAGATGGCCGAACGCCGCTGGCTCGGCTACCTGGCGCCACGCAAGCACTGACCGCTTTGTGAGAATCGACAGCATGTACAAACTCGAAGTCCAAGACCTGCACAAGCGCTACGGCAGCCATGAAGTACTCAAGGGCGTGTCGCTGGCGGCCAAGGCCGGCGACGTCATCAGCATCATCGGCTCCAGCGGTTCGGGCAAGTCGACCTTCCTGCGTTGCATCAACCTGCTGGAGCAGCCGCACGCCGGCAAGATCCTGCTCAACAACGAAGAGCTCAGGCTGGTCGCTGGCAAGGACGGCGCGCTGAAGGCCGCAGACCCGCGTCAGTTGCAGCGCATGCGCTCGCGGCTGTCGATGGTGTTTCAGCATTTCAACCTGTGGTCGCACATGACCGCGCTGGAGAACATCATCGAGGCGCCGGTGCATGTGTTGGGCGTGAACCGCAAGGAAGCCCTGGAAAAGGCCGAGCACTACCTGGCCAAGGTGGGTGTCGCCCACCGCAAGAACGCCTTCCCGGGGCACATGTCTGGCGGGGAGCAACAACGTGTGGCAATTGCCCGCGCCCTGGCTGTGGAGCCGGAGGTTATGCTGTTCGACGAGCCGACTTCGGCACTCGACCCCGAGCTGGTCGGCGATGTGCTGAAGGTCATGCAGGCGCTGGCCCAGGAAGGCCGGACCATGGTCGTGGTCACCCACGAAATGGGCTTTGCCCGCGAGGTGTCCAACCAGTTGGTGTTCTTGCACAAGGGGCTGGTGGAAGAGACCGGCTGCCCGCGTGAAGTGCTGGCCAACCCGCAGTCGGAACGCCTGAAGCAGTTCCTCTCCGGCAGCCTGAAGTAAAAGCTGCATTTTTGCACCAGAATAGGGCATGCTGCGCGGCAAGCGCGGCCTGACCCGGCGCACAGACTCGAACGACCTCAGGTTTCGGACCGTACCTTATGACCACCCAGCGAATCGGTTTTCTCATCTGGCCCAGCATCAGGCCCTTGACCCTGGCGCTGGCCGAGGAAGTGTTGCAGGTGGCGCAGCGGGTGCATCCGGACGTGGTCTACGAACTGTCGTTCCTGCAGGCCGAGCCTGCGCCGGAAGGTGCCTGGCGCCTGCCAGGCGAGCCCTGGAACGGTGGCCTGGAAGGTTGTCACAAGCTGTTCCTGCTGGCAGACGAGCCACCCGTGGCGGTAGGGGCTGCGTTGTCGGCCGCGCTCAAGCAGCTGGCGCGCAGCGGCTGCATGATCGGGGGGCTTGCAGCCGGTGTGTATCCGCTGGCGATGCTGGGTTTGCTCGATGGTTACCGGGCTGCCGTGCACTGGCGTTGGCAGGATGATTTTGCCGAGCGCTTCCCCAGGGTCATCGCCACCAGCCACCTGTTTGACTGGGATCGTGACCGCCTCACGGCGTGCGGCGGCATGGCCGTTACCGACCTGCTGCTGGCGGTGCTGGCCCGCGATCACGGCGCCGAGCTTGCCGGTGCGGTGTCGGAGGAACTGGTGGTCGAGCGTATCCGCGAGGGGGGCGAGCGCCAACGTATTCCGCTGCAGAATCGTCTCGGCTCCAGCCACCCCAAGCTGACCCAGGCGGTGTTGCTGATGGAAGCCAATATCGAAGAACCGCTGACCACCGACGAAATTGCCCAGCACGTATGCGTCTCGCGCCGGCAGTTGGAACGCATTTTCAAGCAGTACCTGAACCGCGTGCCGAGCCAGTACTACCTGGAGCTGCGGCTGAACAAGGCGCGGCAGATGCTGATGCAGACCAGCAAATCGATCATCCAGATCGGGCTTTCCTGTGGTTTCTCGTCGGGGCCGCATTTTTCCAGTGCGTACCGCAATTTCTTTGGTGCTACGCCGCGGGAAGACCGTAACCAGCGGCGTAGCAGCAGCCCGTTCGAGTTGAGTTCGGCGCCGGCTGAAAAGGGTTGATAGCTCGGTTGGGGCCGGGGTGTATGCCTTGAGGGTGATGGTGGGGCGGATATCGTGCGCCGCGCTACTAGAACAACGTCATGCACCCGCCACGGCGCGATACCAACGCCTCTTACCCGCTACGGCATAAAAATATCGGCTTGCACCTTCTACTCCTTCATCTCCAGGTGAACACCCGTTCACCCAGCCCCCTCTCTCCCGTACACTGCGCGATTGCGACAGTGTTTGTCGCATTGCCGAAAACCTTGCTAAAACTGGGTTTTGCGCTGTAACAAGTTGTCGCTTGGCCGCAAGGACAGGCGCAGATCAGTCCTTACAATCCCCCCCATCGCTCGCCACTTCCAGGCCAGCGTTCCTCTTCAGGAGACTCAGATGTCCGTTGAGCAAGCCCCGGTGCAACGTGCCGATTTCGACCAGGTCATGGTCCCCAACTATTCTCCGGCGGCCTTCATTCCTGTGCGAGGCGAGGGTTCCCGTGTCTGGGACCAGTCCGGTCGCGAGTTGATCGACTTTGCCGGCGGCATCGCGGTAAACGCCCTGGGCCACTGCCACCCGGCGCTGGTCAAGGCCCTGACCGAGCAGGCCAACACCCTCTGGCACGTCTCCAACGTATTCACCAACGAACCGGCACTGCGCCTGGCCCACAAGCTGGTAAGCGCCACCTTTGCCGACCGTGCGTTCTTCTGCAACTCCGGCGCCGAGGCCAACGAGGCTGCCTTCAAGCTGGCCCGCCGGGTTGCCCATGACCGCTTCGGCCCTGAAAAGCACGAAATCATCGCCACCGTGAACAGTTTCCACGGTCGTACCCTGTTTACCGTCAGCGTCGGCGGCCAGCCGAAGTACTCCGATGGCTTCGGCCCGAAGATCACCGGCATCAGCCACGTGCCGTACAACGACCTGGAAGCGTTGAAGGCACAGATTTCCGACAAGACGTGCGCCGTTGTGATCGAGCCGATCCAGGGTGAGAGCGGCGTGGTGCCGGCCGACAAGGCTTACCTGGAAGGCGCTCGCAAGCTGTGTGACGAGCACAATGCCCTGCTGATCTTCGATGAAGTGCAGACGGGTGTGGGCCGCACCGGCTCGCTGTATGCCTACCAGCACTACGGCGTGACCCCGGATATCCTCACCAGCGCCAAGAGCCTGGGCGGTGGCTTCCCGATCGGCGCCATGCTGACCACCACCGAGCTGGCCAAGCACCTGGCTGTGGGCACCCACGGCACCACCTACGGCGGCAACCCGCTGGGCTGCGCGGTTGCCTGCGCGGTGCTGGACGTGGTCAACACCCCGGAAACCCTGGCCGGCATCAAGGCCAAGCACGCGCGGTTCAAGGCCCGCCTGGAGCAGATCGGGCAGAAATACAACCTGTTCAGCCAGGTGCGTGGTGTTGGCCTGCTGCTGGGTTGCGTGTTGGCCGAGGCCTGGCAAGGCAAGGCCAAGGACGTACTCAATGCCGCCGAGAAAGAAGGCGTGATGGTGCTGCAGGCCGGTCCGGATGTGGTCCGCTTCGCGCCAAGCCTGGTGGTTGAAGACGCCGATATCGATGCAGGCCTGGACCGCTTCGAGCGCGCCGTAGCCACGCTGACCCAAGGCTGATCCGCCTGCGGTCCCTTCGCCGGCCGCAGCCAAGGTTGTACCAGGCCGGCGATTTGCGATTCCACAGCAGGTGCCCATGCGCCTGCCGTTTTTCCGTGCCGCCATGAGCGGCCCGTATTCCAAAGGAGTGACACCATGCTGGTGATGCGCCCCGCGCAAATGGCTGACCTGAACGAAGTGCAGCGCATGGCTGCCGACAGCCCCATTGGTGTCACCTCGCTGCCGGACGACTCTGCTCGCCTGGGCGACAAGATTGCCGCCTCCGAGACGTCCTTTGCCGCGGAGGTCAGCTTCAATGGCGAGGAAAGCTACTTCTTCGTGCTCGAAGACAGCGAAACCGGCAAGCTCGCCGGCTGCTCGGCCATCGTGGCCTCGGCTGGCTATTCCGAGCCGTTCTACAGTTTTCGCAACGAGACCTTCGTGCACGCCTCGCGCGAGCTGAAGATCCACAACAAGATCCACGTGCTCTCGCTGTGCCATGATCTGACCGGCAACAGCCTGCTGACCAGTTTCTACGTGTTGCCAGAGCTGGTGAACAGCGGCTGGGCCGAACTCAATTCCCGCGGCCGCCTGCTGTTCATGGCTGCGCACCCGGAACGCTTCGCTGACTCGGTGGTGACCGAGATCGTCGGTTACAGCGACGAAAAGGGCGAATCGCCGTTCTGGGACGCCATTGGGCGCAATTTCTTCGACCTCAACTATGCCGATGCCGAGCGCCTGTGCGGCCTGAAGAGCCGCACCTTTCTCGCCGAACTCATGCCGCACTACCCGATCTACGTGCCGCTGCTGCCAGACCTGGCGCAGGAAGCCATGGGCCAGGTGCACCCGCGGGCGCAGATCACCTTCGACATCCTCATGCGTGAGGGCTTCGAGACCGAGCACTACATCGACATATTCGACGGCGGCCCAACCCTGCATGCGCGTACCTCGGGCATCCGCTCGATCGCCCAGAGCCGGGTGGCCCCAGTGAAAATCGACGACGTGCCAACCAAGGGCGGGCGCCCGTACCTGGTGTGCAACGGCCTGTTGCAGGACTACCGGGCAGTGCTGCTGGAGCTGGATTGGGTGCCCGGCAAGCCGGTCAGCCTGAGCGTTGCAGCAGCCGAGGCGCTGGGCGTAGGCGAGGGCGCCAGCGTGCGCCTGGTGGCGGCCTGAGGCCTGGCAACAGGCGTTTCGGGATTGATGCGTTAGCAGAGTTTCGCGCCGGCCCATGCCGCCGCACAAGGAGATAGCATGATCGTTCGTCCTGTACGCAGCAGCGATTTGCCTGCGTTGATCGAATTGGCACGCAGCACCGGCACCACCGGGCTGACCACGCTGCCGGCCAACGAAGAGCGCCTGGAGCATCGCGTAGGTTGGGCGGAAAAGAGCTTTCGGGGCGAGGCTGAGCGCGGCGACACCGACTACCTGTTCGTGCTGGAAAACGACGAAGGCCTGGTGGTAGGCATCAGTGCCATCGCCGGTGCCGTTGGCTTGCGCGAGCCTTGGTACAACTACCGGGTCGGCCTGACCGTCAGTGCCTCGCAGGAGCTGAAGATCTACCGCGAAATCCCTACGCTGTTTCTGGCCAACGACCTGACCGGCAACTCCGAGCTGTGCTCGCTGTTCCTGCGCAGCGACTACCGTGCCGGGCTCAACGGCCGCTTGCTGTCGCGGGCGCGCATGCTGTTCATTGCCGAGTTCCCCGAGTTGTTCGGCAAGAAGATCATCGCCGAAATGCGCGGCATGTCGGATGAGCAGGGGCGTTCGCCGTTCTGGGAAAGCCTGGGCCGGCACTTCTTCAAGATGGAGTTCAGCCAGGCGGACTACCTGACCGGCGTGGGCAACAAGTCGTTCATCGCCGAGCTGATGCCGAAGTTCCCGCTGTACACCTGCTTCCTGTCAGACGCGGCGCGCAACGTGATCGGCCGTGTGCACAAGGACACCGAGCCGGCACTGGCCATGCTCAAGCAGGAAGGTTTCACTTACCAGGGCTATGTCGACATTTTCGACGCCGGCCCCGCCATCGAGTGTGACACCGGCAGGATCCGCGCCGTGCGCGACAGCCAGACGCTGGTGCTGGCGGTTGGCACGCCGGGCGATGACGCCACCCCCTACATCATCCACAACCGCAAGCGCGACGACTGCCGTATCACCGCTGCACCTGCGCGTCTGGCCGCCGGAACCCTGGTGGTCGACCCGCTGACCGCCAAACGCCTGCGCATGGGCGCTGGCGACAATGTGCGCGCTGTGCCCATGTCGGCGAGCCGGGAGGGCCAATAAATGACCACGCACTACATCGCCGGCAATTGGCAGGCCGGCCAGGGCGAGCCCCTGCAATCGCTGAACCCGGTCACCCAGGCCGTGATCTGGCAGGGGCAGGGCGCCGACGCCAGCCAGGTCGGCGCCGCCGTAAAGGCTGCGCGCCAGGCGTTCCCAGCCTGGGCGCAACTGAGCCTGGACGCGCGCATCGGTGTGCTGGAGCAGTTTGCCGCACAGTTGAAGGCGCATGCCGAAGCCATGGCCCAGTGCATTGGCGAGGAAACCGGCAAGCCGCTGTGGGAATCGGCCACCGAAGTGACCAGCATGGTCAACAAGGTGGCCATTTCCATACAAAGTTACCGTGAGCGCACCGGTGAAAAGAGCGGCCCGCTGGCCGATGCCACGGCAGTGCTGCGGCACAAGCCCCATGGTGTGGTCGCGGTGTTCGGCCCTTACAACTTCCCTGGCCACCTGCCGAACGGGCATATCGTTCCGGCGCTGCTGGCGGGCAACTGCGTGGTGTTCAAACCGAGTGAGCTGACCCCCAAGGTGGCGGAACTGACAGTGCACTGCTGGATCGCCGCCGGCCTGCCGGCGGGTGTGCTGAACCTGGTTCAGGGCGGGCGTGAAACCGGTGTGGCACTGGCTGGCGACCCAGGTATCGATGGCGTGTTCTTCACCGGTTCCAGCCGCACTGGCAACCTGTTGCACCAGCAGTTTGCCGGGCGCCCGGACAAGATCCTGGCGCTGGAAATGGGTGGCAACAACCCATTGCTGGTAGACGAGGTCAAGGACCTCGACGCTGCGGTTTACACCATCATTCAGTCGGCGTTCATTTCCGCCGGCCAGCGCTGCACCTGCGCACGTCGCCTGCTGGTGCCCCAGGGTGCCTGGGGCGATGCGCTGCTCGCGCGCCTGGTCGAGGTGTGCAGAACCATCACGGTGGGGGCGTTCGATGAACAGCCGGCACCGTTCATGGGCTCGGTGATTTCGCTGCAGGCCGCGCAGGCGCTGCTGGCTGCCCAGGCTGAACTGGCCGCCAAGGGTGGGGTGAAACTGCTGGAAATGACGCAGCCGCAAGCCGATGCCGCATTGCTTACCCCTGGCATCATCGATGTCAGCGCCGTGGCACAGCGCCCGGATGAAGAGTTCTTCGGGCCGCTGCTGCAAGTGGTCCGCTATGCCGATTTCGATGCGGCCATCGATGAAGCCAACAACACCCAGTACGGCCTGGCTGCCGGCTTGCTGTCCGATTCGCGCGCCCGCTACCAGCATTTCTGGCTGCGCAGCCGCGCCGGCATCGTCAACTGGAACAAGCAACTGACCGGTGCAGCCAGCAGCGCACCCTTCGGTGGCGTCGGTGCCAGTGGCAACCATCGCGCCAGTGCCTATTACGCGGCCGACTACTGCGCTTACCCCGTGGCTTCGCTGGAGACTGCCAGCCTTGCCTTGCCGGCCACCCTTACGCCGGGCGTCACCCTATAACAACAGGTCACGGAGCCTTGCCGATGAAATCCTATGAAGTGAATTTTGATGGCCTGGTGGGGCCTACCCACAACTACGGCGGCCTGTCCTACGGTAACGTGGCTTCGCAAAGCAACAGCCAGCAAGGCTCCAGCCCGCGGGAAGCTGCACGCCAGGGCCTGGCGAAGATGAAGGCATTGGCCGACATGGGCTTCAAGCAGGGCGTGCTGGCGCCGCAGGAGCGCCCGGATGTGGCCGCGCTCCGCCGTCTGGGCTTCAGCGGCAGCGATGCCGACGTGATCCAGCGCGCTGCCAAAGAGGCCATGCCGTTGCTGGTGGCCACCTGTTCGGCTTCGAGCATGTGGGTGGCCAACGCTGCCACGGTCAGCCCCAGTGCCGACACCGCCGATGGCCGCGTGCACTTCACTGCCGCCAACCTCAATTGCAAATACCACCGCAGCATCGAGCACCCGACCACCAGTCGCGTGCTGGCCGCGATGTTCAACGACGAGCAACGCTTCGCCCACCACCCGGCGTTGCCTGCCGTGGCGCAGTTCGGTGACGAGGGCGCTGCCAACCATACGCGCTTCTGCCGCGCCTATGGGGAGGCTGGCGTGGAGTTCTTCGTCTACGGCCGCAGTGCATTCGACAGCCGTTACCCGGCACCGCAGAAATACCCCGCCCGGCAGACCCTGGAGGCCTCGCAGGCCGTGGCCCGTTTGCATGGCCTGCATGAGGACGGGGTGGTCTACGCTCAACAGAACCCGGCGGTGATCGACCAGGGCGTGTTCCACAATGACGTGATTGCGGTGGGCAATGGCGAGGTGCTGTTCTACCACGAGGACGCTTTCCTCGAGACTGACACGGTATTGGGCCAGTTGCGCGCTAAACTGGCCAGCAAGGGCGGCCGTTTCCAGGCCATCTGCGTGCCGCGCTCGGCAGTGGCGGTAGAGGATGCAGTGCGTTCCTACCTGTTCAACAGCCAGTTGCTCAGCCGTGACGACGGCTCCATGCTGCTGGTGGTGCCGGAAGAGTGCCGCAACAATGAACGCGTCTGGGCGTACCTTGGGCAGTTGACCCGCCAGGGCGGCCCGGTGAAGGAGGTCAAGGTGTTCGACCTCAAGCAGAGCATGCAGAACGGCGGTGGCCCGGCTTGCCTGCGTTTGCGCGTGGCCTTGAATGGAACGGAACTGGCGGCGGTCAACCAAGGCGTTATCATGACCGCCCCGCTGTACGACACCCTGCTGCAATGGGTCGACAAGCACTACCGTGATCGCCTGGTCGAGGCGGACCTGGCCGACCCGCAACTGCTGGTGGAGTGCCGTACCGCACTGGATGAATTGACCCAGATTCTGAAGTTGGGCTCGGTGTACCCGTTCCAACGCCAACCTTGAAGAGAGAATTGTAATGACCGACGCCCTGCGCCTGATCCTCGAAGATGAAGACGGCACCCAGCTCGAAACCTCCTGCACCCGTTTTGCCGTGGTTTGGCAAGGCAAGGAAGTGTGGATCCAGCAGGATGGCCGCGGCCAGCTGCTGATCGGTGTGGATGTCGAGGAAGGCGACGCCGAGTACGCCAACCTGCTGCTGCGGCCCATGGCCACCAACCTGGTCAGCCTGCAGCTGGAAATGGAACCTGCAGAGCTTGGCGAAGACGACGATCACGTCCATGGCCCCGACTGCGGCCACACCCACTAAGGAAGTTCCTATGCTCGCCCTTGGTAAATTGCTTGAGCTGACCCTCACCGATCACGAACCGGCCGAGAAGACCCAAGTGACCACCAAGGGCACGCGTTTGCGCTGGCTAGGGGAGGGGGCGCTCGAAGTGCGCCCGCCCGACAGCGAGGATTGCGGCCTGGACTTGCTGTTGTCTGCCGGTATTCATGGTAACGAGACAGCGCCGATCGAGTTGCTCGAACGGCTGCTGCATGGCGTGGCCGACGGGTCGATCAAGCCCAAGGCGCGGGTGTTGTTCCTGTTCGGCAACCCGGTGGCGATGCGCAAGGGTGAGCGTTTCATCGAACAGGACATCAACCGCCTGTTCAACGGGCGCCACGAGCTGTCCAGCGGTTTCGAGGCGTTGCGTGCGGCCGAGCTCGAGCAGTTCGCCCGGGTGTTCTTCAGCAAGCCGGGGCGCAGCCGCCTGCATTACGATCTGCATACTGCCATCCGCGGTTCGAAGATCGAGCAGTTTGCCTTGTACCCCTATAAAGAGGGGCGCCAGCACTCTCGTCGCCAACTGGCACGCCTGGCAGCGGCGGGCATGCAGGCGGTATTGCTGCAAAGCAAGCCTTCCATCACCTTCAGCGCCTTTACCTACGAACAGCTGGAGGCTGAAGCGTTCACCCTGGAGCTGGGCAAGGCCCGCCCGTTCGGCCAGAACGAGCAAGTCAACCTCGACAAGCTCGAAGACCGCCTGATCAGGATCATCACGGCTGAAGAACCCGAAGACGAAGACTCGCTGGAAGGCCTGCAGCTGTTCAGTGTCTCCCGCGAAATCATCAAGCACAGCGACAGCTTTCACCTGCACCTGCCGGCGGATATCGAGAATTTTTCCGAACTGAGCAAAGGTTACCTGCTGGCTGAAGACCTGGCCGAGATGCGTTGGGTGGTCGAGGAAGAGGGCGCGCGCATCATCTTCCCCAACCCCAAGGTCAAGAATGGCCTCAGGGCAGGGCTTCTGATCGTGCCCGATGCAGGGCAGCGGTTGAGCTGAGGCGTTGCTTACAGTTGCGTGCGCAGTTCCAGTTGCAGTGCCTGGCGTAATCCGTTTTCAGTGAAAGCGGCGGGGTTGGTGTTAAGCGCAGTAGCGCCCCCAAAGTTGAATCTGCAGTCGGTGGGCAAGCCGATGCTTTGCAGTAACAGGTTGTCTACCGGGTAGGCGCCGTAAGTGCCCTGAACCTCTGTCTGGCCTGGGAACACGGTGCCGGTCATGGAATTCCAGCCCTGGCACAGGCAGCGGTACAGGTCCAGCAGCGGCAATTGGGTTGCCGTCGACCAGTTCGGGTTGTAGGCCAGCATGCCACCGCTGTAGCCCCAGCTGCTCTGGTTTTCGTTGATGATGAAGTGGCCTTCGTCTTCGTCCTGCTCGTCATCGCTGGGCGTGTAGCAAGTGAACTGTTGCCTGGCCGCTTCGCTCACCCTGATCGGTTTTCCGGTATGCCCGGCCTTGTTGTCCAGGCCTGCCAGCAGTGCTTGGCCGCACGGCAATTTGCGCATCAGCACCAGCGCATCCTCTACCGCCTGGCGGAACGCCTCATCACCCGTCACTTGCACACCGATGCGGCCTAGCGCCTGATGCTCGGCCGCTACAGGCTGGGCCAGGTGCGCATCGTACGCCGTGTTGCGGTAGAGCACGGTGCTGGAATTGGCCTGGCCAAGCAGGCAGTGGCCGGTGACATTGACCACCGCATCGCCTTTGTCGATCAGGACAGGGCCGCTACCGACGACTACCTGGTGCGTGCCGGTGTGCGCATCAATGTGCACCATGCCGGCCCCTGTCTCGATGCTGTTGCCGCTGCCGATCATGTCGATCAGTACCGGCTTGCGGACCTGCCCGGTAATGACCACCTGGTGTCCGCCGTCGGTCAGGCGAATGGCAATGGCTTCGGCGGTATGCTGGGCGACCATGAATACCGCGCCGTTGACCGTGACTTCCAGCAAGCAGTCGTGGGTCGCGATCTGCACGCGTTTTTGCCGTGCGTCCGAACCTGTGGCGCGCGGGGCGACATTGAACACCAGCAGCTCGGTGCTGGGCGCCAGGCGACGGTAGCGTCGCCCCAGCGCATAGGCGCGTTCCAGGGTGATACGCACATTGCCATCAGCCTGTATGTACTTCACCTCTGTCTGCTGCTGGGGGTGGTCCTTGTTGATGAATGCGGTGTGGTGGCTGCCAGCCTGCCGATCGTCGAGGTAATAGACGGGGCTGGCATTGATCAATGGCGTAGGGTGGGGGAGCGGGTGTGGGTCCGAGTGCAGTTTGGACAGGTTCAGCTCAGGCATCGCGCATTCCGGTATCGAGAAGAAAGGCGCAGCATCCCCTTTGGGCTGGGTGCCCAGGTGTTGCTTATGTACCGCCAGCGTGGCCGTGCAGCGCTGCCAGGCGACCTTGACAGTGTCGATGAACGGCATTTCATCCGCGCAATGCCGTTCTGGTGTACAAACACACTGTATCTCCTGTTCAGGCTGGCTATAATGGCGCCCTTTGCCGTCGTTTCGTCGATTCGACGTATTAGCCCAAACGGCCGCCGTTTCCGTGGAAGAACCTATGAAAAGCGCAGAAATCCGTGAAGCCTTCCTTCGCTTCTTCGAAGAGCAGGGCCATACCCGAGTTGCCTCCAGTTCGCTGATCCCGAACAACGACCCCACCCTGCTGTTCACCAACGCAGGCATGAACCAGTTCAAGGACTGCTTCCTCGGTGCCGAGAAGCGTGCCTATACCCGTGCGGTCAGCAGCCAGAAGTGCGTGCGCGCGGGCGGCAAGCACAACGATCTGGAAAACGTCGGTTACACCGCGCGTCACCACACGTTCTTCGAAATGCTGGGCAACTTCAGCTTCGGCGACTACTTCAAGCGCGACGCCATCACCTTCGCCTGGACCTTCCTGACCTCGGAAAAATGGCTGAACCTGCCCAAGGAAAAGCTCTGGGTCACGGTCTACGCCACCGACGACGAAGCCTACGACATCTGGACCAAGGAAGTCGGCGTGCCTGCCGAGCGCATGGTGCGCATCGGTGACAACAAGGGCGCCCCCTACGCATCCGACAACTTCTGGACCATGGGCGATACTGGCCCGTGCGGCCCATGCACCGAGATCTTCTACGACCACGGCCCGGACATCTGGGGTGGCCCGCCCGGTTCGCCGGAAGAAGACGGTGACCGCTACATCGAGATCTGGAACAACGTCTTCATGCAGTTCAACCGCACTGCCGATGGCGTGCTGCACCCACTGCCAGCGCCGTCGGTGGACACCGGCATGGGCCTGGAGCGTGTCAGCGCCGTGCTGCAGCACGTGCACTCCAACTACGAGATCGACCTGTTCCAGAACCTGCTGGCAGCGGCGGCCAAGGCCATCGGTTGCAGCAATGACGGCCAGGCTTCGCTGAAAGTGGTGGCCGACCACATCCGCTCCTGCGGCTTCCTGATTGCCGACGGCGTGCTGCCATCCAACGAAGGCCGTGGCTATGTACTGCGCCGCATCATCCGCCGCGCTTGCCGCCACGGTAACAAGCTGGGCGCCAAGGGCAGCTTCTTCTACCAGATCGTTGCTGCCCTGGTGGCCGAAATGGGCGAAGCCTTCCCCGAGCTGACCAGCCAGCAAGCGCACATCGAGCGCGTGCTCAAGGCCGAAGAAGAGCAGTTCGCCAAGACCCTGGAGCAGGGCCTGCGCATCCTCGAGCAAGATCTGGCCCAGTTGCAAGGCGCCGTGGTACCCGGCGATGTGGTGTTCAAGCTGTATGACACCTACGGTTTCCCGATGGACCTGACGGCCGACATTGCCCGTGAGCGCGAGTTGACCATCGACGAAGCCGGCTTCGAACGCGAAATGGACGCCCAGCGTGAGCGCGCCCGTTCTGCCAGCGCCTTCGGCATGGACTACAACAGCCTGGTCAAGGTCGACAGCGCCACCGAGTTCCTCGGTTACGACGCAACCGAAGGCCAGGGCAAGATCATCGCCCTGTACAAGGACGGCCAATCGGTCGACCAGCTGGGGGTGGGCGAGCAGGGCGTAGTGGTGCTCGACCGCACGCCGTTCTACGCCGAGTCCGGCGGCCAGGTGGGTGACAGCGGGTACCTGCAGGCGGGTGCTGCACGCTTCGACGTACGCGATACCACCAAGACCGGCGGGGCCTTCCTGCACCACGGTGTGGTCACCAGCGGTGCGCTGCTGATCGGTGCGCCGGTGGAGGCCAAGGTCGATGCAGACGTTCAGCACGCCACCTCGCTGAACCACTCGGCTACCCACCTGCTGCACGAAGCGTTGCGTCAGGTGCTGGGCGAGCACGTGCAACAGAAGGGCTCGCTGGTCGACAGCCAGCGCCTGCGTTTCGACTTCAGCCACTTCGAAGCGGTGAAGCCGGAGCAGCTCAAGCAGCTGGAAGACATCGTCAACCGCGAAGTGCGCAAGAACACCCCGGTCGAGACCGAACTGACCGACATCGAAACCGCCAAGGCCAAAGGTGCCATGGCGCTGTTCGGTGAGAAATACGGCGATACCGTGCGCGTGCTGACCATGGGTGGCGATTTCTCGGTAGAGCTGTGTGGCGGTATCCACGCCAAGCGTACCGGTGACATCAGCCTGTTCAAGATCATCAGCGAAGGCGGCGTGGCCTCTGGCGTACGCCGTATCGAAGCAGTCACCGGCGCCGCTGCGCTGGCCTACCTGAATGCTGCCGAAGAGCAGGTCAAGGAAGCCGCGCAACTGGTCAAGGGTAACCGTGACAACCTGATCGACAAGTTGTCGGCTGTGCTTGAGCGCAACCGTCAGCTGGAGAAGCAGCTGGAACAGCTGCAGGCCAAGGCCGCCAGCGCCGCAGGGGACGATCTCTCCAACGCGGCTGTTGAGGTCAAGGGTGCCAAGGTCCTCGCCGCCCGCCTGGATGGGCAGGATGGCAAGGCCCTGCTGGCCCTGGTCGATCAGTTGAAGAACAAGCTCGGCCACGCAGTGATCCTGCTGGGCAGCGAGCATGAGGGCAAGGTCGTGTTGGTGGCCGGCGTGACCAAGGACCTCTCCAGCCAACTCAAGGCTGGCGATCTGATGAAGCAAGCCGCTGCGGCGGTGGGTGGCAAGGGCGGTGGCCGTCCGGACATGGCCCAGGGCGGTGGCGTCGACGTTGCTGCGCTGGACAAGGCCCTGGCGCTGGCCGTGCCATTCGCAGAGCAGGGACTTTGAGATGAAGGGGTAGGCGGTTCAGTGGCGGGTGCCAAGCCCCCGGGTGCCGCACCCGGGGGCAGGCAGCAGCGTCACCGGCCACTTCCGCCACCCCTTCATGTTGGATTGTTTTTTGGGGCCCTGTATGGGCTGAGGCACCATTGAAATGGCGTTGATCGTACAGAAATTTGGCGGCACCTCTGTCGGTTCCATCGAGCGGATCGAGCAGGTAGCCGATAAGGTCAAGAAACACCGTGAAGCGGGCGACGACCTGGTCGTCGTGCTGTCGGCCATGAGCGGTGAAACCAATCGCCTGATCGACCTGGCCAAGCAGATCACCGATCAGCCGGTTCCGCGTGAACTGGACGTGATCGTGTCGACCGGTGAGCAGGTGACCATTGCCTTGCTGACCATGGCCTTGATCAAGCGTGGTGTGCCAGCGGTGTCCTACACCGGCAACCAGGTGCGCATTCTCACTGACAGCGCGCACAACAAGGCGCGCATCCTGCAAATCGACGACCACAAGATTCGTGCCGACCTCAAGGAAGGCCGCGTGGTCGTGGTTGCGGGCTTCCAGGGGGTCGACGAGCACGGCAGCATCACCACCCTCGGTCGCGGCGGCTCCGACACCACCGGCGTGGCCCTGGCGGCAGCGCTGAAAGCTGACGAGTGCCAGATCTACACCGATGTGGATGGCGTCTACACCACCGACCCGCGCGTAGTGCCGCAGGCCCGTCGCCTGGAGAAAATCACCTTCGAAGAGATGCTGGAAATGGCCAGCCTCGGTTCCAAGGTGCTGCAGATCCGTTCGGTGGAGTTCGCCGGCAAGTACAACGTTCCGCTGCGCGTGCTGCACAGCTTCAAGGAGGGTCCGGGTACCCTCATTACCATTGATGAAGAGGAATCCATGGAACAGCCGATCATTTCCGGTATCGCCTTCAACCGTGATGAAGCCAAGCTGACCATTCGCGGCGTGCCGGACACCCCGGGCGTGGCCTTCAAGATCCTCGGCCCGATCAGTGCTTCGAACATCGAAGTGGACATGATCGTGCAGAACGTTGCCCACGATAACACCACCGACTTCACCTTCACCGTGCACCGCAACGAGTACGAGAAGGCGCAGAGCGTGCTGGAAAACACCGCCCGTGAAATCGGTGCCCGCGAAGTGATCGGCGACACCAAGATCGCCAAGGTCTCCATCGTTGGCGTCGGCATGCGCTCGCACGCCGGGGTTGCCAGCCGCATGTTCGAGGCGCTGGCCAAGGAGAGCATCAACATCCAGATGATCTCCACCTCCGAGATCAAGGTTTCGGTCGTGATCGAAGAAAAGTACCTGGAGCTGGCCGTACGCGCGCTGCACACCGCGTTCGAGCTTGACGCCCCTGCCCGACAGGGCGAGTAAGGCGCTGCACTGCAAGGGCGCGGCACCAGCCGCGCCCTTCGTGTTTCTGCTCGCTGCGCAGGCCCTGTCCTGCCCTGTGCAGCGTGCGACCGGGCTGGTCGTCGTCCGCGGCCGGCCCTGACCCCAAGACTGTTACCCCTGAATGTTTTGCGTAAGGAGAAAGCTATGTTGATTCTGACTCGTCGGTGCGCCGAGAGCCTGATCATTGGAGACGGCGAGATTACCGTGACGGTGCTCGGCGTGAAGGGCAACCAGGTACGTATAGGCGTTAGCGCGCCGAAGGAAGTGGCTGTTCACCGCGAGGAAATCTACCTGCGGATCAAGAAAGAGAAGGATGAAGAGCCAAGCCTTTAATTTTTTTGAAGTTTTTTTCAAAAAAAGGGTTGCAAAGGTGAAAGAGGTTCTTTAATATTCGCCTCGTGTTGCGGTGAGGTGGCCGAGTGGCCGAAGGCGCTCCCCTGCTAAGGGAGTATACCTCATAAGGGTATCGGGGGTTCGAATCCCCCCTTCACCGCCATTATTTGCGTAGGGCGCTGTAACGGGTAGGAACGCTAAGTAGTTGATTTTAAACGAAAACGTTCTTGCAAAAATGTTCCAGCGACCTATAATGCGCGGCAAGACACGGACTCATAGCTCAGCTGGATAGAGTACTCGGCTACGAACCGAGCGGTCGCAGGTTCGAATCCTGCTGAGTCCGCCACTTTTTGAAGTGGTTTTGCTTGCAGGGCTACTTCAGTCAACCAGTGGTAATCTGGTCTAAAACTACCATCACGGACTCATAGCTCAGCTGGATAGAGTACTCGGCTACGAACCGAGCGGTCGCAGGTTCGAATCCTGCTGAGTCCGCCATACCCCATCAAAAAAAGCCCGCTCAACAGAGCGGGCTTTTTGTTTCTGCGTGTCACAGAATTGTCGACCATGGCCATCTAAGCTTTCCTGTAAAGGTTGTGCCGTGGCCGGGGCGCTTCGCAGCCCCAAGGCCGCACTGCCGCAACATATGCGAAATTCAATGTGCTTTCGTACCCATGACAACCGTCGCACTGTTGGCTTCGTGCGTTGTCCCAGCTTTATCGCGCAAACGATTGTTCTAGCCAAAAATTTAAGCGATCTGACAGCTTTAGCAGTGTATGATTGCGCCCGTCAGCCCCGCCGGGGCTTGTGGAAAACCACCATGGACTTACCCAGTAGTTACTCGCTAACACGATTCATACCGAAAGATCTGACCGATTGATTCTCCCGGCGTGCTCCGCTGCTGGGAGTGGAGTTCGCCTATGACCGAAGTAGAAGTAAAAAAAGCACAGGACAGCCTGCAGGACCGCCTGGCCCAGGTGATCGAGTTGCTGCAGCGCCAGCGTGTGGTTGAAGACCTGACCCACCGCCAGGAAGGTGCGCACAACGACCTGGTCGAGAACCTGGTCCACCGCCAGAACCTCGTCGAGTTGCAGCGCAAGCTCGATGACCTTCACCCCGCCGACGTCGCCTACATCCTCGAAGCCTTGCCCCTGGAAGACCGCCTGACGGTCTGGCAGCTGGTGCGCTCGGATCGCGACGGCGACATCCTGCTCGAAGTCTCCGACTCCGTACGTCAGTCGCTGATTGCCGACATGGACGACCACGAGCTGCTGGCGGCGGCCAAGGAAATGGACGCCGACGAACTGGCTGACCTGGCGCCTGAGTTGCCGCGTGACGTTGTCCACGAGCTGATGGAAACGCTGGATGCCCAGCAACGCGAGCGGGTGCGTTCCGCGCTGAGCTACGACGAGGAGCAGGTCGGTGCGCTGATGGACTTCGAGATGGTCACCATCCGCGAAGACGTCAGCCTGGAAGTGGTGCTGCGCTACCTGCGCCGCCTCAAAGAACTACCCAACCATACCGACAAACTGTTCGTGGTCGATTACGACGGCATCCTCAAAGGGGTGTTGCCGATCAAGCGCCTGTTGGTCAACGACCCGGAGAAGAAAGTCGCGGAGGTCATGGCGACCGACCCCGTGTCTTTCCAGCCCGAGGAAGATGCCTACGATGCCGCGCAGGCCTTTGAGCGTTACGACCTGGTATCGGCGCCGGTGGTCGACAAGAGTGAGCGCCTGATCGGCCGTTTGACCATCGACGAAATGGTCGACCTGATTCGTGAGGAAAGCGAGAGCGAAGTCCTCAACATGGCCGGTCTGCGCGAAGAAGAGGACATCTTCGCCTCGGTCTGGCGTTCGTTCCGCAACCGCTGGGCCTGGCTGGCGATCAACCTGATCACCGCGTTTCTGGCTTCGCGGGTGATCGGCGTGTTCGAGGGTTCGATTGAAAAACTGGTGGCCTTGGCCGCGTTGATGCCGATCGTTGCTGGTATTGGTGGCAACTCCGGTAACCAGACCATCACCATGATCGTCCGTGCCATGGCGCTGGATCAGGTGTCGCCGGGCAATACCAGCCGTTTGATGCGTAAAGAGCTGGCGGTATCGCTGATCAACGGCCTGGTGTGGGGCGGGGTGATCGGTGCAGTGGCTTTCTGGCTGTATGGCAGTTGGTCATTGGGGGTGGTGATGACCGCAGCGATGACCCTCAACCTGTTGCTGGCCGCGCTGATGGGCGTGCTTATCCCGATGACCCTGGCGCGACTGGGCCGGGACCCGGCGATGGGCGCGAGTGTGATGATCACGGCTGTGACCGACAGTGGCGGGTTCTTCATCTTCCTGGGGCTGGCGACGCTATTCTTGCTGTAACCCCTTTCTTGCCTTGCGCGATCCCTGTAGGAGCGGCCTTGTGTCGCGATGGGGCCGCAGCGCGGCCCCGGCAATGTCGGCTGTAACGCCAGAACCCGGGGCCGCTGCGCGCCCCATCGCGACACAAGGCCGCTCCTACAGGGGGGCGAATTCTCTGTAGTGACCCACAAAAAAGCCAGCTGACGCTGGCTTTTTTGTATCCGCTGGCAACCTTCAGGAAGCGTCGGCTGCCATCTCTGCATCGTGCGCGATCAGCGCAACCAAGGCGTTTTGCTGGCGGTGGGACAGCTGACGGAAACGTTGCAGCAACTCGCGTTCATGCAGGGACAGCTCCGGGCTGTCCAGGCGCATGCTCAGCTCGTCACCCAACGCGCCTTCCTGGATAAGGCTCTGCTCCAGGCGTGCGATGATTTCGGAGTTCATGCTGCGGTGATGGTTGCGCGCTACCTCGGCAATGCGCTCACGCATTCCGTCTGGCAGGCGGACGACGAACTTGTCAGCGGTGCGGCTCGAATAAATAGCCTGTTTCATTGGGCGCATATAAATTGACCGGATTTTGGTTCAGGGGAAGCGGTTCTCAAATTGGCCGCACGGGGGTGAAAATACGACCGTCGTGGCGACAAAATGTTCAACCGTCAGTGAAAATTGGATGCTCATCTTGCCTCAAGGTCGCCGTTTCCTTGGCGTCAATTCTGTGACAAATAGTGAGCCGGGTAAAGGCTTTGTGCCAGTACCAATTATCAGAAATGAGTACTGGTTTGAAAAGTTTTACATGCTCCGGCTCGCCTGACCGTCAGCCTTTTGCCGTCAAAACTGGTAAAAAACAGCAAAAGACCAGGAAAACCCCTAGAATGCGCCGGGTTCCCTCCATAGAGCATAGTGGCTATGCAACATGACGCAAGCGACCGCCGATCAAGGGCAGGGCGGCTGATATTTTTGATGGGCCCGTCAGGGTCCGGGAAGGATTCCATCCTTGAAGCTTCCCGTGAGCAACTGGCTGCCGCCGGCGTGGAAATCGCCCGCAGGGTCATTACCCGCTCGGCAGAAGCGCGGGGCGAAGCGGCCCATGGCGTTACCCCGCAGCAATTTGCGGCCCTGCTCGCGCAGGGCGCGTTCGCCATGCATTGGCAGGCCAATGGCCTGGACTATGGCATTGCGGTGCAGGTGGACGCCTGGCTGCAGGCGGGCAGGCCGGTGCTGGTCAATGGCTCGCGCGCCTATTTGGCCGAAGCCCGTGCGCGTTACCCAGACCTGTTGGCGGTGCTGGTCGAAGTCAGCCCCGAAGTGCTGCGCGAGCGCTTGTTGGCCCGCGGGCGGGAAACGGCGGCGCAAGTCGAGCAGCGCCTGGCCCGTAATGCACGTTTACAGCACACCAGCGACCCCACCGTGCATGTGCTGGACAATTCCAACCGCCTGGAAACAGCCGTCGCCGGCCTGTTCACACTGCTGCGCGAAACGGGCGTGCTGCCCGGGGCGACGTAGTGCCAGAAAAGGATTACGCGAAAAAGCCCGGTACAGGCATGACAAACGCTGGCATGCTGGTTAACATGCTCGCCGTCCCGCTGTGCAGCGCTCGCTGCCGGTGTTTGCGTCTCAGTAGCTCAATTGGATAGAGCATCCCCCTCCTAAGGGGAAGGTTGCAGGTTCAATTCCTGCCTGGGACGCCATTTCCCCCCCTGTTTGCCTACCTCTCCAAAGCCCTGAGGCTTCCCGCCGATCAGGCCGTCATGGCCAGTAAAAATATACGCCGTTGGATCTCTTCCGGTCTCCCAGCGCCAGGCTTATGCTTGCCACTGACAGACATGATCTTGCCGCCTGCGGCAAACACATAATGTCGGCAGCCCCTTGATGGGCACGCAGTTGCTGGGCATCAGGGAGAGCGCATGAATCAGGAAACCAGGCCGGCGCCCGCCGGCTTCAGTGAACAGCAGTTGCACACCTTGTTCGAGTTGGTCAGCGATGGCATCTGGGACTGGAACGCCAACACCGGCTACGTTTATCGCAACCCCGGTTGGTACGCCATGCTGGGCTATGCCAACCATTCCAAGGCCAACTCGGTATTCACCTGGGAAAGTGTGATCCATCCCGAAGACTACCCCCGGGTGATGGCGCATTTCGAGGCCTACATCGAGCAGCGCACCGAGCGTTACCTTATCGAGTACCGTTGCCGCTGCCAGGATGGCAGTTACCTGTGGATCGAGGACACTGGCTATATCATCGACCGCAACGCCGATGGCTCGGTGGCACGCATGCTCGGTGCGCACCGCAACATTGACGCTGGCAAGCGCCTGGTTGCGCAGCTGCAACAGAAGAACCAATCACTGGAGAGCCTGGTTGCCGAACGCACCCGCGAACTGTCCTGGGTCAACCAGCAGTTGCAGCGCCAGCTGGATGAAAACCGCGAGCTGGCCGAACGCGATGCCCTGACCCGCGTCGCCAGTCGCTACCGGCTGGAAAAGGAGCTGCAACTGGAGTGTCAGCGCGCTCAGCGCTTTCGCCAGCCGTTGTCGCTGATTGCCATGGACATGGATGATTTCAAGCCGATCAACGACCGCTATGGCCACGCGCAGGGTGACAGGGCATTGGTGCAGGTGGCGGAAAACCTGCGCAGCTGCCTGCGTGATTTTGACCTGTTGGCGCGTTGGGGGGGTGACGAGTTCATCATCGTGCTGCCGCAGACCGCCCTGAGCGAAGCGTTGGACGTGGCAACGCGCCTGCGCCAGGCCGTACAGCAGCTGGAGCCGGTGGGCGACTGCCAGCTGACCATGAGCTACGGCGTGGTACAGCGGCGCGGCGCGGAAGACCAGGTCGAGCTGCTGGCGCGGGCGGACCAGGCGCTGTACCGGGCCAAGGGCAATGGGAAGAACGTCATAGCCGAGTAGCCTGTGCCGGCCCCGTGAGTAAAAAAAGACCCGCGGCGCCTCACGGCGCAGCGGGCCAAATCGGCCTTGGCCGCTTCAGTGTCAGATATGCAGGGCGTGCCCCAAGGCGCGCAGTGCCGCTTCCTGTACCGCCTCACCCAGTGTCGGGTGGGCATGGATGGTACCGGCCACATCCTCCAGGCGTGAGCCCATCTCCAGCGACTGGGCAAACGCCGTGGACAGCTCGGAAACGGCCACGCCAACCGCCTGCCAACCCACGATCAAATGGTTGTCACGGCGCGCCACCACGCGCACGAAACCGCTTTTCGACTCCAGGCTCATGGCCCGGCCATTGGCGGCAAACGGGAACTGCGCGACGATGCAGTCCAGGCCCTGCTGGCTGGCCTGCTCCGGGGTTTTGCCGACTACCACCACTTCCGGGTCGGTGAAGCACACGGCGGCAATGGCTGCCGGCTCGAAACGGCGGGTTTTGCCGGCGATGATCTCGGCCACCATCTCGCCTTGGGCCATGGCCCGGTGCGCCAGCATCGGCTCGCCAGCCACGTCGCCGATGGCCCAGACATTGTGCATGCTGGTCTGGCAGCGCTCGTCGATGGCGATGCCGGGGCCGTTCATCTTCAGGTCCAGGCATTCCAGGTTGAAGCCGCGGGTGCGTGGTCGGCGGCCGACCGCCACCAGTACCTGGTCAGCCTCCAGGCGCAACTGCCCACCCTGGCCATCATTGGCCAGCAGGCAGCCATCTTGGTAACCCTCGACGGTATGGCCCAGGTGCAGGGCGATGCCCAGCTTTTTCAGCGACTCGGCCACCGGCGCCGTCAGTTCAGTGTCGTAAGTCGGCAGAATGCGCTCGCGCGCTTCCACCACGCTGACCCGCGCGCCCAGTTTGCGATAGGCGATACCCAGCTCCAGGCCGATGTAACCACCGCCCACCACCACCAGGTGTTGGGGCAGGGCTTTGGGTGCCAGCGCTTCGGTGGAGGAAATGACCGCGCCACCCAGCGGCAGCATCGGCAGTTCAACGCTGCTGGAGCCGGTGGCCAGCAGCATGTGTTCGCACTGGATACGTTGGCCATCGACCTCGACCTGCTTGCCGTCGAGCAGCTTGGCCCAGCCATGCACAACCTTGACTCCGTGTTTTTTCAGCAAGGCGGCGACCCCGGTGGTCAGGCGGTCGACGATGCCGTCCTTCCAGGCCACGCTCTGGCCGATGTCCAGGCGCGCCGAAGCCACGCTGATGCCCAGCGGCGAGGCTTCGGTGTAGCGGGTGGCCTGGTGGTACTGCTCGGCCACGTGGATCAGTGCCTTGGACGGGATGCAGCCGATGTTCAGGCAAGTGCCGCCCAGCGCCTGGCCCTCGACCAGCACCGTGGGTATGCCCAGTTGCCCGGCGCGGATGGCCGCGACATAGCCGCCAGGGCCGCCGCCGATGATCAGCAAGGTGGTTTGTAGGGTTTGTTGCATGATCACTCCACGAACAGGCAGGCAGGTTGTTCGAGCAGGCCACGCACGGCCTGGATGAACAGGGCGGCGTCCATGCCATCGACCACCCGGTGGTCGAATGAGCTGGACAGGTTCATCATCTTGCGCACGACGATCTGGCCGTCGATCACCACCGGCCGCTCGACCATGCGGTTGACGCCGACGATCGCCACCTCCGGCGTGTTCACCACGGGCGTGCTGACGATACCGCCCAGCGCTCCGAGGCTGGTCAGGGTGATGGTCGAACCGGACAGTTCTTCGCGGTTGGCCTTGTTGTTGCGCGCGGCATGGGCCAGGCGTGTGATCTCGCTGGCGTTGGCCCACAGACTGCCTGCTTCGGCGTGGCGCAGCACCGGCACCATCAGCCCGTTGTCCCCTTGCGTGGCGATGCCGACATGCACCGCACCATGGCGGGTGATGACCTGCGCTTCGTCGTCGTAGGTCGCGTTGATCTGCGGGAAATCACGCAGCGCCACCACCAGCGCACGCACCAGGAACGGCAGCAGGGTGAGTTTGCCGCGGCTGTCGCCGTGCTTGCTGTTGAGTTGCTGGCGCAGGGCTTCGAGGGCCGTGACGTCGATTTCTTCCACGTAGCTGAAGTGCGCGACCCGGCGCTTGGCGTCCTGCATGCGCTGGGCAATCTTGCGGCGCAGGCCGATCACCGGCACCTGCTGGCTGTCGGTGCGCTTGGCATAGCCATTCGGCGCCTGCCCAGTGCTGCTTTGCGGCTTGCTCATGAAGGCGTCGAGGTCTTCGTGCAGAATGCGCCCGGCCGGGCCGCTGCCATGCACGTAGCGCAGTTCGATACCCGCATCCAGGGCGCGCTTGCGCACGGCGGGCGAAGCCAGCGGCTTGTCGCCCGGCTGACGCGGCACGATGGGCGCGGTTTCATGGTTGGCCGGTGCCTGGCAGGCGACCGGTTTAACGGGTTCCTGCGGCGCTGCCGGCGCAGCTGCAGTTTCCACCTGTTTGGCCTGCGGCACATCCACATGGTTACCGCTGCCTTCCACCTCGATGCGGATCAGCTCGCTGCCGACCGCCATCACTTCCCCGGGTTGGCCGCCCAAGGCCAATACTTTGCCACTGACCGGCGAAGGGATTTCCACAGTTGCCTTGTCGGTCATGACATCGGCCACCACCTGGTCTTCGGCGATGGTGTCGCCGACCTTGACGAACCATTCCACCAACTCGACCTGCGCAATGCCTTCGCCAATGTCCGGCATCTTGATGACGTGCGTGCCCATTCAGACCTCCATGACCTTTTTCAATGCCGCGCCTACCCGCGAAGGCCCAGGGAAGTAAGCCCATTCCTGTGCGTGAGGGTAGGGGGTGTCCCAGCCGGTGACACGCTCGATTGGCGCCTCCAGGTGGTGGAAGCAGTGCTCCTGCACCAGCGACACCAGTTCGGCACCAAAGCCACAGGTGCGGGTGGCCTCGTGCACTACCACGCAGCGGCCGGTTTTTTTCACCGATGTGACAATGGCCTCGAGGTCCAGCGGCCAGAGGCTGCGCAGGTCGATCACTTCGGCATCGACGCCGCTCTCTTCGGCTGCCACCTGGGCGACGTACACGGTGGTGCCGTACGTCAACACGGTCACGTCATTGCCTGGCCGGGCAATGGCGGCCTTGTCCAGCGGTACGCTGTAGTAGCCGTCGGGCACGGCACTGTGCGGGTGTTTCGACCAGGGTGTCACGGGGCGGTCGTGGTGGCCGTCGAACGGGCCGTTGTACAGGCGCTTGGGCTCCAGGAAAATCACCGGGTCGTCGCATTCGATCGAGGCGATCAGCAGGCCCTTGGCGTCGTATGGGTTCGATGGCATGACCGTACGCAGGCCGCACACCTGGGTGAACATGGCTTCCGGGCTCTGGCTGTGGGTCTGGCCACCGTAAATGCCGCCGCCGCAGGGCATGCGCAGGGTCAGCGGGGCGATGAATTCACCGGCCGAGCGGTAACGCAGGCGGGCCATTTCGGAAACGATCTGGTCAGAGGCAGGGTAGAAGTAGTCGGCAAACTGGATTTCCACCACCGGGCGCAAACCGTAGGCGCCCATGCCTACCGCGGTGCCGACGATACCGCTCTCGGAGATCGGCGCGTCGAATACGCGCGACTTGCCGTACTTGGCCTGCAGGCCTTCGGTGCAGCGGAACACGCCGCCAAAGTAGCCGACGTCCTGGCCGTACACCACTACATTGTCGTCGCGTTCAAGCATGACATCCATGGCCGAGCGCAGGGCCTGGATCATGGTCATGGTGGTGGTGGCCATGGCGGTTTCCGGGTTGATGCTGTTGTTGTGGTCGTTCATGTCAAACCCCCAGTTCCTGGCGTTGGCGGCGCAGGTGGTCGGGCATTTCCTTGTACACGTCCTCGAACATCGAGGCAGCGCTCGGGATGTGACCGTTGGCCAGGGTGCCGTATTGCTCGGCCTCTTTCTGCGCGGCGATCACCGCCGCTTCAAATTCGGCGGTGGTGGCCTGGTGTTCTTCTTCGGACCAGTGGCCGATCTTGATCAGGTGCTGCTTAAGCCGGGCGATCGGGTCACCCAGCGGGAAGTGGCTCCAGTCATCGGCGGGGCGGTACTTGGACGGGTCGTCAGAGGTCGAGTGCGGGCCGGCGCGGTAGGTGACCCACTCGATCAGGCTGGGGCCCATGCCACGGCGCGCGCGTTCGGCGGCCCAGCGCGAGGCGGCGTACACCGCGACGAAGTCGTTGCCGTCGACCCTCAGCGAGGCGATGCCGCAGCCCACGCCACGGCCGGCGAAGGTGGTCGATTCGCCACCGGCAATGGCCTGGAAGGTCGAGATGGCCCACTGGTTGTTGACCACGTTGAGAATGACCGGCGCCCGGTACACGTGAGCGAAGGTCAGGGCGGTGTGGAAGTCCGACTCGGCGGTGGCGCCGTCGCCGATCCACGCCGAGGCGATCTTGGTATCGCCCTTGATCGCCGAGGCCATCGCCCAGCCGACGGCTTGCACGAACTGGGTGGCCAGGTTGCCGCTGATGGTGAAGAAGCCGGCCTCGCGTACCGAGTACATGATCGGCAGCTGGCGGCCCTTGAGCGGATCGCGCTCGTTGGACAGCAACTGGCAGATCATGTCCACCAGTGACACGTCGCGGGCCATCAGGATGCTTTGCTGGCGGTAGGTGGGGAAGCACATGTCGGTGCGGTTCAATGCCAGTGCCTGGCCGCTGCCGATGGCTTCCTCGCCCAGGCTCTGCATGTAGAAAGACATCTTCTTCTGGCGCTGGGCAACTACCATGCGGCTGTCGAACACCCGGGTCTTGAGCATGGCGCGCATGCCCTGGCGCAGGACCTGCGGGTCGATGTCTGCAGCCCACGGGCCCTGAGCGTTACCTTGCTCGTCAAGGACGCGGACCAGGCTGTAGGAAAGGTCGGCGGTGTCGGCAGCATCGACATCCACAGGAGGCTTGCGGGCTTGACCTGCGTCGTTCAGGCGCAGGTAGGAAAAATCGGTCTGGCAGCCTGGCCGGCCGGTGGGCTCGGGCACATGCAAACGCAGGGGGGCGTACTCGTTCATGCTTTTTACGCTCGCTCGGGTATTTGTTTTTGTGAGCTTTGAAGCGGCTGCCGCTGAGTGCCGGCTTGTGACTGGCAGGTCAGCGTCACCTACATCTTAGTGGCCCGGCAGGAGAATTTTTCTCTCAAGTTGATTGCCTTTGCTGTGCGCGGCAGATAAACATTCCGTATAACCAAAAAAACCGGTGATTTTGTCTCATGCGCAAACTCGATCGTACCGATATCGGCATTCTCAACAGCCTGCAGGAGAACGCCCGCATCACCAACGCCGAGCTGGCACGCTCGGTGAACCTGTCGCCCACGCCCTGTTTCAACCGGGTGCGGGCCATGGAAGAGCTTGGCGTGATTCGGCAGCAGGTGACGTTGTTGTCGCCCGAAGTGCTGGGGCTGGATGTGAACGTGTTCATTCATGTCAGCCTGGAGAAACAGGTGGAGCAGTCGCTGCATCGCTTCGAGGAAGAAATCGCCGAGCGGCCCGAGGTGATGGAGTGCTACCTGATGACCGGTGACCCGGACTACCTGCTGCGGGTACTGCTGCCAAGCATCCAGGCGCTGGAGCGGTTTCTCGATTACCTGACCCGGTTGCCGGGGGTGGCCAATATTCGCTCGAGTTTTGCCCTGAAGCAGGTGCGCTATAAAACCGCCCTGCCGCTGCCAGCCAATGGCATGACCTTGCGCGAGTGAGCCATGCAGCGCCGTTGGCGTGGGAACTGTTGAACTGCGAATTCATCGAAGGCTAGGTCGCCAGCAGCCGTGCCAAACAGCGCGTGCTGGCAGTACCAGCCTGATCGCGACACCACCTGCACCGGACACGCCGCCATGGCGGCAAATCGCTCAAGGGGGCCTGCGCCGAGCGGGTTTTGCCCTTATGCTGCTAGCAGCCCGCCACCTGACCAGGGAGCTCCTCGGTACCTATGCGAAATGTATGGAAGCCGTTTCAGTCGTTGTATTTCGCCGCGCTGATGATGTTGATCGGCTCGGGTCTGCTCAGTACCTACCTCGCCTTGCGCCTGGCTGCCGACCACGTCGACAGCCTGTGGGTCGGTGCCTTGATGGCGGCCAACTACTTTGGCCTGGCAGTGGGCGGCAAGGTCGGCCACCGGCTGATCGGTCGGGTCGGGCACATACGTGCCTATGCCACCTGCGCCGGCATCGTTGGCGCGGCGGTGCTCGGCCATGGCCTGACCGACTGGCTGCCGGCGTGGGTCGGCCTGCGCATGATTGTTGGCCTGGGCATGATGTGCCAGTACATGGTCATCGAGAGTTGGCTCAACGAGCAGGCGGATGTGAAGCACCGCGGCGCGGTGTTCAGCGGGTACATGATTGCCTCGTACCTGGGCCTGGTGCTCGGCCAGCTGATTTTGGTGGTGCACCCGGCGCTTGGCCCGGAATTACTGATGCTGGTGGCTATGTGCTTCGCCCTGTGCCTGGTGCCGGTGGCCATGACCCGGCGTATTCACCCGGCACCCTTGCGCCCGGCCCCGATGGAGCCGAAGTTCTTCATCAAGCGCGTGCCGCAGTCGCTCAGCACCGTGCTCGGCTCGGGGCTGATCGTGGGTTCGTTCTACGGCCTGGCGCCGTTGTATGCCTCCAGCCAGGGCATGAGTACGGAGCAGATCGGTTTGTTCATGGGTAGCTGCATCTTTGCCGGCCTGCTGGTGCAGTGGCCGCTGGGCTGGTTGTCCGACCGTTACGACCGGGCGGTACTGATCCGCAGCGTGGCGGTGGGCCTGGCACTGGCGGCAGCGCCGTTGGCGGTACTGCCCAGCGTGCCGCTGGAGTTGCTGTTCGGCATCGGCTTCGTGATTTCGCTGTTGCAGTTCTGCCTGTATCCGCTGGCGGTGGCGTTTTCCAACGACCACGTGGAAAGTGAGCGGCGGGTGTCGTTGACCGCGATGCTGCTGGTGACTTACGGCGTTGGCGCCTGTATCGGGCCATTGGCGGCTGGCGTGCTGATGAAGGTGCTGGGCGCGCAGATGCTGTATGCCTTCTTCGTGTTCTTTGCGCTGGTGCTGGTGTGGCGCATCCGGCCGAAGGCGGTTACCGGCTTGCACCAGGTGCAGGACGCACCGCTTGGTCACGTGGCGATGCCGGCGGCCGGTTCGCCATTGTCGGCGGCCCTGGACCCGCGCGTGGATGAGCAGACCGTGCAGGATGTAATGCAGGCACCGGTGGCGGCAGAGGATACCGAGGCGGAAGAGAAGGGGGCCGAGCAACAGGCGCCCGAGGCTGAAGACGCGAGCAAGTCAGTGTAAGCCTGTGCTGGCCTCTTCGCGGGCTTGCCGCTCTCACAGGGTCACTGCCAGCCTTGAGGGCAGTGCAATACCTGTGGGAGCGGGCGAGCCCGCGAAGGGGCCAGCACTGGAGAAACACAAACGAAAACGCCACCTCGAAAGGTGGCGTTTCTGCTTCAACCAGCCGACGGTCAGTAGTCGTCTTTGTCGAACCGCCGCGCCTCACGCTGCAGCTGGTACACGAAACTCTCGACCTTGCGCTGTGCAGGGCCGCTGAGGTTGTGGAAGCGTACGCCGGCGAAGGTGGTGTTGATGCGCTCTTCATAATGCAGGTGGCGCAGCTCGACCATGGTGTCGACCAGGCCCAGCGGGTTACCCGCCTTGAAGCGCTCATACACCTGGCCCAGTTGCAGGCGGCTTTCGACATTGCCCTCGAAGCGCAGTTTGCAGCCGGTGGCGGAGATGTCCAGCAGCTTGCCGCGCAGGGCACCGTTGCCTTTGAGGTGGGTACCGTCAAGGATCACGTCGACCAGTTGCGACAGCTTCAGCGCGGCGCGGAAGGCATTGCGGCGCTGGTGGTAGGTCATCTCGACTGGCAAGGGGCCGCTGTAGCAGCGGTGGCCGTTGACTTCGCTGATCTTCAGGGCGTGGTTGCATTCCCAGGCAATACGCACGCCGTCGTGGAAGCCTTCGACACGGAAGTGTTCACCGCTCTCGATGAACTTCTCGCCGTCACGGGGGATCATTTCATCCAGCGCCAGGGTGTTGCTTTCACGGTCCACGTGCGTCACGTAGCTCTGGAAGCGGTGGCTGCGGTCATGGAAGGTGATGATCAGCGGGTCGTGGCTTTCTTGCAGTTGCCGCAAGTTGGCCGCAATCTCCAAAGGGGTGCTCAGCACCTTTGGCGGTTGCGGGGCATCTGATTCATTGAACACGGCTTATCGTTCTCCAGGCAAAAGCGACTCACGCAAGTAACGGCATTTTGCCAGTATGTTCCGTGCCTTGATAGAAAAATCAGACTTGGCTGAGGGCGCGTGGCTTGCTCAGCAGCGATGTGCCGCCACGGCTATTGTACAGCGACGGTGAATCGCCGCCTTGAAGGATGCGGATCTGGTTATTGGTGACGTGTTGCTGCACCTGGATGATACGGCCATTGGTCTGGTTGACCTGTTGGCACTCATCCATCAGTTGCGCCAGCATATCCAGCCGCTGCAACAGCACATCACCGTGCGGCGACTGCGCGGCCATGGCCTGCACGCCGCTGCGGTCGGCACTCAGCCCCAGGCTGGCAAGCAACTGGCTGCGGCGCTGGCCATGCTGTTCGAGCAAGATGATCAGCGACTGCTTGCGCGCCAGGATCTGCTCCAGCAGCGGCATGTCGCGGCCGTGCAGGGCGATCGCTTCCTTGTGCAGAAGGTCTAGCAGTTCCTGCATCGGGGCAATGTCATCTTCGATCAGTTGCAGCAATGTGGTGTCGTGCATGGCTAACTCTTGGCTTTTCTAGCGTCCGTGAAGTCAGCGCGCCGCTCGGTCAGCGCTGGGCTTCGAAATCAAGCAGTTTGCTGGCGACCCGGCCGGCATCGACCTGGTAGCTGCCGTCGGCGATAGCCTGTTTCAACTGAGCCACACGGGCGCTGTTGACCACCGGTTCGTCGCGCAGCTTGTCGCTGATCTTCTGCAACTGCTGGGCCTTTTGGCTGAGGTGTACCGCTTCTCCGCTGGCGCCGGTGTCTTTCACCGCTTCCTGGCTGGCTGCCGGTTTTTCGGCGCTGCCGGTGGCGCTGTTACCGCGCACGCCGCCCGTGACGGACGGAGAGTTATTCAAACGACTGAAGTCGATGACCATGATCAGAAACCTCTGGGTATTTGGACGCTTGCCTTGTTTTCGGCCAACCCGATAGAAACTTTAGGCACAAATGCGTTGCCGCCTGTCAGCAAGCTCGCCACCCGTTTTCTGACACAGTTTAGGAAATGCGGTTCCGCACCGCCAGCGCCTTCTGGCGATTGGTCTACATGCTGACCTCGACCTGGCCAGGGCCGGTGACCCTGGCCTTGACCACCCGTTTCGAATTGAGGTTGCGTACCCTTATCTGCTCGCTGAGGCCGCCCTTGCTCAGGGCTTCGCCTGGCATGCGCACGCTCAGGCTACCGCTGCGCGCCACGATGACCACCTGATCACCCTTGCGCACCACCTCGGCCTGCTCCAGGTGCTGCGGGGTGAGCACCTGGTCGATCACCGTGGGGCGCAGCATCTTCATGCCCACGGCTTGGTCCAGTTCGCTGAGGAAGCCCTGGCCCAGGGTGCCGACATCCCGTTCGCGCAGGGCCACGTCGCCTTCACCAACGACGTTGTCACGCTTGAGCGGGCGGGTTACCACCACCACGTCGCGGAACAGCCGCACCGTGGCGGGAACGAATACCGTCCACGGCGCGGCGCCATTGCAGCGCACCCGCACGGTCACCCGGCCCAGTGGCTGCGCGGGGCTTTCCAGCGAGGCGTCCAGTTGCTGGCTGCACAACGGCATGCGCAGGCGCGGGTCCAGCGAGCTGACCTCGATTTCATAGCGGCCGGCGGTCTGGGTACTGGCCAGATAATCTTCGACGGTAAATTCAAGAAACCCTTGGGTGACACCGATAAGCTGTTCAGGCAAGGTGAACGCGTCCGCTAGCGTGCGAACGCCGGGCATCAGCAGGCACAGCGTGGCCAGCGAGCCAGTCAGCAGGCGCGTCAATCGTCGGAAAAATGTCGTTTTCGTGTACATGACGCTCAAAAAAGCAAAGCCCGTGCCGACTCACTGTTCGAGTTGCAACGTAAGGCTGAAATGTTAAGGAGTCTGGCATGGCGGGTGTGATGGATTCGGTCAACCAGCGCACGCAGCTGGTGGGGCAGAATCGCCTGGAGTTGCTGCTGTTCCGCCTCAATGGCGAACAGCTTTACGGCATCAACGTATTCAAGGTCAGGGAAGTGCTGCAATGCCCTGCGCTGACCCTGCTGCCCAAGGCGCACCCGGTGGTGCGCGGGGTGGCCAACATTCGTGGGGCGACCATCCCGATCCTCGACTTGTCGATGGCGACCGGGCTGCGACCGCTGCAGGAAGACACGCGCAAGAGTTTCGTGATCATCACCGAGTACAACACCAAGACCCAGGGCTTTCTGGTGCATTCGGTCGAACGCATCGTCAACATGAACTGGGAAGAGATCCACCCACCACCCAAGGGTACCGGCCGGGACCACTACCTGACCGCCGTCACCAGGGTGGATAACCGCATGGTCGAGATCATCGACGTGGAGAAAGTGCTGGCCGAGGTGGCGCCTTCTTCCGAATCGGTATCGGCCGGGGTGGTCGATGCCGAGGTGCAGGACAAGGCCGTGCTGCTGCGGGTGCTGACTGTCGACGATTCGTCGGTGGCACGCAAGCAGGTCAGCCGCTGTCTGCAGACCGTCGGGGTGGAAGTGGTGGCGCTCAATGACGGCCGCCAGGCCTTGAACTACCTGCGCCAGCTGGTAGAGGAGGGCAAGAAGCCGGAAGAGGAGTTCCTGATGATGATCTCCGACATTGAAATGCCGGAAATGGACGGCTATACGCTTACCGCGGAAATTCGCAGTGACCCGCGCATGCAAAAACTGCACATCTGCCTGCATACTTCGCTTTCCGGGGTGTTCAACCAGGCGATGGTCAAGAAGGTCGGCGCTGATGACTTCCTGGCCAAGTTCAAGCCGGACGACCTGGCCCAGCGGGTGGTCGACCGGATCAAGGCAGCGCATTGAAGCAGCCGGGGCAAGCCCTGGCACCAGTGATTGAAAAGAGGCGGCAGTAGTGTCTACGGGTAATTTGGATTTCGAACAGTTCCGGGTCTTCCTGGAGAAAGCCTGTGGCATCCTGCTGGGGGAAAATAAGCAGTACCTGGTTTCCAGCCGTCTCAACAAGCTGATGGAGCAACAGGGCATCAAGAGCCTGGGTGAGCTGGTGCAGCGCATCCAGACCCAGCCGCGCGGCGGCCTGCGCGAGCAGGTGGTCGATGCCATGACCACCAACGAGACCTTGTGGTTTCGCGACACCTATCCGTTCGAAGTGCTGAAGAACAAGGTCATTCCCGAGTTCATTCGCAACAACCCTGGGCAGCGGCTGCGCATGTGGTCCGCTGCCTGCTCGTCGGGCCAGGAGCCGTATTCCATCTCGATGGCCATTGACGAGTTCGAGCGCAGCAACCTCGGCCAGCTGAAGATGGGTGCGCAAATCGTGGCTACCGACCTCTCCGGTACCATGCTGACCAACTGCAAGACCGGTGAGTACGACAGCCTGGCGATTGCCCGCGGTTTGTCCCAGGAGCGCCTGCAGCGTTATTTCGACCCCAAGGGGCCTGGGCGCTGGGCGGTCAAGCCGGCGATCCGCAGCCGCGTCGAGTTTCGTGCCTTCAACCTGCTCGACAGCTATGCCAGCCTGGGCAAGTTCGACATCGTGTTCTGCCGCAACGTGTTGATCTACTTCTCGGCGCAGGTGAAGCGCGACATCCTGCTGCGTATTCACAGCACGCTGAAGCCGGGTGGCTACTTGTTCCTCGGCGCCTCGGAGGCGTTGAACGGGTTGCCGGACCATTACCAGATGGTGCAATGCAGCCCGGGGATCATCTACCAGGCCAAGTAAGCAGAAGGCCGGCGGCGAAAGTTGCCGGCCTTTTTGTTTGCCTGTACCGCCTTCAGGCTTGCATGGCCCCTGTGGGAGCGGGCATGCCCGCGAAGAGGCCGGCTCAGGAAAACCCTGACGTCAAATTTTTGTTTTGCCGCTTTTGCCAACCGGCAATTGCCGCTTTCACTGCCAAAGGCGGAAGGCCTTTGCCGCTTTTCTGGCATCACCCTGACAGCATGCCGCGCGCATACCCCATATTTTCGGGGGTCAGGGGGGTTGGCACAGCCCTTGCTATAGCTTGCTCAACAAAACTCCGGTCAACCTCTGAAGGTTTCCCCGATATGAGCATCAGTTTCGACAAGGCGCTTGGCATTCACGAAAAGGCCCTGGGCTTCCGCGCCCAGCGCGCCGAAGTGTTGGCCAACAACATTGCCAACGCCGACACGCCCAACTACAAGGCGCGTGACATGGACTTCTCTTCGGTGCTCGCCGCCGAAACCAGCAAGCAGCAAAGTGGCCGCTTTGCCATGGAGCGGACCAACAGCCGGCACATCGAAGCCGAAGGCCTGGCCGTCGCTGCTGACGACACGCTCAAATACCGCACGCCGCTGCAGCCTTCGATCGACCAGAACACCGTCGACGCGCAGATCGAGCAGTCGAACTACACCGAAAACGCCATTGGCTTCCAGGCCAGCTTCACCTTGCTCAACAGTAAATTCAAAGGGCTGGTTTCCGCCCTGCGGGGAGAATGACCATGTCCCTTTCCAGTGTCTTCAATATTGCCGGTAGCGGCATGAGCGCGCAGAACACGCGCCTGAACACCGTCGCTTCCAACATCGCCAACGCCGAGACAGTCTCGTCGAGCATCGACCAGACCTACCGCGCTCGCCATCCGGTGTTCGCCACGACCTTCCAGGATGCACAGGCTGGCGGCAGCCAGTCGCTGTTCGAGGACCAGGGTGAAGTCGGGCAGGGCGTGCAGGTAAAGGGCATCGTCGAAGACCAGAGCAACCTTGAAGCCCGCTACGAGCCGAACCACCCGGCGGCGAACAAGGACGGCTATGTCTACTACCCGAACGTCAACGTGGTCGAGGAGATGGCTGACATGATCTCGGCCAGCCGCGCGTTCCAGACCAACGCCGAGCTGATGAACACGGCCAAGAGCATGATGCAGAAAGTGCTGACCCTGGGGCAGTGATAGGAAGCCGACATGACCACCACCAATTCCACGACAGACGCTGGCAGCGCGTACCTCACCTCGCTGCAGAAGCAGACGTCGAAAACCGACAGCTCTACCGGTGCTGCCGGCAGTGCACTGGGCAAGGATGCGTTTCTGCAGTTGCTGGTAACCCAGATGCAGAACCAGAACCCGCTCGACCCGCAGGAAAACGGCGAGTTCGTCGCCCAGTTGGCGCAGTTCAGCAGCCTGGAAAGCATGCAGTCGCTCAATGATGCAGTGACCTACATCGCCGCTGGGCTGCAGTCTTCCCAAGCCCTGCAGGCTTCTTCCCTGGTGGGGCGCAATGTGGTCGTGCAGACCGACAAAGCCGTTGTCGACACCAGCAAGGACCTGCGAGGTTCGGTCAACCTGACCTCGTCCAGTACTTCGACTTCGGTGGGCATCTACGACAAGGACGACAAGCTGGTGCGCACCATCGACCTGGGTACCCAGAAAGCCGGCAGTATCGACTTTACCTGGGACGGCCTGGACGATGACGGTGAAGTCGCGGCTGCCGGGACCTATACCTTCAAGGCCACGGCCTCGATCGATGGCCAGGCCACCAGCATGACCACCAACCTGCCAGCGTCGGTGACCAGCGTGACCATGGGTACCAACGGATCGGAAATGATGCTCAACCTGGCCGGGCTGGGCAGTGTTGCGCTTTCCAAAATTCAAAGCATCGGCATCTAGGGCCTGAGCAAAACGACAGGAGTTACACATGTCTTTCAACATCGGCCTTAGCGGCCTCTATGCAGCGAACAAGGCCCTTAACGTTACCGGCAACAACATTGCCAACGTCGCCACCACCGGTTTCAAATCGTCGCGTGCCGAGTTCGCCGACCAGTACTCCAACTCCATTCGGGGTACCAGTGCCGGCAAGAGCGTGATCGGCACCGGCGTCAAGACCGCCGCGGTTTCCCAGCTGTTCACCCCGGGCAACATCAATGCCACCGGCCAGGCGCTGGACATGGCCATCGATGGCAACGGTTTCTTCGCCCTGAATGACAACGGTTCGAAGATCTACACCCGTGCCGGCGCGTTCTACAGCGACAAGGAAGGCTATGTGGTCAATGCCGGCGGGGCAAACCTGCAGGGCTATGCGGTCGGTGAGGACGGCAAGATCATCCAGGGTGTTCTGACCGACCTGCAAATTGACACGTCCAACCTGACGCCGAAGCCGACCAGCCTCATCACCGAGAAGATCAACCTCAACTCGGGTGCCACCGCCCCGTCGGTCACGCCGTTCGATCCGACCAACGCCAGTTCCTACAACTTCACCTTCAATACCCCGGTGTATGACAGCCAGGGCAACGAACACCAGATGAATCAGTACTTCATCAAGGACGACGTTACCAATACCTGGTCCATGCACACCACCATCGATGGGCGCAACCCGGCAAACCCGGCTTCTACCACGCCCCTGGTCAACGCCGTGCCGTTCAAGTCCGATGGCACTCTGGACAAGGACGCCATGGCTGCGGGTGACGTGGTCGGCGGCCTGAGCATTGGTGAAGACAAGATCTTCCAGCTCAACGACTGGATTCCGGCGCAGAAAAATGCCGCTGGCGAGTGGTCGGCCAATGGCGCCGTCGCCAACGCTGATGGCGTCAAGCTGGACATGCTCGGCGCCACCCAGTACAACGCCTCATCCGCTGAAATCGCCAAGACCCAGGACGGCTTCGCCACTGGTGAGCTGTCCGGGTTGAGTATCGACCAGAACGGCTACCTGTTCGCCAGCTTCACCAACGGCAAGGACAAGGTGATCGGCCAGGTGGCGATTGCCAACTTCGCCAACCTGCAAGGCCTGACGCCGATTGGCGGCACCAACTGGAAGGAATCCTACGCCTCGGGCGTGCCGGTGATCGGCGCCCCTGATACCGGTACTTTGGGTCGGATCGCGGGTGGCTCCCTGGAAGATTCCAACGTCGACCTGACCGGCGAGCTGGTCAACCTGATCAAGGCGCAGAGCAACTACCAGGCCAACGCCAAGACCATCTCCACCGAGAGCACCATCATGCAGACCATCATCCAGATGACTTGATGATGCCTGGGGCTGCACAGCAGCCCTGCGCGACACGAGGCTGCGCCTACAGGTGATCGCGATCCCCTATAGGCGCAGCCTTTTATCGCGATGGGCCGCAAGGCGGTCCCACATTCTGAAAGGTTGACGCTCATGACAAGGCTAATGCTGATAGCCCTGCTGGCCATGGCTTTGCCGCTTTCGGCCGCTCCCGCCCCGTTCTACTTATGGCAAAGCCTGGTCACCGGCCGCTACCTGTGTGTGCCCCACAACCCGGGCAAGGGCTGGGTACGCCATGCCGGCCCCTACAACAACGCAGCTTGCCGCAGCCATTGAGCCTACCTTGCCGCAGGCGGCAATTATCCGCCGACAAACTGACGGTTACTGCCCCGTGGCACGCTGCAAGCCCCGTAAACCGGCTGTTTCAGACTTGGTTCGATTATTGCTTTGAACCTGCCCAGTGACAGCGCGGCAGCGACGCGCAGAAGGAGATACTGTGGACAAGTTGCTTTATGTGGCCATGACCGGTGCCAGCCAGAACGCGCTGGCGCAGAAGGCCCACGCCAACAACCTGGCGAACGTTTCCACCAATGGTTTTCAGCGCGACCTGGAACAGGCCCGCTCGATGCCGGTGTTCGGTGACAGCTTCCCGGCGCGCGCATTCGCCATGACCGAACGGCCTGCGACCGATTTCACCCAGGGGCCCCTGGTGGAAACCGGCCGTGACCTGGACGTGGCGGTGACCGGCAACGGTTTCATCGCGGTACAGGCCCCCGACGGCAGCGAAGCCTATGTGCGCACCGGTAGCTTGAACATCGATGCCCTTGGCGTGCTGCGCGCCGGCAATGGCATGCCGGTGATCGGCAACGGTGGCCCGATCGCCGTACCGCCCGAGCAGAAGGTGGAGGTCGGCGCTGATGGCACCCTCAGTATCCGCTCCATGGGCGAAGACCCGCGGGTGATTGCCGAGGTTGACCGCATCAAGCTGGTCAACCCCGACATCAAGGGCCTGAAGAAGGGCCTGGACGGCTTGATCCACACCACGTCCGGCCAGCCGGCCGATGCCGACGTGAATGTACGGGTCGTGTCGGGCTTTCTGGAAGGCAGCAACGTCAACGCGGTCGAGGAAATGACCTCGGTGCTGGCGTTGTCACGCCAGTTCGAACTGCACGTCAAGATGATGAACACGGCCAAGGAAGGCGACGAAGCCATGGCTCGGGTTTTGCAAATCGGCTAATCACTTTTGAACGCGTGCCGTAAAACAGGCGCACGAGGAGAAATTACATGCTTCCGGCTCTTTGGGTCGCTAAAACCGGCCTGTCCGCACAGGACACCAACCTGACGGTCATTTCCAACAACCTGGCCAACGTCTCGACCACCGGCTTCAAGCGTGATCGTGCCGAATTCGCCGACCTGCTCTACCAGGTGAAACGCCAGCCTGGCGCCCAGTCTACCCAGGACAGCGAGCTACCCTCGGGCCTGCAGGTAGGTACAGGTGTGCGCATTGTCGGCACCCAGAAAAGCTTCGTCGCCGGCAGCCTGCAAACTACCGAAAACCCGCTGGACATGGCGGTCAACGGGCGTGGCTTCTTCCAGATCCTGCAGCCGGATGGCACCGTTTCCTATACCCGTGACGGCACCTTCCACCTCAATTCCGACGGCCAGATCGTTACCGCCAACGGCTATGCCCTGGAACCCGCGATTGTCGTGCCCAACGATGCTCAGACCTTCACCGTGGGCACCGACGGCACTGTCTCGATCACCACGGCCGGCAACCCGGCTGCGCAGGTGATCGGCAACATCCAGACCGCCGACTTCATCAACCCGGCCGGCCTGCAAGCAATTGGCGACAACCTGTTCCTGGAAACCGCCGCCAGTGGCGCGCCGCAAGTCGGCACCCCGGGGCTGAACGGTTTCGGCACAACCCAGCAGCAGACCTTGGAAAACTCCAACGTCAGCACCGTGGAAGAGCTGGTGAACATGATCACCACCCAGCGCGCCTACGAGATGAACTCCAAGGTCATCTCCACCGCCGACCAGATGCTGTCGTTCGTTACCCAGCAGCTCTAAGCCGCCTTGTACTTTCGTTACACCCGTGCCCGTGAGGTAAGCGTCATGAATCGTCTGTTGTCCGTTTTCGCCCTGGGGGGGGCGGTGTTGCTGGCAGGTTGCGTCGCGCCGACGCCCAAGCCCAACGACCCGTACTACGCGCCGGTGTTGCCGCGCACCCCATTGCCGGCAGCGGCCAACAATGGTTCGATCTACCAAGCCGGTTTCGAGCAGAACCTTTACAGCGACCGCAAGGCGTTCCGGGTGGGTGACATCATCACCATCACCCTCAACGAGAAAACCTCGGCCAGCAAGAACGCCGGGTCGCAGATTGCCAAGAACAGCAAGACCAATATCGGCCTGACGTCGCTGTTCGGTGGCACACCGAACACCAACAACCCGTTTGGCGGCGGCGACCTGTCGCTAGAGGCGGGCTACAGCGGTGACCGCGCCACCAAGGGCGATAGCAAGGCGACCCAGGGCAACACCCTGACCGGCTCGATCACCGTAACGGTGGCCGAAGTACTGCCCAACGGCATCATCGCGGTGCGCGGTGAAAAGTGGCTGACCCTGAACACCGGCGAAGAGTTGGTGCGCATTGCCGGCATGGTCCGTGCCGATGACATCGCCACCGATAACACCGTACCGTCCACCCGTGTGGCCGACGCGCGCATTACCTATTCCGGTACCGGCTCGTTCGCCGATGCCAGCCAGCCTGGTTGGCTGGACCGCTTCTTCCTCAGCCCGCTTTGGCCTTTCTGAGTACGGATGACCATGTTCAACGTGAGGCAGCTGATTGCCGCAACCCTGCTCCTGTCCTGTGCCTGTGTGGCCCAGGCCGAGCGCCTGAAGGACATCGCCAGTATTTCTGGCGTGCGCTCCAACCAGTTGATTGGCTATGGCCTGGTGGTTGGCCTGAACGGTACGGGTGACCAGACCACCCAGACCCCGTTTACCCTGCAAACCTTCAACAACATGCTGTCGCAGTTCGGCATCAAGGTACCGCCAGGCTCCGGTAACGTGCAGTTGAAAAACGTCGCTGCCGTGTCGGTGCATGCCGACTTGCCGCCGTTCGCCAAGCCGGGCCAGGTGGTCGACATAACCGTATCCTCGATCGGTAACTCGAAGAGCCTACGCGGCGGCAGCCTGCTGATGACCCCGCTCAAGGGTATTGACGGTAACGTCTACGCCATCGCCCAAGGCAACCTGGTGGTCGGCGGCTTCGACGCCGAGGGCCGCGACGGCTCGAAGATCACCGTCAACGTTCCGTCGGCGGGTAGGATTCCAGGTGGTGCCAGCGTGGAGCGGGCCGTGCCAAGCGGCTTCAACCAGGGCAATACCCTGACCTTGAACCTGAACCGCCCCGATTTCACTACCGCCAAACGTATCGTCGACAAGGTCAATGACCTGCTGGGGCCAGGTGTGGCCCAGGCGGTGGACGGTGGCTCGGTGCGGGTCAGTGCGCCGATGGACCCAAGCCAGCGCGTGGACTATCTGTCGGTCCTGGAAAACCTGGAAATCGATCCCGGCCAGGCGGTGGCCAAAGTCATCATCAATTCGCGTACCGGTACCATCGTCATTGGCCAGAACGTGAAGGTTTCGCCAGCGGCGGTGACCCACGGCAGCCTGACCGTGACCATTACCGAAGACCCGATCGTCAGCCAGCCGGGCCCGCTCTCCAACGGCCAGACTGCCGTGGTGCCACGCTCGCGGGTCAATGCGGAACAGGAGGCCAAGCCGATGTTCAAGTTCGGCCCAGGCACCACGCTGGATGAAATCGTCCGCGCGGTGAACCAGGTGGGCGCAGCGCCCGGTGACCTCATGGCCATTCTCGAAGCCCTGAAACAGGCCGGGGCCCTGCAAGCCGACCTGATCGTGATCTGAGGCCGCCGCCAATGAACAGCAAAAGCCTGGTTTCCGGTAGTGCCGACAGCGGCGCCTACACCGACCTCAACCGCCTCAACGCGCTCAAGCAGGGTGACCGCGACAGCGAAGCCAATGTGCGCAAGGTGGCCCAGGAGTTCGAGTCGCTGTTCATCAGCGAAATGCTCAAGGCCTCGCGCAAGGCCAGCGACGTGCTGGCTGACGACAACCCGATGAACACCGAAACGGTCAAGCAGTACCGAGACATGTACGACCAGCAGCTGGCGGTGAGCATGTCCCGCGAGGGGGGCGGTATCGGCTTGCAGGACGTGCTGGTGCGCCAGTTGACCAAGGGCCGCAGCGCTTCGATCAACACCAGCCCGTTCCCGCGGGTGGATAACGCAGGCCCGGCCTTGTGGGGCAACAAGGTGGCAGAGCCGGCACATGCCACGGCTCCGGCCAGCACCCGCAACGACGTGGCTGCGCTCAATTCGCGGCGCCTGGCCCTGCCCAGCAAGCTCACCGACCGCCTGCTGGCCGGTATCGTGCCCTCGGCGGCTACGGCCAACGCTGCTGCCGTGCCGGCGCGTGAAGGCCAGCAAGTGGCCAAGGCTTTCGCCGTGCCGGACTCGGGGCTGCGCATTGTCGGTCGCGCCGTGGCCCAGCCGCCACTGGCACCGAAAAAAGCCTTTGCCGACAGCGACGAATTCGTTGCCACCATGCTGCCGATGGCTGAGCAGGCGGCCAAGCGCATCGGCATCGACCCGCGCTACCTGGTGGCCCAGGCTGCACTGGAAACCGGTTGGGGCAAATCGGTCATGCGCAATAGCGACGGCAGCAGCAGCCACAACCTGTTTGGCATCAAGGCCACCGGCAACTGGCAGGGCGAGCAGGCGCGCGCGATCACCAGCGAGTTCCGCGATGGCCAGTTCGTCAAGGAAACCGCAGCGTTTCGCAGCTACGACTCGTACCAGGACAGTTTCCACGACCTGGTGACCTTGTTGCAGAGTAATCCCCGCTATCAAGGTGCACTGGATTCGGCCGATAACCCAGAGCAGTTTGCAAGAGAGCTGCAAAAGGCAGGTTATGCGACCGACCCGGGCTATGCGCGCAAGATCATCAGCATCGCCCAGCAAATGCAGTCAACCCCGCAATACGCCATGGCTGGCAGAACCACGAACTTATAAAAGGACTAAAGCATGTCGAGCCTGATTTCGATTGGCCTGAGTGGCCTGAATGCCAGCCAGGCGGCATTGTCGGTAACCAGTAACAACATCGCCAACGCCGCGACCAGTGGCTATTCTCGCCAGCAGACGCTGCAGGCTGCGGGGCCCTCGCACAACATCGGCGCGGGGTTCCTGGGGACCGGCACCACGCTGGCCGATGTGCGCCGCATCTACAGCTCCTACCTGGACAACCAACTGCAGACGGCCACCTCGCTGCAGGCAGACTCGGCCACCTTTCAGGACCAGATCACCAGTGTCGACAAACTGTTGGCCGACCGTGACACGGGTATCAGCTCGGTGCTTACGGCATTTTTCGCGGCCATGCAGACGGCCGCAGCCAAGCCGGGTGATGTCGCCTCGCGGCAGCTGTTGCTGACTCAGGCGCAAACCCTGAGCAACCGGTTCAACGCGGTGAGTACCCAGTTGTCCCAGCAGAACGCCACGATCAACTCCCAGCTCGATACCATGGCCGGGCAGGTGAACAAGCTCACCGCCAGCATTGCCGAGTACAACAAGCAGATCACAGCGGCCAGTGCCTCCGGCAACACCCCCAACAGCCTGCTGGATGCGCGCGGCGAAGCGGTACGCCAGCTCAATGAGCTGGTGGGGGTGACGGTGCAGGAGCGCGACGGCAACTACGACGTGTACCTGGGCAGTGGCCAGTCGCTGGTTACCGGCACCAAGGCCAATACCTTGTCGGTGGAGCCAGGGGTGGCCGACAAGAGCCAGGTTGGCCTGCGTATCAACTATGACTCGTTCAGCTCGGACGTGACCTCGGTGATTTCTGGTGGCGCCATCGGCGGTTTGCTGCGCTATCGCCAGGATGTGCTCACGCCGTCGATGAACGAGCTCGGCCGTGTTGCCCTGGTGGTCGCCGACAGCATCAACAGCCAGTTGGGGCAGGGCCTGGATGCCAATGGCCAGTTCGGCAGCTCGCTGTTCTCCAGCATCAACAGTGCCACCGCCATTGCCCAGCGCAGCCTCGCGTCGTCGAACAACAGTGCCGGCTCCGGCAACCTGGACGTCACCATCGCCGACAGCGGGGCACTGACCACCTACGACTACGAAGTGAAGTTCACCAGCGCCAACCAGTACAGCGTGCGCCGCTCCGACGGTACCGACATGGGCAGCTTTGACCTCAATGCCGACCCGGCGCCGGTGATCGACGGGTTCAGCCTGGCGTTGAAAGGCGGTGGCCTGGCGGCCGGCGACAGCTTCAAGGTCATCCCGACCCGTGCCGCTGCCGGTAGCATCACCACCACCATGACCGACGCCAACAAGCTGGCTTTCGCCGGGCCGATCAGTGCCAACGCGGGCAGTGGCAACAGCGGCACCGGCACCATCACCCAGCCGACGCTGGGTGAAGCGCTGGACATTTATGGCGGTGCCGACACCGCGTTGATCCAGCAGTCGATTCGCGACTCGATGCCGGTGCGCGTGGTGTTCGACGCCGCCAGTGGCGGTTCGCAGGGCTACAAGCTGTTCGATGCCAAGGGCACCCAGATCGGCACGGGCAGTGTGGTGCCAGGGCAGGACAACAAGCTGTCCATCGCGGTGCCAATGCTGGATGGTTCGGGCAACCCGATTCTGGATGGCAGCGGCAACCCGCGTACCTTCAGTGTCGAGACCACCATCGGCGGCAGCCCTGCCGCCAACGATAGCTTTACCCTGTCGTTCAATGCCGACGGCAAGGCGGATAACCGCAATGCCACGGCGCTCCTGGAGCTGCAGACCAAGTCGACGGTCAATACCGGCTCGGGTGGCGGTACCAGCTTCACGTCTGCCTACGCCTCGCTGGTCGAGCGCGTGGGGGCCAAGGCCAACCAGGCGTCCATCGACACCACCGCCACCGAAGCGGTGCTCAAGTCCGCCAGCGAAAGCCGCAGCGCGGTGTCCGGGGTCAACCTGGATGACGAAGCGGCCAGCCTGGTCAAGTTCCAGCATTACTACACGGCGTCTTCGCAGATCATCAAGGCGGCGCAAGAAACCTTCAGCACCCTGATCAACGCTTTGTAAGGAGTAGACTATCGTGCGTATTTCCACTGCTCAGTTCTATGAGGCCAGCGCCAGTAGCTACTCCAAGAACTTCTCCAGCATGAACAAGACCAACGACCAGGTGACTTCGGGTATCCGCATCCAGACAGCGGCTGATGACCCGGTCGGTGCTGCGCGCCTGTTGCTGCTGCAACAGCAGCAGTCGTTGCTGGACCAGTACAGCGGCAACATCAATACGGTCAGCAATGCGCTGCTGCAGGAAGAGAGCGTGCTCTCCACCATCAACGATGCGATGCAGCGCGCCAGCGAGTTGGCGATCCGCGCCGGTGGCGCCGGCGTCACCGACTCCGATCGCGTGGCCATCAGTACCGAGTTGAAGGAGATCGAGGCCAACATCTTCGGCCTGCTCAACTCGCGCGACGCCAATGGCGACTACATGTTCGGCGGCTCGAAAAGCACCACGCCGCCTTACGTCCGTAATTCCGATGGTACCTACAGCTACCACGGTGACCAGACCCAGCTGAGCCTGCAGGTCTCCGATACCCTGAACCTGGCCACCAACGACACCGGTTTCAGCATCTTCGACTCGGCCAGCAACAAAAGTCGCACCCAGTCGAGCTTGCTGGTGCCCGCCACCGACGACCACGTGGTCGGCGTATCGTCGGGGCTGTTGACATCGAGCACCACCTACAACAACAGCTTCACGGCGGGCCAGCCCTACAAGCTGACCTTCACCAGCGCGACCCAGTACACCATCACCGACGCCAGCGGCAGGGACATCACCTCCGAAACTGCCACCAACGGGACCTTCGACAGCAACACCGAGGGTGCCAACAAGATTGCCCTACGTGGCGTTGAGTTCGAAATAACCGTCACCCTGGAAGAGGGCGCCGATGCCGATGCGGCCGTGGCGGGGCGTGAATTCTCGCTGCAAGCGCGTCCGGACTCGTTCAATGCCACCCGCAACGGCAGCAACAGCTCCAGCGCACAGATCACCGGCAGCAGCGTTACCGATGAAGCCGCCTACCGCAGTACCTTCCCCAGCAATGGTGCGGTGATCAAGTTCACCGGCCCCGGCGCCTATGAGCTGTACGCCCAGCCCTTGACCGCCGACAGCAAGGCGATTGCCAGCGGCACCTTCACGGCGCCCGCGCTGACGGTGGCCGGGGTGACCTACGAAATGTCCGGCTCGCCGGAGGCCGGTGACCAGTTCGCGATCACCGCCAATACCCACCAGAACCAGAACGTGCTGGAAACCATCAGCCAGTTGCGTGCTGCCCTGGATACCCCGGTCACCGGCACGGGCGAAGCCAACGCACTGAAAGACGCGGCTGCCTCGGCCATCGCCAACCTGGCCAGTGCCCGCGAGCAGGTCGATATTACCCGTGGCTCGATTGGTGCCCGTGGTAACTCGCTGGAGATCCAGCGGCAGGAGAACACCAGCCTGGGCCTGGCCAACAAGACGACCCAGAACGCCATCGGCAACACCGACATGTCGCAGGCTGCCATTACCCTGACCTTGCAGCAGGCCATGCTGGAGGCCTCGCAGCTGGCCTTCTCGCGCATCTCGCAGTTGAGCCTGTTCAACAAACTCTAAGGTGGCTTTTCGAGCGCTGGGGCCGCTTTGCGGCCCTTCGCGGGCTTGCCCGCTCCCACAGGGCATTCGCAGGCCTTCAAGCACACGCAAAACCTGTGGGAGCGGGCAAGCCCGCGAAGGGGCGCAAAGCGGCCCCAGCTTTTATGCCCGCGAAAACCCAGTCCCGCACCCTCTGCAAGGCTTTCGTAGCATTTCAATGTGACCAATGAGTCAAAACGGTCATCTTCCCTGTATTCTATGCAGCAGCTGTTGCAGCATTTTGTTACCGGCGCGCAGGCGAGCGCTGCCGGTATTTGGCGCCCTCAATTCATCGAGTGGTGGTCTTTGGCTGTTTTCATTGGGAAGCCAGAATGATTGGCATCAAAAGCATCGCGAGTTACGTGCCTACCGCTGGCCTGGACAACTATGTCCAGGGTGCGAAGTTCGGCAAGGACGAAGAGTTCATGTTCGGCAAGATCGGCGCCTCTTTCCTGCCGCGCAAGGCCGCAGAACAGGAAACCTCCGACCTGTGCGTAGAAGCCGCCCAGGCCCTGTTCGCCAGCAACCCTGACCTGGATCCGCAGTCGATCGATGCGTTGATCGTGGTCACCCAGAACGGTGACGAAGAAGGCCTGCCGCACACCGCTGCCATCGTTCAGAGCAAGCTGGGCCTGTCTACCCGGGTAGCGGCGTTCGATGTGTCGCTGGGCTGCTCGGGCTATGTGTATGGCTTGTATGCGATCAAGGGCTTCATGGAAGCGGCAGGGCTGAAAAATGGCTTGCTGATCACTGCCGACCCGTACTCGAAGATCGTCGACCCGGAAGACCGTAACACCACCATGCTGTTTGGCGACGCCGCCACGGCTACCTGGATGGGTGAAGGCGCGGTGTGGAAGTTGGGCCAGGCGCGTTTCGGCACCGACGGGTCCGGCGCTGAACACCTCAAGGTCAGCGATGGCAAGTTCTTCATGAACGGCCGCCAGGTATTCAACTTCGCTTTGATAAAGGTGCCGGCGCACCTGCATGAGTTGCTGGACGCCAGCGGCCTGCAGTCATCGGATATCGACGCCTTCTGCATCCACCAGGGTAGCGCGGCGATTGTCGACGCGGTCGCGCGCCGTTTCGAAGAGCAGCACCCCGAGAAGTTCGTCAAGGACATGCTCGAAACCGGCAACACTGTGTCGTCCAGCGTGCCACTGCTGCTGCAGAAGCACATGCTCGACGGCAGCTGGAAGCGCGTGGCCATCAGCGGCTTTGGCGTGGGCCTGTCGTGGGGCTCCGCCATCCTCTATCGCGACTGACCCTAGGTCACTTCAAAAAAGCGCCCGGCGGCCACCGCCCGGCGCTTTTTTTTGTGGCTGGAACACAAAGGCATGAACCTCACTGGCTCCCTGTGGGAGCGGGCATGCCCGCGAAGCGATCAACGCGGTGGATGGCACCGGCATTGCCGGTGTTCGCGGGCGCGCCTGCTCCCACAGGGGAGGGTGGGGGCTGGCAATGCCATCAAGCCTGTTCAGCAGCGGAATTTGACGCCAATAAACCGCCCTTAACCCCTTGATTTCTCAGGGCTGGCCTCCTGCCAGCATTTTTTTTTCGAAAAAACCCTCAAGCAACTCGCGCACCCGACGATAACTATTACGAAGGTTCTCTAGGCCAATCCGGCGGTTGCCAAGGCCGGAAGCCGCAGTACCCATCCAACGAGGATTTCGTCATGGCTTTAACTGTAAACACCAACATTGCGTCGATCACCACCCAGGGCAACCTGACCAAGGCGAGCAACGCCCAGACCACTTCGATGCAGCGTCTGTCCTCGGGTCTGCGTATCAACAGCGCTAAAGACGACGCTGCCGGCCTGCAGATCGCCAACCGTCTGACCAGCCAGATCAACGGCCTGGGTCAGGCTGTGAAGAATGCCAACGACGGCATCTCGATCGCCCAGACCGCTGAAGGCGCGATGCAGGCTTCGACCGACATCCTGCAGAAAATGCGTACCCTGGCCCTGTCCTCGGCTACTGGCTCGCTGAGCGCCGAAGACCGCAAGTCGAACAACGACGAATACCAAGCTCTGACCGCTGAGCTGAATCGTATCTCGGAAACCACCACCTTTGGCGGCCAGAAGCTGCTGGACGGTTCGTACGGCACCAAGGCCATCCAGGTCGGCGCCAACGCCAACGAAACCATCAACCTGTCGCTGGACAACGTTTCGGCCAAGAGCATTGGTTCGCAGCAGGTCAAGAGCATCGGTGTTGCTCCAAGCACTACCGGCGTAGGCGCAGGTGACATCGAAGTTACCGGCAACGGCCAGACTGCTACCGTTTCTATCGCTGCTGGTGACTCGGCGAAGACCATCGCCAAGAACATGAACGGTGCAATCGGCGGTCTGACTGCCACTGCGAGCACTGAAGCCAAGTTCACTGTAAAAGCGGCTGCTTCGACCACTCCTGCGTCGTTCACCATGACCGTTGGTGGTCAGGATGTGAAAATCGTAGGCGTAACCGATACCGCCAACCTGGCTGACCAGCTGAAGTCCAACGCTGCCAAACTGGGTATCAGCGTCAGCTACGACGAAACCAAGAATGAACTGACTGTTAAATCCGATACCGGTGAAAACATCGAGTTCAGCGCAGGCACCGATGCTGGTGGCGTTACCATCGCCACCAAAGACGGTAGTGGCAAGTACGGTACTGCTGAGGACCTGGCTGATGGCCTAATCGCTACCGGTGCCGTAAATCTGGATTCGGCCAAGGGCTATGCGTTGAACGGCGATGGTGCTACCGGCCTGTTCGTTGCTACCGGTACTGCCGTTACTTCGACCAAGACCACTATCTCCAACACCGACGTCACCGACTCGACCAACGCCCAGAATGCTCTGGCCGTTATCGACAAGGCCATCGGCTCCATCGACAGCGTCCGTTCGGGCCTGGGTGCTACCCAGAACCGTCTGCAGACTACCGTCGATAACCTGCAGAACATCCAGAAGAACTCCACCGCTGCCCGCTCCACCGTGCAGGACGTGGACTTCGCTTCGGAAACTGCCGAGCTGACCAAGCAGCAGACCCTGCAGCAGGCTTCGACTGCGATCCTGTCGCAGGCCAACCAGCTGCCATCCTCGGTCCTGAAACTGCTTCAGTAATTCAGGCGCCTGAGTAAAGGGTGAAAGGGCGCGTTTACGTGCCCTTTCGCCTTTTTTGACATGAGGGAGTTCGAAACATGGACATGAGTGTCAAGCTGAGCCAGGTGTATCCGACCGTCTTACCCCAGGCGCCAGTAGCTGATCGCGATCGGGACGCCGCTGTGCCTGCCAAGGTGCAGGAAACCGCTGGCACCGGTAATCAGCCGCACTCGCGCGAAGACCTGGAAAAGGCCGTGGGCGAAATTCGCGATTTCGTGCAGTCGAGCCAGCGGCAGCTGGACTTTTCCATCGATGATTCCACGGGCCGGGTTGTGGTCAAGGTGATCGCTACCCAGTCCGGCGAGGTAATCCGGCAGCTTCCGTCGGAGCTTGCGCTGAAGTTGGCGCAGAGCCTCAGTGAAGCCAGCAGCCTGCTGTTCGACGACCAGGTTTAGGCTGGCACGATTTTTGTTGTTGTCGACATTTTGATGGATTTTTCCGCCAAGGATACGGCAGCTATTGAACAAGGAGAGCAATGATGGCAGGTACAACAGTCAGTGGTATTGGCTCGGGCATCGATACCCAGGCGATCGTCGATTCGCTGGTGGCCGCGCAAAAGGCGCCGAAACAGGCGCAGATCAATACCCAAACACTGAAGGCAACCACCACGTTGTCCTCTATTGGCAAGATTCAGGCCGCTCTGGATGCCTTCCGTGGCGCATTAACCACAATGACCGACAGTAACAGCTTCGGTGGACTCAGCCTGAAGTCTTCGGATGAGAAGGTCGCGACCGTGACCATGGGCACCGGGGCCGCAAATGGCTCGTTCAAGCTGATCGTCGACAAGCTGGCGACTGCGTCGAAAGTCTCGACCAAGGTCTATGCGAATGGCGCCGGCTCGGTAGTCAATAGCGGCACGACGTCGACTACCTTGACCATGAGTCAGGGCGGTAAGGACTTTGATCTGAGCGTTCCCCCTGGTGCAACGTTGCAGCAGGTGCGCGATAGCATCAATAGTCAGTTTGGTACGGCAGGTCTGAGTGCCAACGTACTGACAGATGCCAATGGCTCTCGTTTGATTGTCACCTCGACCACGATGGGGGAAGGCTCCGATATTACGCTTTCGGGCAACTCGGGCATCGATACTGGCTATTACGTAGTCGATGAGCCGACGGACGCCGAGTACACCCTCGATGGCATCGCAATGAAGTCCAAGACCAACGATATCAATGATGCCGTCAGTGGGCTCAATATCAAGTTGGTGGGTATTTCGCCGACGAGCGCCACCAGTGGAGAAAAGACAGCGACCATTTTATCGCTGACTACCAGTTCCACCACCTTGAAGTCGGGCCTCAAGGGTTTCATCGATACCTACAATGCCTTGCTTACGGTTCTGAACGCTGAAACAAAGGTCACCAAGAATGCCGATGGCACCATGACGGCCGCTGCGCTGACCGGTGATGCGACCATGCGCACCTTGATGACTTCCATCCGTGAAGAACTCAATGCGGTATCGGGCAACGGTACGCTGAAATCGCTGGCCGCCTTTGGCGTCACCTCGGCCCAGGATGGCGGTGCGCTGAGCCTGGACGACAAGAAGTGGGACAAGGCCGCTACCAGCAACGCGGCGGACCTGACCAGCATCTTCAATGGCAAGGACGGCCTGTTGGCACGCCTGCAAAAGGTCACCGAGCCTTTCGCCAAGGCCAGCACCGGCACCCTCGCCGAGCGCTCCAAGGTCCTGAGCGAGAGCCTGACCAAGCTCAAGTCCGAGCAGGACACCCTGGACGCCCGTATGGAAGCCCTGCAGAAGAGCCTGCAGGACAAGTACAACAACATGGATACCTTGGTCACGCAATTGCGTCAGCAGCAGAACTCGGTACTCAGCACGCTCAACGCGTTGAACAAGTCGAACAGCGACGATTGATCCATGAGCATTGCATGAAGCCTGGGCACAGTGCCCAGCTTCATGTCATCGGCCGGTAAAGTTTTTCTCGATCCGCCCGATACAAGGAATATCTCCCCTAAGCCTGCCCGTCACGAGGTCGCAAGATGAATCCCATGAGAGCCCTTCGTCAGTACCAGAAGGTCAATTCCCATGCTCAGATTTCCGAAGCCACGCCGCATCGCCTGGTGCAGATGCTGATGGAGGGAGGTCTCGATCGGATGGCCCAGGCCAAGGGTGCCATGGCGCGCGGTGACATCGCCGAGAAGGGGCTGATGCTGGGCAAGGCGATCGACATCATCATCGGCCTGCGTGACGGCCTGCAGCCGGAGAAAAGCGAAAACCCCGAGTATGTGGAAAACCTCGACGCCCTCTATGTATACATGACCAACCGGCTCATGCAGGCGAATGTCGACAACGATGCCAGCATCATCGACGAAGTTGCGCAACTGCTAATTACCGTGAAAAGCGGTTGGGATGGCATTGCCGACGCCCAGCCCGCCAGCTGACGGCAAGGAGATTAACGTGAACGCACTGCAACGCCTCGATGACACCTGCGATGCCCTGATCGGCGCTCTTGGTGAACGTGACTGGGACGCTATTGCCAAGTTGGATGTGGCATGTCGCACCTGCATCGACGAGGTACTGGAAAACCACACGATGGACCAGGGGTTGCTGCGCGAAAAGCTGGAAGGGGTTTTGGAGGTCTACCGCAACCTCATCGATGTGACAACCGGTGAACGCCAGGCAATTGCCGAAGAGATGATGCAGATCAACCAAGCAAAAAATGCTTCAAAGGTATATCATCTCTTCAGGTAAGATGCGCACAACATTAGAAAAGGCGCCATAAATTTGACTGTATGGCCCTTTTTGACTTAACTAGTGGCTGTTTTCGAATTCTAGACGTCCGAACACTGACCATTCAGTCGGAATGATGTCGAGCATGCCCCTTGCAGGGTGCCGATATGACTAGGGAAGTTGCTATTGCATGTGGCGTGAAACCAAGATCCTGCTGATCGATGACGACAGCGCTCGCCGCCGCGACCTTGCGGTGGTGCTGAACTTTCTCGGCGAAGAAAACCTCGCGTGCGCCAGCCACGACTGGCAGCAGGCGGTGGAGCCTTTGGCCTCGAGCCGTGAAGTGCTGTGCGTGCTCATCGGCGCTGTAAACGCCCCTGGCAATGTGCTTGGGTTGCTTAAGACAGTAGCTGCATGGGATGAGTTCCTTCCTGTTCTACTTTTAGGTGAAATTTCTTCTGCAGACCTGCCGGAGGAGCTTCGCCGCCGCGTCCTTTCCAACCTGGAAATGCCGCCAAGCTATAGCCAGCTGCTCGATTCGCTGCACCGTGCCCAGGTCTATCGCGAGATGTACGACCAGGCGCGTGAGCGCGGCCGCCAGCGCGAACCCAACTTGTTCCGCAGCCTGGTCGGCACCAGTCGTGCCATCCAGCACGTGCGGCAGATGATGCAGCAGGTGGCCGATACCGACGCCAGTGTGCTGATCCTGGGTGAGTCAGGCACCGGCAAAGAGGTGGTCGCGCGCAACCTGCACTACCACTCCAAGCGCCGCGAAGCGCCGTTTGTGCCGGTCAACTGCGGCGCGATCCCAGCCGAGTTGCTGGAAAGCGAGCTGTTCGGCCACGAGAAGGGTGCCTTCACCGGTGCGATCACCAGCCGTGCCGGGCGTTTCGAGCTGGCCAACGGCGGCACCCTGTTCCTCGACGAAATCGGCGACATGCCGTTGCCGATGCAGGTCAAGCTGCTGCGCGTGCTGCAGGAGCGCACCTTCGAGCGCGTGGGCAGCAACAAGACCCAGAGCATTGATGTGCGCATCATTGCCGCTACGCACAAGAACCTCGAGAACATGATCGAGGACGGCACCTTCCGCGAAGACCTGTACTACCGGCTGAACGTGTTCCCCATCGAGATGGCACCGCTGCGCGAGCGGGTGGAAGACATTCCGCTGCTGATGAACGAGCTGATCTCGCGCATGGAGCACGAGAAACGCGGTTCCATCCGTTTCAATTCCGCTTCGATCATGTCGTTGTGCCGCCATGGCTGGCCGGGCAACGTGCGTGAGCTGGCCAACCTCGTTGAGCGCATGGCCATCATGCACCCTTACGGGGTGATCGGGGTTTCCGAGCTGCCGAAGAAATTCCGCTATGTCGATGATGAAGACGAGCAGATGGTCGATAGCCTGCGCACCGACCTGGAAGAGCGTGTGGCGATCAATGGCAATACGCCGAATTTCGGCAGTCATGCGATGCTGCCGCCTGAAGGCCTGGACCTGAAGGACTACCTGGGTAGCCTGGAGCAGGGCCTGATCCAGCAGGCGCTGGACGATGCCAACGGTATCGTTGCGCGCGCGGCTGAACGTTTGCGTATTCGTCGCACCACGTTGGTGGAGAAGATGCGCAAGTACGGCATGAGCCGCCAGGGGGGCGAGGAGCAGGCGGAGGATTGATGGGGGCGTCGGGGTGTTCACCTCGACCTTTCTAGTGCCTGTTAGATCGAGCGCCGCCCGCGCGGCGCATCGCGAGCTGGCGCTCGCTCCTACGTTTGTTTCGGGCCTGTGACAGGCGCGCGCGACCGCCTTGTTCGTACGACGCGATATTGAGCTATGCGCCAAGGCATTCGCGCGCAAATCCCCCAGGAATAATTGGCCCGAAACAAACGTAGTAGCGAGCGCCAGCTCGCGATGCGCCGCGCGGGCGGCGCTCGATTTGCGCCCCCGCCATAAATCTCAAGCCAAGCGTTATGCCCCCATCCCCGGCACGGCTATTGC
>JADHEF010000231.1_pt1 | contig 67084 bp, 58 predicted proteins | sample 8952391 | NCBI WGS metagenome assembly JADHEF01 (sample SAMN16124439, study PRJNA663245) | bioreactor sludge metagenome | isolation source: sludge (nitrite) | place: India:Bengaluru | collected 2019-02-28 | reverse complement strand
CTTCGAGGGTCAGGCGCGCGGTCGTCTTGGGCATAGGTTCTTTCACGCTAAAAACCGTAGTTGGTTGATGCGTTATGCATGATTTTCGATCACTTGCAGAGCCGGAGGCGGGCCGATGCCGGCGAGGGCGCGCTTGAGATGATCGCAAACGCATTGCCAGACTGTTGCGGGATGCAACTGCTCCGCAGCTTGGGCGTTCCAGCCTTGAAGCAAGGCAGAAACGCGCATCAGCGCGGCCTGCGCTTTCTCGAAATGGGCATGCAAACCGGTCAGGGTGATGGTTGTTTGTCCGGCGTGTTCGGTCCTGCGCCCGACCGAGGCCATCAGCCACGGCCGGCTGGTAATTGCCTCGTGCCGGACGTCGGGACGGGCCAGACGTACGAACAGACTCCACCAGTTGTAGGCCAGCGCCACCCCACGGGCCGCCAGCTGGCAGCGATGCAGATCGCGGGTGGTGAAGCCGCCCCAGCCCCACTGGTTCTTGAGTTCATCGAAGGCATTCTCGGCATCGGCACGATCCCGGTAGAGTTGGCCCAAGCTGAGCACCTCGTAGTCGGTATTGGTGACCAGCACGGCGTACTCGTAGCCGGTAATGCCCTTGCCGTCCTTCCGGTTCGACTCGACGAAGGCGAGCAGTTGCTGGCCGTCCGCCTCGCCTTCAGCCATGATTTCCCCCGTCAGTGCCCGACGCAGGACGACGACACGACGCTTGTGATCCCAGCCCGTCAGGGCCAGTTCACCGTCCTTGCCTTCCCAGCCTTGTCCGGCGTCGGTCCAGCCGGACTGGCGGAACAGACTGCTGATGTGGCGCTTGACGTTCTTCGAGAGCTTGAGCTTGAACAGGTAGGGCTGATCGCGCTCTTCCAGCGCGGCCATCAGCGGATCGTTGCCGAAGGCGTTGTCGCCGCGCACCAGCCGGGGTTTTCTCTCCGGCGGCAACGCATCAAGCAGCTTGAGCAGCCCAGGCTGGGCATGCTTGGCCGTATGCTCGTTGCCGGGGCTGACTTCGACGCCGAGCACCTGGCGCAATCCGGCCATCAGGTAGGTGTGATACGCGTGCGAGGGGCGTCCCGGTTTCTTCGGGTTGTAGCCCAAGAGCGCACCCTCCTGATGCCCGTAGAGCACCTTGATGGTCGTGTCGCCATCGAGAATCCACGGGGCATCGAGCAGTGGCGCCACACTGTCGATCAGATGACCATCCAGCCACGCAACCCCTTCCGTCTCCGGAATGCGCTTCAGGGCATTGCGCAGGGCGTCTTCGGAGATCACTTTCCTCATGCCGAGCAGTCCAGGGTTGATGCCGTCGCAGCGCATTGTCGTCACATGCGCGTAGCGCCGATGCCCGGCCAGCATCGACAGCAGCCAGGTGCCCAGCACTTCCGCCTTCGTCGGCGCATTGGGGCTGGTGTAGGTGAGCGGACAGCTTTCCAGCCAGCGCGACCACAACCCGGTCAGGTTGAGAAACTCGATGAAGTAGGCCAGTTGCCCCAGCGGCGTGGCGGCACTCTCGGTTTCCCAACGGACCTGCACTCGCCCCGCCATCGTCTGCACGCCAGAACACGCCATGAGCATTTCTTCGCGTGCCAACCGCTTCAGTTTCGACTCACCCATCGGGTGACTCCTTCCTGCTTCTCGAAAACCCCAGCCTGCCTGATTTCAGCCCACTTTGCTCACCGCCAACTGAGGTTTTTAGGTTCAAAGTACGAGCATCTGTTCCTCGCGGATTACGACGAGGAAGCCCCGAAAGCGACTATCCTGCGCGTTGCGTCCTCCGGCAAAGCTGACCATCTTGAATACAGCTCCGACTACGGCGCGTTCCGCACCTATTACCTGCCGGCGAAGAGTCCCAAGGGCCAAACCTTCGTCATCGCGACCGACGTGCACCTTGAGGAAGTGAAAACAGCGATCCGCGACGCCGTTGTCAGGAGCGTGTTCATCGGTCTGGGGCTCGTTGTCGTCGCCACCATCGCCGCGCGCCTGATCGGCCGCATGCTCGCGCAGCGGCTGGTGGCAACCAGCCGCGCACTGGAAGCATTGAGCGCTGAGAACGGCGATGTCACCGTACGATTGGCGGTAGCCGGCGATGACGAAGTCGGGCAGCTCGCCAGCGCCTTCAACCGTTTCGTCGAGCGCTTGTCGACCATGATGCGCCAGGTGCGCGACACGACGATCGATCTCCAGAACGAAGCGAGCCGCTGCCATGAAGCCGCCGACAGCGTCACCCGCTCGTCGATCGCGCAGGGCGAAGCGCTGCGCAGGAGTTCCGGCGACATGCAACAGCTGGCCGCCGGCATCCAGGAAGTCTCGGCGCTCGTCGGCGAAACGGCCGACCAGTCGCAGCACGCGCTGGAACAGAGCAGCCAGGCCGTCGCGCGCATTGACGAAGCGACGCAGACGCTGCATGCGGTTCAAGCGCTGGCCGACGAATTGTCGCAGTCGATGCAGCGCCTCGAGCAACGCTCGACCCGGATCGATCTGGTAACGCAGGTGATCAAGGACGTCGCCGACCAGACCAACCTGCTGGCCTTGAATGCCGCCATCGAAGCCGCCCGCGCCGGCGAACAGGGCCGCGGCTTTGCCGTCGTCGCCGACGAGGTGCGCAAGCTCGCGGAACGGACCGGCACGTCAACACATGAGATCGCCACCACGGTCGATGGCATCAAGCAGGACACCGCCGACGCGCTGCAACGTCTCGCCGCCGCCATCAGCCGGATCGCCGCTGGCGTGGATAGCACGGAAAACGCCGATCAGGCGATCCGCTCGATCCGCGACTTCATGGATGACTTTGCCAAGCGCATGGAGCGCATCGGCCTCGCCGCGCAGGCACAACGCGACGCCAGCGACCGCATTTCGCAGAACATGGAGTCGGTCAGCACGGCGTCACAGATGAATCAGGCCAGCGCGCAGAGCATGGCTGCCATCGACGCGCTGGCCGAAGTCACCCTCAAGGCCGTGTCGAGCTTCAAGCTCGAGTGACGAAGCTTGGCGTCAGGCTTCGCTCTCCATCGACCGCGCATACGCCCCGTCACGCGCCAGTCCGTTTAGCCGGCAGCGCTTCTGCAGCGCCTTCTGCGCAGCGGTCGCGTTGGCTTCAAGACCTTTCCACGCTGCCAGCACCGGTGCCTGCAAGGCACGGCCGTAGGAGAAGCTGACCTGCCACGGGTGCGCGCCCATGGCGTTCATGGCGTTAAGGTTGTCGGTCGCCTCCTCGGCGCTCTGTCCGCCGGAGAGGAAGACGATGCCGGGCACGGCGGCGGGGACGTAGCGTTTCATGCAACGGATCGTCGCTTCGGCGACTTCCTGCGCGCTCGCCTGCTGCGGACACTTCTTGCCGGGGATGATCATGTTCGGCTTGAGCAGCATGCCCTCGAACGCAACACGATGCGCGTCAAGCTCGGCGAACACGGTTTCCAAGACCGCCGAGGTGACGACTTCGCAGCGCTCGATGCCGTGCGCGCCGTCCATCAGCACCTCAGGCTCGACAATCGGCACGAGATCGAGCGATTGGCACAAGGCCGCATAGCGCGCGAGCACTTGGGCGTTGGCGCGGATGCCGAAGGTTGACGGAATGGCGTTCTCGTCGATCTCGATCACCGCGCGCCACTTGGCGAAGCGCGCGCCGAGCTGCTTGTATTCGGCCAGACGATCGGCCAGCCCATCCAGCCCTTCGGTGATTTTCTCGCCGGGGTAGAACGGCAGCGGCTTGGTGCCCTTGTCGACCTTGATGCCGGGAGCGATGCCGCGCGCTGACAGCACCTGCGCGAACGGCACGCCTTCGCGCGTGCTCTGGCGCAGCGTTTCGTCGAAGAGGATGACGCCGCCAACATGCTGCTCCAGTCCCGCGGTGGTGAGCAGGATTTCGCGGTAACGCCGGCGGTTTTCCTCGGTCGATTCGACGCTGATCGAGTCGAAACGCTTCTTGATCGTCGGGCTGCTTTCGTCGGCGGCCAGCACACCCTTCTGTTTGGCGACGATGGCCTGGGCGACTGATTTGAGTTCGTCGATGTTCATCGCATGACTCCTTCCTTCGGAATGAAAGAGTGATGCCTTGGAGCGGCCAGTTCATTCGCCAGAGGCATACTCCTTACTTATTCACTCTAGCAGCCGAAAAGCCGTTGGCAAGAACACGCTGGCGGGCAGGAATCAGCCTTGCATCGGACAGTGACGGAAATTTTTACAGGCGATCGATGGCACGTTTTTCGCCATTTCCGCAAGCGCTTTTGAAACAACTGTTTGAAGTGGCTGGCATCAAAAATGCGTGCCTCACGGCCAGGAGCGACGCATTGCCACTCTATAGTCACAGGGAGGCCGACATGTCTGCGACGATCAAGATCTTTCACGTTGGGCAGCGCAGTTTTTCCCACGTCCTGAATACTCGCCACGATTCCGTCGAACTGCACGACGAATTCAATGAAATCCTGCTGGTTTATGGCGCCGATGCACGCGTACGCGACCAGCGCGGGCGCATGGGCAACTTTGAGGCCGAGTACGTCGACGGCCAGCCGCACTGGGTCTATTACGAATCGTGCGAACGTCATGACGAGCGCGCGCCGTGCGAACAGACGCGCATCGTCTACGGCCCGGATCTGCCGACGGCCGAAGTCGAACTGTCGAAACGCTTCATCAGCCTGACCGACCCGGACGACGAGCACTGACGTTCGCGACGAAACACCGTTTCAGTAGGTCAGCGCCGCCGCGTAGCTGCGAATTGCCTCCAGCCAGCGCTGCTTGTCGGCGGCCGGCAGAAAGGACGCATCAAAGCCGTTGCTGGCGATGGCGACGAGTTCGTCGCGCCCCAGTTGCAACGCATCGGCCGTGGCGATGAAGTTGGCGTTCATGTAGCCGCCAAAATACGCAGGATCGTCGGAGTTGATCGTGACGCATACTCCGGCGTGCAACATCCGCGCCAGGTTGTGTTCGCGCAGATCCTCGACGACGCGCAGTTTCAGGTTTGACAAGGGACAGACGGTCAGCGGCATGCGCTTGTGTACGAGATGCTCCATCAACTTTGCGTCCTCCTCGGAACGCACGCCGTGGTCGATCCGCTCGACCTTGAGCACGTCGAGCGCTTCCTGCACATAGGCCGGCGGCCCTTCTTCACCGGCATGAGCGACGACGCGAAAACCGAGTTCGCGCGCACGTGCAAATACCCCGGCAAACTTTGCCGGCGGATTGCCGACTTCGCCCGAGTCGAGGCCGATGCCGTGCCACAAGTCGGCGTACTCGGCGCGCAAGGGCAACGCCGCCTCGAGCGTGGAAAAGGCGTCTGCTTCGGAAAGATGGCGCAGGAAGCAGAGGATCATGCGCGACGAGAAACCATCCTCGGCCTGGGCAGCGCGCAAGGCCCGCGCAATGCCGGAGAACACGGTCGCCAGGTCGATGCCGCGCACGGTATGCGTCTGCGGGTCAAAAAACAGCTCGACGTGACGAACGTTGTCAGCCCGAGCGCGCTCGATGTAGGCGGCGGTCAGGTCGAAGAAGTCCTGCTCGGTCTGCAACACGGCGGCACCGGCGTAGTAGAGGTCGAGAAACGACTGCAGATCGGCAAACTCGTAGGCGGTGCGCACCTCGTCCACCGACGCATAAGGCAGCTTGACGCCGTTACGCTGGGCGAGCGCGAACATCATTTCGGGCTCGAGCGAACCCTCGATATGCAGATGCAGTTCGGCCTTGGGCAAGCCGCGGATAAAGTCGTGCAGAGAAACTGAAGTCATGGTTCTTTCTGAACAAAAGAGGTTGAAGCTGCGACGTCGGGGCGGTAAGCGCGGTGGCGCTAATCCTCGGCCTGAAGCAGTTGCGCGATTGCCTGCTCGATTTCATGCGCCTCCGTCGGGCGAACCAGGCGAGCGACCTCGACGCCACGCTGCAGGAAGACGAGCGTTGGCCAGAGTTTCACGCGGAACGAGCGCCCGAGCCGGCGCCCGGGGCCATCTTCGATGCGCAGGTGGCGCACCGCCGGGTGCTGAACCAATACAGCATCGACGAGCGGGCGAGCCCGCTGGCAGTGCGCGCACCACTGGGCGCCGAATTCGACGATCTGCGCCTCGGGGAAAGCGTCGATTTCGGCGCGCGTCGGCTCACGGCCAGCGGCGACTGAATTATTGTCGTCTGTCGGTTGCGTCATCGATCAGGAAAACACCGCCATCATCTCGCGCGCGTCGGCGTCCATCTGTGGAAGGATCTCGCCATACGCGCTACGCGCGAGCGCAATTTCATCGGTCCCGGAAGCGGAAGCAGAAGCAGATTCCGGGTAGAGCCAGTCGAAGTCTTCACAAGTCAGCAGATTCGCCACATAGACGACGTCGGCAAGCGTGCGCGGCGGCGTCGGCAACGGGCGCGGCTGATCATGATCGATCGTTGCATCGACGATCTCGGTCGGCAGGCCCAGGGCGTTGAGCAAGGTCACGCCGATGCTCTCGTGCCACTGCATGATGAGGTAACGCATGCTCTCGGGACGCGCGCGCAGTTCGGCGTACTGCATGGCGCGATAGAGCATGTAGAAGGCGCCCAGGTCATGCACCAGGCCGGCGAGCATCGCCTCGTCCGGCGGCACGCGCGTATGCGTTCGCGCCAGAATGCGCGCAGCCGCCGCCGTCTTGATCGAATGCTGCCAGAGGTCGCGCGTCAGCTCGGAAAACGCGGCCATTTCGCGCGAGCGCATGAGCTGGTTCATGGCCACCGCGAGCGCCGTGGTACGCACCAGATTCACGCCAAGCCGGGTGATCGCTTCCGGCAAGCCGCGAATCGCTGCGCCAGACGGGTTGTAGTAAGCGGAATTGGCGATGTGCAACAGCTTGGCGGCAATCAGCGGCTCGACGCTGACCAGCCGGACGATGTGCGCGATCGGCACCTCGGGGTTCTGCAACTCCTGGCGCAGATGCACGGCGGTATCGAAGCAGGTCGGGAACACGACATCGCCGGCCAGGTCACGCGCAATGTCGGTCAGCATCTGGAAACGCTGCGAACTCAGCGCCTCCCCGACCTTGTCTCCACCCCGATCAACCATACGCACTCCGCACTTACCCGACCACGTTATATGCCGTGTCGGTTGGCGATCTTAGCACCGACTGCACCTTCCGCATGCGGTCCTGCCGCTATCACGCACTCTTATTCCCGGCGATCCCGGCAGCCAACTGCGCCAGCTCGACACGCAGATCGGCGACCTCCTGCTCAAGACGAGTGAGCCGCTCCTCAAGCGCCGCATTGTCACCACCGCCAACGTTGGGTCGCACCGCGCTCTCGGCAACGATCACCGCGCCGCACAACAGATGCACCCAACGGTGTTCGCGCTCGCCCGGCTGCTTGGACAGCTTGAGCACCAGCGCGCCGGCCGTTCGGGTCGCAAGTTCCTCAAGGTAGCCCTCGACCGACGAGGCGTCGTCGAAACGGTAAAGCCGCTCGCAATTGGCCCGCAGTTCGCTGACCGTCTGCGCGCCGCGCAGCATGAGGACGGCGAGCAGCGCGACGCTGCCGGCCGGTACGCCGTAGCACTTGCCGAAGTTGTGCGCGTAACGCAGGACACGCCCGGAGGCGCCGTAGGTTTCCATCACCAGCAGGCGGCCACGCAGTTCTTCCAGCGAGCCCTGGATCTCGCTCTCGCTGACGCTCATCACCGGATCGCGCGAAGTCTTCTGGTTGCATCCCGCGGCGAGGCTGTTCAGCGTCAGCGGGTAGGTGTCGGGCGTCGTTTTATCCTTCTCCACCAGCACGCCGAGGATGCGTGCTTCAAGCGGGGAGAGGTCAGGCATTGGGGAACTCATGGTGGGCAATCTCCATCAACGAAGCCGGCATTGTCCCAAGCGGCCGACCCGACGACAAGCACGACCCGAAGCCGCGCCTGAATGCCCGCTGGGTCAGTACTTCTTGCGCGGGGCTGGCGCCGGCGTGCCGGCTGATCGACCCTCGATGTGCCGAAAGGTGATACGCCCCTTGTTGAGGTCGTACGGCGAGAGTTCGAGCGAGACCTTGTCGCCGGCGAGAATGCGGATATGGTGCTTGCGCATCTTGCCGCCGGTATAGGCAACGAGCGTGTGTCCGCTGTCAAGCGTCACGAGAAAACGGGAATCGGGGAGCGCCTCGGTCACCACCCCTTGCATTTCAATAAGTTCTTCCTTGGCCATGACTGCTCCTGTGTTGGGTGGCGAGTAGGGATGAAAAAAAGCCCGGCGCGAACCGGGCCTCTTGCCAGTCTTTCCAGACCGGGCGGGGAAACGGCGGCATGGAAGACCATGCCTGCGAGTTTCCTCAGGCGGGAACGATGTTGCCGGCCTGCTTGCCCTTCGGGCCAGTGGTGACGTCAAACGACACTTTCTGGCCTTCCTTCAGGGTCTTGAAACCGTTGCCCTGGATTGCCGAAAAGTGCGCGAAGAGGTCTTCACCGCCAGCGTCCGGCGTAATGAAACCGAAACCCTTGGCGTCGTTGAACCACTTGACTGTACCTGTTGCCATATCTCGAAACTCCGAAAAAAATAAAACGGGGCGAACCCCGCACATAGGGCGAATATCAAGACGGCGATGTGGAAATTGGGGGAATTGCACCGCAGAACTGCGGGGAAAGAACCTGCAAAAAACAACACGATGCTTGAAATCGCGGAACGGACTATGCACGCTATCCGGCGAAATAGCAAACGTTAATTTCAGTCTGAAAACAGGCATGTGGGACAATGGCTGCCCTCCCGGGCACGGCACCGCAGCGCCTTTCCACCATCCATCACCCGTACAGACCACAAGCGACCGCATGAACCCTGGCGCACCATCGAGCACACCCCAGTCCAGCCTCCATCCGCGCAACCGGCATGGCGGGCGCTACGACTTTGCCGTGCTCACCGCCTGTTGTCCCGAACTCGCCGCCCATGTCGCGGCGAACGCTTTCGGCGACGACTCGATCGACTTTGCCGACCCGCTGGCCGTACGTGCGCTCAATCGCGCGCTACTCCGCCACTTCTACGGCGTGGCGGCCTGGAATATTCCTGCCCGCTATCTCTGCCCGCCGATCCCGGGCCGAGCAGACTATCTGCACTACCTGGCCGATCTTCTCGCCGCGAGCGACGGCGGCGAGATTCCGCGCGGCACGAGGGTGCGCGTACTCGACGTCGGCACCGGCGCCAATCTCGTCTATCCGTTGATCGGCCACGCCGAGTACGGCTGGCGCTTTGTCGGCAGCGACATCGAAAGTGGCGCATTGGCCAGCGCAAAGGCGATCATCGATGCGAACGAAGGACTCGCCGACGCTATCGAGCTGCGCCTCCAGCCTTCGCCCGCCCGCATTCTTCACGGCATAGTCCGGCGTGAAGAACGCTTCGACCTCGTCATGTGCAACCCGCCGTTCCACGCCTCGATGGAAGATGCCCGCGCCGGCAGTACACGTAAATGGAAGAACCTGGGCAAAGCTTCCGGCTCTGCGCGCACGCCGCTGCTCAACTTCGGCGGCCGTAGCGCTGAGCTCGTTTGCGCCGGAGGGGAAGTGGGCTTTGTCCGGCGCATGATCGAGGAAAGCGCGCTGATGCCGGAACGATGCCGTTGGTTTACTTCTCTGGTGGCAAAGGCCGAGAACCTGCGTGCGATCGAGTCCGCGCTCAGTTCGGCCGGCGTGCGTGCGCGGCGCACGATCGATATGGCACAGGGTCAGAAGAAGAGCCGCATCGTCGCCTGGACGTATCTCTCGCTACGCGAGCAGCAGGCATGGCGGAGCGGCGCACGCGGCGGTTAGCGCAGCGAGTTCTTCTCCAGTTCGGGATCCTCGGCGGCACTCCAGCCGAGACCGCTACCCGCCTTCGTCAAGCCAAGGCTTGCGTGCAAGGCAATGAGCCCGAAGATCTCCGTAGCTACGTCGGGCGGGAAGCCCTGCCGCCCGCCGCGATCGTCGAGCATCAGGCCGTCCAGATACGCGTCGAGCGCGGCGCTGCCCCAGAGGTCGGCGAGCCGTGCCAGGATGTGCGGAAAGCGCTGCGCGATGGCTTCCGGAAAGTTGTCGGCAGCCAACTCGCCCATCTTGTCCCGCAGCTTCGCGCGGATGGCGGAAATATCGTAAACCCCGGTCGTCGCAGCCATCATGTCCTCCGTATCGAGCCGAACACCGATGTGAAGCAGAACACTCAGTCATTCATGAGTGTAGGCGCCGGACGCGACAAAAGACAGCGATCAGCTACGCGGGCGCAAGGCGAACGCAGCGAAGGCATCGGCCGGGAGCGGACGGCTTTTCAGGTAGCCCTGATAGACGTCGCAGCCCTTCTCCTTGAGGTAGGCGAGCTGTTCGTCCGTCTCGACGCCTTCAGCAACGACGCGGAAGCCGAGCGTGTGGCCCATCTGGATGATCGCCGTGACGATCTCGCGATCGTCCTTGCGATGGCCGATATGCTCGACGAAGCTGCGGTCGATCTTCAACACGTCGAGCGGGAAGCGCTTGAGGTAGGCGAGGGAAGAATAACCGGTGCCAAAGTCGTCGATGGCGACCCGGACGTCGTGCTTGCGCAGGTTCTGCAACTGGAAGATCACATCCTCGTGGCCGGACATCAGCGACGACTCGGTCAGTTCCAGTTCCAGCATGCGCGCCGGGAAGCCGGTTTCGGCCAGCACGGCAAGCACCTCGAGTGCGAAATTGCTGTCGCGCAGCTGCGCCGCGGCAACGTTGACCGCCAGCACCAGCGGCGGGTGTCCCTGATCGAGCCATTGCCGGCCGATGCGGCACGTCTCGTGCAGAACCCAGCGGCCGAGCGGCAAGATCAGGCCGGTTTCCTCGGCGAGCGCGATGAAGCGGTCGGGCATGACCAGGCCTTCGCCCGGCATTTCCCAGCGCACGAGCGCTTCGGCACCGACAACCAGACCGCTGCCGATATCGACTTGCGGCTGGAAGAAGACGCGCAGTTCGCCGCCTTCGATGGCGTTGCGCAGACGATTCTGCAATTCGATGCGCGAACGGGCGTTGCGCGTCAGATCCTCGGAAAAGTAGTGGAAGCGCCCGCGCCCTTCCTGCTTGGCGCGATAGAGCGCCGCGTCCGCCTGGCGCAGGAGATCTTCGGGCGTCTCGGCCGGCCCCGGAAAGAGCGCGATGCCAATGCTGGCGCCAACGCGCACTTCGGCGCCGTTGCCCAGGCGCCAACTGTCGGCCAGCGCGGCAAGCACATTGCCGGCCACACGCCCGGCGTCGCCGGGATGATCGATGTCTTCGAGCAGGATGGTGAACTCGTCACCACCGAGGCGAGCGAGCGAATCGGTACCGCGCAGCTGCGACTTCAATCGCTCGGACACCTGCTGCAGGAGTTCGTCGCCGAGCACGTGGCCGTAGCTTTCGTTCACATCCTTGAAGCGGTCGAGATCGATCATCAGCAGCGCGATGAGGCCGCCCTCGCGCCGGATCGCGCCCATCAGATGCGCCATTCGCGAAAACAGCATGACGCGGTTGGGCAGGCGCGTCAGCGGGTCGTGGTGCGCGAGGAATTCGAGATGCTCTTCGGAGGCCTTGATCTGCGACACATCGGTGAACACGCCGACGTAGTGCGTCACCTGACCGGCATCATCCAGGACCGCGTTGATCGTCGTCACCTGCGGATAAATCTCCCCGCTCTTGCGGCGATTGCAGATTTCGCCCTGCCAGTTGCCTTCGTTGCGGATGCGCTGCCAAAGCTCGCCGTAGAACCTGGCGTCGTGGCGACCGGACTGGAGCATTGCCGGCGTCTTGCCGATCGCCTCCTCCGCCGCAAAGCCGGTGATCTGCGAAAACGCGCGATTGACCGAGAGGATGCGCATCTCGGCATCGGTGATGATGACGCCCTCCTGCGTGTTCTCGAACACCGTCGCCGCCTGCCGCAGTTCGGTCTCGGTCGCCTTGCGTTCGGTGATGTCGGTGTGCGTCCCGGCCATCATCAGCGGCCGGCCTTCGGGCGAGTATTCGACGACGCGACCGCGTGTCAGCATCCAGCGCCAGTCGCCGCTCTTCGCCCGGTAGCGCATCTCGACCTGATGTGTAGACGTCTCGCCGGCGAGGTGCTGCTCAATCGAGCGCTTGGCGACGACGAGATCATCCGGATGCATGAGATGCATCCAGTTCTCGGGTTTGCGCCCGATTTCGCCGGCTTCGTAGCCGAGCATGCGCTCAAAGTACGGACTGACGCTGAAGGTGTTGTTCGCCAGATTCCAGTCCCAGAAACCCTGGTCCGAGCCCTCGATCACGCGCAGCAGTTGGCTGCGGCTCTTGAGCAATGCCTCGACGGCCTGCTTGCGCTCGGTGATGACGTCGAAGATCGTGACAAAGTGCCCGGCCTGCGGGCTATAAACGGAGATCGAGAACCACATGTCGAGCGCCTCAACGTAGCGCTCGAAGCACTCGGCCTTGCCCGTTGCCACGACGCGGTCGAAGACCTCGAACAGATCGGCGTCGGTGTCGCGCAGACCCGGCGTCACCTCGGTCGCCCGACGACCTTCCACATCGACCAGTCCCGTCTGTCGATAAAAGGACTCGTTGACCATCAGATAGATGAAATCGACGGCCTTCTTGTCGTCCTCGCCCTCGTACACCAACCTGCAATAGGCCAGCCCGTTCAGCATGTTGCTGAACAGGCTGCGATAAACGCTGTCTTCCCTGAACATCCTGCTTCCTGACTCCCCTGGATTCACCGCGAACCGCAGCAAGCGGCGACAAGCATCAACCCGGCCGCCACTCGCCTCGCGCGATCTCAGAACCCCTCGTTTTCCCTGTCGTTATAGTTTGCTCGTGCGGTTTGTCGCCGAGCTGCCCTGCGTGGGGCGGGCCAATCATACGTGAGTCGCCGGCCATTTCAGGCAACTTTGTTTCAGATTTACACGCACCCTGCGCTAACGCGACGCAGCGCAATCGTTCAAAGCGCTTCGACCGAAGGTTAGTGCTTACTTCGTCCGCGAGCCTTTGAGCGCCCGAACTTCAAAGCTCACCGATTCCAGCTCGCGGCCATCGGCGGCGATCAGCGCCAGACGGTGGCGACCGGGCGACGGCCGCCAAAGAACCTCGTCGGCAGTGCGGCCGAGCGTCCGGCCATCGATGCGCCATTGCCACCCCGGCCCCGGCGCACCGGAGAGCTGCAGCGCGATGCGCTGGTTCTGCGGCGGGATGTCGGGGTCAAGCGCGATGATCGTGCCTTGTCCCGGATAAGCGATATGCGCCAGCGCCGTCGCTTCGGCCAGGCGAACGACTTCCATTTCCGTGCCTGCGATGAACCACTCGGCGCGAGCGGCTTCAGCGATCCGGTCTGCCGGTTCGAAGCGGATCACCTGACGCACGACGCCCGGCGGTCGTGTCTTGGCCTTCTCCCGTGTCGACCGATGGCTGCGTTCGAGCCAGTCCATCACCTCGCGCCAGACCGGTGCGGCGCCGGAGACGCCGGAAACGTCGTGCATCGCCTCGCCCGCCGCATTGCCGACCCACACCGCCACCGTGTAGCGCTTTGAAAAGCCGACACACCAGTTGTCGCGCATGTCCTTGCTCGTGCCGGTCTTCGCCGCGCTCCAGTACGGCGTTGCCAACCAGGACTCGAGACCAAAGGTACCGACACGCGCGGCGCGGTCGGCGAGGATGTCGTTGGCGATAAAGACTGGAGCGGCCGCGGCTGCGCGCCGCTTGGCACCTTCGAAAACGCCGGCGCAACCACCACTCGCGCAGGGCAGCCGCTCGCCGCGGCGCAGCACACGCAGCGGAGCCCACTCACCCCCATTGGCCAGCGTTCGGAAGCCGTTGGCCTGCATGAGCAGCGATACGTCGGCCGAACCGAGCGCAAGGCTGTAACCGTAATAATCGCCGGGCTCGGTCAGGCTCTTGTAGCCGAAGTCGTACAACCGGTCGCGCAAGGCGTCGGGGCCGACGCGTACCAGCGTGCGCACCGCCGGCACGTTGAGCGACCCGCCCAACGCCATGCGCGCCGAAACCCAGCCGCGGTAGGCCGGCGCATAATTCTGCGGCACGTAGAGGCCGTTGCTCGTGGTAATCGCCAGCGGCGAATCGTCGAGCAAGGATGCCGCCGTCAGCCGGCGCTGCTCGAAGGCCAGCGCAAAGAGAAAGGGCTTCAGCGTCGACCCGGCCTGGCGCAAGGCCGTCACCCCATCGACTTCGGGCGCGGCCGACAGGCTGCCGCTCGAACCGACCCACGCCAGCACCTCACCGCTGGCGTTATCGACGACCAGCACCGCGCCGTCTTCAGCGTTCTGTTGCGCGATGCCCTGCAACTGGCGGCGCAGGCTTTCGCCGGCAAAGCGCTGCAGGTCGGCGTCGAGCGTCGTCTGCAAGCGCTCGCCAGGCAACTTGAGCAACTTGCTCGCCAGATGCGGCGCGAGGTTAGGCGACTGCTCACGCCCCAGCCATGCGGCACCGGAATCGACCGCCTGATCGCGCAATCCGCCGGCCAGTGCGATCTTGGCCAAGCCCTCCAGCCCTTCACAATCAGCGGCCTGTGCGCGTTGCATTTGCGCCATCGCCTGCAGGACGCCACAGGCGCGCGTCGCAACGACTTGCGGCGATGCCCCCGGCGCGCGCAACAGCGACGCGGCGAGCGCCGCCTCGCGCGCGTCCAGACCGTCCGGCCACTTGCCGAACAAGCCGCGGCTCATCGCTGCGACGCCGACCATCTCGCCACGAAAGCCGGCGAGGTTGAGATAAGCCTCGAGAATCTCGTCCTTCTTCCAGCGCTTTTCCAGCCACAGCGCGCTCGCCGCCTGCGCGACCTTCTCCGTCACGGAGCGCCGCACCGCCCTGGATTTCTCCTTACCGTCCAACGCTTCGGAATACTCGTCGAGCAAGCCGACAAGCTGCATGGTCAGCGTGCTCGCCCCGCGCGTGCGCGTATTCCACAGGTTGCGCCACGCACTCACCGCCACCGCGCTCCAGTCGACGCCCGAGTGTTCGTAGAACTGGCGATCCTCCGAAACGAGCAGCGCGCGCAGCAAGGCCGGCGAAACGTCCTCGATGCGCGTCCACGGCAAGCGCCGCACCTTCATGTCGATGCGCTTGCTCTGCAACGGCCGCCCGTCACGCGCCAGTAACCAGGCGTCGGATTCGACGTAGGCCGAGCGGACCTCGCGGAAGGTCGGCAGTGCCGAAACCGGTGTAGAAAAACACAAGACGAGGGCTCCCGCGAGGGCAAATCCGAGGAGGTGGGCGAGATACAAGATGAAACGCACGATATACATAACCGAAAAACCCAATGAAAAGGCCCGACAGGCAAGCCTGTCGGGCCGGGTTCGGTCGTCTCCGAAGAGACACCTTATTGTAGCAACGGCTCTCACCCCGGAAAGCTACAGCGGGTTTATTCTATGAGTTTCGGATAACCGGATGCAATAACAATGAAGAATTATTCACTGGGTCTGGATATTGGCATCGCCTCCGTCGGCTGGTGTGTGCTGGGAGAAGAACGGATCATCGACCTCGGCGTTCGTTGTTTCGACAAGGCGGAGACAGCAAAGGAAGGCGAATCGCTGAACAAAGTCCGACGCGACGCCCGACTCATGCGGCATCGCCTGTATCGCCGCGCCTGGCGACTGACGCAGCTGGCACGCCTGCTCAAACGCCACGGCTTGATTGAGCACATCGACCGGCTTAGGAAACCGCCGACGAAAGGCAGCCCAATGATCGACGCATGGACGTTGCGCGTCGAAGCGCTGGATCGTCGACTGAACGCCGAGGAATGGGCACGCACCATTTACCATCTGAGCAAGCATCGTGGGTTTCACTGGATCAGCCGGGCCGAAGAAAAGCAGGCCGACGGCGATAAGGCTGGCGAAGGCGGCAAGGTCTCGACAGCTTTAAAGAGAACGAACGAGCTACGTAAGCAGTACCGTACCGCCGCCGAAATGGTGCGTACCGAATTCCCCGAGGCGCAACGCAACAAGGCGGGCGACTACGGCAAGGCACTCTCCCGCCTCCTGCTCGCCGACGAACTCACACAACTCTTTCAACGCCAACGCACGCTGGGCAACCCGTACGCCAGCGAAGCCCTGCAAGCAGCAATCCTCGGCAACAGTGACCGCAAGAGCGGCCTGTTCTGGAAGCAGAAGCCCGCCCTGTCTGGTCAGGACTTGCTCAAGATGCTCGGCCACTGCACCTTCGAGAAGACCGAGTATCGCGCCCCGAAAGCCAGCTTCACCGCCGAACGCCACGTCTGGCTGACGCGGCTGAACAATCTGCGGGTCGTCGTCGACGGTACCACGCGTGCCCTGAGCGACGCCGAACGCCAATGCGCCCTTCCGCTGCCCTATCAGCAAGCCAGCGATTTCACCTACAAACAGCTGCACTCGGCGTTGGTCAAGAAAGGGCTTCTGCCCGACACCTTCGCCTTTGCAGGCTTGCGCGGTAGCAAGGGCAAAGACCCTCTGGCCGAGCGGCTGATCAAACTCCCTGCCTGGCAGGCGCTGCGCAGCGCGTTCAAAAAAGCCGGTCTTGAAACTGAATGGGAAGGGATGGCCGGAGCGGCAATGAGCGGCAAACCCAAAATGCTCGACGACATCGCCCGTGTTCTCAGTGTTTTCAAGGACGGCGACGAGGCCGAACGCGAACTGCGTACCTTGACCTTGCCAGGTAGCGAAGTTGCCGTACAAGCCCTGCTCGATCTGAGCTTCAGCGATTTTCACGCCCTCTCGCTCAAAGCGCTACGCCAGATCGTGCCGTTGATGGAAAGCGGCCTGCGCTACGACGAAGCGGTGGCGGCGATTCCCGAATACGGCCATCACAGCCAGTTGAAAGCGCCCGAAGGCGGTAAGCTGCGCTATCTGCCGCCGTTCTACGAATCGCATCGCGGCTCCGGCAAGGAGCGCAACAAAATGCTGTTCAGCACCCAGGTCGGTGACGACATCCACGGTGGCATCCCACGCAATCCCGTAGTGCTACGCGCGCTCAACCAGGCACGCAAGGTGGTCAATGCCATCATCCGAAAATACGGCGCACCGCAACGCGTACATATCGAGATGGCACGCGACCTTTCGCGCCCGCTCGACGAACGGCGCAGCATCGAGAAGGAACAGAAGGAGTACCGCGAACGCAACGAGAAGGACAAGGCGCTGTTTGCCGAGCAGTTCGGACAGCTGCCCTCCGGCGCCGAGTTCGAGAAATTCCGTCTGTACCGCGAACAGCAAGGCAAGTGTGCCTACTCGGTAGATGCCATCGATCTCAATCGCCTTCTGGAAACCGGCTACGTCGAAATAGACCACGCGCTGCCCTACTCGCGCAGTTTCGACGACAGCAAGAACAACAAGGTGCTGGTGCTGGCCAAGGAAAACCGTGACAAGGGGAACCGCACGCCTTACGAATACCTCGACGGAGAGCACAACAGCCCCCGCTGGCAGAACTTTGTCGCCTTTGTCGAAGGCAACAAGAGTTACCGCCTCGCCAAGCGCAGCCGCCTGCTGCGCAAGGACTTCGGAAAACAAGAGGCCGAGGAATTCCGCGAACGCAACCTCAACGACACGCGCTACATCTGCAAATTCTTCAAGAACTACGTCGAACGCTACTTGCAGCTCGCCGAAGGCAGCGAGACCAAGCGCTGCGTCGTCCTTAGCGGCCAAACAACGTCCTTCCTGCGCGCCCGCTGGGGACTACTCAAGGTGCGCAGCGACAGCGACCGGCACCATGCGCTCGATGCTGCGGTGGTTGCCGCGTGCAGCCACCGCATGGTTCAAAGGATTGCCGAATACTCAAAACGCAAAGAGCTGGATAAGGTGCGCGACGGATTCGTAACTCCGGATGGCGAAATCATGAGTCCGGCGATGCATCAACAACTCCATGAACATTTTCCCGATCCGTGGCCGCATTTCCGGCACGAACTTGAAGGCCGCCTGAAAATCGATAACGCGGTCGCGTTGCGTACCGAAATGGGGCGCTTCGGCACCTACTCGACGACCGCACTCGATGAACTGCGCCCGTTGTTCGTTTCGCGCGCAGTTCAGAGACGTGGTAGCGGAGCGATTCACGAAGAAACGATTCGGTCAGCAAAACTCATCGAGGAAAACAAGAGCTTTGTACGAACGCCACTCTCCAAGCTAAGACTGGCTGATCTCGACAATATTGTTGGAGCCACGTTTTCACACAATCACAAACTGATTGCATTGCTGCGTGAGCGATTGACCGCTCATGGAAATGACGGAAAGAAGGCTTTCTCCGAACCAGTGTTCAAACCTTCCTCATCGGACATACGTGGCCCAGAAGTAAGAAAGGTGAAGCTGATTTCGACGCAAAAAGGGGGAATGCGTGTTCGAGGCGGAGTCGCAGAGTTAGGGCCAATGCACCATGTTGAAGTGTTTCGTAGCACAAACGGATTCCTGATAAAGCCCGCTTACATAGCCAACGACGAAGCACGAGTAAATATCGAGACAGAATCAGTAGATGCGACTTTCTGCTTCGCACTAACCAAGCATGACTATGTAGAAGTTTCATTTGGTGCCACAACATACTCTGGCTATTTTGTGATGTACGAAAGCGATGGGCGCCTCACCCTTCGGGCACACGATCAACCGGTTCCCGACAAGCACTACTTCCGGAAATCGGTTCTCGCTGCCTCGCGTATGCAAAAACTTCACGTCGACGTCCTCGGCAACACCTACCCCGCACCGCCGGAGCCGCGCCGTGGGCTGGCGTAGCATCCTGATTTCCCGCCCGGCCAAGCTGCGGCGGGAGCACTTCTCCCTCGCCATCGAACAGGAACAGACTGCGTTCGTGCCGTTCGAGGACATCGCCGTCATTGTCCTCAATCACCGCGAGATCAACCTTACCCATCCAGTGTTATCGGCCTGCGCCGAGTACGGCATAGGCCTGTACGCCACCGGCGCCAACCATCAACCGGCAGGCGTGTTCCTGCCTTTCCTGCAGCATTCGCGAACAAACCGACTGCTGCGGAAACAACTGGAAATCGGGCGCCCTTTAGCAAAACAAGCCTGGGCCAACATCGTCCGCCGTAAGATTGAAAATCAATCGGCTTGCCTGAAACACACCGCAAGCAAGGGCGTGAATCGACTCGACTCCTACGCGCGTCGAGTCCGATCAGGTGATCCGGAAAACCTAGAAGGACAGGCCGCTGCCTACTATTTCCCACAACTATTTGGCAGCGGATTTCACCGGGGCGAGGAACGCTGGGTCAATGCTGCACTTGATTACGGTTATTCAGTTATGCGTGGTGCCATTGCACGCGGACTGGTTGCACATGGCTTGCACCCAACTGTCGGGCTGTTCCACGACAGCGAACAAAACGCATTCAACCTCGCCGATGACCTGATCGAACCATTCCGCCCGCTCGTCGATTTGCACGTACGTAAGCACGCGCCCGCCATCGAGGGCGACCTATCACCTCAGGACAAAGCCGCGCTGGTGGCATTACTCAATGTCGATGTCGTTATGCCGCAAGGCCGGATGTCAGTACTCTCCGCTGTCGAATACGCGGTCGAGAGCCTGGTTCGCGTGTTCGAGTTGGGTGACAACGCGCTTGAACTACCTGCATTGATCGGATTAACGGCTCACCGGCAGGAGTGCTGAATGTGGGCCACGAAACGCGGCGATTCATGAGATTGCTCGTTTTCTTCGACCTACCTATGGTTACCAAAGGCGAGAAACGCGCCTACGTGCAGTTTCGCCGCTTCCTGCTCAACGATGGTTACGACATGATCCAGTGGTCGGTATACGGGCGCCTCTTGAATGGTGGAGATGCGCAGGAGAAACACATCAAGCGCCTCATCGATGCGCTACCGCCGGCTGGCTCGGTACGCTGCATGACCGTTACCGAAAAGCAGTTTGCAGGCATTCGCCTGCTCGTCGGCATGCCACTTTTTCAGGAAAAAAAAGTGACAACCGAGCAAATGCTGCTTTTCTGAAACGTGATTCCAAACGAAAAATTCCTGCCCAACCAAGGCTGGGCAGGAATTTGAGGGCTGCCAATTGTAGCTTTCCGGGGTGAGAGAGGGAGCTACAACAAGCACGGATCAATGATCTTTCCGTCTCGAATTGTAGCTTTCCGGGGTGAGAGAGGGAGCTACAACACATAGATTCGCGTGACGATGGAAATTACCATTGTAGCTTTCCGGGGTGAGAGAGGGAGCTACAACATAGCCGAATATCGCCATGAATGCGTCAGAATTGTAGCTTTCCGGGGTGAGAGAGGGAGCTACAACACGCTGTTTGATGTTGCGAGCAAAGCCCGGATTGTAGCTTTCCGGGGTGAGAGAGGGAGCTACAACACATGCACGGGGACAAGGCTTCTGGCGCTCATTGTAGCTTTCCGGGGTGAGAGAGGGAGCTACAACGGACGCTGACGGACAACATGACCGGAACCAATTGTAGCTTTCCGGGGTGAGAGAGGGAGCTACAACAGACTCGGCCACGCAACGAGACGCTGGATTATTGTAGCTTTCCGGGGTGAGAGAGGGAGCTACAACATCGAGGTCACCAGCGTGCCGTCAGGGGATGATTGTAGCTTTCCGGGGTGAGAGAGGGAGCTACAACGTAGTCGTAAGCCGCTGCCAGTACCGCGGCGATTGTAGCTTTCCGGGGTGAGAGAGGGAGCTACAACTGCAAATCAAGCCCGTGCTTTGCGCGACAAGATTGTAGCTTTCCGGGGTAATCAAGGCGATCGCCATCACGATCGGTGTTGTAATCAACGATGGCATGCAACTCGGCTTACGCCGCTTTGAGGAAGAACGCTTTTATGCAACCCGACGATTGGCGATTCGCGCGCGCGCCTGTGCTATGGCCTCGTCGAAATCGATAGCCCCCATTTCCCCGCTCTCATACGCCTCACCGCGCCGTTCGGCCTCTTCGACCCAGGCGGCGAGAGTTTCGTCTTCTTCTAGGCAGAGCAATTGGCGCTCGAGCAGCTTGGCGCGATCACCGGTCGCCAACTGCAATACTGCGGCGTCGATGGCCTCAAGTGGCGAATTGATCATGTAACGACCTCATTGGGTTGTTGGGCAATGCTACCGCAAGGAAGTGCCCGAGCCATTGAGATAACAGCGCTGTGAGCAGCGAATCGCCCGATCGGATCGCCATTTCCACTCTCCAGCATTGGTGCTGCTGCCGACGCCGGTACGGCTACATCCATCTTGAACAGGTGTTTCACGAGAACATCTTCATCCAGCTTTGACAGGCATTGCGCAAACGCGTCGACGATCCTGAGGTAGAAATACGCTAGGGCATCGCCCCTCGACAACGAGGGGCGTGGACTGAAACCCATCCTTGCTGACCGCTTTCGCCTCGCAGGCCGGCTTCGTTGCCCAGCAACGGGGAGGGTGCAGTGTGCAACTCATGAGCAGTCTCGAAGGGCGTGCGGAGCCGGTTCCACACCGTTGGATCCCGGCTTTCGCCGGGACGACGGACGCTCTTATTCCTCAACGATACTGGCCAACAGAATTTTCCCCAACGGCGCAAACGACAAAGCCATCAGGGCAAGTCACCCCGTCACATAAAACCCCGGATGATGTTCCACCGTGCCGTGCGGGATTTCTCCGGCGAGGGGCAGGCACATGAAATATTCGGGCGGAACGTGCTCGACGCTCAGCGACTGGCTATGGCGAAAACCGAAGCGCAGGTAGTAGGCGGGATCGCCGACGAGCAGGCAGCCGTTGGCGCCGAGTTGGCGCAGCGCATCGATGCCGGCCTCGATCAGGCGCGAGCCGATGCCTTGGCGCTGGCGGCATGGTGCGACGGCGATCGGGCCGAGGGTGAACCATTTGAGGTCGTTTCCGTCGATCAAGGCGGGGGAGAAGGCGATGTGACCGACGACTTCGCCGGCGTCTTCGGCAACGAGCGAAAGGGTCAGCACGCCGGCGTCGCGAAGTGCGTTGACGATCAGATGTTCGGTTTGATGGCTGAACGGATGATCGGCAAACGCGGCGACGTTGATGCTTTGTATTGCGGCGAGATCTTTTTCCGTTTCGGGGCGAACGATCATTCTTTTCTCCCTCACATCATCCGGTCAGATGGCGGCGTCGATGCCCTCCGCACGCTGCGACAGGTAATGAAACTCCAGGCTGGGGAACGCCAGCCGGGTCTCCTGCGTACGGTAGTCGCGCAGCGCCAGCGTGCAGAAAAAGAGGTTGTTGAGCACGCCGACGGGGTAGTGGTCGCGATGCAGCTCGACGATTCCGGAGAGGTCGGCCGCCAGGTAGTCGGCATCGAGCCGCTCGCTGTCCTTCAGTCGGTCGAAGTAAAGCTGGTAGCTGAACACCGGCGTCTGCTTGGTACGCTGTTCGTCGCCATCGACCACCGGTGTATCGCGCAGCAGTTGCAGGAGCAGCGCGTTGTGCGCGACGTTCCCGCAGTTGGCCGCGAACAGGCTGCGCCGGACATGTACGACGATGCGGTCGCCTGGAGCGAGCGAATACCAGGTAGCACGCTCTCTCAGGATCGGCGAGACGAGCGGCACGAGCTCGCTGCCAAGTTCGAGGACGAAGGCGCCGTCAGCGTACAGTTCGGCCAGCGCCGGATCGTCGGCAATCAAGGCACGCAGTGCGCTTCGGTCGTCGGCAACATCACTGGACGGCAAGGGATCGGGATGCATGTTGTCCTCGCTCCGGTCGCGTGAGAACTCAGGCCTGCGGCAGAGCCACTTCGCTGAGCGGCACGCCGAGCATCCCGGCAAGCTCTTCCACCAGCATGGCGTGGTCGTCGCGCTGCGGCAGGCCGGAGACGGTGACCGTGCCGATGGTGCCGACGCCGACGACGCGGATCGGGAAGCTACCGCCGTGCGCCGTGTAGTCGCGTAGCGGCAGGCCCATCTTGGCTTCAAGCGACGACTGTTCTTCCTGCAGCGAGAGGCCAACGGCGTAGGAGCTGCGCCAGAGCAGGTCGACGACATTGCGCTTGCGCCGCGCCCAGTCGGCGTTTTCGGGCTTCGCTCCCTGCATGGCGAAGAAGAAGATGGTTTCCTTGCCGACGCGGATTTCGATGGTGACGGCGACACCGCGCGTCTCGGCGTTCGCTTTCAGCCGGTTGCCGAGCTTCCACGCGGTATCGGCGTCGAAGTCCTGGAACTGCAGCCGTTCTTCCTGGATGGCGATTTTCGCGAGATCTTTCTTGATGCTCATGCTTTCTCCCTGACCGACCTGTTATTGAAGTGCTGCCTGCGAAACCGGAAGAGTACGCCCCTCGCGCGCACTTTGCAGCCCGAGTTCGAGGAGGCCGATGACCTGGATCACCTCTGCCGCCGTCACGGGGTTCGGGCCGACGCCGCGGATCGCGTCACGCACGCCGGCGTAGTAGGCCAGGTAATCGCCGGGGATGCAGGCAAGTTCGCGCTCGGCGGCGGCATCGTCCTTCCACACGGTGAGCGTCGCCGGCACCGAATCGTGCCCCCAGTCCGCCGCGGGCGGGCGCTTGCCGGTCTTGAGCACGTCCTCCTGCGGATCGAGGCCGTACTTGACGAAGCTGCCGAGACTGCCGTGCAACGTGTAACGCGCGGCCGGCACCGCGACCAGCGCGCCGGCGTGCAGGATCACCCGGCTCTGACCGTAACGCAGCACGGCGTGGAAGTAGTCGTCCGACTGCGCGTTGTCGCGTTGCAGCGCCAGGTCGAGCGCGATCGACTCGGGCAGGCCGAAGAGTTGCAGCGTCTGGTCGAGGAGATGCGAGCCGAGGTCGTACCACAGCCCGCTGCCCGGCAGCGCCTGCTCGCGCCAACGGTTGCGCACCTCGGGCCGGTAGCGGTCGAAGTGCGATTCAAAATGGCCGATGCGCCCCAGTTCGCCCGAGGCGAGCACCTGTTTGAGAGTTAGAAAGTCCGAATCCCAGCGCCGGTTGTGGAAGATCGAGAGCACGCGCCCGGCCGCTTCGGCTTGCGCCTGCAAGCGGCGCGCGTCGTCCACCGTGACGGTAAAGGGCTTGTCCACGACGACGTGCTTGCCCGCCGCCAACGCAGCGCTGGCCAGCGGGTAGTGCGTCTCGTTCGGCGTCGGGATGACGACGAGGTCGATGTCCGGGCGCGCGAAGAGCGCCTCCGGACTCGTCTCGGTCGCCACCTGCGGCCAGTCGGCCTTGACCTTGGCCGGATCACTGCTCGAGATGGCAACGAGCTTGAGCCCCGGCACGCCGGCAACGAGTGGCGCGTGGAAGGTCTTGGTGGCGAAGCCGTAGCCGACGATGCCGACGTTGAGGGATTCGGACATGCGCGACTTCTCCTTAGACCGCGAGACGCAGGATCTTGGCGACCGCAGCCCGATCGAGCTTGACGAAGTTGCCGACCGTCGTCGTATCGCCGTTCGTGCACTTGTCGGCCATCTCGTCGATGCGGTCGTCGGTGATGCCCAGATCCTTCATGCGCGTGCCGACGCCGAGCGACGTGAAGAAGGCTTCCATGCGCGCGATGCCTTCGAGCGCAACGGCTTCCGGGTTATAGACGTCGAGTTCGACGTTCCACACGCGCACCGCCCACTGCACGAAGCGGTCAAGGTCGTGATGCAGCACGTGCTTCATCCACGCCGGGAAGACGACGGCCAAGCCGGCGCCGTGCGCGACGTCGTAGATGCCGCTGATCTCGTGCTCGATGTCGTGCGACGCCCAATCACCGATGCGGCCGGTGTTGAGCAGGTTGTTGTGCGCCACGGTGCCGGCCCACATGAACTCGGACCAGGCGTCGTAGTCCTGCGGGTTGGCCAGGATGCGCGGCGCCTGGCGCATGATTGTCTTCAGCGTGCCTTCGATCAGGCGGTCGGTGAAGGAGACGTTCTTGACGTTGGTGAAGTAGCGCTCCATCAGGTGTGCCGAGATGTCCATCGCGCCGCAGGCGACCTGGAACGGCGGCAACGTCATCGCCAGCTCGGGGTTGAGGATCGAAAAGCGCGGGTAGATCAGCTCGGAATTGACGGCGCGCTTGAGCCAGCCCTCTTCCTTGGTGATGACGGTGCCCGTGCTCGACTCGCTGCCGGCGGCCGGCAACGTCAGGATCGTGGCGACGGGCAGTGCAGAAGTCGGCGCACCCTTGCCCATATAGAAGTCCCATACGTCGTGATCGATGACGGCGCCCATGGCGATGGCCTTGGCCGAGTCGATGACGCTGCCACCGCCGACGGCGAGGACGAGCCCGAGCCCGTGCTCCTTGCACAGTTTGACGCCTTCATGCACGAGCGAGAGGCGCGGGTTCGGCTTGACGCCGCCGAGCTCGACCCACTCGACGCCGGCCGCCTTGAGCGAGGCAGTCACGCGATCGTACAGGCCGGAGCTCTTGATCGAGCCGCCGCCGAAGTGCAGCAGGATCTTCCTGCTGTAGGCCGCGGCTTCCTTGCCGACTTGCGCTTCGGTGCCACGCCCGAAAATGATCTTGGTGGGGTTGCAGAATTCAAAGTTGTCCATGCTTCTTTCTCCTCGACTGGATGCCCGTTGCTGGGCATGAAAGGGCGGAAACCGCCCGTTGTTCAAGTGTTCTACCTGTTTACTACGTAACTTCTGTGACTAACCGGCCGCGAACTCGGCGGCGAGCGCCTTCTTCATCACCTCGACCGGGGCGTCGTAGCCCGTCCAAAGTTTGAAGGCGATCGCGCCCTGGTAAACCAGCATGCCGAGCCCGTCGAGCGTGAGCGCGCCGCGCTCCTTGGCGGCGTCGAGAAAACGCGTTTGCGGCGGGTTGGGGATGACGTCGCACACCACCATGCCAGGCTTGATCGTCGTGTAATCAAGCGACGGCATGTCATGGACGTCGGGGTAAAGACCGATCGAGGTGGCGTTGACCAGCACGTCGGTTCCTTCCGGGATCGCCAGGTTGTCGCTCCACGGCAGATACGTCGCATGCGCACCGGTGTGGTTGAGCAGCAGCGCGACGAGATCCCAGCCGCGCGCTTCGCTGCGATTGACGATGACGATCTCGGCCGCGCCGGCCAGCGCCAGCTCGACGGTGATCGCCCGCGCCGCGCCGCCGGCGCCGAGCACGACGAACTTCTTGCCAGCCGGATTCAGCTTCGCGTCATCGTTGAGCGCGCGCAGGAAACCCTTGCCATCGGTGTTGGCACCGATCAGGCGACCGTCCTGCACATACACGGTATTCACCGCGCCCATGATGCGCGCGTCGTCGGCGACTTCGTCGAGATACTTGATGACCTCGCATTTGTGCGGAATGGTCAGGTTGATGCCGCGAAAACCCATCGCGCGCAGCCCGTTGACCGCTGAAGGAAGATCCTTGGGCGGCACCTTCAGGTTGAGGTAGCGCCACGGCAGATTCAATGCCGCGAAGCCGGCTTCGATCATGACGACCGTCGGGTTCTCGTCCACCGGGTAGCCGAAGACGCCGGTCAATTCCTTGCGATAGCTCGTTTGCTCCTTCATCTTTCCTCCTCGGTGAGTTTCCGTGTAGTCCCGCGCAAGACGAGGCCGGGTTTCATGACCAGTGTTTTCGGACGCGGTTTCTTGCCCTCGATCATGCGCAGTAGCAAATCGGCACTGCGCGCGCCCATCTCCAGGCCGGGCTGGGAAATGGTTGATAGCGGCGGCTCAACCAAGCGCGAAATCTCGATGTCGTCGAAACCGATCACTTCGACCTCGCCGGGTACCGCGATGCCGTGATCCTTGAGCGCGCGCACGGCGCCGATCGCCATCATGTCGTTGCTGGTGAAGACGGCATTGAAGCGAAATCCCGTGCCAGCGCGCGCTTCGGCGATCAGGTCGCTGATCAGCTGGTAGCCGTTCTCGAGCGAGAAGTCGCCGGTCAGCACTTTCAGGCGATCTTCCGGCACGCCCTTTTCCCGCATCACTTCGCGGATGCCTTCGAGCCGCAAAGTGAAGGGAGAAAGATCGGCCGGGCCGTTGATGAAAGCAAGCATGCACTCGGGGCGCGCAAAGAAGCGCTCGGCAGCCAGGCGCGCACCGAGGTGGTTGTCGAAGAACACGCCGACGCTGCCGTCGCGCCCGCGGATGTTGCGGTCCAGGAGGACGAAGGGCACGCCCTTCTTCTCCAGCAGTTCGAGCTGGCAATCGCAATCCGACTCGGCCGAGTCGAGGATGATCCCGTCGACGCCCTTCTCCATAAGGAGCTGCACGTAATCCTTTTCCTTCAGGATGTCGCACGCCGAATTGCACAGGAACAGGCTGTAACCCGCCTTGGAAAGCGCCACCTCGACGCCGCGCACGAGGAGCGGGAAGAACGGGTTGGCGATGTCCGGGATGATCAGCCCGACCGTGCGCGACTTGCCCGTCGCCAGCCCGCGCGCTACGCCTGAAGGCTGGAATCCGGTTTCCCTGACGATCGCCTGGATGCGTTCGCGGGTCTCCTTGCCAACCCCTTCCGGCCGGTTGTTCAGCACGCGCGACACGGTCGCCTTGGACACGCCGGCTTTCTCAGCAATATCGGCAATCGTGATTTTCATTGGTGTCGGAAGTGGGAAACGGGGAACGGGAGTCGATTGAGAAACCGATTTACTAAACCGGTTACGCACTATAGGCGAACAACCTAACGAAAGCAAATCATCGGCGCCCGAAACACGGCTTGAAACACCGTTCTCCCTGCAATTCTGGAGGCCGCCCCAAGTTGGTGCTGAATTCGCACGAATTCTTGCCAAATTTGCACAAAGTTCGTGACAAGCCCGAACGATCGCCGTACCATCGATCTAACTCATTGATTTTTCGCAACTTTATACTTACCAAAATCATTTATAAAGGCTTACCCATGACTGAAGAAGACTCAAGGGATGACTTGATCATCCGCATTGCGGGTGAAGGCGGCGAGGGAATCATCTCCGCCGGCGACTTCATCACGCAGGCGTGCGCACGGGCGGGACTGGAGGTGTACACCTTCAAGACCTTCCCCGCCGAGGTGAAGGGCGGCTACGCGATGTACCAGACGCGCACCAGCGCCCGGCCGATCTACAACCAGGGCGATACCTTCAACGTGCTCTGCGCCCTGAACGGCGAGGCCTACACGATGAACCGCGCCGCCTTGCGCCCGGGAACGGCCTTTGTTTATGACAGCCACGGCGATTTCGAACCGGAAATCCCGAGCGACGTGCATGCCTACGCCATTCCGATGACGCAGGCGGCAAAGGAACTGGGAACGCCAAAAGCCAAGAACATGGTCGCGCTCGGGGCGCTCTCGCAGTTGTTTGACATTCCCGCAGACTCACTGCGCGAAGTGCTTTCGGGCAAGTTCGCCAAGAAGGGCGACCACGTTGTCGACGGCAACGTGCGCGCTTTCGAACGCGGCCGCGAACTGGCCGCCGAACTCAAGAAGACTGATCCCTGGCACGTCGCCAAGCCGGCGCACCGAGGCGAATCGGTGCTGATGTCGGGCAACGACGCGATCGGGCTCGGCGCGCTGATCGCCGGACTCGATTTTTTTGCCGCCTACCCGATCACGCCGGCGACCGAAATCGCCCGTTACGTCGCGCGCCACCTGCCGAAGCGCGGCGGCACGCTGATCCAGGCCGAGGACGAAATCGCCTCGATCTCGCAGGTACTCGGCGCCTCCTACGCCGGCAAGAAGGCGATGACCTCAACCTCCGGCCCCGGCCTTGCACTGATGAGCGAAATGCTCGGCATGGCCTTCATGAGCGAGACGCCGTGCGTCGTCGTCAATGTGCAACGCGGCGGACCATCGACCGGCTTGCCGACCAAGCACGAGCAGTCCGATCTCTTCCTGTCGATCCACGGCTCGCACGGCGATGCGGGCCGCATCGTACTCTCGGTCGAAAACGTACGCGATTGCATCGATCTCACCGTTGAAGCCTTCAATCTGGCGGAGAAGTACCAGGTACCGGTCCTCTTGCTATCTGATGGCTCGCTGGCATTCTCCACGCAATCGGTGCCCTACCCCGACCCTGACGCTTACGCTATCGAGAATCGAAAGCGCTGGGATGGCGAAGGCGAATACAAGCGCTACGCCTTCACCGCCGACGGCATCTCGCCGATGTGCGACCCCGGTACACCGGGCGGCATGCACATGGCGACCGGCCTCGAACACAACGAGGCCGGCGCACCCAACTACACGCCAGCCAACCACGAAGCCATGCAGGCCAAGCGTTTCGGCAAGCTGGCGACAGTCACCACCGATTTCCCGGAAGCCGAGGTCGACGGCGATGAGGACGAAGCCGACCTCGGCATCATCGCCTGGGGCAGCACGATCGGTGTCGTGCGCGAGGCCGTCACCCGCCTGCGCGCCGAAGGCCACGCGGTCAAGGGCTTCTACCCGAAACTCCTGTGGCCGATGCCCGTCGAGCAATACGAGGCGTTCGCCGCCACCTGCAAGCGCCTGCTGCTGCCTGAGGTCAATTGGCAGGGCCAGCTCGCCCACTTCGTCCGCGCCGAGACTTCGCTGCGCCCCGAGTCCTACACCATTTGCGGCGGCCTGCCGTTCAACCCGGCCATGGTCGTCAGCCGCGCCAAGGAGATGCTGTCATGAACGCCCCGCTCCACCACTTGCACAAGGTCGAACTACAAACGCGCGACTACAAGGATGAGATCACGCCCTTCTGGTGTCCCGGCTGCGGCCACCACGGCGTACTCACCGGCGTATTCAAGGCGCTGGCCGAACTCGGTGTCGATCCGACCTATCTGGTCAACATCTCCGGCATCGGTTGTTCGTCGCGCCTGCCCTACTTTGTTCGCTCGTACCGGATGCACACCCTGCACGGGCGCGCCGGCCCGGTCGCCACCGGTGCGCATCTCGCACGGCCGGAGTTGCCGATCCTGATCACCGGCGGCGATGGCGACGCGTTCTCGATTGGCGGCGGCCACATGCCGCACCTGGCGCGGAAAAACCCGAACCTGACCTACGTGATGATGGACAACCACATCTTCGGCCTGACCAAAGGCCAGGTGTCGCCCACGTCGCGCAGCAAAATGAAGGCCTACACGACGCCCTACGGCGGCACTGAGGAACCGCTCGACCCGATCCTCTACATGCTCTCCTTCGGCGCGAGCTTCGTCGCCCAGTCGAACGCGACCAACGTCAAGATGACCGCATCGCTGATCAAGCAGGGCATGGAACATCGCGGCTTTGCCTTCATCAACGTGCTGTCCAACTGCCCGAGCTTCAACCACATCGACGACGCGAAGCACTTCAAGAGCGTCTGTGAGGAAATTCCGGCCGAACACGACGCCACCGATCGTGACGCGGCAATGCACATCGTCAATAGCGCTGCGCAAGACGGCAAAATACCGGTCGGATTGCTTTACAAGGTCGAGCGGCCGACGCTGGATGAGCGGATGGCGGCGCTGGTCAGCCACGTCGGCGGACACAAGGACTACGACCTGCGCAAGATCATCGATCTGGCGCGCCCCTGAACCGTCGCACAACCGCCCGGCCGGAAGAAAGTGTCTTTCGACCGGGCGAGAACATGCTCTACGGATTCACGCCAAGAACACGCGACAAAAACGCACAACTTCACCGAAAACCGTATCAAACCGCACGCAAAGTGCCACCAACTTCCGGCAAAACGCAGTTTAACTGCCTATTTTTCGCACCAAACCAAGCGCGAACGGCCCGATCCCGGCTGGAAAACGGTGTTTACTCGCTGAAATCGAAATTCTTGGCCTATTCGAAGAGATTCAGTTAAATTGCGCACTTTTGCCGGACAGCAAGACTGAAATTCGGTTCCCGACCGGCAACGCGGTTTTGTTCTTAACAGGGGTGACGCATATGTCCTTCACACAGAGAATCTTCGATTTCTTCTCTCGCAAATCAACCAAGGCCAAGGGCGGCGGCGATAAGGCCATCAGCAAGCAGAAGGCCGGCGGCAAGATGACGGCGCGCGAGCGCATCGCCGCGCTGCTCGACGAGGGCTCCTTCCACGAATACGACCTCTTCGTCGAACACAAATGCCAGGATTTCGGCATGGAGACGAAGGATCTGGCGGCCGATGGCGTCGTCACCGGCTCCGGCACCATCGCCGGTCGCCCGGTCTGCATCTACGCGCAGGACTTCACCGTCGCGGGCGGTTCGCTCGGCCTGATGCATGCCCGCAAGATCACCAAGGTGATGGACCACGCAATCAAGATGGGCATGCCGATCATCGGCATCAACGACTCGGGCGGCGCGCGCATCCAGGAAGGCGTCAATTCGCTGGCCGGCTATGGCGAGATCTTCTACCGCAACACGCTGGCTTCCGGCGTCGTGCCGCAGATTTCGGTCATCCTCGGGCCGTGTGCCGGCGGTGCCGTGTATTCGCCGGCGCTGACCGACTTCGTCTTCGTCGTCGACAACATCTCCAAGATGTTCATTACCGGACCGGAAGTCGTCAAAACCGTGCTCGGTGAGGAAATCTCGATGGAAGACCTCGGCGGCGCCCGCGTGCAGGCGGAAACGGCTGGTAACGCGCACTTCTTCTCGAACAGCGAGCTTGAGTGCTTCGATCAGATCCGCAAGCTCGTCAGCTACCTGCCGGACAATAGCCGCGCCAAGGCGGCCATCATCGACCAGAAGAAGCCGAAGCACTCGTACCGCATCGAGGAACTGATCCCGAAAGATTCGAAGATCCCGTTCGACGTGCGCGACATCGTCCGCTCGCTGGTTGACGAGTCCGAATTCCTCGAAGTGCAGGAACTGTTCGCACCGAACGCCATCACCGGCTTTGCCCGCATCAATGGCGAAACCGTCGGCATCGTCGGCAACCAGGCGCTCGTGCTGGCCGGCGTGCTCGACATCGACGCCTCCGACAAGATCGCCCGCTTCATCCGCTTCTGCGACGCCTTCAACATTCCGCTCGTCACGCTGGTCGATATCCCGGGCTACCTGCCGGGTTCGGACCAGGAACACGCCGGTGTTATCCGTCACGGCGCGAAGGTGCTCTATGCCTACAGTGAAGCGAGCGTGCCGAAGATCACCGTCATCCTGCGCAAGGCCTACGGCGGCGGCTACATCGCCATGTGCTCGAACCACCTGCGCGCCGACTTCGTCTTCGCTTGGCCGACCGCCGAAATCGCGGTCATGGGCCCGGAAGGCGCGGCGAACATCATCTTCCGCAGCGAGATCATGGCCGCCGAGAACCCGGACGAAATGCGCAAGATCAAGGTCAAGGAATACACCGACAAGTTCGCCAACCCGTATGTCGCCGCCTCCAGCGGTTACGTCGATGCGGTGATCACACCGGAAGAAACCCGCGCCTATCTGATCCACGCACTGAAGGTCACGCGCAACAAGGAAGAAGCACGTCCGGACCGCAAACACGGCGTGCCCCCGTTCTAAGAGGAGAACTCCCATGCAAGAACAGGAACAGTTCACCGAAATCGCGCTGGAATCGGGCACCTACGAATCCCGCGTGACCAAGAAATTCACGCTCAGGAAACCGTTCGAAAAGGCCGACCCGCGCGTGATCAAGGCCGCGATCCCGGGTTCGATCGAGAAGATCGAAACCCGCGTCGGCGCCAGCGTCAGCAAGGGCGAGACGCTGATGATTCTCGAGGCGATGAAGATGCTCAACCGGATCAAGGCGCCCTTCGACGGCAAGATCAAGGTGATCCGCGTCGCGTCCGGAGAGAAAGTCACCAAGGGACAAGTGCTGATCGAGATCGAATAAGCCAAACGGGCCGATACACGGCCCGGAAAAACCTTCAGAGGCCGGAGATGAACACTCGTCATCTCCGGCCTCTGCTTATTTAGCCGCCGCGCGGGAATCGGTTTCCGCAGATGCCTACGGCTGGAAAAATCAAGGAAAGAAGCGGAAACTACGGATACATAGCCACGTCCGACAGTGACAACATTAACTTGCCTTGTGTCATAACCGTAAGAATCCCGGAGGTTATATGGCTAGGAAAAGAATGAGTGACCGGCGTATCCAGGACTTCGGACCACCCGTCGGCTGCGCCGAGCGTCGTTGCATCGCCGATCGCCGGAAAATTGAAGTATCTGAAGCGACCTACGAAGAGTTTGAAACACTCATGGCGGCGCTGGGCTTCCGACACCGGGCATCGACGCACGAGAAAGTCTGATACCGCGCAGAACAGCCGTCGGTGTAGGGTGCCGGTGGCCTGCCTCGTGGGTGTAATACCGGTGACTACTCGCCGAACCACGCCTCGATTTTGGCCGCGGCCTTGGCTTTTATCTCGTCGTTAATATAGACGGCGACCGTCGCTAGCGCCGCGACCAGGACGCCGAGATCGTCGGCGTAACCGGCAATCGGCGTGAGGTCGGGAATCGCGTCGACCGGGAAGATGAAGTAACCCAGCGCCCCGTAGATGACCGACCTCGCCCACGCAGGCGTTCTTGGGTGCTGCGCGGAGTAATAGAGCCAAAGCGCCTTCTCGACCACTTCCTTGCCCGCGCTCCTGGCGTAGGCCATGACTTTTTCCCAGAACCGGCTCTCGGAATACTCTTTTTCGAACCCGAGTTTCTCTCTTTCCACGCTATTTCTCGCAGTGTATTGAGGACAGGAGGCGTTCGTAGACGTGCAAGTCGTGCGCCGAGAAGCAGCAGAAGACGATCTCTTCGAGGCTGCCGGCATCCTCCGAAAGCGCCGCACGCACGGATGCGACAGCGATTTCCGCCGCCCGTTCGACCGGGTAGCCGAAAACTCCGGTGCTGATGCTTGGAAACGCCAGCGTCGCAACCGCATTCGCCACCGCCAGTTTCACCGATTCCCGATAGCACGACGCGAGCAATTCCGGTTCGCCGTGGCCGCCACCGTGCCAAACGGGGCCAACGGTATGAATGACGAAGCGCGCCGGCAGTCGGTAAGCGCGCGTCAGCCTTGCCTCGCCCGTCGGACAACCGCCCAGGGTGCGGCACTCGGCCAGCAGTTCCGGTCCGGCTGCGCGGTGGATCGCACCGTCGACACCGCCCCCGCCGAGCAACGACGAATTCGCCGCATTGACGATCGCATCGACCGACAATCGGGTGATATCGCCCTGGATCGCCGTGAAGACGACCGCGTTGCCTGTGCGGGCGGAGTTAGAAGCAGTCATGGCATCTTTGCGCCGCGGGCCGCTTCGAACAGGCGATACCACTCGTCTCGCGTCAGCTTCACTTTCACGCTCTCGGCGCAGGCACGCAACCGATCGCCACGACTGGTGCCAAGGACAGGCATGATCCCGGCCGGGTGACGCAGCAGCCAGGCGAGAACAATAGCCTCGGCACTGACGGCGTAGGCGTCGGCCAGTTCCTGAACCAGCGCCGCCGTTTTGACAACGGCGGGACCGACGTCGCTCAGATCACCGCCGGTCAATAATCCACGCGCCAGCGGACTCCACGCTTGCAGACTGACGCCCTTGAGCCGGCAATACTCGACCACGCCTTCCCAGCCATCGGGGTAGCCGGGCGCGGCCTGGTTGAAGGAAATCGTCGCCTCGGCGAAACCACTGTGCAGCAGGTTCATTTCCAGTTGATTGGCGATCAGGGGATCAGGCAGGAAGTGCTGCAGGTACGCCATGGTGGAGCGGTTCTGGTTGGAAACACCGAAATAGCGCACTTTGCCCTCCTTCTTCAGCCGGGCGAAGGCACGCGCGACCTCCTCACCTTCCATCAACGGGTCCGGGCGGTGCAGGAGCAGGATGTCGAGGTGCGTGGTGTTAAGCCGTTGCAGGATCGCATCGACCGCCTCGACGATGTGCTCGTAGCTGAAATCGAAGCGCTGCGGCGTTCCGGCCGGGTCGTCCTCCCAGCGAATGCCCACCTTCGACTGCAACACCATGCGCTCACGCAGCGACGGCATCTGCTTGAACAGCCGTCCGAAGACCTCCTCGGCGCGGCCGCGCGCGTAGATATTGGCGTGGTCGAAGAAGTTGATCCCAATGTCGAGTGCGGCATCGACGAACTCATGCGCCTGCTTCTCGATCGTTGCGTTGATGACGGTGGTACGCTCCCAACCGCCGCCCAGCCCCATGCAGCCGGCGATCAGGCGCGAAACTTGTAGATCGGTGTGAGGAAGAGTCAGGTATTCCATGTCGGCACTCCGCTGGATTCATCGGCGCAGGCCGCTGGCGGCCCGGGGAAATGCTTATCCTAAACCTGAACCCCGGCGTCGGCGAACTGGCTGGATAAACGCACGGCTCGAAAAACGCGCCGCGAAAAATGAGTCGGGCCGCCTTGCTCGCTAAGGAGCAGGCGGCCCGACTTGAGGCTGGTGACGATCCGGCACACGGCAAGCGCCGGATCAGGCAAGCATGGCACCTAGAAAACGGTCCAGTCGACGACGTAGTTGCTCGCGCGTATCAGCACTTCCGACGTCAGCTGGTTCGGCGCAACATCGAGACTGTAGGAACGTTGCGGCAGCTGGGTCTGGAACCACTTCTTGTACAGCTTCCGCATCTGGCCCGACTGCGTCAGCTTGCCGAACTCGCGGTCTACGATGACCGCGAGTTCCTTGTCATCCTTCGCGTACATGATCGCCAGCGGCTCAACCGACATCTCCGCACCGACGACTTCGAGCTTCTCTTTCGACTGCGCCTTGAAGGCGTGCAGAAGGATGTCGTCGGTCATGAAGGCATCGGCCGCTTTCTTCTCGACGGCAGCGACACCGGCATCGGACGATTCGGCGATGACGATCTTCATCGTGTTCAACACCGACTTGCGCGCCTCCGCGATCTGCTCCCCGGTACTGCCCTTTTCGACAGCGAGCGTCTTCCCGGCGAGATCGTTGAACTTGGCAATCCCCGAGCCTTCGCGCACGAGCATCCGTGCCGAAGCGAAGTACAGGGGCATGCTGAAGGCGACCTTCTCGCGCCGCGCCTTGGTGTTGGTCGAATTACCGCATTCGAAGTCGATCTTGCCATCGACGACAAATGGAATGCGCGACTCGCCCGAAACTGGCACGTACTTGACCGTCAGCGACTTGCCAGTTTCCGTCTTGAGCGCATCGACCAGCGCGTTGCAGACGTCAATGCTGTAACCGAGCGGCGCCCCCTGCTCGGCGTTCTTGTACGAAAACGGCAGACTGTCTTCGCGGAAACCGAGGTTGACGACCCCTGTCTGTTTGATGCGCTCGAGGGTCGTACCAGCGAAGCTGTTTGCGGTACCCATGAACAAGAGGCCAAGCGCAACGATCGTGCGCGAAAAAGTGACTGGAACCATATTTACCGTGCTTATGAGGAGTGAAATTAATCGACCATGATAATTTACAAGGCGCCTGCCAGCCAAATACGTGGCGGCCGAATGCCGATACCCTCCGTCGTGAAGTGCAGCGCGCGGCACTCGGCAGCGCCTGCGCTGACACGGATTGAGGCCACCGGTGGAAGAGGCCGCCCGTAACGCCCGATGTCAGGATACGGGCCGACGAACCTCCGAGCCCATCATCAACTGACCGGGTTCGAGCAACAGAAAACGGGCGGGACGGCCGGCCTTGCGGTCGCCATCGTCGCTGACCAGGACGATCCTTGGCTGTCCGTCAATGATCGCCGGGCAGATGCCCTCGGCGTGCGCGATGCCTGGCACGCCGGTAGGCTCGACGCGCCACACGACTCCGTCCGGATTCCCGTTCCAGAACCAGAGTCCGAACTCGGCCGACGCTTTCGACACCGGCCCCCCGATGAGCAGGAAGCCGTGCAGATCCGGAACATAGCCCATGCCGCGAATACCGTTGCCGCCGAGATCGAGCGTCACCAAGCGGTCGCCGAGGCGCGGCGCCTCGTCGCGCTCGAACATCCCGTCGGGGTTTTCGACGACGGCGATAACGGCGCGCTCGTCAATCAAGGGGCTACGAAAGCCGACCAGCAAACGTTGCTGCGCCAGCGGACGTCCGCCTGCCTCGCTCTGAAATTCCAGCGCTTCGACATTGAGCCCGCCGTCGCCCTTGACATCAGCAACTTCGGCGGCTGCGGCAAGGGCCGGGAAAGCCGCGACCAGAGCCGCCTTCAGGCCTTTGCACTTTTGCCGCGCTTCGACACGGTCACCTTCGACACGGAAGCGGACCAGTTTCTCGCGTGCCTTCTTCCGGTCGCCGTCGCCAGCGAGCGACTGCGAAGTGATGGCGCAAACCGCTCCCGAGCGGTCAAGTGCAAGCCCTTCGAGGTCATCGAGTTTCCAGAAGTCATCGCCGCCATCAAACCAGTCGGGCTTGAGCGGCGACACTTCGACACGCCCGCGCAGATCGATCTCGACGAGACTGAACGGGTGCGCTTTCTCGTCCTCGACAACGAGGAAGCGCCCATCCGCCAGTTGCACGATCGCCGAAGGCTCGTAGAGCCCGGTCAGCGGAAAGAAACCCTGTTCCGGATTCGTGTTCATGATGGCTCGTCCGTTCTGTATCAACTCATTCGACCACGACGTTCGCATTCGGCGTTTCACCGAACACCTCGGGCGCGTACATCGCCTCGACGCGCGTCGCAGGCAGCGCGAACTCGCCGGCGTTGTTGAGACGCACCGTGTATTCGGTACTGAAAGTGCCGCGCGGTACATAGCCATAGTAGGCACGATAGGCGCTGAAGGTGCGCTCGACGTAGGCCGGCCAGGCTCTGCCGGCATCATCTTCGTCCATGCCGGCAATATGCGAGTCGCGGCCATCTCCTTCGCCGAGGATGCGCGCACCGGCGGGAATCGGGTCGTTGAGCACGACCCAGCTCATCTCCTGCTCGGACTCGACCGTCAGGCGCACACGCCAGACGTCGCCGCGCAAAACCTTGCCAGTCAGCTTTTCCTGCACCGGCGTGACTTCGCGCGTCACGCGGAAGCCGTTGGCCACCGGCTCCTTCACGGGCACGGCGGCGAGCACCTGCATCGTCGCCCACGGTTTGCCGGTACCTTCGTGCGTGATGCGCAAGGCATCGCCATCCGACAGCTTCGCCGGCCAAGGCATCAACTGCCGGTTCGTCTCGTCGTTTTTGCCGTTCCAGGCGAAGTTCTGCACGGGGACGGCGCCGAGCGCCAGTTGCGTGTTGCCGGTTACTGCCTCTTTCTCGAAGGCTTGGCCGAAGCGTTCGAGGGCGATGCTGGCCCAGACGTTGGCGACCGTCGTCAGCCAACGCCCACGCTGCTGGCGCAGCATGGCGCCCTGCACCAGCGCCGGCAGATCCTCGGCCCACGCCGGGTCGTCAATCACCGCTTCGATCAGGCGGAAGGCGTTGGCGTCGCCGCTGACCATCAGCCACCACCAGTAGTCGGAACGCTCACTGGTGAAGACGAGGCGGCCGCCGACATAGGAGAGCCGATTGCGCAGTTCGCGCTCGGCCGCGGCCAGTTTCTCTGCTCGTTCCGGCAGATTGCTGACGCGCTTGGCGATCAGATACCAGTCGATGAGTGCCGAGGTGGGTAGGCGCAGCGGCTCGACTTCGAGACTCGACAGCGCCGAGAGTGGCTTCTGGCCGCGCCGAGTCAGCGCCTCGATGGCCGCCAGCTTGCGTACCACGAGATCACTTTGCGGCGACCAGTGCTCGGGATTGATACGGCCTTCGGCGAACGCTGACAGGCCACGTTCCATGCGCTGCGCGAGTTCCGGCGGAATTTCGAAACCAGCGGCGTGGCTCGCGTCGAGCAGATAGGCGGTAAGCGCCGGACTGCCGGCGTTGCCCCGTTCGTCACTCGGGAAATAGCGCGCCAGGCCGTTGGCGTCGAGGTACGTCGGCATCGCCTCGACGACTTGCCGCCAGCGCTCGGCGTCGCGCAGACCAATGGCGACGGACGTTTTCTGTTCGAGGCAGACGAAGGGGTACGTCTCGAAGAAGCGCTTAAGTCCGGGCGGCGGCGTAGAGATCCGTGCGGCCAGACCGACTTCGATGCCGCCGAGCGGACCGTTCCTGCCTGAAACCGCGCCGGCCGGCACGGCCGCCGGAATCTCCAGCTCGCGGTCGACGCGCGCGAAAGTCGCTTGCTGGACGGTGATCGGCACGGCCGGTGCAACCTGTTGCGTGACGCGCAGGCGATCGGTCCCCGCCCCTGCCTTGTCCTTGGCCGCGAACTCCCAGGCGAGCGCCGTCTCGCCTTCCGGCGCCTCGCCCGGCCAGACGAGTTCGGCGGCGCTCTCGGGATCGAGCTTCACGGCTTTCGTTTCGAGCGAGCGCTCGCCCGCCTTCGCGCTCACCTCGACGTCCATCGCTTTCGCCGTGCCGTTGCGCAAGGTCAGCAAGGCGCTGAAGCGGTCGTTCTCGCGCACCAGCGGCGGCAGACCGGAGATGAGTTGCAGATCCTGCCGCGTGCGCAGACCGCCGCTGCCGGTGCCGAAGAAGCCGGTGCCGGCGTCAGCCACGGCCACCAGCTTGAACTCGGTGAGCGAGTCGTTAAGCGGCACGTCAATGGTTGCGCTGCCGTTTGCGTCGAGCACGACGCGCGGGTTCCACACAAGCAGCGTATCGAACAACTCGCGTGCCGGAGCACGGCCACCGCCGCCCCCCGGCGGCAAGGCCTTCTTGCCGAAGTGACGCTTGCCGATTACCTGCGATTGCGCGGTCGCCGTCTGCACCTGATACGCGCGCTTCGGCAGCATCGCGTCGAGCAGATCCCAGCTCTCGTTCGGGCGCAGTTCGAGCAGCGCCTGGTCGACGGCGGCGAAGGCGACTTCGGTCCCGGCCGGAACCGGCTTGCCGTCGGCCTGCGTCACCTTGATCCTGACCTGCGCCTTGTCGCGCGGCTGGTAGTCATTCTTGTCTGGCGTCACTTCGACCTGGAGCTTGAACGCCTCGATGCCGACCTCGATGTTCGCCAGCCCGACCTTGTACGCCGGTTTCGCCAGATCGACCATCGCCGTCGGCAGCGACGGACTCCACCACTCCTTGAACCAAGCAGACGGCTCGCGCCAGCCCCAGGCGAAGAACGAGTACCACTTGAGCGGCTCGACGCGGCCGCGCACGGCGAGCACCGAGACATACACGTTCGGCCCCCACTCGCCCTTGACCGGCAACTCGATCACCGGATTGAAGCGCGACAGCTCGACGACCTGCGTGTCGATGATGCCGCCAGCTTCGATCGAGACCAGCGCCGTCGCCTCGCGGAAGGGGGTACGCACCTGCAAGCGCGCCGTCTCTCCCGGCGCATAGCTGCGCCTCTCCGGAATCACGTCGATGCGATCCTGATTGCCGGCGGTGAACCACAGATCGCCCTGCCCGCTGACCCAATAACTGGTACCGGCGAAGAACACGTTGCCCGCCTTGTCGCTCGTTTCGGCGAGCAGATAGACGTTGCCAGCCTCATTCGACTCGATCGCACACTGGAATTTGCCGCGCGAGTCACTCCTGCCCTTGCAGATCTCGCCGAGGTCGGCAAATTCGGTGTGGTGTTCGTAGGCGTAGAAACCGCCGACAATGCGCTTGCGATGGCTGTAATCGATGCGACGCTTGGCCATCAGCTTGACCGGTACATCGGCGACCGGTGTGCCCTCGGTGTCGAGCGTCACTACCTCGACCATGCCCTGGTCAGCGACGGACGCCCAATCCTTGACCTTGATCCCGGCCACCACACCGGACGGCGCGAGTTCGACCGAACCGTGGAGGGTCTGGATCTCGCCGTTCGGATCGGCGAAGCTCATTTCGGCGTAGAGTTCGCTCGGCCCCTTGATGCGCACCGGCAGCGCGACGTCGAGCTTGCCCGCGCCTGCCTGGTCGAGCGTTACCGTCTGTTTGTCGGTGATCAGGCGTTCCTCCTCGCGGTTGTCGTCGACGGCGAAGGCCGAGCGCCCCTCCTCGTCGAAGTCGACGATGAAGTGGAAACCCTCGTAGTTCGCGTATTCCGGCCAGCGCGGCCGCAGCGTCGTAGACACCTCGACCTGTGCGCCCTTGGCGGCACCGCCGTTGAGGAAATTGAGTCCAAGCGCCAGCGGTACTTCGCGCGGCGCGACGAGTTGCGCCGACGTCCCCTGCACGCTGCCAGAGAAGACGGGCAGCCGGAAGTCGGAGATGCGAAACTCGCCGGTGTAGGCGCTGCCCCCCGTACCATCCTCGGCGCTGCGCATCTCGATCTGGTAGGTGCCGCGCTTGGCCGAGTCGGGAATCTTCCACTGATTGGTGGCGACGCCCCGCTTGTCCCAGCTGAGAGCCTGACGGAACTCGTCGTTACTGCCTTCGTGGCGGATCACCAACTCGCTCGGCAGGGACTTGCTGTCGGGGTAGGCAAAGCCGCGGCTGTCCCGCTCGCGTGCGACGTGCTTCATCGAGACCGTCTGGCCGGCACGGAACAGGCTGCGATCGAGGACCGTATGAATTTTGCGCGCCTCGTAGTCACCCCAGGTCTCGACGCCGAAGCGCCACGGCTCGATGCCGTCGTTCCAGTCGGAACGCACGAAGCTGTAGTCGTCGCCCAGCCGCGCACTGGCGAAGATGAAGTTGTCGTCGTCACAACTCGGCGCCGCCAGTTCGACATCGATCAGCGCCCGCCCCTGTGCGTCGCTGCGCCCCTGCCACAAGGATTTGCCGTCGCAGCCCGAGACACGCACTTCGGCACCGGCCACCGGCTTGCCGCTGTCGAGCGTGGTCACCCAGATCAGGCCGTTGTCCCGACCGCGTTTGAGATGCACGGCCATGTTGGTGACCAGCGCCGTCGTGCGCACGTACATCGGCTTAGGCGACGACAGCAGCGCTGCGCCGAGCAGGCGGCTTTCGATCTCGACAATATGAAAGCCCGGCTTCTGCAGTGGAATGCCGACCACTTCGAATTCGGCGCTGCCGCCGGGCTTTGGTAACGCCTGGCTAACGACGCCGGTCTTGTCCTTGAGGAAGGAAAATTCCCGCGCGTAATAGGGATCAACGTACTCGTAAGCCGCGTCGCCCTCACCCAGCGTATGACTCTTCGTCTGCCGTTCGAATTGCGCGATGGTCTTGATCGCAGCGATGACTTCGGCGTCGTCGGTCAGACGCTTCTCGCTGAAGCGGTGCGCGTTCGCGGCGGGCAGTTGCAGATCGGCGACCGGCAGTTTGGCTTCGACGTTGCGCAGCGTCACCGGCAAGATGCCGCCTTCCTTGAGTTCGAGAATGCCAAACGCGCCGGGGAACTTGGCCAGCGGCGGCAGCGCACCCGTGCGCACCGTCAGCGGAAAGCTCGCGGCGTTCGACAACGCACGCCCCGCCTCATCCTTCAAATCGGCCGGCAGTTCGATTTTAAGTTCTGCATTCTGCGGGAATGGCCCCTTGAAGGTCAGCGACGACACGGTGTTCTCGCGCGCACCCTCCTGAATCGGCAGATAGGGCGAGCGCGTTCCGTCGGACGAAATCAGGCGGACACGCTGCGCCTCTTTGACGTCGAACGGAACCGGGAACTCGACCCGCATATCGGACAGCGGCGAGCACGGCGCGTTGGCTTTCTCGCGCTCGCAGGTAAAGCTCGCGCTGAACGGCTCACGAACGAGGTAGGCGAACCCTTCATCGCGGCTTGAACGCGCTCCATTCTGCGCCTCGACCCCCTTGCCCCACACCAGGCGCATCTTCGCACCGGCGGGCAATCGCTCCGTGCAGGCAATCGCCAGCGAGCCGGGCTGCACGTCGCGACTCAGGGACGCCAGGATTTCGTTGCGCGTTGCATCGGGCAGGATGCGCACCGGGATGCGATTGCCGACGCCACCGGCCTCGCACCAGACGTTGCGCTGGACCGAGTCGTTCTTGAGCGCGGCACTGGCGTCGATCAGGAAAACCTGGTCCTCCTCGACCGGCCCGCCGGGACGCGGCGTGATCGAGCGCGGCCATGGCCCCGGCGCGAAGAAGGCGTAGCTGCTCTCGCCGGAAACAGCCTCACCATTGACAGCCGTCAGACCCGGCTTGATCCGGAAATCGCAACGTTCACCGGCTTGCAGCGGACGTTCCAGCGTGTACGACCAGCTGCGCGCATCACCCCAACGCCCCCGGCCCTTCAACTCGCCGCAATCGACGGCAAATGGCGACGGGCCATCGGATCGGCCGAGCGGCACCATGTTGGCGGAAAACACCGCCGTCGCGCGAATCGGCTGATCGACTTCGCCCTGCGGCGAAAACTGCCGCACACCTGCGGCGTGCGCCGAGCCTAGGGCAATCAGCGCTAGAAAGAGCCCGCCAAGCAAGGCAGAACGAGGACGCGGTAACAACATGGCAGCTCCGGCATGACATTTGGCAGAGCGCCAGATTATAGTTCGTTGAAAAGCGCCCGCGATGCACGTCGCGATTCACCAAACAAAAAAGGCACCGCCGAAGCGGTGCCTTTCTGCACTACGGGAACGGGCTGGATTAGAAGCCGGCGCCCTTGATCGACTTGAGGCCCTTGTAGATGGCCTTGGCACCGAGTTGCTCTTCGATACGGATCAGCTGGTTGTACTTGCAGATACGGTCAGTACGCGACAGCGAACCGGTCTTGATCTGGCCAGCGCTGGTACCCACGGCGAGGTCGGCGATGAAGGAATCTTCGGTTTCGCCCGAGCGGTGCGACGAGATCACGCCGTAGCCGGCGGCCTGGGCCATCTTGATGGCGTCCAGCGTCTCGGTGACGGTACCGATCTGGTTGACCTTGATCAGGATCGCGTTGCACGCGCCCATGTCGATACCCTTCTTCAGGCGGGTCGGGTTGGTGACGAAGAAGTCGTCGCCGACGATCTGGACCTTCTTGCCCAGCGCCTGCGTGAACTTGACGTAGCCTTCCCAGTCGCTCTGGTCGAGACCGTCTTCGATCGAAACGATCGGGTACTTCTTGCACCAGTCTTCGTAGATGGCGATCATTTCGTCGGCCGTGAACAGCTTGTCCGGATTCGACTTCCAGAACTTGTAGCCCTTGCGGCCGCCTTCGTCGAACAGTTCGGACGAGGCGCAGTCAAGCGCGATGGCGATCTGCTTGCCCGGCTTGTAGCCAGCAGCCTTGATGGCTTCCATGACCACTTCCAGCGCCTGGTCGTTGGTCAGGTTCGGTGCAAAGCCGCCTTCGTCGCCGACGGCGGTGACGTGGCCGCCCTTCTTGAGGATGCTCTTCAGCGCGTGGAACACTTCGGTGATCCACTGCAGGCCTTCTGAGAAGGTCTTGGCGCCGACCGGCATGATCATGAATTCCTGGAAGTCGATCATGTTGTCAGCGTGCTTGCCGCCGTTGATGATGTTGGCCATCGGCGTCGGCAGCGAGAATTCCTTGTTCTTGTGCAGCTTGGCGATGTACTTCCACACCGGCATCTTGCTGACGTTGGCGGCAGCGACGGTGATCGCCATCGAAGCGCCGAGCAGCGCGTTGGCGCCGAGCTTGGACTTGTTGGCGGTGCCGTCGAGCGCGATCATCGCGTCGTCGAGTTCGCGTTGCTTGAGCGGGTTCTTGCCCTTGAGCAGCTTGGCGATCGGGCCATTGACAGCTTCAACAGCCTTCAACACACCCTTGCCGAGATAGACCTTCTTGTTGCCGTCGCGCAGTTCGCAGGCTTCGAATTCGCCGGTGGAGGCGCCTGAAGGAACGGCTGCACGAGCGACGAAGCCGTTGTCGAGCGTGATGTCGACTTCAACGGTCGGGTTGCCGCGCGAGTCGAGGATCTGGCGACCGATGACTTTGGTGATCTTGACGAAATCCGCAACCGGAGCCGCCTTGGCAACAGCCTTTGCCGGAGCCGCCTTGACGGCAGCTTTCTTCACTACTGCGGCCGATTTGGCAGGAGCAGCTTTCTTTGCGGGAGCAACTTTCTTGGGTGCAGCTTTAGCTTTAGAGGCAGTGGCCATTTTTGGATTCCATTGCAGAGGTTAATCAAGAAACACTGTGGACAAACAACAAAAGCGTGAGTATACAACGGAATGGGTATCGTATTTCCAGTCGTGACGATCGCTTTTTCCCACGCCGCCGGCGATACGACAAACGAATGGGCTGCGCCGGATTTCTCGGAGCCGCCCATTTCGCGAAAGATGACTTTTGCATGGCATCGACGGGGCGCGAACGCCACGCCGATGCGCCGACGCGAAGGCTAAGCGGCCTTCGCCACGTCGCGGCGCAGCTCGCGACGCAGGATCTTGCCGACGTTCGTCTTCGGCAATTCGGTGCGGAACTCGACGTGCGCTGGCACTTTGTAGCCGGTCAGGTTCTCGCGGCAGTGCGCGATCAGTTGTGCGGACGTCAGCGCCGGGTCCTTCTTCACGACGAAGATCTTCACCGCCTCGCCCGACTTTTCATCCGGGACGCCCACCGCGGCGACCTCGAGCACGCCGGGATGCATGGCGACGACATCCTCGACTTCGTTCGGATAGACGTTGAAGCCGGAGACCAGAATCATGTCCTTCTTGCGATCGACAATGCGGATAAAGCCCTTGTTGTCCATCACCGCGACATCGCCGGTGCGCAGAAAACCATCGGGCATCAGCACGTTGGCGGTCTCTTCCGGCCGGTTGTAGTAGCCCTTCATGACCTGCGGCCCGCGGATGCACAATTCGCCGCGCTCGCCCAAAGCGACGTCGATACCGTCGTCGTTGCGGATTGCGACTTCGGTCGACGAAATCGGCAGCCCGATCGAGCCGTTGTACTCGGCGATATTGAGCGGGTTGATCGTTGCCGCCGGCGAGGTTTCGGTAAGGCCGTAGGCTTCGATCAGCGGCTTGCCGGTGAGCAGCTTCCATTTCTCGGCGACCGCTTTCTGCACGGCCATGCCGCCGCCCAACGTCACCTTGAGCTTCGAGAAGTCGAGCGCGTTGAACGCGTCGTTGTTGAGCAACGCGTTGAACAGCGTATTGACGCCGGTCACCACCGTAAACGGGTACTTCGCCAGTTCGGCGACGAAGGCCGGAATGTCGCGCGGGTTGGTGATCAAGAGGTTGGTCGCGCCGATGCGGATGAAGGTGAAGCAGTTCGCCGTCAGCGCAAAGATGTGATACAGCGGCAAGGCCGTCACCACGAACTCGCCGCCTTCCGTGATCGCTGGCTTGATCCACGCGTAGGCCTGCGCCAGGTTGGCGAGGATGTTGCGGTGCGTGAGCATCGCGCCCTTGGAGACGCCGGTCGTTCCACCGGTGTATTGCAGGAACGCGAGATCCTCCTGCGTCACTTTCACCGGCTGGAATTTCTGCCGCGTGCCCTGCGCCAGCACGGTACCGAAATCAATCGAGCGCGGCAGACTCCACGCCGGCACCATCTTTTTCACGTACTTGACGACAAAATTGACGATCGTCCCTTTCGGGAAGCCGAGCATGTCGCCGAGCCGCGCGATGACGACGTTCTTCACCGGCGTTTTGCCGATCACCTGTTCCAACGTATGGGCGAAATTCTCGAGAATGACGATGGTCTCGGCGCCGGAATCCTTTAGCTGGTGTTCCAGCTCGCGCGGTGTGTAAAGCGGATTGCAGTTGACGACGACGTAGCCGGCGCGCAGGGTGCCGAGCATGGCGATCGGGTACTGGAGCACGTTGGGCATCATGATTGCCACACGCGCACCCTTTTTCAGCTGCAACACCGATTGCAGATAGGCTGCAAAGCTCTTCGTCTGCTGGTCGAGCTGGGCATAGGTGATTTGCACGCCCATGTTGATATAGGCGACGCGATTGCCGTATTTCCTAACGCTGTTCTCGAAAAGTTCGCCCAGCGACTGGAATTCGCTCAGGTCAACCTCCGCCGGTACGCCTTCCTGATAACTCCGCAGCCAAATCCTGTCCACGTTCCCCCCCCGCGAAAAAGTTGTTCTATCGATGGAATTTTCACTGCCGAGCTTTTGTTCTTATACATCAGCCAGCTCGCAACCATACAACAGCGTATGGAAAAGAAAGTTCTCGCACCACCAAACCGCCAGCCCTCTCCAACCCATTGATTTACTGTGCTCAATTTGAGATTTTGGCGAGTGACAACCGCTTTTCATGTTAGGACATGCACGTCCGACATGAAAGGTGAAAGTAATCCGCCAAGATTCGCGAGCCCGACGCTGTGTTGACCGCTCTGAGTCAGAGGAGCGCGCGCAAGACTTCCTCAACCTCGAACCCAAGCACCAGCAGCCAGGCAAGGATCGCAACCCCGACACCGGCGGCAGCGATATCCTTGATGACGCCGATTTTTTCGTTATGGCGCGTTTCAACGAAGTCGCATAGCGCCTCGATCGCGCTGTTCATGATCTCCGCGACCAACACCAGAGAGGTCACCACGATGATCAGCACGACATCGACCCAGTCGCGGAAGGCGGCGGCTGCAAGAAGAACCACCAACGAAACCAACAGCTTCCAGGCGACACTGAAGTCATAAACGACGGCATAGCGCAGACCGTTCAGGATCGTGCGAATCTTGCGCAGCGGGTGGGATCCCGGCTCACCCGTTCCCAGGAACTTGTTTCTCATGTTCGGCCTCCGTCTTCCGCTCGCAAGTAAGATCTGGCTATCGGGCGCGCATCCATGCGTACAAACCCGCCACCCAGAAGGCCGACGCGATCACCCCGGCAGCGACGTCACTTGGAAAGTGCACCTGAAGGTAGAGCCGCGACAAGCCAACGACTAGCACGATGCCCGCCAGAACAACACCCCATTTCGCGCGACGCTGCGCGAAGACAAACGCACACCCCAGCGCAACCGCGGTCACCTGCATGGCATGCGCGCTCGGATAGGACCAATCGGCCGGCATGGTCGTCCAGGCCGCAAAGAGGTCGGGGCGCGGGCGTTCCACCGCGAGTTTGGCCAGATGGCTAAACGCCGACGCACCGACGAGGCTCAACACGAGAAAGCCCGCCTCTCGGCCACGACCACCCCGCGCCAAAACCAGTGCCGCCAATGCGATCAGCGGGACCAGGACCAGCAACGATCCGGCCCACGTGAGCACCGGCATCCAGGTATCGAGGAGATCGCCTCGCCCCGCGTGAGCCAGTGCGAGGCCCATCCGATCCAGTTCGGGCACCGCACACTGGCCTTGGGGGCAGACTACCCAGGCACCGCCGGCGAGCGTTGCCAGACCGCCTGCCCAAAACAAGATCGCCTTTTGCATCGATGGGCCGTCACTCTTTTCGATCGTTATCAACCAACACTCGGCCTGCACCTGCGCTGGACTGCTCACGCTTTTCCTTGCGCAGAGACAACCAGATCGAGATGCCAATGAAGGTGGCGACGACGGAGAGCGAGAATCCGACCGGGATCTTGTAGATGTCGATCAACAGCATCTTGAGGCCGATAAAGACAAGCACTGCCGCCAACCCGTACTTGAGCAACGAGAAGCGGTCGGCCATGTCGGCCAGCAGGAAGTACATCGCTCGCAAGCCGAGGATGGCGAACACGTTCGACGTCAGCACAATGAACGGATCATTGGTGACAGCGAAAATGGCCGGAATGGAATCGACCGCGAAGATGAGGTCCGAGAACTCGACCAGAATCAACGCGAGGAACAGCGGTGTCGCATAACGAACGCCATCGCGCCAGACGAAGAACTTCTCGCCATCCAGTTCGTCACTTATCTTCATGTGACCACGCAACCACTTCAGCAAGGGGTTGTTCGCCAGATCGGGCTTCTCGTTGGCAAACCACCACATCTTGATGCCGGTGATGAGCAGGAACGCGCCGAATACGTAGAGGATCCAGTGAAACTTCGCGATCAGCCATGCCCCGGCGAAGATCATCACGGTGCGCATGACGATTGCACCGATGACCCCGAGCACCAGTACGCGCTTCTGGAGTTCCAGTGGAATGCCGAAGAAGGCAAAGAGCATCAGCCAGATGAAAACGTTATCGACGGCCAGCGATTTTTCGATCAAGTAACCGGTGATGAACTCGAGCGACTTCTGGTTCGCCAGTTCGCGCCCGAAGCTGCCGTCGAGATACCACCACAAACCGGCGGCAAAGAGGAAGGAGAGCGAGATCCAGATCACCGACCAGGTCGCAGCCTCACGAAACGAGACCCGGTGCTGCCTCCCGCCGCCGACGACAAAGAGGTCGACGGCGAGCATGATCACAACAATGGCCGAAAACGTCGCCCACAGCCCGAAACTACCGATGCTCTCCATGCTTTCTTCTCCGCACAATCAAAGGGGACGAACCGATCTTCGAGCCGCCCGCGCAGCCACCGGTCGTCGTTGGCGATACAGCGCGGCACGCGTTTCCGCAGCCCGGAAGCTCCATGTATCCACAGCATGCCAGAACAGCGCCGCCTCGCCCTTGGCCAGACGCCCGTCGCTGCGAATGACGTCGAAGATCAGGCGTAACAGCTTTTGCCGCTCCTCCCCGTCGCTCACTTCGCTCAGCATCTTTTGCAGGACAGCCGGAGCCAGCACATAGTCGCCCCGCCCACGCGGAAAAGCCTCGACATCGGCACAGAAATCGTAGAGCACCGCGAAGAAGTCTTCACGGCTGATGCCAATGGACGACAAGGTCCCGTTGCGGTCGAGGCTGTCCAGCTCCACATCGTCCAGCCGCCCGTCGGCCAGCATGGCCAATACGACAAGCCGAGCCTTTGCCTGCGGACTGTCCGGTTCATAGGCGCGCAGCATCGGTGCCTTGCTGTTGTAGACCTTCGATACTCCGTGATCGTGAATGCTCATCATGGCTGACTCCTTCTTGTGGCCTCCGGAACGGGAAATCCGTACCGCGTGGAGCGCACTCTAGCCGCGAGAACAATTCCAATAAATCGTGTTCTATGGATGACTATTTCCCAATTTCTGGAAACAACCATGAAGCCGGACGACCTCAACTATCGACATCTCCTCTATTTCTGGGCCGTCGCCAAGGAAGGGAGCATCACGCGCGCCGGCGAGCGGCTGGGACTCTCCGTTCAGGCCATCAGCACGCAGCTCTCACAACTTGAGCGGCAGCTCGGACAGGCCCTGCTCGCGCCGCAGGGGCGGTCACTCGTCTTGACCGAGACCGGGCGGCGGGTGCTGGCCTACGCCGACCAGATCTTTCAACTTGGCGAAAAGCTGAGGCAGGAACTCGCCGAGAATCCAGCCACGCGCCCGCGCCTGGCCGTCGGCCTCACCGACGCGGTGCCAAAGCTGGTCGCCTTCGAGTTGCTCGACGGCGTCCTGCTGCCGCCGTTATCGGTGCGTCTCGAGTGCATCGACGGGGACTTCGATCACTTGCTCGGTGAGCTCGCGCTGAACCGGCTTGACCTCGTGATCGCCGACCAGTCAGCGCCGCACCGCGCCCATCGCAAGCTGCATTCGCAGCTGCTCGCCAACGTCGAAATCGCCTTGTATGCCGCCGGCGAACTGCGGAACCGGAACTTCGCCGCGGACTTCCCGCAATGCCTCAACGACGCACCGGTGCTTTTGCCGGCGCAAGGCAACCCGCTACGCGCACTCATTGACGACTGGTTCGCGGCGCGCGACCTGCGACCGGTCGTGCTCGGCGAGTTCGCCGACAGTGCGCTGCTCAAGACATTCGGCCGCGCCGGGCGCGGGCTCTTCCCGGCGCCGGCCAACATGCACGCCGAGATGGCGGCGCAGTTCGACGCCGTTGCCGTCGGCACCTTGCACGGGGTCAACGAGAGCTGGTACGCGATCACCGCGCACCGCCGTATCCAACATCCGGGGATCGCGGTCGTGCTGGCCGCCGGACGCGAGCGCCTGGCGCTCTAGCCCGCGCCGCGATCAGTCGACCTCGACCACCGATCCATCGGCAAAGATGAGCGCACCGCGCACCGCACGCCCCGGAAAAACGCCCGCGACCGCGCGGCAGTAACCTGCCACCTGGGCGCGATAGTCGGCGAGCCGCGCGGTATCGCCGCCGGAACTCTTGTAATCGAGCACCCAAAAGCCGGTGTCGAGTTCGACGAGGCGGTCGAGCCGCTGCAAACCGCCGTCGCCGCCGGTCAGCTCCAGTTCGTTCCAGGCTCGGCGATAGAGCACTGGGTCGAAGAACCGCCGCAAGGCCGGCGCCGCCAGCAACCGCTCGGCCACCGGCAGGATGCGCCGGTATTCGCCGTCGTCGAAGCCCAGATCGACCCACCAGCGCTCGCCTTCGTCGCCTTCAGTCCGTCGTTCCAACAACGCGTGCAACAGGATGCCGAAGCGCTCGGCGGCCCCCGGCGCGATACGACGCTCGCCGACCGCCGGCAGGGGCGCCACAGACGCAGCGCCAACCGGCTCCGCTGACGCACTCGGCGCATGGACCACCGCTGGCAGTTCGTCACCATAGGCAAGCGCCGATTCGCCAGCGAGCTTCCCGAGCGCGGTTTCGAGCAAGCGATACGGCGTCCCGTCCCTGGCTCGGGCGTTCTCTATTCCGCTGGCGATGAACACCTGCCGCGCGCGCGTCACCGCGACATAGAGCAGGTTCAGCTCCTCGCGTTTCGCCGCGGCGGCTTCGGCTTCGAACATCGGCTGCCGCGCCGCGCCGCGATCTTCCTTGCGGCCGAAGAATGAAAAGTGGCTGGGCGCAGCCTCGAACGGCGGCCAGTCGACGATGACATCCCAGGATTCGCCGCCGCGCGGCGCGTCATTGGCACCGATCAGCCAGACGATCGGCGCCTCCAGTCCCTTGGCGCCATGGATGGTGAGGATACGCACGCGTCCCGCGCCGGCATCGTGCGCGGCGATCTCACCCTCGTCCGGCGCGTCGTTGGCGTCGGCATCACGCAGCGCACGCAGTTCGTCGATGAAGCGCGGCAGGCTCGGATAGCGCCCGCCGTCGACATCCAGTGCCAGCAGCAGCAACGCGCGCAGGTTGGCCTCGACGCCGGCAGCGGCCGCCTCGGAAACCGCCATTCGATAGCGCGCGAGGACTTCGCCTTGGTGAAAGACCCGATCGAGCAGATCGTGCGCCGGCAGGCGATCGGCCGCCGGCAGCCATTCGCCAAGCAGGCGCGCCGCACGCGCGAGTTTCGGCGAGGCCTCGCCATCGGACGCCAATGAGCACAAGCGTTGCCACCACGAAGCCCCAGGACGGCGGGCCAGTGCAATCACTTCCTCGTCGCTGCACGCGAAGATCGGCGAACGCAATGTCTGCGCGAGCTTGAGGTCATCGAGCGGCGTCACAAAGAACTCGAGCAGCGCGACCACGTCGCGCACCTCGAGCGCCGCGAGCAGGCCGCCGCGCGAGCCGGCGTCGAAGGGAACCCCCGCCGCGGCGAGTGCACGTTCGTAACCGGCGAGGTGCGTGCGCGAACGCACGAGCAGCATGAAGTCGCCATAGCGCGCCGGACGCTGGACGCTGCGGCCGTCGGCGCCGCGCTCGTCGATCAGCCAGACGGGACCATCGCGCCCGACGATCGCGCGGATCTTCGCCGCCAGCGCCTCGGCCTCCATGCGGCGGCGCGCGTCCTCCGGCTCAATTTCGGCTTCGCGCAGCGGATTGCGCAGCTCGACTCGCGCGGACGTTTCTTCGGTTTCGACATTGCCAGACAAGGGCAGCAGTTCGACCCGTCCGGGCAAGGCGCCGGCAAACGAACTCTGCTCGCGGAAAGGCATGAATTCCGGCACGCCGAGATACAAGGCGTTGACCACGTCGATGACCGGTTTGGCATTGCGTCGCGTCGCGTCCTGTTCGCAGCGCAGTGCGCCGAATTCGCGCTCCAGGAAGTCGGCCGCTACCGCGAACAGACGCGGCTCGGCGCGGCGGAAGCGATAGATCGACTGCTTCGGATCACCGACCAGGAAAACGACAGGCCGCGACGCATCGGAATACGCGTCGAGCCAGGCGAGCAGGATCTGCCATTGCAATGGGTTGGTGTCCTGGAACTCGTCGAGCAGGACGTGGCTGTAGCGCGCGTCGAGCCGCGCCTGCAGGAAGGCCGCCGTCTGCTCGTCGCGCAGGAGCCTGAGCACATTCCATTCAGCATCGACGAAATCGATCTGCCGGCGCGTCTGCTTGAACTCCTCGACATGCGCAAGAAAGGCCGCGAAGACGGCGCAGGCATCCTGGTTGAAGGCCAGGACGCGTTCGGCCGTCTGTCGTTCGAGACACTCGATCAGGCGCTCGCCGAGCTGCGCGTGCAGGTCGAGAAAACGCACGGCGCCTTCCGGGGTGAAACGCTTGTCGAGCGTCTTGCCCGGCTTCCTGGAACGCAGCGTGTTTTCCTTGGTCAGCAGGACGGAGCGCAGCCCTTCGAAACAACATCCGGGGTCATCTTCATCGAGCGCCGCGCGCAGGTTCGCCGCCGCGTCCTGATCGCCCTTGAGCTCGCTCATTTCAAGGAAACCGAGATAGGCGTGAAAATCGAGCGCCCAGCCTTCGTCGAAGAAGCGGCTCAGCGCCTCGCCCGGTTCACCCGCATCGAGCTGCTCGCGCAAGGTGGCGAGGATCTTCGTCGCAGCCCCAAGGCCGTCGTCGGCAAACGCCAGCCACTCGCTACGCCGGTCGAGCGCGCGCCGGATCAGCCGCCGCGTCGAATCGAGGCCGACGTCACCGAGCAAGCGGACGAAGCGCTGCGTCAAGTCATCGTCCGGCGCTTTCTGCAGAGCGGCCGCGAAGGATTGCCAGAGTTCGTCGAACAGCCGCGAGTCGGATTCGACGAGCGTCGCCCCGGCTAGATTGGCCGACAGCGGCGCCGCATCGACCAGTTGCAGGAACCAACCGTGGAAGGTATTGACCGCGAGGGCCGGCTGCGCGGCCAGCACGCGCTCATACAGTCCGCGCGCCGCACGAACCGTCGCGGGATCAGCAGTCACACCGCGCTCGGCGAGGAAGACAGCGACCTGCGTCTCGCTTCCGGTGGCCAGCAGGTGCAACCAGTCGACGACGCGCTCCTCGATCTCGCGCGCCGCCTTGCGCGTAAAGGTGATCGCCAGTATCTCGCCAGGCGCGACACCGCCGAGCAACAGGCGCACGACGCGCGAGGCGAGCAGCCAGGTCTTGCCGCTGCCGGCACAGGCTTCGACGACAACGCTGCGCGACGGATCGAGCGTGCGGAGAACAAGCGAGGAAGAATCGGGCATCGGGCAACCTGTTCAGACGAAGAACTCTTTTCGGCACAAGCCGGCCATCTCGCACCACTGGCAAACGCTCTCGGCGCCGTGTGCGGGCAGCGCTGCACCGTCCCGCATGGCCGCGAACGTCTGCCCGAGCCGCGCTCCTTGCGCCGCTGCGGCCGCCATCAGTTCCGCATCGGAGGTGCCGCTCGCCACCTCCGTTACCTTTTCATCGTCGAGCGCGAGATAGGCGGCCTGCGCCGCATCACCGTGCATCAACGCGTAGGCCGGCAGCTGCACGTCGTCCGGCAGGCGATCACGAATCGTATTCACGGCCTGCAGCTTGTAGTCGATGAGTCCGGCGCCGACCGCGTCGTCCACGTTCCGGTCGATGCGGTCGATGCGGCCGTACAGCTCGACATCGCTGCCATCGGGCAACGGCAGGGATCGGCTCACGCGTTCCTCGGCCGCGGCCCAGCGCCAGCCGCCTGCCTCCTGCGCGCGCTGCCATTCGAGGTAGGCCGCCAAGCGCTTCTCCCAGCGCAGACGCCAACCGAGCGACAGGAAGTTCTCCTCGATCGCCGGCGCGAAGACCTCGGCCACGCACGCCTGCAGATCGGACAGAGCTTCCGCTTCGGACAAGGCCGAGATCAGCGGATGCCGCGCGTGGAAACGTTCGAGCACACGGTGAACGAGTTCGCCGAAGTCGGCCTTGCCCATCTCCTCGCTCACCTCGTCCATCTCGCCCAAGCCAAGGACATGACGCGCGAAGAAACGGTACGGGCAGGCAACCAGGCTGGCATAAGCGCTGACCGAAACGCGTTGCGGAATCAGTTCGATCGGCGCGACCGGCGCCGCCATCATTGTCGGACCCGGCGCCGTCGCCTCGTCTGCCGCAGCCTCGGCGCGCGCCGGCAGCGCCGGGCGATGCAGATCGTCGCCCCAGGCCAGTTGATGCAGCGTCGAAAGCAAGGAAAGCTCAGGTGCGAGCAGGTTGGCCTCGCCGTTCTGCGTCGACTGCCAGGTCACGACGACGCGCGGCACGGTCGCCAGCAGCAGTTCCAGATCACGGCGCAATTCGCGCTCGCCGTCCTCGCGCGTACGCAGGCCCAACTCGCGCCGTACCGACTGGTTGAAGAACTCGCCGTTGCCGGCCGGCGCGAGTTGCCGCGCATCGCCGCCGAGCAGCAGCGCCGCTTCGAAAGTGCGCAGGCAGACGGCGTTGAGCGGCGTGATGACAATCGGACTGGCGATGCTGCCGTCACGAAAACTGGCCGCCTCGAACTCGCGATTGAGCCAGTCGCGCCAGGCACTGAAGGAGAAGACGGCGGCGTTGGCTTCCAGCTCACCTCGCCGCTTCTCGAGCAAATCGAGCAGCGATTTTCCAGCCACATCGTTGGCAAGCGAGGCGAGCGCACCGAGTACTTCGAGCGCCTTGTGCAGCCGGTTGATCCAGCGTGCCAGCGGCGCCGGCTTGGCACGCAGCAAGGTCGTCGCGGCTTCGATGCGGTCGAGCAGAGCGAGGCCCAATGTCTTCGCATCGCCGATGTCGGCATCGAGCAGGCTGCGCCGGATACGCGACAAACCGGCCTTGACCGAAGCATCGCGAATCGCCGACTCGATCGCATACACGGCCGCCTTGCGCTCGTTCTCGCCAACATCCGAGAAAAGGAAAGGCGATTTGGCCAGATCGAGCAGGTCCTTGAAATACGCGTTACTCGCCGCCGTTTCGATCAGTGCGTCGACCGCCGCCGCCGCGCGCGAAGTGGAAAGCAGCCAACCAGTTTCGTCGCTGACCAGCACGCCTTCGCGTTCGAGCAAGGCACGCACGCGCCGCGCCGTCAGGCGATCCTGCGCAATCAGGGCGATGCGGCGCAGACCAGCGTTCAGCCAGGCACCAATCTGCGCTACCGCAGCCTGCGCCTCGGCTTCGCGCCCCGCGGCTGGCATCAGTTGCAGGCGGAGTCCGTCCTCATCGGCAAACGGGCTCGCGGTAAAGCGCTCGGCCATCGCCTGCGCACGCTCGAACAACGGACTCTCGGTTTCGAACGGCCATGCGGCATCGAGCATCGCCTGTATTGGAGACGGGGCGGATTCACGCGGCGCCGGATGAACGACAGCGAGCGGCTGCACGCGTGCAAAGCGCACCAGAAAATCCTGCTCGGCGGGTTCCAGCGCCTCCTCCGGCGCGGCGTCGAGCAGCACGAACAGGGGTTGCGGCGACTCGGCCGCCTCGGCCTGGCGCAGCAGGTCGGCAAGGCGCAAACGGTAGACCGCCGCCTTATCCGGCACACCCAACGCACCCAGGGCCCGCCAGAGTTCATGCACGACGCGCGCCTCAAACGCTAGCGGCACCGAGGCACGCACAGCGTAGGCCTGTTGTAACTGCGCAACAAGCACCTCCTCGTCATCGGCAAGCTTTACCGCGGCGGCGGTCATTTCGTCGAACAGCCCGGCCATCTCGGACGCAATTCCCCACAACGCGGCCTCGTCAAACCAGCCTTTCTCGCGCAAGGCTTCGCGCAGCAGGACGAGTCGCTCGCATTCGGGCAGCGCTTCGGGAATGTCGTCGGCGCGCGGCGTCAGCGCCCAGTTGCTTAGCGTGTCGAAACACGGCATCAGCAACGGTCGGGCCAGACGCTGTGCCGCGCGCAGCAGCGCGGTGCGCAGTTCCACGGCCATCGGCAGCGCCGGCACCAATACGCGCAACGGCGACAGGTCGCCGCTTTCGAGCAGGTCGGGATTCCGCTGCAACAGAAGCTCGGCAAGATCGTCGAAGAACGTTGCGCCTGGCGGCACAGGCGTACAGATCAGGCCTTCAGCGGAATCTTGCATGCGTTCTCGGAACGAGCGTTCAGCATTCGAGCTTGCCAAGCTTGTCCGGCTTGCCGTTCCATTCATCCGCGCCTGCCAGCGGCTCGCGACGCTCGGTGATGACCGGCCAGACTTTGGCCATTTCTGCGTTCAAGGCAATGAACTGCTGCTGCGCATCGGGAACGTCATCTTCCGCGAAGATCGCCTCGGCCGGACACTCGGCCACGCACAGCGTGCAGTCGATGCACTCCTCCGGATCGATCACCAGGAAATTCGGCCCCTCGTGGAAGCAGTCAACCGGGCAGACATCGACGCAGTCCGTGTATTTGCACTTGATGCAGTTTTCGGTAACGACGTAAGCCATGGAAGCCTCGCTCGGAGAGTGACAGGACGAAAACTATAGCGCATTTGCCCGCGCACATGAGCCTAAACCCCAGTCACTGCAAGGTCTTGCGCGCATTCAAGACACTCCGGAAACTCGGCAACCAACGCCAAGCGGCGATTGCAAAAACGCGGACACCGCCACGAAATGTATCCTTCCCACGCGAGTTCTTTTTCGCTACGATAAGTCCGACGTGCCGATCCAGATATTCTTTCTGAGCACATTCCTTCCGGCACATTCCACTACATCTCAATCACCCTTGAGGCATTCCCATGAGCGAACACATCCATTACGTCACCGACGATTCCTTTGCCGCCGATGTCCTGCAATCGCAACAGCCCGTCCTCGTCGATTACTGGGCAGAATGGTGTGGTCCGTGCAAGATGATCGCGCCGATTCTCGACGAAATCGCCAAGGAGTATGCCGGCCGCCTGAAAGTGGCCAAGCTCAATATCGACGACAATCAGGAAACCCCGGCCAGCTACGGCGTGCGCGGCATCCCGACGCTGATGCTGTTCAAGAACGGCAACATCGAGGCAACGAAGGTCGGCGCCCTGTCGAAATCGCAGCTCGCCGCATTCATTGACAGCCACCTGTAAAGTCTTTACCCTCCGCCTGAAAGTTCTGCCAGTCGGCACCTGATAACAGGAACAACAAAGCCGGCATCGAACTTTCAGGCAAAATCCCCAGTCATAAACCCCCTGTCGCACCAGGCAGCACCCCACTCCACGCGCGCCTTCGGCGCAAGCGCTCAGCGCGTCAAATCTCCCAATCACTATTTCTGCCGCTCATGCACCTCTCTGAACTCAAAGCCCTACATGTAAGTCAGCTACTCGACATGGCCGTCGAAAACGGCATCGAGGGCGCCAACCGACTGCGCAAGCATGAACTGATTTTCGCGTTGCTCAAGAATCAAGCCAAGAAGGGAGAAACCATTTTTGGTGACGGCACGCTGGAAACGCTGCCGGACGGTTTCGGTTTTCTGCGCTCGCCCGACACCTCCTACCTCGCCAGCACCGACGACATCTACGTCAGCCCGAGTCAGATCCGGCGTTTCAACCTGCACACGGGCGATACGATCGAAGGCGAAATCCGTACGCCGAAAGACGGCGAGCGCTACTTCGCGCTGGTCAAGGTCGACAGGATCAACGGCGAACCGCCGGAAGCGTCGAAGAACAAGATCCTGTTCGAGAACCTGACGCCGCTGCACCCGGAAAAACACCTCAAACTCGAACGCGACATTCGCGGCGAGGAGAACATCACCAGCCGTATCGTCGACATCATCGCGCCGATCGGCAAAGGCCAGCGCGGCCTGCTCGTCTCCAGCCCGAAAAGCGGCAAGACGGTGATGATGCAGCACATCGCGCACGCCATCACGGCCAACCATCCGGACGTCAACCTGATCGTCCTGCTGATCGACGAGCGTCCCGAGGAAGTCACCGAGATGACCCGTTCGGTGCGCGGCGAAGTCGTCGCCTCGACCTTCGATGAGCCGGCAACGCGGCACGTGCAGGTCGCCGAAATGGTCATCGAGAAGGCCAAGCGCCTCGTCGAGCACAAGAAAGACGTGGTCATCCTGCTCGATTCGATCACCCGTCTCGCGCGTGCCTATAACACCGTGCAGCCGGCTTCCGGCAAGGTGCTGACCGGCGGTGTCGATGCCAACGCACTGCAGAAGCCGAAGCGTTTCTTCGGCGCGGCGCGCAACATCGAGGAAGGCGGATCGCTGACGATCATAGCCACCGCGCTGATCGATACCGGCAGCCGCATGGACGACGTGATCTACGAAGAATTCAAGGGCACCGGCAATCTGGAAATTCACCTCGATCGCCGCATGGCCGAAAAGCGCGTCTATCCGGCCATCAACGTGAATCGCTCGGGCACGCGTCGCGAAGAATTGCTGCTCATGCCAGACGTTCTGCAGAAGATGTGGGTCTTGCGCAAGCTTCTCTACAACATGGATGACCTCGAAGCGATGGAATTCCTCCTCGACAAGATCAAGGCCACCAAGAACAACGGCGAGTTCTTCGACTCGATGCGTCGCTGATCAGAGAAACATCCTTGTTTTGCGCTGTTGTTGATTGCAACTTCAGGAAGAAACTAGGATAATTGCCCGTTCTCCGGAGTCGGCCACCGAAGTAACGGACGTTTACATCGAACCGGCTAGATTTGACCTACAGGAATTTCTCAAGATGAAATCCGATATCCATCCCGATTACAACGAAATCGAAGTCACGTGCTCTTGCGGCAGCGTGTTCAAGACCAAGTCGACGATGAAGAAGCCGCTTCACATCGAAGTCTGCTCCTCCTGCCATCCGTTCTACACGGGCAAGCAGAAGATCATCGACACCGCTGGTCGCGTCGAAAAGTTCAACAAGAAGTACGGCTCGATGCACAAGGCATCCTGAGCGAGCTGACGCAGGCAACCAGCTCCTGCGGACTCAGCGAAGAAGCAGCCGCATGGCTGCTTTTTTTTTCGCCACCAAAGACTCCCCGGACGCCGACGCCGACCATGCCCTTCCTCCAGAACCATCCCCGCATCAAAGGGATTTCCCTGCCACCCACTGGCTGGGTTCTGGCGGCCTTGCTCGCCATCTACATTTTCACGGGGCTGGTCGGCCACGACCCCTGGAAGCATGACGACGCCATTTCAATCGGGGTCGCCTTCGACATCTTCGCCCGCGGCAACTGGCTGACGCCGCAACTCGCCGGACAAGCCTACCCCGACGCACCCTTCTACTACTGGGTCGCGGCGACCACCGCACATCTATTCTCCTGGCTGCTGCCAACACACGATGCCGCGCGCCTCGCCAGCGGCTTGTTCACCTTGCTGTCGCTGCAGTTCATTCTCCTCGCCGCGCGCGAACTGCACGGGCGCGATTACGCTGCGGCAGCACCGCTTTTGCTGGCGGGCAGTATCGGATTCCTCTTTCACGCGCACGAAGCGCAGCCGATGCTCGCCGCACTGGCAGCACACACCGCCGCGTATTGGAGTCTGACACTGCTACGGCGCCGACCACGCCAGGCCATTGTCGTAACAGGAACGGCGATCGCACTGAGCCTACTCGCCAACGGATTGCTGCCGGCACTGACGCTGTTGCCGGTAATCCTGCTGACGGTCTGGCATGCCGACAACCGGAAGCGTTGTGCCGCGCAGATCGCCGCCGCCATCGTCCTCGCCACCGCCATCGTCGCCCTCTGGCTCGTTCCCTTGCAATACCAGGCCCCGGGCTACCTGACGGCCCTGCTGCACAACGAGTTCGCCGCGCTGCAAAACCCCGCAAACCCACTGATCGGCATTCCACGCTACCTGAATCTGCTGCTGTGGTACGCGTGGCCGGCCCTGCCCATGGCCGCCTGGGCGTTGTGGTCTAAGCGCCGGGCAATGTGCACCTCGGAAATCGCCCTCCCCGTGCTTTCCTTCGTTGCCGTCCTCCTCATTCTCGGTCTGCTCGTGGAGCTACGCAGTTCGGCCGCACTCTTGCTGTTGCCGCCGCTGGTTCTGCTCGCCGTACCCGGCGTCGGCACGCTGCGCCGGGGCGCTGCCAATGCGTTCGACTGGTTTGGCATGATGACCTTCACCTTCTTCCTGTCGATCTGCTGGATCATCTGGGGAGCGCTGGTCTTTGGCTGGCCGGCTCGCCTGGCGCGACAGGCGGTCAGGCTCCACCCGGGTTTCGTCGGGCAGATCGACCTGCTCGCCGCCGCCTTCGCCTTGGCGCTTTCGCTGATCTGGTTCTGGATGATTGCCACCAGCCCGCGTTCGCCCATGCGCGGCACCATGCACTGGATGGCCGGATTGACACTTTTCTGGGTTCTGGTCGCCACGCTCTTGATGCCATGGATCGACTACGGAAAAACCTACCGATCGATTGCGACCGGCATGGCCAAGGCACTGCCGCCCAAGGTCGATTGCATCGTCAATGCCAACCTGCCCAATGCCGTTCTTGGCACGCTCGACTACTTCAGCGGAATCCGCACCGTCCCGCTCACCAGCACTTCAGCCGGGAAATGCCACTGGCTCGTCATGTACGGCGAGCCTCGCGATGCAAAGAAGATGGCCGAAGCCGGCTGGCGCAAGGCGTGGGAAGGCAACCGTCCGAGCGACCGGCGTGCTAGCGAGAAAACCCGTCTTTACCGGCGCGACGCAGGCGAACTCCAGTCATCCGGACTCGGCGATCTTCGCGATCTCCAGTTTCTGCCCGACGGGAATCCGTTACGGGACTCCTGAACCAGAAAAACCCGATCACAACTTGATGAAGTGCTCGCGGTAGTACTTCAGCTCGTTGATTGATTCGCGGATATCGGTCAGCGCCGTGTGGTCGGACTTCTTGACGAAGCCCTTGGCGAGATCGGGTTTCCAGCGCCGACACAGCTCCTTGAGCGTACTCACGTCGATGCTTCGATAGTGGAACCAGGCTTCCAGCAGCGGCATATAGCGCACCATGAAACGCCGGTCCTGGCCGATCGAATTGCCACACATGGGGCTCGTGCGCTCCGGGACGTATTCGCGGACGAATGCCAGCGCCGCCGCCTCGACCGCCGCCTCGTCGAGCGACGACGCGCGCACACGTTCGATCAAGCCCGTTCCGCCGTGCGTCTTCTTGTTCCAGTCATCCATCGCACCGAGTTGCGCGTCCGACTGATGCACCACCCAGACCGGCGACTCGGCGATGGTCTCCAGATTGCTGTCGGTGACGATCATCGCCAACTCGATGATGCGCTCACGCTCCGGTTCCAGGCCGGTCATTTCCATATCCAGCCAAACGAGGTTATTCGCATCCTGTGCCATATAATCTGTCCGATTTTTACCAAACTTGGATTTTCGCACAGCTGAATGGCCAATTCCTTTTCCGTCGCTTTTCTCCTCGCCCTGGCGCTGATGATCGGCATTCGCCTCTGGTTGTCGCAACGACAGGTTGCGCACGTGCTGGCGCATCGAACTACCGTGCCAGCGCAATTTGCCGGACGCTTGGAACTGGCCGCGCACCAGAAAGCGGCCGACTACACCGTCGCCCAGACACGATTCGGTCGCCTGGCGCTCGTTTGCGAGATCGCCGTGTTGCTCGCTTTCACCTTTGGCGGTGGACTTCAAGCGCTGCACGCTTTCTGGAGCAACCAGATCGACGGCCTGCTGTACGGCGTTGCCCTGATCTTCAGCGTCATGGCCATTTCAAGCGTTGTCGATCTGCCTTTCGCGCTGTATCGGCAGTTCGTCATCGAGCAGAAATTCGGCTTCAACCGGATGACGATCAAGCTCTTCGTCGTCGACCATCTCAAGCAGATGGCGCTCGGTCTCGCGATTGGAACGCCGGTACTGCTCGCCGTACTCTGGCTGATGGAGCAGATGCGGACGCTCTGGTGGCTCTACGTGTGGCTGTTCTGGTGCGGCTTCAACCTGCTCGTTCTCTTCCTCTATCCGACCTGGATCGCGCCGCTGTTCAACAAGTTCACGCCGCTCGACGACGCGCCGCTCAAGGCACGCATCGAAGCGTTGCTCGAACGCTGCGGCTTTGCCAGCTCCGGCCTCTTCGTCATGGACGGCTCGAAGCGCTCGAACCATGGCAACGCCTACTTCACGGGTTTCGGCAAGACGAAGCGCATCGTCTTTTTCGACACCCTGCTCAGCCGTCTGCAGCCCGTCGAGGTTGAAGCCGTACTCGCGCATGAACTCGGGCACTTCACGCATCGCCACGTGATCAAGCGAATCGCCCTGCTCTTCGCCATGTCGCTCGCTTTTCTCGCTTGCCTCGGCCAGTTGATCGACGCCACGTGGTTCTATCGCGGCCTCGGCGTCGAGGCGCAAAACACGGCAATGGCGCTCATCCTGTTCTCCTTCGTCGTGCCGGTCTTTACTTTCCTGCTCACCCCGCTGATGAGCCTGCTTTCGCGGCGACACGAGTTCGAGGCGGATCGTTACGCCGGCGAGCACGCGTCCGCCGACGCGCTGATCAAGGCGCTCGTCAAGCTTTACGAAGAGAATGCGGCGACGCTGACACCGGACCCGCTGCACTCGCTCTTCTACGACTCGCATCCGCCGGCGGCGTTACGCATCGCCCGCTTGGCACAGCAGGTACCGTCGATTTGAAGATCGAGGGCACCGTCATCGCCGCGCACGGCCGGCAGTACCGCGTCGAACTTCCGGACGGAGAAACGCTGCTCTGTTTCACGCGTGGAAAGAAAAGCGAGGTCGCGTGCGGTGATCGCGTCACGCTGCAGCGGACCGGCGACCAGGGCGTCATCGATGCGATCGAACCTCGTCAGTCGTTGCTTTATCGCTCGAACGCGTTCAAGGAGAAGCTGATTGCCGCCAACGTGACCCAGATCGTCGTCGTCGTGGCCACCGAGCCTTCGTTTTCCGACGAGTTGGTCACGCGCTGCGTCGCCGCAGCGGAGAGCCAGGACCTGCAATTGTTGATCGTACTCAACAAGATCGACCTGGCGGATCGTGTGGCTGCGGCAAGAGAAACGCTCGCAGCGTTTGCGCAACTCGGCTACCGCATCATCGAGCTTTCAGCCCGCGCCGGCGCCGAAGTACTGTCCCCTTACCTGAGGCGACAAACAAGCGTATTCGTCGGCCAATCAGGTATGGGCAAATCGACGCTGACGAATGCACTGATTCCCGAAGCTAAGGCGCCGACCCGTGAAATCTCGGAATGGCTCGATTCGGGCAAGCACACGACGACGCACGCCACGCTCTACCACCTCGACACCGATTCCGACTTGATCGACTCGCCCGGCTTGCAGGAGTTCGGTCTCGGCCACCTTTCGGCGGGCGAAATCGAACACGCTTTTCTCGAACTGCGGCCGCTGCTCGGGCAGTGCCGCTTCCGCAATTGCCGCCACGACCGGGAGCCCGATTGCGCAGTGCGCGCGGCGGTCGAAACCGGCCAGATCAATCCGCGCCGCTACGCCGCCTTCCGCGCGCTTTGTGCCGAAATCGGCTGACCCCAGGAGAAGTGCACATGGACGACATCGTCATCAACCGCAAGCACGGAAAAACGCTCGCCAAGGCACGCAAGTCTGCCGAACACATGGTTGCCGAGTTAAGCGAGGAGTTCGACCTCACCTGCACTTGGCATGGCAACACTCTAACTTTTGAACGCTTCGGTGTATCCGGGAAGCTCGACATCGACGAAGACCAGGTCGGCCTGATCGTCAATCTCGGATTCTTGCTCTCGGCGCTCAAGCCAAGCATCGAACGCGAGGTGCACAAGTTTTTCGACGAGAACTTTCCCACCTGAGCACGCCACTGGACTCCGGCGGCATTTCCAGCATCGGCCTGCGGTGCTATCCTCGCCTATCGATACGGACCAACGTCGATCGGCAGGTTCATGGATATCAAACCAAAGCGCAGAACGCCAGAGCGAATCCTTGAGGCCAGCCTTCGCCTGTTCAACGACTTCGGCGAACCCAACGTCACAACGACCGTCATCGCCGACGATCTGAACATCAGCCCCGGCAATCTCTACTACCACTTCCACAACAAGGACGAGATCGTCGAGGCGATTTTCGCCGCGTTCGAGCGTGAGATCGAAGGCATCCTTGCCGTCCCGTCGAATCGCCAGGCCGACGTCGAGGACATCTGGCTATTCCTGCATCTGCTGTTCGAGCAGATCTGGAAATACCGCTTTTTCTACCGCGATCTCAACGACCTACTGACGCGTAACCGCACACTGGAAATCCACTTCAAGAAGATCCTGGCTCACAAAATCAGTACCGCGACCCTGCTCTGCGAAAGCCTGGTCGCCGCAGGGTCGATGCGCGCGTCGGCCGCCGAGTTGCGCGCGGTCAGTACCAACATGGCGGTCATCGCCACCTACTGGCTGTCGTTCGAGTACGCCCGCGACCCACGAGGAACGACCGAGAACGAGCGGATAGGGCGTGGCGTCTATCAGGTGATGGCGATGATCTCTCCATTCCTGATCGACGAAGCCCGTGCGTTGCTGGAGCGCTTGTCGGTCGCCTATCTGAAGCCCTGATGGTAGTTTGCCATCACAAATCAACCGGGAGAATGCGCATGAAATGGACGAAGTTCCCTTACCCTGACAAGTCGTTTTCCTACGCGGGCGCCGCGCTAAAAAAGAACTGGGCGCGACTGCATGCCGGCGATTGCGAACCGTTCCCGGACGACAGCAAGGTGCAGGACGCGTGGCGCAGCTACCACAGCGGCGACTTCGGTAACGCGGTCGAACTCGGCTTGGCCTCTGGCATGGCGGGTTACGCCGTCGCCAACAAGGCGGCGACGGTCTATGCAGGCTACCTCGAACAAGATCAAGAGCACAAACTCGCGCTGCTGCTCGAAGCGGCGCAGCGCTGCGAGGAGCAACAAAAAGCCATGCCGACCTACGCCAACGCCTGGTATCTCCACGCCTTCGCGCTCGGCCGCTACAGTCAGGGCATCTCGGTAGTCAAGGCGCTCGCCGAGGGACTCGGTGGCAAGATCAAGAATAGCCTGACACAAGCCATCGCTCTCGAACCCAAACACGCCGACGCGCATATCGCGCTCGGAGGCTACCACGCTGAAGTCATCGACAAAGTCGGCTCGCTGGTCGGCGGACTGACCTACGGCGCCAAGAAGAATCTCGGCGTGGAGCATTTCGAGACCGCGCTCAAACTCAATCCGGATTCGGCCATCGCTCGCATCGAATACGCCAACGGGCTGGTAATGATGTTCGGCAACAGCCGCCTCAAGGACGCCGAACGCTACTACCGTGAAGCAGCCAGCAGCAAGCCCGCGGACGCGATGGAATGGCTGGACGTCGAAAGCGCCAAGGCCGAACTCGAAGACTGACAAACGAGGTTAAGGTCGGAGCGGAGACTATTGCTTCTCGTCGCGCGGGTCGATCAGGTTGACGCAGTGCTTCAGGATGGCCGCCTGCTCCTCGGGCGACTTGCCGATCAGATTGCAGTTCTTCACTTCCATCTTCTTGGGTGAAGCTTCCGCTTTGCGAACCTCCGGCGTGGCTGACGCACCGTTCTTCTGCACCGGCTGTTCGGCCGCGGCGCCTTCCGAAGCCGCGCGCTCGGCAATCGACGTCATCAGCACACCGATCTGAGCTGAAAGCGACTCAATCTGTTTCTGCATGTCATTGAGCGCCGCATCAAGCGCCGGGTCGTCCTTTTCGGGCTTCGGTTGCTGAGCCAGCGCCTTGAGTTCGGCGACTTCCTTTTTCATCGCGGCCAGTTCGGCACTCACGGATTTGGCGCCACGAAAATAGAAGACGCTGCTTCCGATGCCAGCGATCACCGCAATACCGAGCAGCACCGACAGGACGAGCACCAATAGCGCCAGCGGCTTCCCTTTTGGCGCCACCTCGACGCTCTCGCTCGCCTCAACCTCATCTGACATAGCTTTCCCCTATTGAAGCCGGCCGGACTGACTCACTCGGCCAACGCATTTTCAACCGCGTCCGGATCGCTCAGGCGCGACCAAGGCTCCATCAAGACGAGCAGCAGCAGCTTCTCGAACTCGATCGAAAAGCGCTCGACGATCCGCTCAGGATCATCCACCAGCCCCTTGTCCGTAATCAGGCCGAACTGGACCTTGCCATCGTAGGAAAGGATGCTGACACCGATACCGATGTTGCTCGTCTGCGGCACCCAGAACATCTGCTGCTTGAGCTTGACGCCAGCGAGATAGCGCGGCGCTTGTGGCCCCGGCACGTTGGTCATCACCGCCGTCGCCTTGCTCGCCACCAGATCGAGCACCTGCTGCTGGAGGAATTTCGGCGCCATGCCGACCAGCCCGAGCAAACCGTAAGTCACCTGCGCCTGATACCCGTTCTTCAGCGCCTCCATCCGCGCCTTTGTCGTATAAAGGCGTTCGAGCGGATTCTCGATACCGACCGGCAGTTCCAGGGCAACCAGACCGAAGTGATTTCCGAGTTCACCCTTGCGATCCGCCGAGCGCAGGTTGACCGGCACCATGGCGCGGATGTCTACGCCTGCAGTCGCGTCACCCTTGTCCTGCAAATAGCCGCCGAGCGCGCCGGCGACCGACGACAGCAGGAGGTCGTTGACCGAACATCCCAGCACCTTGCCGACGGCCTTGACCTCGGGCAGCGAGATCGGATCGGACCAGGCGACGCGCTTGACCGTCCCCGGCCGCCCCTTGAAACGCGTCTGGCTGTCGCTCGGCATCAGCGCGAGTTTGCCGACCTCATTGGCGATCGCCCGCGCCACGCTCGCGTAGTCGAGCAACGTTCCGGGATCATTGCGCAAGCCCTGATAATGTCCCCAAAGGGTCCCGCCGAGACGGATCGACGCCAGTGCGAGATCGGTGAGCGGCTCGGCGATGATTGACCAGAAAAGGTCGCCATCGTCAGTGTCCTTCTCATCGCCTTCAGTCTTCTTGTAAGCGTTTATCTATCGGCGTTATTGCCGGATGGTTAGCGATGAGATATCGGA
>JADHEF010000228.1_pt1 | contig 67203 bp, 55 predicted proteins | sample 8952391 | NCBI WGS metagenome assembly JADHEF01 (sample SAMN16124439, study PRJNA663245) | bioreactor sludge metagenome | isolation source: sludge (nitrite) | place: India:Bengaluru | collected 2019-02-28 | reverse complement strand
CTGAAGAGCAGCTCTGGGTAAGGGCTTTTCTTATTGTTGAAAGTGAATCGCAGAAGGGAATACTTGTAGGGCGGGGAGGCGAGAAGATAAAGGCCATAAGAATGGCGGCAAAAAGAGAAATAAAGGGGATATTTCCGTATCCTGTGATACTTGACCTCCGGGTCAAGGTTAACAAAAACTGGAGAAAGAAGGGAGGAATCCTCACCAAGCTGATCAATTGAATATAGCCTTTAGACCTCCCGGAAAACACCCCGCATGTAACAAAAAACCCGGCCCTGAAAAGAATCACGACCGGGTTAAAAGGAAAAATCGTTTATTTATTTCAGTATTTTTCGAGAATTGGCAGGATTTTGTCTTTTCCTGCTGTAATTATGAAGCCCGCAAGCCGCGGCCCTTTTTCCTTTCCTATAAGAACAGTATAAATAAGCCTGAAAAGGTCCTTGGGGTCCATCCCGTTATCCTGGGCAGCTGCGTAAATCGATTCTGAAAGGGAGGCTTCTGTGTGGCTGTCCAGTTTCCTGACCTGGTCGGCGACTGCCCGCAGCACCTTAGCCGATATCTCATCCACTGCTTCTGCCTGGTCCGAGGAGGTTTTAAGGGTGAACCTGAAATCCTCGGGAGCGAAATTCGTTATCCAGTTCCATGCGCAAAGGGCCCTTGTTTTAAGCTTTTCTTTCTGGCTTTCCCTGATATCCTTAAGCTCGCCAATTACCGCTTCCAGGCTCCCTGAATTAATCTGAAGGAGATTGCACAGGTGCCTGAAAGGGATCTGGTACGGCATTTCTTCAGGTACAGACTTAACCTGGGAGAGTTCATATATCCTTCTCTCTTTTTCTGCCTTCTTCTCGTTTATGATTTCCCTGCCGAAATATATTCTTTCGCACTTGTCATAATCTTCATATATTTTTATCACATCAAGATCGAACGATATGGCGAATTCCGTGTTTGGTCTTGTCCCGGCAAACATGTACCTGACAATTTCAGGCTCGTATATCTCAAGAACATCGCGGAGGCTTATGACTTCACCGCTTGATGAGGATATCTTGCCGCCCCTTCCCTTGATGCTTAAAAAGTCATACTGGAATGTTACGGGAGGCTCATGGCCGAAAATTTCTTTTGAGACAAGTTCAGCTGTATCGAAGGATCCTCCTTCGGAATGGTGGTCCTTGCCTGCCGGCTCGAAATCAACCTTTTCGTACGCCCATCTCATCGGCCAGTCTATCCGCCAGGGAAGTTTTGCGCACGATGTTTTCCTGAGGTCGACAGTTTCCCTGTTCCCGCATGATGAGCAGGAATAGGTTATGTTCCATTCATTGTCCCAGTTTTCAACCTCGGTGGTATCTTTATTGCATTTATTGCAGAAAACCGAAACCGGTATCCATTTATCCTCAAGCGGGGATGTCCTGTGGGCATCAAGGATTTTTCTTATCTTATCCCTGTTTTCGAGAGCTGTTCTTATTCCTTTTGCATAATCGGATTTTCTGTATTTTTCCGCCTGATATATATAGCTGGGATAAACTCCTACTATTGGGAGAAGCGACTCAAGCTCTGCCTCGTTTGCCCTTGCGTAGCTTTTCTCCTTGCCCCAGGGATCAGGAACCATGGTTATCGGGAAGCGCAGGTATTTTTCAAGCATCTCCCTGTCAGGCATATTGGCCGGAACTTTTCTGAAGACATCATAATCGTCCCATGAGTAGATAAATTTTACCTTTTCGCCTTTATCCCGCAGTGCCCGTACTACAAGTTCAACCGAAATGATCTCCCTGAAGTTGCCTATGTGGACAGTCCCTGAAGGGGTAATTCCTGAAGCGCAGACAAACGCCTCCTTGTCTGCATCAAGGGACTTTTTTCTTTCCCTTATTATTTTGTCGGCATTGATATCTGCCCAGTGTATCGAGTTTGTTGTCTTTTCCATGATGAAAAAGTATATATGGAATCTATCTCCTTATTCAATAATCATTTAACAGATATATTGTGCAACCGATAATAAATTGATGAAAAAAAAATACCTTTTACTTGCGCTTATTTTAATAACGGCTTCCTTCCTTTATGCAGGGCAGACAGGTTATGCATCCTGGTACGGGGGGGAGTTCCACGGCAGGAAGACAGCGAACGGAGAGGTTTTTGATACCTACAAATTCACGGCAGCCCACAGGACACTTCCGTTTGACACAATCCTGAAAGTAACCAATCTTGAAAACGGCAAGTCCACAGTTGTGAGGGTTAATGACCGCGGTCCGTTTGTCGGAGACAGGCTCATAGACCTTTCGTTTGCAGCAGCGAAGGAAATCGGCCTTATTGAAGCAGGAGTCTCAAAAGTCAGTATTGAGATTGTGGAAAGTAACGGCGAAAAAACCGATAATTTTGTTTACAGAATACAGGTTGGTGCTTATACTAGTATTAAGAACGCTGAAAATATAATTCAAAGGCTTGAAACAGAAGGTATAAAGGCTGATATTGAAAAAACACAGGCAGGTATTTTCAGGGTCGTGCTGGCTGATATAAAAAAGGAAGATATTGAAAAGTTTAAGAGACTGCTTAAAAAATCGGGTTTTGACGATTTTCTTCTCAAAAAAGAGATCAAATTGTAGGTTGTTTTTTTGCCTTGCAGGGTGGTGGGTTCATGATTTTTTTCAGAAAAAGCTGTATTACCATGATTTTTTCGTTAATACAGGTTTATCAAGTATGGCGAAAAATTTCCGTCTTTTTGAGCATGAGCCTTTTAACCCTGATTCCCTGCGGCACAATCTTATCCAGACAATGTATTATGACAGGGATGAGGACCTTCTCTGGCTCGGAACCTACAGGGGTGTAAGTGTACTTGACCCGGTAACAGAAAAGATAAGGCAGTCAGTTGTTACAGGCGGTTTTGATGCCAGGAAGGAGCTTGATTTCGGGGTAGTCACCGCAATAGAAAAAGACCGCGAAGGCAATTTCTGGGTCGGGACACTTGACGGGCTTGTGAGGATAAACCAGAAAACAGGCGGTTCCTTTGTCTATAATCATGAGGAAGGCAATCCCCGCTCTCTTCCCGACAAAACAGTGCGGGATGTGTTATGCGATTCCGGAGGAAATGTCTGGATAGCCACCATTAACGGTCTTTCCCTTTTCAAAGAGGAATATTTCATAAACTACTTTCAGAAAGACCCCCCTGGCCTTTCTGGTTTAAACATAAATGCGGCAATGACACTTGAAGAATACTCTCCGGGGATATTACTGGTAGGCAGCTGGGGGGGCGGTGTTACATGCTTTAACTCTGCCGACGGAAGCTATTTTAGCAGGAGCCTTGATGATAACAGGCTTTATATACTCAAGCGCGACAGGGAAGGGCATATATGGGCAGGCACCTGGGGCGGCGGACTCTACTATTATAAAAACCTTGAGGCATTAAGGGAAAATGATTTCCTCAACACTGTTTATAATCATGAAAACAGTTATTCCCTGAGTAATGATATAGTCTATTCGATCTTTGAGGATAAATCCGGCCTTCTCTGGATCGGGACAAACGGCGGCGGAGTCAACAAGCTTAACCAGCTCCAGAAGGATTACAGGTTCCTCTATTCTACGGGGAAGCCTGGCAGCATAGGAAACGACAGGTTCAGGTCTCTTATGCTTGATGAGAAAGAGAGGCTCTGGATCGGTTCCTACAACAGCGGGCTCTATGTGTATGACCCTGAAAACGGGCGGACAAGAAATTATGTAAATAACCCGGATGATTATAATTCAATAAGCAATGAAACCGTAAATTCAGTGTTCAGGGATAGCGAAAACAATATATGGGTGCTTACAAACTCAGGGCTGGACCGGTTTGATCAGAGGAAGGAGCATTTTGAGCACTACCGCTTTAACGGACAGACTATTTCGCTTGCTGGAAAGCCCGAGGGATCAGGCAGGAAAACATCTGGCAATGGAGTATTCTATGCAGTTATGGAAGATAGTTCAGGGCAGCTTTGGCTTGGCACTTACAATGACGGCATTTACCGCTGGAACAGGAGAACCGGGGCAGCTTCGCATTTTTCTGTTCAATCGCTGCCTGGAAAACGCCTTTCCGACAACATGGTGTACTCAATTGTTGAGGATAAAAAAGGGGTTGTCTGGATAGCAACAAATAACGGTCTTAACAGCTATGACCCTGCTTCCGGTATAATGCTGAACTATTACAATAATCCCGCAGATCCATATTCCCTGTGCCATGACAATGTGCGGGTTCTTTACTGCGACTCGACAGGAAACCTGTGGGTAGGGACAACTGGCGGCGGGCTTTCAAGGTTTGACTCTGAGCAAAAAATTTTCTACAACTTCAGCAAAAAAGACGGGCTTGACCACAATACTGTAATAGGACTGACTGAAGACCAGAAGGGAAATATAATTGCCGTAACCCTGAAGGGTATTTCACTTGTGGAGAGAAAACCGGAAAACAAGTTTACGACAATTACAAGCCTTACCTATCAGTTCGGGTTAAGCGGCATTGATTTCAAGGGAGGTATCGCCTGGGACAGAAAGGGGAATATTTATGTCGCAGCCACTGGCGAGATTTACAGGCTGGATACAGCGTTTTATTACCTTAACAGGTTTAATCCCGGAATCATCATTACTGATCTCAGGATTTTTGATAAGTCTTATATTGATATCTTCAAAAAAAATATCTTCGCGGAAGAAGAGATAAACCTGAAATGGAATGAAAACTATATCTCGTTTGATTTTACTTCCATTGACTACACTTTCCCCTCCGGGAGGAAATATAAATACATGCTTGAGGGTTTTGACAAGGGATGGGTCTACTCTGGCGAAAGGAATTTTACCAGCTATATTTCCATTCCACCAGGCGTATACAGGTTCCGTGTTACCGGGACAAACAGCAGCGGGTTCTGGAGCACGAATGAGGCATCGCTCAAAATAAGGATAATTCCCCCGTTTTACAATACAGGTTTTGCGTATTTCATTTATATCCTTTTCGCCGCAGCCATTTTCTATGGAATACTCATGATTATAAGAGGAAAAGAGGTCAAGAAAAGGCTTGAAGAGGTAAGCAGATTAAAGGATGAGCTTCTGACTGTTAACCTCAAGCTTGATATCCAGACACGCATGGATATACTCACTGAGGTGCATAACAGAAAGCATTTCAATGAGGTTTTTGAAAACCTGTGGGATTTATACACAAGGACAGGAATTAATTTTACGATCCTGATGCTTGATATCGATTATTTCAAAAATTACAACGATACATACGGTCATATCGCGGGCGATAAATGCCTTAAAGAGGTCGCAGGTGTAATACTTGAGGCTGTCAGCAGAAAAACAGACAGTGTTTTCCGTTATGGCGGCGAGGAATTCGCTGTTTTTCTTGTTGATACAGACACTGCCGGGGCAAGGATTGTTGCTGAAAGAATCAGGACCAAGGTGATGGAAAAATGTATCCCCAACAGGAGCGCGCTAAACAAGACGGGAATCCTGACTGTCAGCATTGGCATTGCCGGCACAAAAGGCTTCATGCCGGAAAATCCGAACCAGCTTTTGATTGAGGCAGATAAAAACCTTTACCGGGCGAAAGAAAACGGCCGGAACACTGTTGTTTAAATTGGGCTGTCATATCCCTGCTTTGCCTGGCAGGGGGGCGGCTGCAGGCTTCTCCTCCGGAAACAATGAAAAGCGGGAATACCGGCTTTCCCTTGCAGAAAGATTGTGATTTTTACTTAAAATCTTGCCTGTAATGGAGTTATTTCTTCTTTTGCCGCGGCAGACGATCTGCGGATCAATAATTGACAAACACAGGATATTCCTTTATAGTTCATAGACCAAACAAAATTGGAGAGGTGTCCGAGCGGTTTAAGGAGGCGGTCTTGAAAACCGTTGACGTGCGAGCGTCCGTGGGTTCGAATCCCACCTTCTCCGAATAATAATACATAGCCAAACTGGAGAGGTGCGAGAGTGGCCGAATCGGGCTCCCTGCTAAGGAGTTGTACCCCTAAAGGGTACCGAGGGTTCGAATCCCTCCCTCTCCGTTTTTTTTTGATTGATATTTAGTGGAGTTTTCAGCAGGTACCCATAGCTCAGCTGGATAGAGCATTAGATTGCGGATCTAAAGGTCGGAGGTTCGAATCCTCTTGGGTACGAATGAAACACGGAGAGGTGCGAGAGCGGTTGAATCGGGCGGACTCGAAATCCGTTGAACTGTTTTTCAGTTCCGAGGGTTCGAATCCCTCCCTCTCCGATATTTTGCGCAATTGGAGAGATGTCCGAGAGGCCGAAGGAGTGCGCTTGGAAAGCGTATGTACCCTAACCGGGTACCTGGGGTTCGAATCCCCATCTCTCCGTATTCCTTCAGTTCTGTCAGGCCCTGCGCAATTGTCCGTCGCCCAACCCCGTCAGGACCGGAAGGTAGCAGCGGTAAGCGAACGGCAGTGTGCCGCAGACAGCTTTACAGACTGAAGGTTTTATTTAATAATCAAATATGGCATACGAAGTTACAGCAACAAGAAAAAGGCCTTCAGCATTCGATCAGCTTTCGGGGCAGGAGTTTGTATCCACAAGCCTGCAGAAATCTGTTGCAGCCGGGAAAATTGCCCACGCTTATCTTTTTTCAGGCCCGCGGGGGGTCGGAAAGACCTCTGCGGCGAGAATACTTGCCAAAGCGATAAACTGTGAAAAAGGGCTTTCTGAAAACCCGTGCGGGAAATGCGACAACTGTCTTTCAATAGCGCGAGGCAACTCGCTTGATGTAATTGAGATTGACGGGGCTTCCAACACATCGGTCAATGATGTCAGGGAGATAAGGGACGAGGTCCTTTTTGCCCCCAACAGCTCAAGATACAAGGTCTATATAATCGACGAAGTACATATGCTCTCAAACAGCGCCTTTAACGCTCTTCTCAAGACAATTGAGGAGCCGCCTCCCTATATTGTGTTTATTTTCGCCACTACAGAGATCCACAAGGTCCCTGCTACCATAAAGTCAAGGTGCCAGCAGTTTAATTTCCGCCTGATAGGGCTTGAGACAATCAAGGAGAAGCTATCTGAAGTATCGCGTGAAAGCGGTATCGAGGCTGAGGATGAGGCGCTGCTGTGGATTGCGAAGGAAGCAACTGGCTCCATGCGCGATGCCTATACCCTTTATGACCAGGTCGCCGCGTTTTCTGACGGCAGGATCACAATTGAACGTATAAAGGAAAAACTTGGCCTTGTCGGAATAGATGAAATAAACGAGCTTGCTGAAAGTTTCGCGGACGGGAGCTCTCCTGAGGCTTTGAGGCTTGCATCAGAAATAATGAAAAAAGGGATATCCCCGGAACAGTTTGTAATTGAACTTTCGGAATATTTCCGTAATATCCTGCTCATAAAGAACGGCGTCAGAAAGGAAGGAATACTTGGCAGCCCGGCGGAACGGTTTTCAGCAAAGGTTGTTGAGAAGTTTTCCATCCCAAACATCGAGCATGCGCTCTCCCTCCTTCTGGAGCTTTACCGCAGCATGAGATACTCGCTTTCCCAGCAGTTTGAGATAGAGCTTGCAGTAAGCAGGCTTTCATTTCTGACAGGCAGGTTATCTGAGGCTGAAATTCTTGACAGCATAAAAAAACTCAAGGATGAAATAAAAAAGATACCATCCGGGGTATCTGTATCTGCGCCGGATAAAGGGATTGCCGAGGAAAAATCCGAAAACTTTACAAACTTTCGCGATCCTGTAGCTGCAGTATTTAAAAAAACAAACATGCTTCTCTTTACTTCCCTGCTGAAAACCAGCCTTTGGGAAAAAAAGGGTAATAATGTTATAATATACAGCGGGGACAGGTTTTCCGCTGACTGCATAAAAAATGAGTCATTGACAGTCAAGAAAGAGCTTGATGCGGCAGCAGGGGGAAATTTCAAGATAGAGGTTTTGCTGTCGGCGAAAGAGGATAATTCAGGGGAAAAAGAAAACAGCCAGCAGATTGATCTTATCAAGAAGATCTTCAAGGGCGAAATAGTGGAAACAAGAACTGTAAAGGAAAACAGCGATGAATATTGATCCGATGGAATTGATGAAAAACTTTCAGGGTCTCCAGGGAAGCATAGCAGAAATGCAGGCTAAACTCTCTTCTATGCGGATAACAGGCTTTGCCGGCGGGGACATGGTGAGGGTGGAACTCAACGGGCATATGCAGGTTATTGACATCAGAATTACCAGGGAAGCAATTGATCCTGACGATATCGGCATAACAGAAGAACTTGTTAAAGCCGCATTCAATGACGCTGTACAGCGTGTCAGGGAGAGGATTAGTGAAGAGGCCTCCTCAATGACAGGGGGACTAAATCTTTCCGGGCTGGGAGGTTTCCCGTTCGGAGGCTCAGGTTCTCAGGCATAAGGGATAACAGGTACCTATCTTGAATTCCATTGAACTGCTTATAAAAAACCTTTCGTCTCTTCCCGGTATCGGAAAAAAAAGCGCCGCGCGGATTGCATATTATCTTTTGAAGGCAGACAGAAACCTTCCGGTTTCTCTTGCCACTTCTATCTGCGACGCGCGGGAAAAGACCAGAAACTGCCGCATCTGCGGTAATTATACTGAGGATGAGATATGCGGGATATGCTCTGACAGCATGAGGCAGAAAAACGTGATATGCATAGTCGAGATGCCGCAGGATATCCCTGTAATTGAGTCTACAGGCATCTTTAACGGCCAGTACCATGTCCTCATGGGGCATATCTCCCCGATCGACGGGATAGGGCCTGACCAGCTCAATTTCAGGCAGCTTTTTGAGAGGCTTGCCAGGGAAAACATTTCGGAGATTATTATTGCCACAAACCCTTCAGTCGAGGGGGATACAACAGCGCTTTATATCCAGAAACTGCTTAACGGAAAAGAGATAAAAATCACAAAGCTTGCCTCAGGGCTTCCTGTAGGCGGCGATCTCGAATATACCGACAAACTTACCCTCATGAGGTCAATCCAGGGGAGGCTTCCTCTTTAAAAAGGGAGCCTTCAGAAAAATGAAAAAAACTCAGTATGAAAAATATGAAGTACGCTTTTTCCTGACAGCGTTTATTGTTGCCATATCGCTTCTCGGGGACGGCATGATATACGCTGTTCTTCCCTCTTCGCCTGAAGAATTCGGGATAAAGGTCTGGCAGATCGGTCTGCTTTTGTCCGCAAACAGGTTTGTGAGGCTTTTGACAAATGAGCTTGCCGGGCGCATAACCTCGAAAGACCTTTCGACAAGGCCGCTTCTTGTTGCAGCGGCAGTCTCTGCCCTGGTTACATACAGCTACACCCTTCCCTGGGGCTTTGCCTGGCTGCTTTTTGCAAGGCTCTGCTGGGGGGCATGTTTCTCTCTTCTCAGGATTGAGGGGTATCTTTCTGCAATAAAGTGTTCGTCAGCCGGAAACAGGAGCAGGATGTTCGGGATTTATCAGGCTGTTACGAGATTAGGCTCCGGAGGCGGGGCAATCGCCGGCGGGTTTCTTTCTGACCTGATAGGGTTCAGGCTTACTTTTATACTTTTCGGGACTGTCACACTTTGTTCCCTGCTGCCTGCAAAAAACAGCCGAAACCTTACATATCCTTCTGCCGCGGAAAACAGCGCCAAAGGCAAAATGGATGGAAATGAAAAGAAAATCCTTTTAAAGCTTGGGATGGCTGTCTTTGTTATAGCCATGTCAGACCAGATATACTCCGATCTTACCGGGCGTATTGTCGTTGACCATATCCTTCCTGGTTTTCCTGCCGCAATAGGGGCAGCAAGCCTTGCGGGGCTCCTGCTCGGGACAAGGCATCTCATAACGTTTTCAGCCCCTCTTGTCGGCTGGGTCTGCGACAGGACTGGCCGGAAAAACGCGCTTTTCTTTTTTCTCTCCGCAGAGATAATGACAGCAGTCTGTTTTTCCCTTGTGCGTGTCTGGTTTCTTCTTCTTGCCGCAGTCATTGTTCATTACCTGATTTCATGCGCCGCAGGAATAATAATCTATTCCTATGCCGGGGACAGGGCGCCTGAAAAGCACCAGGCAGTTTTCATGAGCAGGTTCACAACCTTCGGCGATCTAGGGACTGCGCTGGGGCCTGTTACAGGTTTTCTTATCTACGCAGGTCCCGGCCTGATGTGGGTGGGTTTATTCATTGTCCCGCTTATCCTCTCTGTCCTGTTTATCCTGAGAAAGGTCTGAGCAAAGGGCGCGGGCGGGAAGGGGTTTATTGTAAAAGCCTGATTTTTGTCCCTGGTGAGAGGTTTTCCCTGTCCTGTGGGGTGTTGTCACTGCTGCCTTCAATAAAGCTTAGCAGTGTCCTGGCCGCAAGCTCCATGTAAAGAGGCAGCACTGCCTCTTCATCACGTGAAAACCTGCCGAGAACATGTGAATCAACCTTTCCGTTTGAAGGGCGGGAGACTCCAATCCTGAACCTGCAGAACTCTTTTGATCCAAGCATTTTTTCTATGGACCTGAGACCGTTGTGCCCTGCGCTGCCGCCGCCTGTTTTTACTGATACTGTCCCGAAATCAAGCTCAATATCATCATGGCATACAAGTATACTGCCGGGAGCAATCCTGAAAAATGAGGCTGCGGGGGCAAGGCATTCGCCTGCAAGGTTCATGAAAACATCTGGTTTTAAAAGAATGACGCTCTCTGCTTTTTCCATCCGGGAGAAGGCGCCGTTGAACTTTTTCTGCCAGGAAAGGGACTTGCCTCTCGTGAGTTCCTCAAGCAACAGCCATCCTGCGTTGTGCCTTGTCAGGCTGTATTCCCTGCCGGGATTTCCGCAGAAAAAGATGAGCTTTATCTCAGAAATTCCGTTCTTTTCTGATTTCCTCATAAGCCTGGTTTATTTCCCTGAATTTTTCTGTCGCGAATCTTGTAAACTCTTCCGGCAGCCCTTTGGAAGCAATCACATCAGGGTGGTAGTCCTTTACAAGCTTTTTATAGCTTGACTTGATTGTCTCATCCGTATCAGTTCTGGCGCATCCGAGAACTGAGTAGTACTTGTCGGTATTTGAGTAGTATTTTGTTTTTTGCCGTTCATACTGCGAATCGCCGAGATTGAAGATTTTTGCCGCTGAATTGAGAAGCTTCTCCTCTTCGGGGCTTAATGTATTGTCCGCTGTCGATACTTTCAGAAGAATGTCGAACATTGTGGCAAGTATCTGCGGCTGGCTGCGGAATTCAGCGTAAAACTGCTGCGCGAATTTCTCGAATGTCTCTGATGAGACTGCCGCTGTTCTGACTATGCGCATTGCAAACTGTTTTTCCTGCATGCCAAGGCGGAGATCCCTGTCAATAAAATCCTCGATTGCCTTAATCTCTGCGCCTGTAACATTGCCGTCAGCGTTTGCCATTTTCCCTAGCATTGAAAATGTTGCCACAAAAAAGACCATCTGGGCCTGGTCTCCCTGGGTAAATCCTGACTGGCGGGCCTGCGACCAGCTGCCCTGAGTTCCTGCGCCGCTGCCCTGCATCTCCGCCCTTTTATCAAAACTGTGTCCTATCGCTGCCCCCAGAATCGCGCCGAAAGGGCCTCCAAGAAATGTGAATCCTATTGTTCCGCCTATCAGTTTTCCATACCAGCCCATAATTACATCCCTGTTCAAGAAATAAAGTTTGTCAGAAAATCAGCCATATCCTGAAGGGGCAAAACTTTGTGGATAAAACCGTTCTCAATTGCGACCCTCGGCATACCGAAGACAACAGATGATCTTTCATCCTGCGCTATCGTGTATCCTCCGGCTTTATATATCTGTCCGATCTCTGCAGAGCCGTCCCTGCCCATTCCTGTCATGATAATACCCATGGCCCTGCTGCCGTAATTTTCAGCGACTGACTCAAAAAGCACCCCGGCTGACGGCCTGTGCCCGTTGACGTTTTCACTGTCGTCAAGGACGACAATGCTGCCAAGCCTTTTTTTCTCTACCCTCATGTGCCTGTTGCCCGGCGCTATAAGCACGCGGCCCGGCTTGATAATGTCGCTTTCTTCAGCCTCTTTCACCTCAAGTGGGCATGTCCTGCCAAGGCTTTTCGCGAATTCCGCGGTAAACCCTTCCGGCATGTGCTGAACTATGACGATCGGTGTCCTGAAATCACTTTTTAACTGTGAAAGGAAAAGGCGGAGTGCGTTAGGCCCGCCGGTTGATATCCCAATCGCGATCAAATCTATTTTTGCCTGTGAAGGCAGCTGGACCTGCGGTTTTTCTTCCTTCCTGGCTGAGGGAACCGTTCTTTCCGCCTGATATTCTTCCTGCGCCTCATGATGTAAAGGTATCTCCCTGCGCCCTGTATATGCCCTGATCAGTGAGCAAAGATGCAATGCGACATTGCTGATATTCTGGGACTCCGCTCCCGAGGGTTTTGTTATAAAATCGGAAGCACCGAGAGATAAAGCCTCAAATGTTACTTTTGCCCCTTTCTGGGCGATCGATGAAAGTATAATGACAGGGGCTGTAATCCTTCTCTTCTCTTTTTCCTTTAAAAACTCTATGCCGTTCATTTCCGGCATTTCAATATCAAGAATTATTATATCAGGATTCAGGGCAGGTATTTTCTGCAGGGCAAATACCCCGTTCATGGCCTTGCCTACGACAGTCATATCATCCTGGCTGTCTATCATCTTTGATATGAGCGAGCGCATCAGGGCAGAGTCGTCTACTACCATTACCTTTATTTTTTCTTTAATATCCACCGCTTGTTCCTGTGATTGAAAAATCAGTCAGGCATTTTTGTGTAAAAAGTTGCCCAATCTGTTTTGTGAAATTTAAATTTTGTTTTCATGCCGAAAAGGGATTCTGAATGTCCGATTATGAGATAGGCATGATTGCCGAGTGAATCCCAGAACCTGTTAACAACACCTTCCTGTGCTGCCTCATCAAAATAGATAAGCACATTGCGGCAGAAGACAATATCAAGACCTTTGAGACCGCTGTCAAATTTCAGGTTATGATAGTCAAATTTAATCATTTTTTTTATACTGTCAACAATCTGGTAGCCTTCGGTTGTTTTTTCAAAATACTTTGGGAGGTATTTATCAGGGACACCGGCTATGCGCGTCTCCGGGTAGAACCCTGTTTTTGCTGTCATAAGCGATTTGAGGCTGAGGTCTGATGCCGTAATGGAGGCTTTAAACCCCTTTGGAAGTGTCTCGGCAAGAACCATCGCAAGAGAGTAGGGTTCTTCACCGGTTGAGCACCCTGCGCTCCATATCTTTATCTCATTCTCATTTTTTTTCTTTTTATATTCCACAAGTTCAGGGATAATATAATATTCAAAAGCCTGCATGTGGGCAGTGTTTCTGAAAAACCTTGTCAGGTTTGTTGTCACAGAGTCGAGGAGAATTTTCATTTCTTCCTCTTCCCGTGTTATCAGCTTGTAATAATCTGTTATGGTCTCAAGATTTGCGATTTTAAGCCTTTCCCTGAGCCTGCTTTCCAGGATCGGCCTGTTGTTTTCTGAAAAATGGATACCGCTTTTTTCATAAATGAGTGTTTTAATTTTTTCGAAATCAGAGTCAGACATTGTAAATAACATATTGTTCTTAACGATAAGTATATTTTTTTAATTGCTAATGTCAATTTATTTTTTTGCATATCGCTGATTGACATTCTCAAAAGGGTATAAAATAATCACCAATATGAATAAATACATATTTGTTACAGGAGGAGTCTGTTCAAGTCTTGGCAAAGGTATAGCAGCGGCATCACTTGGAAGCCTTCTGGAATGCAGGGGGCTGAAAGTCAGGCTGATAAAAGCTGATCCCTATATAAATGTTGACCCGGGCACAATGAGCCCATATCAGCATGGCGAGGTCTATGTGACTGCTGACGGAGCGGAAACAGACCTTGACCTCGGAAATTATGAAAGGTTTACGACCGCCCCGCTCTCAAGGGCGAATTCAATGACGACCGGGCAGGTATACCAGACAGTTATACAGAAAGAGAGGGAAGGCAGATACCTGGGGAGAACAGTTCAGGTAATTCCCCATATTACGGATGAGATCAAGAACAGGATATTCGCGATCGGCGAATCACCGGATGTCGATGTTACAATCATAGAAATAGGCGGAACTGTAGGGGATATTGAATCAATCCCTTTTCTTGAGGCCGCGAGGCAGTTCAGGCATGATATCGGCAGGGATAATGTTGTTTATGTTCACCTTACCCTTGTCCCCGAGGTCATAGGCGGGGAGCTCAAGACAAAACCGACACAGCATTCAGTAAAGGCCCTTCGGGAACTTGGTATCCAGCCGGATATTCTTCTTTGCCGTGTCCCTGTCGTGATGGACGAGGGGATGAGAAAAAAGATCGCGCTTTTTACAAACGTGGATGATGATGCTGTCATTTCGGCATACGACATACAGACAACGATTTACGAGATACCGCTTGCGTACCACAGGCAGAACCTTGATAAGATAGCTATTGAAAAACTGAAGATAACAGCAGGCCCGGCTGACCTTACACAATGGAACAAAGTCGTGGATAATTTCAGGAACGCGACTGAAACCATAAAAATCGCACTGGTCGGAAAATACATCCATCTTAACGATACCTACAAATCAATTGTCGAGGCGCTCTTTCATGGGGCTGTTGCGAACAATATCAGGGTTGATATTGTGAAGATTGACTCAGAGGAGCTTGAAAAGATTGGCTGCGAAAAGGCTGCCATGGATGATGTTTTCAGGGATATCAAGGGGATACTTGTTCCCGGAGGGTTCGGGCAGAGGGGTGTTGACGGCATGGTCTGTGCCGCCAGGTACGCAAGGGAGAACAATATTCCCTATTTCGGGATATGCCTCGGCCTTCAGATTATGGTAATCGAGTATGCAAGAAACATTCTTGGCTATAAAGCGGCCAACAGTACTGAATTTTCCCATGATACGCAGTACCCGGTAATAAGCCTTCTGGAAGAGCAGGTTGATATCAAGCTTTACGGCGGGACAATGAGGCTCGGAAACAACGATACGCGCCTGATCCCCGGAACAAAGATTTACGATGCCTACAGGGAAGAGCTGATTGTCGAGAGACACAGGCACAGATTTGAATTTTCCAATAAATACAGGGAAGACTTTAAAAAAGCAGGATTTATCATAAGCGGATACACAACTGACGGCGCCCTTGTCGAATCAGTTGAATGGAAGGACCACCCCTGGGGGCTCGGTGTCCAGTATCATCCTGAATTCAGGTCAAAACCATTCTTCCCCCACCCGCTCTTTGTCCAGTTTGTAAAGGCAAGCAAGGAGTATGAAAGATAACCGCGTTTTACTGTCTGTCCTTGTACAGCTTGCAGCGGCTGCGGGATTTCTTTCCTGCAGCCTGAATTATGAAGGAACCCTACTTGATGAGGAGATGTCTGACAAAACTCCCAATGCGGTACTGATAAACTTCAGCGAGGTCTCTGTCCGGAAGGGTTCCACCGCATACATAGTCAGGGCGGAAAAGGCCGAGGCGTATAACAGGAAAAACCTGACTGTTTTTTCAAACCTCTATTTTGCGGAATACAGCAGCGACAACGAAATAGCGACCGAAGGGAAGGCCCTCCTTGCGAATTTTTACTCAGACACTGAAAACATAGAGTTCAGCGATGATTTTTCAATCAAATCGCTGCAGCAGGGCTACTATATTGAAGGCCGGAGTGTAAGCTGGAACGGGAAAGAAAAGGTACTCTCGGGCGATGAAGAGAGTGAAGTTACGATAGGCAGGGATGACGGTTCATACATAAGGGGACGGGGCTTCAGGTCAGCTGCCGCTGATAAAAGCTTCAGCTTTGAGAATGGGATGGACGGCAGGTATATCTCTGACGATGACGAGGATCCGGAGGAAGAGGAAGGGGAAGAGAATGAGGACATTGGAACTGAAGATGAATAGTGCCTCACGGATTTTCCTTTTAGTTCTTTTTTTGTCAGCAGGCGGCAGCGTCTGTGCCGACACCTTTGAATTCAGCGGCGACAGGTTTTCAACAATAATGTCGAAAGGGCGCGAGTATACAGTCCTTTCCGGCAATGCCAGGATTGTATCTGACTCGACAATCATAACAGCGTCAAAGATAGAACTATACGGTGATGATTACAGGTTCGCGGAATGCCTCGGCCAGGTAAAGGTGCAGGACAGCGAAAAAGGGCTCTTTATCGAGGCCGGGAAGATGGTTTTCGACCGCAAGGAAGATATCTCGCGGCTTGAAGGCGCTGTTGTGATGGAGGATATGAAAAACGAGGTAGTGGCGAAAGGTAATTATCTTGAATACTCGGGTAAGAATGAAACAGCGACAATTCAGATAGGTGTCAGGATTCTGAAAGAAGATATGGCCTGCCGTTCCGAGTTCGCGAGATATACCAGGGATGATGAGATTCTCGAGCTTTCAGGCCTTCCCGTGGTACACTGGAAGGGAGATTCATACAGGGCCCTTAAAATAACAGTCAACCTTGATACTGATGAGATATTTCTTGAGGGCAAGGTGTCGGGAACAATCTATACTGAACAGGAAAAAGAGGAAGAGTCTGCCGTATCAGGTGAAGATCCTGCTTCGCCTGATGCGGCAGAACAGGGTGAAAACGCTGATGAGGCGGAAGTTGAGGAATAACTCTAGTGGAAGATGAATTAAACAACACCAGGCTGAGTGTCGAAGGGCTTAAAAAGGTTTACAGAAAAAAGACAGCTGTTTCTGATGTAAGCTTTTCCATGGAACGGGGCGAAATTGTCGGCCTTCTGGGGCCCAACGGGGCAGGCAAAACAACTGTTTTTTATATCATAGTCGGGTTCATCAAAGCGACAAGCGGCAGCATCTATCTCGGAAAAGAGAACATCTCCTCTTTCCCCATGTATAAAAGGGCGAGGCTCGGCATATCATATCTTCCCCAGGAGACATCAATATTCAGAAAGCTGACAGTTGAGGAAAATATCCTGGCCATACTTGAAACAAGGGAAGACATAGACAGCAGTGAGAAAATCACGACACTGAATTCGCTTCTTGAAGAACTTGGCATTGACTCAATCAGAAAGCAGAAAGCATATACACTTTCAGGCGGGGAAAGAAGGCGAACTGAAATTGCGAGGGCGCTTGCCATAAAGCCGGGGTTTCTTCTTCTTGATGAGCCTTTTGCAGGTATTGATCCCATCGCGGTTTATGAAATAAAACAGATTGTGAAAAAACTCTCCGCAAAAGGGATAGGGATACTGATAACCGACCACAATGTCAGGGATACACTTGATATAACTGACCGCTCCTATATAATAAACCTAGGGGAAATCCTGACAAGCGGCAACAGGGAGGAAATACTGGCAAATGATATGGCCAGGCATATCTATCTCGGCCGTGATTTTTCAATGTAGATTATTGCATTTAAATAATCCTGCTTGATCCTGATTCGCTCAGGTTTCAAATATTCATTGACAAATGTAATCTGCAAACCTAAATTTAATATTGTAAGGAACAATCCGGAACAATATCCGTTCTGATTCTGTAGTTCATGCCTGAGAGAACGGTCAGTGTTTTTATTCCCGGGGATTCCTTCAGTACACTCTTGGAGACAGCATTGCAGTATCAGAAACCTGTATTGATACAGGAACAGAAGATGAAATTAAGCCCGCAGATGTATCAGTCGATACAGCTGATGGCGCTGCCGGTACAGGAACTTAAATTCAGAATACAGGAAGAGGTTGAGAAAAACCCTGCCCTTGAAGTTGTTGAACAGAACAACAGCATTTCCATAGATGATATACCCAAGAAAAACAGTGATGATGATGACTATTTTGAAAACAGCTCTGACCCCGGGCTTGTCTCCTCACAATCATCAGAAGAGGGCGACAGCAAGAGGATGTTTATTGAGGGTGCCCTTTCCAGGCCTGATTCGCTTCAGGATCATATGCTGGGGCAGCTCCGCGTACAGCCTGTCAGGGAGCCGGTTTTCAGAATAGGAGAGCTTTTAATACAGAACCTCGACGAGAACGGGTTCAACATCTCAAAGCCTGAGCTGCTCGCAAAAGGATTTGCCCCCGAAGACCTGAAAGAGGCAATTTCCCTTGTCCGCATACTTGATCCGCAGGGTACCTGCACCGATGATTTCAGGCACTCGCTTGTTGTCCAGGCTCAGATGAGATCAGATATCCCGGAACACACGATAGAGATAATCGAAGAGTATTTTGATCTTCTTGAAAAGGGGAAGTACAGGGAAATATCAAGGAAAATCAGGATCAGTGAAAAAGAGGTTGAAAATGTCCTTGATTTCATTAAAACGCTTAATCCGTTCCCCGGAAGGCAGTTCTCGACAGAGACATCAACCTATGTAATTCCTGATCTTATGATCCGGGTAGTCGACAATGAGCTTGTAATCAGGCTGAACGAGGAAGAGATCCCTGTTCTTGAGATAAGCCGAGATTTTGAGGAAATACTGAAAGAGAATAATGAAATCGCGGACAAAAAGACAAAATCATACATAAATTCCAGGATAAAAGAAGGGAAGTGGTTTATCCAGACAATTAACCTGCGTAACCAGACCCTTTTAAAAACAGCAGCCGCAATTGCCTCTTTCCAGAAGGAGTTCTTTATCCGGGGGCCGAAATATCTTGCGCCCCTGACACTGAAAGACATCTCAGAGAAGGTGGGGGTTCATGAAACAACCATCTCCAGAATTTCCACAAGCAAATATGTTCAGACTGACTGGGGAATTTTTGAGCTCAAGTACTTTTTCTCAACAGCCCTTTCCAGGACTGACAGCAGGGAAAGCATGGTATCGCGGGTAAGCGTAAAACACATGTTAAAAGAGATAATTGATACCGAAGGGAAGTCCGGGCATCTTTCTGATCAGAATCTTGCTGATTTCCTGAAGGATAAGAAAGGAATAAAAATAGCAAGGAGGACAGTCGCGAAATACAGGAAAGAACTTGATATAGCCTCTTCTTATGAAAGGTAAACTTTAAAATCAGGGGGATTAATATGAACTTGGAGATTAAAGGTATTCATTATGAAGTAAGCGAAAGAACTGTTGAACAGATTGAAAAGAAGGTAAAAAAGCTGGAATTCGCAGGAGACATGGTTGTTGATCTGCTTTTCCGGCTGGAAAAGGACAAAACCGGCTATATCATAAATTCAGATATAAATTTCAGGTGGGGCCTGAGTCACCATATAAAAGTAACAGATTACGATCTCTATGACGGGATCGATAAGATAATTGAAAAACTGAAAAACAAGATTACAAAGGAAAAGGAAAGAATTCAGAGCCATACAGAGTAATAACTGTATAATTGCTCATCCCGGTGAAGAGAGCTGGAAACAGGTCTCTTCACTTATTTTTTTTCTTGTTATAAAATAAGCGAATGAAAAAATTTACAATCCTTGATCTGCTTGGGCTTGATCTCAGGGAAAATGATGCTCTCTATCTTAAATGCATTGCAGGCAGGGCAGGGCTTGGGCGTGAAATAACAGTTGCATACCTTGACAGGCCCGGGCTTGCCCTGGCCGGGTATTTTGATAATTTCGCCTATCAGAGGATACAGGTTTTCGGGCGGGGCGAGTTCGCGTATATCAAAAAAATGATTGAAGAAAATAACGCAGATTCCCTGGAGCGTTTTTTTTCATTCCCGTTTCCATGCTGCATTTTCCCGTACGGGGCAATGCCGGAAGAACTCTTCATCCAGATGGCGGAAAAAGCCAGATGTCCCATACTTCAGACACCACTTAACTCGCCCGATCTTTCACAGCGCCTTATAAGGGTACTTGAAGGAATTTTCGCCCCGCAGCAGGTAGTTCACGGGGTTTTTGTTGAGGTATTCGGAATAGGCGTGCTGATAAAGGGAAAAAGCGGGGTAGGGAAAAGCGAGGCGGCGCTGGAGCTTATTGAAAGGCACCACAGGCTTATTGCTGACGATATTGTTGAAATAAAAAGGGTATCAGGCAACCACCTGGAAGGAAAGGGCGGAAATGCGGCCCTTGCTCATCACATGGAAATCAGGGGGCTTGGGATCATCAATATCACACACCTTTTCGGTGTTGGAGCGATACGTGATTCCAAACAGGTGCAGCTGATTGTCAATCTTGAGGATTGGGATTCGGAAAAGGCCTATGACAGGATTGGCTCAAGTGAAATAACCGAAGAACTGCTTGGTGTCCAGGTACCGTGCCTGGTTATTCCCGTAAAGCCCGGGAGGAACATACCAATAATAATAGAAACAGCTGCGATGAATGAGCGGCTTAAGAAAATGGGTTATTATTCAGCCCGGGAGTTTAACCAGAAAGTGATCAGGTGGCTGGAACCGGATTCCGCTGCTTCAGATCCCCTGAAATAATTTTTGCATAAAAATGGAGATTGTGCCTGATGATTGAGAAAGATGTTGTTGTTAAGAACAGGGCGGGAATTCATGCTAGGCCTGCGGCAAGTATCGTGAAGATTGCCAATAAATATAACTGTGAAATCAGGATAAAAAAGGATGATGATGAAATCAATGCAAAATCAATCATGGGAATAATAACGCTTGCGGCAGCATTCAAGACTGAATTAAAAATCATTGCGGACGGGGTGGATGAACAGGCAGCTGTCGATGCCCTCTTTGGTCTGTTCGAGAATAAATTTGAGGAAGAATAGTTTGTTAAAAACTTTGAATAGGTTATTCAGCCTGTCTGCCTCGCAACTGTTCCGGTCGGGGACAGTCTGTCTGCCCCACATTTCCCTGCATGTGAATAAAAAAAGGGGAGAAAAGGCCTTTTTCTCTTTAATAATCCTTTTTACGTTTATTCTGCTGCCCGTGTACGCGTCAGGTGATGAAAACGTGGATGTGGTATATTCCATTGACAGCAGCAAATCGCTTTTCTGCTCAGTAAATGTTGAGCCGTTCAAAACCAGGAATATCCTGAACTCAATGGAAATCGGTCACAGGACGCAGATTGAGTACAATATCCGGGTATACAAAAACAAGCGCAAGTTTATCGGGCTGTTTGGCGGGGACAGGCTTGTCCATGACATATCTTCCTCATATGTCGCGACAAAGGACCCCTTCAGCGATACATTCTACATAACAAGCTCTGACGGCGACAAGATTGTACAAAAAGACGCTGATTCCTTTTTCAGGACTTTTTTCTCCCTGAATGACCTGAAAATCGATATGAAAAAAGCAGGCAGGGGAGAATACTATATAACAAGCAAGATTGAAATGAAGATTATCAAGCTGATGCCTCCCCTTAATCTTCTTTCTTCCATTATTCCCGGGATTGTAGAGAGAACTGACTGGAGCAGCGCAGGCAGTTTCTGGATTAAATGATGAAGGGGCCACATCCTCTCATAACATCAAGAGCCGGCCTCTTAAGCATTTTATTCATCTATGTCCTTATAATCTCCCTGATCCTGTTCCTTTCAGGACAGATAATGAGCGACCTTTCCACTGAGGACATCCCTTCCCGGCTCGTAATTATTCCTTTCGCAGTTGTTCTTCCGCTTTTCCTGATCGGCAATATCATCATAAATATCGCAAGGATAATCCGGGAAAACAGAAAGAAAAAACCCGGTGTTACTTTCAAGATCAAGCTGATTATTTTTTTCGCTTTTGTCGCGTTTGTTTCCGCAGTGCCGCAGGCGATACTTTCAATTAATTTTATCGACACTGTTATGAAATCATGGCTTACGAGAGACCACTCAGGGGCTGTAAAGGGAGGGCTTGATATAGCGCTTGATTATTACAGGCAAAGGACAGCCGACCTTGAGGCAGTTGCTGATTCTCCCTTTTTTTATTACGCGGCAAGGTTTATACCTTCCGACCCGGACAGGGCATGGACACTGCTGAGTGAAAGCTATCCGTTTCTGGACAGTATTCAGGTATTGAAGGGTGGGAAAACAGCGTATTTTAAGGGAAAGGAAAGGGGCCTTGTTGCTGATGGCCGAGTTGCATCAGGTGGCAAAGGGCTTTTGACAAGGGAGACTGACGGGGAGCTCAGCATTCTCCGGGTACAGGGGGAGTTCCGTGAAAGCGGAAACAATTATACAGTCATACTGAGTTCTTTTCTTCCCGAGAAGTTTGATTCAAAGGCGGAGAGACTTACCTCTTCCTATGATGTCCTGGTCCAGCTTGAAAGCTACCAGTCTGTTTTCAGGCTTATCATACTTGCTGTACTTCTGTTTTTCAGCCTTCCCATTTTTCTTCTTTCACTCATGATCAGTTTCCGTCTTTCAGAGGAGGTCCTGCACCCTATTGTTCAGCTTGAGGAAGCGACAAGGCGTGTAGCTGAGGGCGATTTTTCCTTCAGGCTGCTCGCAAGGCCGGGCGACAATATCTCGGTTCTTGTAAAATCCTTTAACCAGATGATCAAGGAGCTTGAGTTTTCCAGGAAAAAGAACATGCAGGCAGACAAGATAAACGCATGGAAGGAGATTGCGAGGAGAATGGCCCATGAGATCAAGAACCCCCTTACCCCTATCAAGCTTTCGGCTGAGAGGGTATTGAAAAGATATGATTCCGGTGATCCCAATTTCGGTAAAATCCTGAACTCATCTGTCAGGGTAATTGTTACCGAGGTTGAAAGGCTAAGCCGCCTGCTTGGGGAATTCAGCGATTTCGCGAGAATGCCCCCTGTCCTGATGATGCCTGCAGATCCGGGCGAAATAATACGTGAAGCGCGTGATATTTTCTCGCCTTCTTCTGCGGGAATAACCTTTGACCTTCAGGGTGTAAGTGAGGGCGTAATGATAAATGCTGACAGGGAAAAGATAAAGCAGGTTCTTATCAACCTGTTCAGCAATGCGATTGATGCCATGGACGGTAACGGCACAATCTCTGTCAGAACTGACAGCATTGTGAAGGAAAACAGGAAATTCTACAGGATGCAGATTGCAGATACGGGGCGGGGGATGGATGGAGAGATCGTTGACCAGGTGTTTGCCCCTTACTTTACAACGCGTGAAAACGGGACAGGACTGGGCCTTGCTATTGTTGAAAGGATTATTTTTGATCATAATGGGTCGATATGGTTTGAAACAGAAAAGGGTGTAGGCACTACGTTTTTTATTGACCTCCCTTTCGGGATTGATAATGAATAAAATACTTGTTGTTGATGATGAACAGAACATACGCGAAGTACTTTCAGGGATTCTCGAGGATGAGGGCTATTCTGTGGAGATGGCAGCGGACGGCCCTGAAGGCCTTTCAAAGGCTGTAAAAGGAGATTTTAGCCTTGTCCTTCTGGATGTATGGCTTCCCGGAATGGGCGGAATGGAAGTGCTGGAAAAGATAAAGGTATCAAGGCCCGAGCTTGAGGTTGTTGTCATATCAGGGCACGGAAACATTGATATGGCTGTAAAGGCCCTTAAAAAAGGGGCTTTTGATTTTCTTGAAAAACCTCTTTCCCTTGACAGGGTCATTACAGTTGTAAAAAACGCGCTTATGCTTGAAAATCTGAAAAAGGAAAACAGGGAACTAAAGGAGTCTATCTTTCTGGAAGACAGGATGACAGGTTCCGGCCCGGAGATGGAAAAAATACAGAAGACAATTGGGCAGGTCTCTTCTTCAGATGTAAGCGTAATGATTCTTGGGGAAAACGGGACCGGGAAGGAACTTGTCGCCAGGGAGGTTCACAGAAGGAGCCGCAGAAGCAGTATGCCTTTTGTTGAAGTAAACTGCGCCTCTATTCCGGATACCCTTATTGAAAGTGAACTTTTTGGCCATGAAAAAGGGGCATTTACAGGCGCTGTAGCGGGGCGGAAAGGGAAATTCGAGCTCGCGGATGGGGGGACACTCTTCCTTGACGAGATCGCGGATATGTCCCTGAATGCCCAGGCAAAGGTGCTCAGGGCAGTTCAGGAGATGAGATTTGAAAGAATAGGGAGCGAAAAGAGCATACAGGTTGATGTAAGGATTATTTCTGCCACAAACCGTGATATAATGGCTGAGGTAAGGGCAGGCAGGTTCAGGGAGGATCTTTATTTCCGGCTTAATGTCATACCGATAAACGTGCCGCCGCTTAGGGAAAGAAGAAATGACATACCTGAACTTGCGGGGTATTTTTTAACAAAGTACGGCAATTCAGTATCTGCAGGGGATGGCTGCCCGGTGAAATCAATTTCACCTGAGGGGATGAAAATAATGCAGGACCACATCTGGCCCGGCAACATAAGGGAACTCAAGAATTTTATCCAGAGAGTATCTGTAATGACTGATGAAACTGTTATTTCTCCCGAAACCGTAAGCTTTTATCTTGGGGAAAGCATTGTTGAAACTGCTGCGACAGGGGGAGGGGGCCTCTCTTTTGCCGAATATGATGCCTCTTTGTCATTTAATGACGCAAAAGAGCTTTTTGAAAGAAATTTTCTTGAAAAAAAACTTGAAAAGAACAATTATAATATAACAAGAACAGCCCAGGAACTGGGCGTATACCCGGGGAACCTTCATCAGAAATTAAAGAAGCTGGGGATACACCTTAAATGAAAACTCTTACGAAAAGGCAGTCCGAGGTCCTTGATTTTATCAAGGATTACAGGAATAAAAATACTTATCCTCCTACCATAAGGGAAATAGCTGTCAATTTCAGTATCTCTGTCAAAGGGGCATACGATCACCTGAAGGCGCTTGAGAAAAAGGAAAGCATAAAATGCAACCTGAGAAGATCGCGAGCCATAGAGGTGACTGAAGCTGCCGATGTTGATGAAGTAGTAAGCGTTCCTATCCTCGGCAATGTCGCGGCAGGGGTTCCACTTCTCGCTGAGGAGAACCTTGACGGCTATCTCCCGGTCCCTGTCAGATATCTCAGAAAGGGGCAGCACTTTGCTCTCCGGGTTAAGGGCGACAGCATGAAAGACGCCGGGATACTTGAGGGAGATACAGCCCTTTTTGTTCATCAGGCGACCGCTGAAAACGGCAATATTGTTGTGGCCCTTCTTAATGACGAGGCTGTGACTCTCAAGAGATTTTACAGGGAGACAAACAGGATTAAGCTGAAAGCAGAGAACCCTGTATATCCCCCGATTTATACCCAGAATGTCAGGATACTTGGAAAGCTTATCTGTCTTATGAGGAATTATGACTGAGTTTCGGAATGTCTACCTTCTGCTTGGCCCTGAAAACGGCGAAAAAAAGGAATTTATTGACGAATTAAGAAAGAAAGTTACCGCCTGTTTCGGAGCGCCGCCGGACGAATACAGTTTCTATCCCTATGACACTGACGCTTCGGATATTATCGCGATTCTGCGGAATATTTCACTGTTCGCTCCTGCCAGGATCATAACAGTCAGGAACTGCCACGACCTTAAGAAAAAGGATGCGGCGCTGATAACTGATTATCTTAAAAAGCCTGCCGATAACAGCATCCTGATACTAGCAAGCGACAGCACCAAGGTTGATCCGTCGGTTGAAAGGGCTGTTCCTGCCGACAGTAAAAAAATCTTCTGGGAGATGTTTGACAGCAAAAAAAAGGGCTGGGTGATCCAGTTTTTTCACAGGGAGAAGATTGCAATAGACAACAGCGCAGCTGAATTTCTTGTTGATATGCTGGAGAGCGACACAGAGACACTGAAGAAAGAGTGCGGCAACCTCGCCCTTTTTTTCAGGGCAGACGGGGAAATCACGGAAGAGAAGATCGCCGACTTTTTCTACAGCAGAAAGGAAGAAAACATCTTCTCGCTTTTTAACCATATTGCGGCAGCTGATCTTGAAAAAGCGGTTGAAACCTCCAGGAATATATTTCTTTCAGGGGAAAGCGGGCCTGTCCAGGTTCTTGGGGGGCTTTTATGGCAGATCAGAAATCTTTATGAGCTTAAAAAACTTCTTCTCAAAAAGAAATCCTTTTCAGAGGCATGCATGGATCTCAACATAAGGGTAAAAAAAATGCAGAGTGTATATTCCGCTGCCTCATCCAATTACTCCATTGAGGAGATTGAGAACATAATATCCCTTATTGCCTCTCACGATTATCTTTTCAGGTCTTCCCGCGCTGAAATCCACCAGGTACTTTTCCCGGTTTTCCTGTACTCTGTTATTGTGAGCCGCGGAAGGAATATCTATTCCATCTCCTCAGGCGCGGTCAGCCGTTTCCCCTGAGATATTCAATAACGCTCTCCGCTACCTTCATGGGAAGTCCTGCCCTCTGCGAGATTGAGTAGCTGTCTGCGTTTTTGATGCTGTCAATGCTGCCGAATTCGCTGATTAGCTTTTTGCTCCGCTCTGATCCGATTCCAGGTATCCCTTCGAGCAGTGAAAACGCGATTTCCTTTTTTCTCATGTTTTTACTGAAAGTGGTCGCGAAGCGGTGCGCCTCGTCCCTTACATGCTGAAGCACCCTGAGCGCGGGAGAGCCTTCCGGGAGCCTTACAGGATCGCTTTTCCCCTGTACAAAGAGCAGCTCTTCCTGCTTCGCAAGGGCGGCAAGGTCGATAGCATTCAGACCCAGCGCCTCAAGCACTCCCGCTGCCGCGCTCAGCTGCCCCTTTCCCCCGTCAATCAGAATAAGGTCTGGCAGCGGATGGGATTCGTTGACAAGTCTTGTGTATCGTCTTGCCACAGCCTCCCTTATTGACGCGTAGTCGTCAATGGCTTGTTCCGGCAGCGATTTTATGTGGAAAATCCTGTATTCAGCCTTGTCCGACTTTCCGTTCCGGAATGAAACCATGGAAGAGACAGTATGCTTTCCGGCAAGGTGGGCAATATCAAACCCTTCTATCCGCAGAGGGATTTTTGACAGGCCAAGGCTGTTTTTAATCTCCTTCAGTGTTTCAGCCGCTGATATCTCCTTTTCCCGGTTTATAAGCTCCATCCTGCAGTTTTCCTCAGCCATCCTCATTATTGACAAGTCCTTTTCCTCTTCCGGCAGGCCGGGATCAAAATCCGCGGTAAATTTTCCCGAAAAAAAGGTTTTGAGAAGTTCCTTTTCCGGGAGGATATTCACACAGATCCTGTCAGGGAGCATTTCTGCTGATTCAGGTTCCCTGAAGTATTCCGTGTAGAATTGTATGAGGAAGCGGGTCATGTTTTCCTCCTGCTCGGAGCAGCTTGTAAAATTAAACACTGACTTTCCTGATATTTTCCCTTCCCGCATCTGAAGGACTACAGCTGAACAGTTGATCCCGCTGCAAAGGATAGAGATATAATCCATTTTTCCGCTGCTGAAATCCTGTACTTTCTGCTCCTCAGTGAGGTTTTTAATTGATGACACGAGGTCCCTGAATTCAGCTGCCTTTTCATAGTCAAGCGAAGCTGCCGCATTCTGCATCCCCCTGGTGAATTCTTCCAGAAGCTCTTCCGTTTTCCCTGACAGGATTTTGGCTATTGTCTCAATCTCTTTCCTGTAGGACTCCATGTCTGCCCTGCCGCAGCAGGGGGCGCCGCACTGGCCTATGTGATAGTAAAGACAGGGGGATTTTCTCTGCCTCAAAGGGATCTCCCTGCATTTTCTTGTTTTAAACCGTTTTTTTATCAGGTCAAGGTATGTATCAATGCTTTTTACATCAGGGTATGGGCCGAAATAGAGCGATCCGTCATCTATAATCCTTCTTGTCCTGAAAACGCGGGGAAAATTCTCGTTTGTTATTCTTATTACCGGAAATGTCTTGCAGTCCTTTAGGCTGATGTTGTATCTGGGTTTCCATTTTTTGATCAGGTTGTTTTCTAGAATGAGGGCTTCGTATTCCGTGGCAGTTTTTATTATCTCTATGGAGTGGATTTTTTTTACGAGGTGGGATGTTTTTAATTCCCTTTCAGCGCTTTTTGAAAAATATGATTTGACTCTTGAACGGAGGTTTTTTGCTTTTCCCACATATATAATCTCTCCCGAAGTGTTTTTCATCAGATAAACACCCGGATTTTCGGGAAGCTCTTTTACTGTTTCCTCAAGATTGATGCTATTTTCTTTTAAATTTTCCATATTTACCGATAATGATATAAAGGTCTATTATAATAAACTACGGAACTAAAGAGAATTTGGCCAGTGAAAAAAATACTGCTTTTTATGGTTCTGCCGGCTTTCTGTCTCTCTGCTGTTGAAAGAGATTTTACTCTTGGCGGGGAGGGCTGGCAACCCTTTGCTCTTGAGAATATAGAACTAAACAGGAATCAGGCAGGCGAAAACTGTCTTGTCGTAAAAGACGGCGAATACACCCCTGACGGACTGACTGAAGTGCTGCTGCATTTCAATTCAGCCCCCCTGGCTGATGCTGCCGGAAATTTCAATGTTAAGGTAAACAATGCGTCAATATCAACAGGCAGGAAAAAATACGGAACAGGCGCCGGCCTGTTTAACGGGGAAAGGGAGGCTGTTGTCCTTGACAGGGGCGGCCGCGGCCTGTTTCCGGGCAAGGTTTATTCCGGCGATTTCAGCATAGAATTCTGGATATACGGGCAGAATTTTTCGGACGGGGAGACTGTTTTTCTCTTTGACAGCTATACAAACAGGGGAGGCAGCTTTATCCCTCAGTTTTTCAGGTGTTATTTTGAAGACAGAAAAATTGTCTGGCATATCAGAAATTTCTTTCTTCCGGCAGGCATGGAACAGTTTGAGCTTAAATTCGCAGGCAACAAGAGGCTGGTCCCGGGCAAGTGGTCACATCACCTGCTCCGCTACAGCTCTGAAAACGGGCTGATGGAGTATCTTGTCAACGGAATACCTGACGGTGTTGCCTATGTCAACAATTCGGCAAGGGAAACAGGTGAATACTACCCCTTTTACTCGGGCGAGAAAGGACGTGTTGTTGTAGGCGACAACTTTACAGGGCTCATTGACGAGATGAGGCTGAAACTTGAATGGGTGGAAGACTACAGGCTCTCAAAGTTCCGGGATTATTCAGGTACCTATGTTTCCCAGCCTGTTGATCTTGGCCACAGCAAATCATCAGTCTTCAGCATTGACACAAGGGATACAGTTCCGCCCGGGACAGATATTCATTATTTTTACTGTCTTGATGATTTCAAAAAGGTTCCCGAACCTGATTCTCCGGAGTGGAGGCGGTTTACCCCCGGGTTTTTCAATACCTCGGGCGGACGGTTTCTCAGGATCAGGGCTGTCCTGTATTCTGACGGGGAGCGTGAGCTTTCCCCTTCCATTTCCCAGATACGGGTCAGGTTTGACCAGAAAACACCACCGCCAGCGCCGCAGGTCGTAAGGGCAGAGCCGGGAAACGGCAGGGTAAGGCTTAAATGGAGCGAGGTCGCTGACCCTGATCTTGACGGGTATTATGTATATTTTGGGGAAAGGCCCGGCAAGTATTTTGGAGCGGCCAAAAACTCGCCCTCTTCCCCTGTTGACGCAGGCAGATCAAACGAGATAGTTATCGAAAACCTTGAGAACGGCCGCATTTACTATTTTTCCGTTGTTTCGTATTACCGGACAGCATCCCGTTTCGGGAACGCCATCATCAACGAGGGAGGGCGTTATTCTTCCGAGACAAGCGCGCGCCCTCTTGCCTCTTACGGGGATGTCAGGTGAAAATCGAGGAAGTTTTTGAAAAAGCCCTGATGCTGATAAAGCTGAAGGATTATGACGAAGCGGAAAAAATAGTAAGGCAGCTGGTAAAGGTAAAACCGGATAACGAAGGTTTTTTTCTTACCCTTGGCAATATATACTCGCTGAAAAACGAACGCAAAAAGGCGTTAAGGACATATATAAAGGCTTCGAAGATTGCCCCGAAAAACCCGGACTGCTACAGCAACATCGGGGTAATGTACAAGCAGATAGGGAAAAACCAGCAGGCGATCCATTACCTGAAAAAGGCGCTTTCGTTCGCGAAAAACAGGGCTGATATATATTACAACCTCGGCAATGTCTACAAGCAGTCTGGGAGTCTCGGCGACGCGGAGCATAATTTTCTTGAAGCGGTAAGGCTGAACCCTGAGTTCGTACAGTGTTATAACAATCTCGGGACATTGTATATCGAACAGGGTATGGTTGACAAAGCCGAGGACATTATCAGGAAAGGACTTGAGGTGGATGAAAACCACCCGGGGCTTTTGTATAATATGGGCGTACTCCGCGATTCGCAGGGCAGCATAGATGAGGCTATCGGGCTGTATAAGCACGCTCTTGTGAACCAGCCTCTCTGGGTTGACAGCCTGAACAACCTTGGAATAGCGTATAACAAAACAAATCTTCATGGAAAGGCTATCAAGGTGTTCAGTAACGCGCTTGATATAGAGCCGGAAAACTACAGGGTAAAGAACAATATCGCGACCGCCTATAAATCAATAGGGGAAGAAAAAAAGGCGAGACAGTTTTACAGGGAAGCTATCTCCCATAACCCTGGGTATACCCGCGCGTCGCTTAATTTAAGCGAGCTTTACCGGGAAACAGGCGACCTTGACAGCGCCATTGAGGAACTGAACCGGATTGAGACAATCAGGCCGGAAGATTCAGAGATAAAGGTTTTTAAGGCGCATGTCTATATTGACAAGGGAGAGGACGAAAAAGCGGAGAGCATAATTGACTCTGTAATGCAGTCAAGCCCCGGCAACCCCGCACCACTTGCGCTCAAGGCCCTCTTTTGCATAAGGAAGGGGGAGATTGAGAAGGCAGAGGAATATATTGAGAAGGCGGACAGCATAAAGCCGGGCAGCCTCCCTCTTAAAATGGCAAAAGCTGAATTTTACCGGAGCAAAGGGGAGCTGGGCAAGGCAGAAGGAGAACTGAGCGGGATACTCTCTGAAAACCCCGGAAGCCTGAAGGTTTCCCTTGAGCTTGCGAGGGTTCTCAAGGAACAGGAAAAATATGATGATGCCCTGAAAATCCTGGATTCGCTGAAAGGGGATTACGGCGATTTCAGGGAGACTGTCGCGGAGTATTCAGATATCTACAAGAAGTCAGGGCAGACAGAAAAAGCGCTTGAGTATTCAAACCGGCTACTGGCAAAGATGGGCCAGGATGGCGATCAGATAGATATAGATTCCCTCAACAGGGGCATAGCCCTTTTTGAGGAAAACTCCAAATCCTATGAGCTTTTAAACAGCACCAGAATGGAAGAGAGGCTGAATGATTTTGTCCGTGAATATGTGAAACAGGAACAGGAAAAAAACCTGCCGCAGGACGCGATGAGCTTTCTCATCGGTTCTGTTGACGGGCTCAACGATGAGGAGGTCCCTGTTCTTGATGTAGGCGGCATTGAGCCTGTGATAGAAATAAACGAGGAAGAGGAGACACATCTTCTTGATACACTTGAAGAGGATTTTGACCCTGAGGATGACGCCGGATTTTTTGAGGAGACGGAAGACAAGATACGCAAAGAGGTTATGGAAAACATAGAGAAGACCTATCCTCAGCTTCAGCAGCCTAACTATCCCCTTCCGGTGCCTGTGATAATTCCCCAGGTTCAATCTGCCCCTCCTCCGCCGGTTACAGTTCCTCCCCGGGTTTATGACAATCTTTATTCATCGCAGGAAAGGCAGCCCCCGCAGTATCAGATGCAGCCTCCTCAATTACCGGAAGCTCCCCCCCCGCAGAAACCTCCCGCTCCTCAGACAAAGAAAAAGCCGGATAAACCTGCCCCTGAAAAACCTCCCGTTCCCGGGAGCCCGGAGAAGAAACACGAAGTCGATGATCTCCTTGATAAATTCGAAGGGGTGGAAGAACCGGAAGGTCTTTCCTTTGTGGGGCTTAAAAGCGACCCTGAGTACGTAAATTCCGACATCTCAAATCTTCTTGAATATCTTGAAGGGCTTACTGATTTTCTTATCGAGGCAAGGAAAAAGAAATATACCAGAAGCATAATGAAGCTGAAGGTAGAAACACTTAAGCTTAAACTCAGGGGAAACAAGGGGCTTCTGACTTCACTCGCTGAAAAGGGCGGGGACCTGAAACAGGGGCCTGATGACGCGGCGGGAAAAGCGGCCCGGGAAGCTGACAACGGCAGCAAGCCGCTCAGCAGTACGGACATAGAGAATACTTTAAGTTACATAAAAGGATTAACCGGGTTTTTGCCGGAAAACAGCGGCGGTGTGGCAATAAAGCTTAAACTGCAGAATCTGCTTGGCAGGATAGAAGGGGAAACAGATGGACAATAACGAACGCCTTCGGATAATTGAGAAATATATCAGGGAAATGCCGAGTCTTCCGGTGACTGTAACAAAGGTAAAGGAAATCTGCGATAACCCTAAAACGTCGCCGATGGACCTGTACAGGGTTATAAGCCTTGACCCGGTTTTAATGGGAAAGGTCATGAAGCTCATAAACTCGGCCTATTACGGCCTTTCGGGTAAAGTCACCTCGCTTGTACGGGCGATCATAATGCTCGGGATGAACACAGTCAAAAATCTTGCCTTAAGCACATCGGTGATGAGCATCATCAGCGGGAAAAACTTTACAGAGATGAGCAACCCTACGCTTTTCTGGCAGCACTCCCTCTGTACCGGTGTTGCTGCGAAAATCCTGGCACTTGAGCTTGGCAGGGACAGGAATGTTTCTGAAGAGTATTTTATCGCGGGAATGCTTCACGATATAGGCAAGATTCCCATCCTTACCTGTTTCGCGGGTGAATACGGCAAAATGATGAAAGAATGCGGCAAAAAAAATGAAACAATGTTTGAGGCTGAAAAAAGGGTTTTTGAGTTTGACCATTCAGTTGTTGGGCAGTTTATCGCCCAGCAGTGGAACCTGGGCGAGCAGCTTGAGTGCGTTATCGCGAATCACCATGACCCTCTTCTTGTTTCTGATGAAAAAAACAGGGAAATTGTTTATGTCATAGCCATAGCTGACTATTTCACGAATTTCCTTGGATACGGATTTCTGAACGAATTCTGCGTATCCATGCCTGATGATGAGGTTTTTGGAAAAACAGGCATAACTTCTGAAATGCTTGAGAAGACTGAAGAGACTGTTATTACCGAGCTTGAAAAGGCGAGGGTTTTTCTTGATTTTAAAGGATGATAAACATGGAAATTAAACTTTGGGGTGTCCGGGGCTCTATTCCAACTCCGGGAGCAGATACGATTAAGTATGGCGGGAATACAACATGTCTGAGTATTGATTTCGACCCGGAAAAAAAAGAGATAATCATTGACGGCGGCTCAGGCTTAAGGCTTTTGGGTAATCACCTTATGAAAAAGTATGTCATGGCGGGCAGGAATGTCGACATTGACATGCTTATTACCCATACCCACTGGGACCATATAATGGGATTCCCGTTTTTTACTCCGATTTACATACCGACAACAAAGCTCAGGATATACGGCCCTGTAACGTACGAGGAGGGCGGGCTTGACGAGATCATCGGAAGCCAGTTCCAGTACAGGTATTTTCCTGTCATCAAAAGCGAACTTGCCGCGGAAATAAAATACTTTCCTCTCAAGGAAACAGTCTTTAACCTTGACAGCGATATCAGGATTACCACGAAATACCTGAACCATCCTGTGCTGTGCATGGGGTACAGGATAGAATACAAGGGCAAGGTTTTCTGCCTTGCGACAGATTCGGAACCTTACAGAAATGTTTTTCCCACAGATCCTGCCTCTCCTGATTACGACGAGCTGGCGGCTGTGGAAGGGGAGAAGGCTGCTGTTGAAGAGAACAGGAAGCTTGTGGATTTTTTCCGCGGGGCAGACCTTTTGATCCATGACGCGCAGTACACAGATGCCGAATGGAAAAAAGGCAAACTCGGATGGGGGCATTCAAGCTTTGAATACGCCATTGAAACCGCGTCTGACGCCGGGGTCAGGAAACTGGTTCTGACACATCATGACCCGGAGCGTACAGACGAGCAGCTTGACAGCCTGGCTTCTTTCTATTACGAAAAATACAGCGGAATTAACAGGAAGATGCCTTTCGGTTTTGCTGTCGAGGGAGATGCAATAACACTTTAATGCTGTCAAAGGGCGCGGAACCTGACCTGATACCCATCTGGCCTCCGCGCGTTCTGACTGCACCAGGCTGTGTTCCCCTGTTATCCGATAAAGCCCAGATATGTATTTGCTAGCAGAAGATTCTGCCTTGCCTCTTCATAGTCTTTTTCCTCGGAGAGCGATTTCCGGAAATAGTCCCTGGCCTTTTCATAAAAACCGTCAGCAAAAAAGACAGACCCGATATTGTTATAGATTACTGCCTTCTCATACTGAGAACATGGAAGGGCAAGTGCTTTTTCATAGCACAGGAGAGCCTTTTCTTTCCTGCCGCATTTCTGAAGCGCAAGCGCTGTTCCGGTAAGTATATCACAATCATTTTTTTTTATTGATTCCGCCTTCTCCAGATAGGAAAGCGCTTTTTCCGGTTTTCCTGTATCAAGAGATAAAACGCCCAGATTATAGTAAACCAGGTGGTTTTCCGGAAATTCCTTTTCCGCCTCAAGCAGGACCTTTTCCGCTTCCTGATAATTTTCCTCAAATGATTTTTCGGCAGCTTCAATCAGCATGTTGTTGAGTTTCAGTTTATTCATACAGGAAAGAATAATAGTGAAAATATCACCATCTGTACATGGGGATGACTGAAAACTGGTTTACCTTGCTGTATTCTGATTCAACATGATTATAGCTTATCCCCAGCTCAAAATTATTCGAGAATTTCCAGGAAAGCCCGCCCCCTGCCTCAAAAATTGTGCGTGAGGAATCCATTGTTTCGTAGTCGCCCCCGTAGGTAAGTGCAATGTTGAGCGGGTTACTGTTCCAGTATTCCACAACTACCTTGAGCGATACTGCGGATGTTGAAAACCCGGATTTATACAGGTAGCTTATGTACTGCACCGTGGCATTGCTTATGTCTGTGAAAAAATAGCTGAAAGAGGGTTTAAGGATAAAAAGGGTCTCTTCATCAAGTTTCTGGTTTTCATTGTTTCCATAAAAAAGTGATTCAACAGCTATGCCTGTTCCTGCCTTCCTGTTTATGCTGTAGCTTGCGAAATTCACAATCTTGACTGCCTCATTATAGTCAGGGTCAGGGGTGATATGGAACACTGTCCCGAGTGAAAGCCTTTTAATCCCCTTGAATGTCGCACCTGCGCTTATTGTGCTGTCGCTCTTCCCCTCAAGCGCGTAAAGATCATACTCTGCCTGAAAGTCCCATATCTTGCTTGGCCTGTAGAGAAAAAAAGGAGATGCCTCAAAACCGAAGCTGTCGGGGTAAAGCTCCCCTTTCAAGGAAAGTGATGCTTCATATTTCATGAAAAGAGGCAGTGTCGCGTACAGTTCTTTAGCTTCCTTGTTTTGCGGGTCTTTCTGAAAAACAAGCTCGATCTCTTTTTTTGCATCCTCAGGATTGTTAAGGTTGAGATAGAGCTTTGCCAGGTTAAGCCTGTTTTCCGTTTCGTTATAGTAACCTGCTTCAATGGATTTTTTGAAATATATTATAGCGTTCTCATAGTCGCCTGACCAGAAGTAGGTCCTGGCAAGCCCGGTAAGCCCGTCAGGGTCCTCTTTTTCAAGCTCAAGGTATCGGATAAAAAGTTTGATTGCCTCATCGTATTTTTTCTGCCAGCTAAGTATCTGCGCCTTTCTGAATACTGCCTCGCTTATGTCCGGATAGTTTTCAAGCAGCCTGTCCAGAATGTAGAGCGCTTCATCAAGCTTCAGCTGCCAGCTTAAAAGCTTTGCGAGCCGTATCTGCGCAAGGGTGTTCTTGCCGTCAACCGCGAGAATCTGCCTGTAAATTTCAATCGCGTCATTAAGGTTTCCCGACTGCTCAAGAGTTATGCCCCTTTCCATCATTTCCACGGTATCTGTTGCCTGCGTGAAAGCTGCCTGTGCCGATAAACCGGCTGACAATAAAACAAAAAACGCAACCAGCAGCAAAGTACTTTTTTTATTCATATAATCCTCATATAAAATATACTCTATTTTTCAATTTGTTTTTTTATTTCCCTCTCAGGAGACTTAAAAATCAGAAGAACCTGCTGTTTTTCATTATTCATGTTTTTCAGTCCGGCAATGGGGTTTAATGTTAATAATATATTCAGAAAAACATATAAATGCCAGAAAAAAATAATTATTGTTTTTAAAAAGCTATTAAAACTATATAATAAGTATAAGCAGGAAAAGCATGGACGAAAATAACGCTGTACTCATGGTTGCGGACAATGTTTACAGAATAGGACCTTCCGCAAGGCAGCCAGGCAGTCTTGATCCAAATATTTATCTCGTTGTTTCAGGGGAAGAGGCCGCCCTTGTCAATACCGGTCCTTACCAGACATTTGATGAGCTTATGGATGCTGCATCATCCCTGATTGCGCCGGAGAAGATTGTCCTTGTCGCGCTGACAACGGCAGCCGCAGACATGTGTTCAGCACTCCCCCTTGTCGAAAAGAAATCGCCCGGCGCTCACGTTGCCATGCACTGGAGGACAAGCCGGATGGTTTCCGAAAGGATCAGCAGTCTTCCCCCGTTCATAGTCAATGAAAACAGATGGGAGTTTTCTTTCCGGAACGGGAAAAAACTCCTGTTTTTTCCCTCTGCATATCTTTCCTCTCCCGGCGAGATACAGGTTTTTGAGCCTGAATCATCAGTCCTTTTTTCATCAAGCCTTTTCAGCTCCTTTACATCCGGTACGGGAGAACTGGCGTTTGATTACCGGCAGATGGAACCGTTGATCGCATACCATGAGCATTATATGCCGGACAGCAGAACGATAAAATCTATTCTCGAGAAGATAAGAAGGCTCCCTGTAAAGTATATCGCGCCTTCGTACGGAGGGATAATATCGGACCATATCCCGCAGATACTGAGCACAGCAGAAAACATTCAGTCAGGTAGCTTCCGGGAGATGAAGCGGAAAAACATAGGCGATGAAAAAAAATATTTTCAGCTCTGCACAGAGGTGCTGAGAAGATGGAGCCAGATTTACCCGCCAGGGGAAACTGAAAAGCTCCTCAGCGAAACAGGAGTGGAGATTGATAAAAATACCTGGGGCATAAAATCCGATAAACCTGCGGGCCCTGTTCTCTGGGAAATGATATTTGTCCTTGCTCTTGAGAAAAAGGGGATATCGTGGCTGAGCATGGCAGAGTCGCTTGTCAGAAGAATTTCCAAAAAATACTCGCTCAGCTTTCCCGCTGCATACAACAGTGTTGTGCTTAATCTCAAAAGCAAGAACATCGCGCTTGATGAAAACATCGAAAGGGTCCAGGAAACCAGAAAAAGGATAAGGGAAGAGCTCGAAGAGACTGAGGAAAAACTTACAACATGCCCTGTTACAGGACTGAGGAACGAATATTTTTTCCGTGCATATATGGAGAAGGAGTTTGTTTCCTCATCAGACATGGAAGTAAACGGCGCGCTGCTCATGATTTCGCTTGATGATATTGTCGGAATAAACAGCCGCCATGGAAGGGACGGCGGCGATGACGCGCTGCGGGGAATAACTTACCTTGTGAAAAACTACATTGCTGAGTCTGAGCTCAGGAGCGCGCATTTTGTCTTCAAGCTTAACGGCCCTGTTTTTGCCTATTTTATTCCCGAGTGCAACGACCGGTGCGCTTTGACAGTCGCGGAAGAGCTCCGAAGCAGGATTGCCTCCTCCTCTGTCTTTGTTGAGGATATTACAGTATCTACCGGCATAGTGGATTTTTACGAATTATACCAGAACAACCTTCAGGGCGAAGAAATACCGGGAAACATTTTACGCCTCGGTATTTCGAGAATCCAGAAGGCAAGGGAAAGCGGCGGCAATACAATATGTGATAAAGGCTCAGCAATTGAAAACAATATTACACTTAAACTGCCTGTCCTTATAATTGAGCCTGACTCAAATTACGCTGAGCTTCTTGCTTCCCGGTTGATGGAAAAGGGAATCCACTCAGGAATTATCTCGGACGGCAATGAGGCTGTTGAATTTATCAGAGGTAAAATACCGTCCATCATTGTAAGCGAGATAATGGTTCCGGGGGTAAACGGTTTTGCCATCAAGGAAGGGCTGCTTACTGATTCTTCCTTGAGCAGTATCCCTTTTATATTAACTTCACATAAAAAAAATGATGATTATATCAACAGGGCTATTTCCCTTAACATAAATTATTATTTCAGGAAACCGTACTCAGTTCTTGAACTGACAGGAATAATTGAAAATATCCTGAGCAGGAAACAGGAATGATCCCTTCCGGTATTGTTTTTAATCTTTTTCTGGCTGTTCTCGCGCTTGATTTTCTCTCTTCATTTCTGACATTCATATCTGCCTGGAAACGGAAAAGGGATAACGCCAGGAAGAAAAGGATCAGGCAGTGGATCAGCTCTTTTCCCGGAAACATGCCGGACGGATACTCTCCGGAAAAAAGGGACTGGAAAATCATTATTGATGTGTATGCCGACATCAGGCAGTCGGTTTTCCTGCCCGGGGATATTTCAGGTGAGATAGTATCGCTGCTGGACAAATGGAAAATAATCAACCGGCTTATTAAATGGCTCCTTCGCGGCAGCCGGTACAAGAAGAGCTATGCCGCGGTTGCAATGGGCTATCTGAAAAACGGGAAGGTCAAGAACGCCCTTCTTGCCGCGCTTATGAGGGAAAAGGGGATACCGCTTAAAAGATACATAATCAATTCTCTTGTCGAGCAGGCAGATCCTGCCGCAATCCCTCAGGTCATAGACAGCCTTAAAGACCTTCCTGAAACATTCAGGCAGAGTTTCTGGAGCATTGTGTGCGGGTTCAGCGGCAGCCTTCTGGATTACTTTGATGTCCTTAAGGAGAGGAAAGAGAAGGAGATTGAGCTTCTCTTTATTTATTATGCTTCAAAATACCCTTCCGCCATTCTTAAAGAATACGTCCTTGAAAAAACTGCGTCATCTGACAGGGATGTTGCGCTTGAAGCGTTCCGGGTTGCCTCGAGGTATTACTTTGACAGTATTGATATCTACAATTACATAAACCATGAGGACACTGAAATAAGAAAAGCCGCTGTCGAGGCGCTTGGGGAAAACCCGTCCAACCACAGTGTCGGAATTCTGATTAATTTTCTGGCGGACGACTCAATAAGCAGCACTTCGGCGGCAGCCCTTTCCCTGGTTGTCCGCAAGATACCGGGGTATTACAGGCACCTTGTCCTGAGAACATTCAATGAAAAAGACACAAGGATAACGGAAAAGCTTGTGGACATTATCTCATACAGGATGGAGTACGTATTTGAGAAACTACTCGGAAACCACAGGGAAGATGTGAAGGCGCTTATCAAAAACCTTGTCTCAAGGGGGAAGCTCAGCGGAATCATAAACTTTCTCAACAGGAACAGGGACCCGGAAATTGAAAAACAGATCGTCAGTATAATTCTCGGGGCTGAAAATCCGGAGGTAAGGAAGCAGCTCGAGATATACCTTGATGAGAAGGTTCTTGCCAGGATGGGATTTTCAAAAAAGGCCCTGCCTGAAAAACCCAGAATCGCCCGGGAAAAGGTCAAGCTCCACCTGCTCTGGCTCTTACTTGCATTTACAATGCTGATTTTCCCGCTCCTTTTTATATCCGGCGGATTCAACAAGGCTTCGCTCATAAACGATTATGTCTCTTTTTTTATGCTCGCTTTTTCATTTTACTCCATAGCCCTTAACTCCTTTTACTTTATTATCCTTGTTTTTTCGTTTATTGGGGTGGAAAGGCAGTCAAAGTATTTTGAGCTGAAAAAGATCTCGTTTCTCTTCCGAGAAAACATACTTCCCTCTGTTTCCGTTATTGCCCCGGCCTATAACGAGGAGAATACGATAATTGAAAGCATAAATTCGCTCCTTAACCTCCGTTATCCTGACTACGAGGTTGTGGTTGTAAATGATGGATCAAAGGACAATACTCTCCAGAAAGTTATCAGGTATTTTGAGCTTGAGAAAAGCGAGATAAACTTTGAGGAAAAGCTTGAGACAAAGGAGATAAGGGCTGTTTACAGGGGAGCAAGATACCCTGAGCTTATTCTTGTCGACAAGATGAACGGAGGAAAGGCAGATTCCCTTAACTGCGGGATAAATGCGGCATGCAAGGATTATTTTGTCGGAATAGATTCAGATTCCCTTCTTGAAAGGGACGCGATAATGAGGGTTACCAGCAGTTTCCTTGATGAGGAAAGGGAAGTAATAGCGGCAGGGGGAAACATTTTCCCTGTCAACGGATGCGAAGTCAAAAACGGCTTTATCAGGAAAACAGGGATAGGAAAAAGCAATCTGGCCAGATTTCAGACAGTTGAGTATCTTAGGGCATTTATGGCAGGCCGCGTCGGCTGGGCGTACCTTAACGCGCTTCTCATAATATCGGGGGCTTTCGGGGTCTTCAGCCGCAGAAAGGTTATCGCTGACCATGGATATATGACGGAAAGCGGCTTTTTCGACAAGGATACTGTCGGTGAGGATATGGAACTTGTTGTAAGGCTAAAGCGGTATGCGATGGAGAGAAAGGAAAGGCCGCTTGTCAAATATATATTCAATGCCAACTGCTGGACAGAGATTCCCGAGAACTGGAAAACTATTTTCAGGCAGAGGGACAGGTGGCAGAGAGGGCTAATTGATATTCTGACATACCATATCAGAATGCTCTTTAACCCAGTGTACGGAACAGCAGGGATGATATCATTTCCCTATTATTTCATATTTGAGATGTTTGGCCCATGGATTGAACTTCAGGGGTACCTGATTTTTGCATCTGCCCTTGTGCTGGGGATGATCAACCTTCAGACAGCGCTCTTCTTTTTTACCGCAACTGTTTTGTACAGTATTTTTATCACAAACTGCTCACTCTTTATTGCAGAGTATAAGTCAGAACTTTTCGGCAGAAAGGACAGGCTAATCCTTGTGCTCTATTCTTTTTTCGAGGCCTTCGGGTTCAGGCAGTTTTCAGGATTCCTCCGGGTGCGTGGGTATATCAGCAGTCTCAGAAAGGTCAGCGGGTGGGGCAAAATGGACCGGAAAGGGTTCTCAATGTCTCAGGCCGGGAAGGGGCGGAAATAAAGATAAAGGGCGTAATGGGGTGGATGCGGGAACACCACGCCCCGGTATGCTTAAAGTAAATATTATGTGCCCCCTCTCAAAACTCAATAATATTTCGCCCTGGAAAAACTGTTTCTTTTCGCTGTAAGCGATTGGCACATATCCTGCCATGCCCATGGCGAGGTGCCTTGTTTGTTTTTAGGGATGTGCAAACCGGACCCCGGGGAGAGAAGTCCCCTGATTTTTCAGACAGCTATCCTGCTGCTGAAGTAATTTTTAAAATAGTCTTTCACAATTTTCTCATGCCCCTCGATTCCCCCGAAGTCCATGCTTCTCCCTGTGATCCTCACACTGTCGAAGGATATTGCCGCGTATGCCCCGCCCGCGACAAGTCCCCTGTCAATCAGGTTAGCGTCCGCAATGTCCTTGTGATAGAGAGACCCTTCCCCGTAGGTTTTTTCAAAATTCACAAAAAGCTGGGGATCAAAGATCACCCTTCCCCCTGTGACTATGAATTTTATGAAGACTTCCCTTTTTTTAAGCGTTTCATGCTCAATTCCCAGTACTTTTTCCGCGAAATCCTTTATCGTAATTCCCATTATCCATGAATATATAAATCCGGGAGTATTATAGTCAATCTCTCTCTGAGGGTTCATCCAGTCATCTTCCGGTAAAGCCTTTTACCCGCAGATGGCAGCTCTGCAGCCTTTCGCATTGCTGTATTGATAGAGTTTCAGGATAAAATGTAATATGCAATCAGGGCAGCTATCCAACCACAGGATAGATATCCACAGAAAGACTGCCCCGGGTTAAAGGAGCTGTATGAAAAAAAGCAGGGACGGGAGTATCCATGTAACAGATGAAATTCTAAACACCGCATTTCACTCGGCCGCAGCTTTCTTTACGCTTCTCGGCGGCGCCCTGCTGATTGCAAAGGCTGCCATGCTCGGCGATATCTGGAAGGTTACAGCATTCTCAATATATTCCATAACGCTGCTTAATCTCTATGTTTCAAGTTCACTTCACCACGGGCTTAAATGCGGGAGGAAAGCTGAAAAGATTTTAAGATCGCTTGATTACAGCGCGATTTTTCTGCTGATAGCAGGGAGCATAACCCCGCTCTCGCTTGTCATACTGCGGGGCACGCCCCACGGCTGGGTGCTGCTTGGGGCCTGCTGGCTCTGCGCTGTGGGAGGGGCTTCTGCCCGCATCTGTTTTCCCGGAATTCCCAGATGGTTTACGACAACGCTCTTTATCTCAATGGGCTGGTCCGTGCTCCTGATAATCATTCCGTTTGCGGAAAAGACAGGATTTCCCGGGCTGCTCTATCTTGGATCAGGCGGGCTTCTCTATACCGGGGGAAGTGTCATTTTTACCCTGGAAAAGCCAAATCCTGTAAAGGGAAGGTTCGGATTTCATGAAATCTGGCATCTTTTCGTGATTGCCGGGTCAGTTATGCATTATATTTTAATGTACAGGGTTGTGCTTCCTTTTTGACAGAAGATAATTTACCGGGAAACATGCAATGCTAATGAGATAAAAAAGGAAGAAATTGATTAAATTATACCGGCGATCGGACTTGAACCGATACAGAGTTGCCCCCGGCAGATTTTGAGTCTGCTGCGTCTACCAATTTCGCCACGCCGGCGCTGTCAGAGTGGGAACTGCAGCAGCAGATACTGCAATGCGCTTCCCTGCTTAAACTAACCAGATATATGGTGTTTGTCAATAAGATGGAGATTTAAGAAAAATATGGATTTTAAAAAGTCAGTTTATGAAAAGTGCAATCTGTGCCCGAGAAAATGCGGCACAGACAGGCTTGCGGGAAAAACCGGCTTCTGCAAGGCAGGGGCTGACTCTCTTTTATCCTGCGCCATGCTTCATCACGGCGAGGAGCCGCCTGTAACCGGAAACGGCGGCTCTGGTACGCTTTTCTTTGCAGGCTGTACCCTGAAGTGCGGCTTCTGCCAGAACCATCAGCTGAGCCACGGAATGATGGGAAGCACGGTGAAAGATGAAACGCTTGCTGACATAATGGCCGCGCTTCAGGAGGGCGGGGCGGAAAACATAAACCTCGTGACAGCTACCCACTTTATACCGTCTGTCGCCCATGCTGTATCACTCGCGAAAAAAAAAGGGCTTGTCATTCCAATCCTCTGGAACACATCAGGGTATGAGACAGAAGAAAGCGTTGAGATGCTTCTTGATTTTGTCGATGTTTTTCTCCCCGACCTCAAGACTCTTGATCCCGCACTTTCCGCAAGGCTTTTCAGGGCAGGCGACTATCCCGAATACGCAGCAAAGGCTGTCCTGAAAATGGCGGAGGGGAGAAAAACTGATTTTGAACTGATTGAGAAAGAGGGGATCATCAGGAGCGGGATAATAGTCCGCCATCTCGTTCTGCCGGGGGAGATTGCCTCTACAAGGCAGTTTCTCAGATGGTACTCGGAGAATCTCATGGAAAAGGCAATGCTCTCTCTTATGTTCCAGTATGAGCCTGATGCTGTTTCCTCTCCTGTGCAGCTTCCCGGAAGAAGGGTCTCCGGGGATGAGGTAGCAATTGTTTACAACCTTCTTGACGAGTTTGATATTGAGGAGGGATTTATCCAGGAAACAGACGAAGAAACTGAATGGGTTCCTGATTTTGAAAAAACTTCCCCGTTTCCGGGCAGCAAAAAGGATCCCATCTGGCACTGGAGGGAAGGTTTCGGGGCTTGATGATCAGCCTATTATTGAGCCCTTAAAAAGATCAAGCCTGTCTTCCAGTATAAGGCGGAGGTTTTCGATATCCCGGCCTCCCGCAACAATGACCTGCATTCCAAGTTCTGCCGCCCTGGCTGTGGCAATTGGATCAAACGGGACATTTTTGCCAGGGACCCACTCTGAGCCTACAATCTTTTTAAAATCGTCCCAGCTTATCCTGTCCAGCGGCACTGCCTCCGTGTTTGTTTTGGGGTCGTCGGAGTAGACTTTTGTTATATTGGAGAGATTTATGATTGTAGAGGCCCCGAACTTTTCACCCAGCACAACTGCGTCGAAGTCGGTTGAAAAACCTGGTTTCCATCCTGCAGCTACCAGTACCTGTCCTGAAAAGCTGTCTACAGATGTCGGGTCTGTGACAACATCTTCCCTGCAGAACGGTGAAAAAACAGCCCTCATCAGCTCTCCGTTGAGACGGGTCGCTGCTATGCCTATCCAGTCCTGGCTGCCGCTGTCAGGGGACTCTGATATCTGCCTGTATGCTTTCTGGTATGACCTCGCAGGGGCGCCGCCTCCCACCACAAAAATCAGTTTTCTTTTTTTATCATCTTCAAGATATTTTTTAACAAGACTATAGAAGTCCCTGAGAAACGCAGTATCTACCTGATCCGGGGCAACAATTGAGCCGCCAAGAGAAATAACCTTAATCATGGAAAAAATATACAGTTTAAAAAAGAAATCTTCAATGCTGAAAATCTGTCTTTACTTTTTAAAATATTATAAATAAATTTAGGTATATTTAACGGCAGATCGCAGGAACAGTTCTGCCCGGGGGAAAGGGTGGTTCAGGACATAAGCGATATTCTCAATGGATGGGAATACAGCGAAGACAAAAACATTCGGATAATTCACACAGTATCAGGGAAGGCTGTGCTTCAGGTACGTGAGCTCATGGGGATAAGCCAGTATGAGCTTGACGGAAGGCCTGACGGTAAGAAAATAGGCCTTTTTACGACATACCTTGAGCTGATCCTAGACCGTGAGGGAAAGGAAAAGAGCGCTTTCCTCCTTTCCCCCGTAGACATGAAAGAGCTTGAATCGGAAAGCAGGCTTTTTTATTACAGATACCTTCTTTGTTTTCAGCTTAATGATTTTGGAAGGGTAGTAAGGGACACTGAGCACAACCTTGAGATCTGCAGGATTGTTGATACATACAGCGATGATATAAATATCAGGACAGGAGTACTTCAGTACAGGCCTTTTCTTGTCAAGATGAACGCTATTTCACGTGCCATGATTTCACTCCAGAAAAACATAAAAATCCTTGCAAAACAGATACTCGAATCTGCCGTGAATACGCTGAAAACCATGCCTGAGGTAAACACATCAGTGTTCATTCTTGAGAAGTCCCGATCCATAAGCTACCTGGAAAGCGCCATAAAACAGCTTGATACAGGGGAAAGCAGTGTCCTTGACGCGCTGGTGATAGAGCTTGATCGGGCTGTCTCCCTGGAGAATTACGAGAGGGCGGCAGAGCTCCGGGACAAAATCAGGGAATTGTCTAAAAAACCGGAATAGAATATTATTATCCTCTGCATAGCCTTTTGCCTGAGGATTGCAATACAGACTGAATACCCCGATAACCTGGAGACTTATGTTCTGGTTTTTCAAAAAGAAAAATACACCGCTGCCCGGAAGTATTGCAGAGGAAGAATGGACTGAGAATTTCTCGATTTTCAGAAAAAGCAGGTTCCGGAGCGAAAAATCCGACAGCTACTCTTCGGAAATAATGCCCGGCTCAGGGCTTCTTCTTTCCATAAAAAAGGAAAACCTTTTTGCCTGGTGTGACCCGCCTGATTTCGGTTATTCGGATTTTACGGCAGAATACAGCTTCGAATTCAGGACTGAAAAGGCGTACTGTTCAGGCGGCCTCATCTTCAGGATGGGTAATGATTACAATTATTACTATTTTCTGGTTTCAAGCAGGGGATATTTCAGGGTGGACTGCGTTTTTAACGGGAACCCTTTGAACCTGATAACGTGGACCAAGCTCCCTTTCCAGCCTGGGCCTGTAAATACACTTAAGGTTACAGCCTGGGCTAGCTATTTCATCTTTTCAGTAAATAACGTACAGGTCGCCAGGTTAAGCGATGAAACAATCGCAAGCGGATCAATAACATTCTGCGGACAGAATTACAGCGGCACTGATGAGGCAGACATTCTCTTTAAAAACCTGAAGGTCAATTCAATACCAGCTGATGTGGAAAAGGCTTATTCCGAAAACGCTCTTATCCCTGATAACCAGAAACTCACTCTCGCCCGCTCCTTTTTTGAGAAGGGGCAGTTCCTTCCCGCCGCTGTTCAGATGAAATCGTATCTCGGCAGTCAGGATAAAGGGAAACAATCAGATGAGCTTCTCGGCTTTTATGGGGAGATACTCATAAACCTCGGGCTGTATGAGGATGCCCTTGTCCAGTTTGAAAAAGCACTGGAGAAAAAGCCTGACAACAGGAATTATCTCCTTGAAAAGGGCAATATTCTTTACCAGCTTGGGCGCTACGCAGACCTTAAGGATTTTACTCTCAATACTGAATCCCTGTTGTCAGGGGAACCTCTCTACTGGAACCTCTGCGGGCACAGCCGCTTTTATCTCGGGAATCTCCGGGAGGCATCGGAGTTTTACAGAAAGGCTGCTCTTCTTGCCCGCGACAATCCTGTATTTTTTCTGAATGCGGCAAAAGCGCTTGAAGCTTCAGCTGAAACAAAAGAGGCTGTTTCCTTTTATGCGGAAAGCAGTGTCCTTTTTTTCAGACAGGAAAGATATGCTGACGCGAATGACACAGCCTCCCTTGCGCTGAAAAAGGCTGATCCCGGTTCTGAAGAGTTCATGAAAGCAGAGAGCGTTGCCGCGAAAATCCTTTTTCATGAAAAAAAATATAAAAAGGCAGGGGAGAAGTTCAAGGCACTGATATCCCTTGATTCTCAGTCATGCGGAAGCGAGATATTTTTCCTGTATGGGCTGGTACAGCTTGAGAAGGGGAAAAATGCCAGGGCTGCGGAGCTTATAAGAAAGGCCTGTGAAAGGGAAGATTATTATCTTTACTGGTACAAGCTCGCTGAAATAGATTATTACATGGGGCGTGACTGCAAAGAGGCGCTTTCTAAGGCATACAGTCTCGCACCTGATGACTGCTGGGTCAATAACCTTATGGGCGAGGCAGCGCTGGCCAGGGGAGAGAACATGGATGCGGAAAGATACCTGGAAAAGGCATACAACTCTTCACCTGACAGCCCGGAAAGGATTCCCGCGTTCAACTATTCAGAAGCCCTTGTCAGGAACGGGAAGAGGGATGAAGCAATCCATGTTCTTGAGACAATCACTCCCGGCGCTGATGTCTTGATCAGGAAAGGGAGGATATACGGCCTTTCCGGGGATGAAGAGGCGGAAGGAGAGGCATACAGAAAGGCCTTCAGCCTCTATCCTGACAGCCCTGATGCGGCAAAAGAGCTTCTCTCCTACTATTACAGGACTGAGCAGTACGGCAGGGGGGAAGAGGTGCTCGCCTTGCTTGACAACAAGGCGCCTGACAGCGGAATCCTTAACATAAAAGGCAATATCGCGAGAATCAGGGGTAATTTTGACGCCGCGTTTGACGCTTATACAAAAAGCCTTGCCATGAGCTTTGATCCTGTTGTGGCTCTCAATTATATAGAAGGGCTGTGCGAAAGCCTGGATTTCAGAAAGGCTGGCGAGGTCTTGAGCGATTACTTCGGCAGCGGGATTTCCGATGACAGTCTCAGACAGAGGAAGGAAAGGCTTGCTTCCCGCATTGCAAGGGAAACAACAGTAACCCTGGAGTGTTCCCGCTGCGGACTTATATGGAATGTGCCGAAGCATGTCAGGGCAGATAAAACACTCCGCCTGAAAGGAGACCCTGCCCCCTCTTCCCCTGCCGGCAAATGCCCCTCCTGCGGTAAAATATACTGCGCCGGGTGCGCGGCTGAGTGGGTTGAGAACGGCCGCTTTTACTGTCCCGACTGCAGGGAAAGCCTTAAGCTCTCGGATGACTATCTCCGTTATCTTGCCGCCTCTTCAGCATCATCCCCGGCCACCCGCTGAAGATGTATTGTCTTGACAAACAGTACTGTTTAAGTAAACTATTACAAAACAACTTTATAACTGCAGAAACAAAGTGACAAATAAAAGAATTATTGCCTTTTTAATATTTATATCAGCTGGGCTGTATGCCTATTCTCAGGAAATTCTCACAGCAACCGATTATTTCAACAAAATTTCGGAAAATTACGCTGCGATCAGCGATTACCAGGCTGACATCACAATTACAAGGGATGGCCTTTCCATGAAAGGGGCCCTTTTCCACAAGTCGCCGGATAAGCTCAGGATAAATTTTACCGATCCGGAGGAACAGGTAATTGCCTTTGACGGAAAGAAACTGACAATCTATATACCGAAATACAGGGTGATAATGTCTCAGAAGGTAAACACGAAAGACCAGATTTCAAGCGGGGCCTCCATTGCAAGCAGGGAAGGTCTTGCCCTTCTTAAAAAGAACTATTCCATTGCCTATCTTGAAAGCCCGAATCCGGTTCCGCTTGACAGTGAAGAAGGCAAAAAGGAAATGGTCGTCAAGTTGAAGCTTCTCTGGAAATCAACCCAGGAAGGATTCAGGCAGATTGATCTTTCAGTCGGGCAGGACGGGTATATAAGGCGTGTAACCGGTGTTACCCCTGAGAATAATGTGATACAATTTGATTTCAGAAAGATAATTATAGACCAGAATATTCCGGATACACGGTTTGACTATACTCCGTCGGCATCTGCGAACATTTTTGAAAACTTCCTGTTTGATCCGGAGAATTGAGGTGTTTATCCTGAGATTTTCCAGATAAACGTTCAGACAGGTTATATAATAAAACCTGATATATAATTATCTTCTTATACTTGAATACAGGGATTTAATATGGAACCAATAGGACAGAAATTTAAGGATGCCAGAAAAGAAAAAGGCCTTTTTATTGAGCAGGTTTCCAGGGAAACGAATATTTCTAAAAAATATATTGAAGCGATTGAAGAAGAAAGATTCGGCGATTTTCCGGGAGAGGCATATATAACAGGGTTTTTAAGATCCTATGCGGGATATCTCGGCCTTAATGTTGAAGAAATAATTACTATCTATAAAAATACAAAGCTCCAGGAACAGCCGGTTCCCCAGGAGCTTTTTGAGCCTAAACCCAGGTTCCCCATGATACCTGTCGCGGCAGGGATAGCTGTCCTTCTTGCTGTATCTGCCGGGCTGATAGTTTTCCTGAACGGGCGAGGCCTTTCCGGAGACGGGACAAAGGTTGTACGGGAAAAAGCCCCGGTGAGTGACACTAAAGGTAAATCAGACGGGAAAGAATATGAAATGACCAGCTCTTTCATAGAAAGGCGTTTTGCCGAGGGAGATACTGTTGTTGTAAGGTACAGGGAACTTCCTTACCGGATCATTATTGAAAAGACAGGAGAGCAGGTGACTCTTTCACTTCCGACAGGGAGTGTTGATCTGGCAAAAGGGCGGGAGCTGCTTGCTGATCTCGACAGCGACAGCAGCAACGACATCAGGATACTTGTAAGGGAGATAGATGCCCAGGGTAAAGGGGCTGTTCTTAAATTTGACAGAAATACGGAAGCGCCGGCTGTTGTCTCATCAGGGATAAGCAGCGAAGAAGAGCTTTCAAACGTTTCTGCAGCTGCTGTTGCTGCTGTTGTATCGCCTGCTGTGCCTGCATCGACCCTCACTTCAAGAAAACAGGCTGAAAAGGTGATATTTGAGTCCGAAAACATGCTTCCATTCACAATCAACCTTACTTTCAGGGGATACTGTCTTATGCGGTATGAATCTGACGGGGGCAGGAGAGAGGAACGTTATTTTCATAAGGGAGACACATTCAGGCTTGATGTTTCAAAAAGCATAAAGATATGGCTTTCAAATGCTTCTTCCGTTTCCGCCGCTGTCAACAATATTGATTACAGCTTCGGCAGCGCCGGCTCTGTATCTGCGAAAATAATCAGATGGAGCGAGAAGCCGGGCGGCGGTTATGCTGTCAAGGCATTCCCCCTTTATTGAGCGGCACCTTGAATCCCGGAAAATTTTTCATTGAAAACCTCGGCTGCGCCAAAAATCAGGTTGATGCTGAAACAATAATAAGCTCGCTCGAAGACAGGGGCTGGACACTCAGCTCCGCAGATACAGCTGATATGATAATCATAAACACATGCGGTTTTATCAAACCTGCGAAAGAAGAATCAATACAGACACTTATCTCTTTCAGGCAGCAGTACCCTGACAAAAAGATTGTCCTCGCCGGCTGCCTTGCCCAGAGGTACGGAAACGAGCTTTTGTCCTCGCTTACTGAAGCTGACGCCTTTTTCGGAAACAGGTTTCCCGAAGAAATATCGCTTGTGGCTGACGATTTCATGAACGGCAGGAAAAGGATATACATCCCGGACAAAAAAACTGAAGCTGGGAAAGAAATTTATCCCCATGCAAATCATAAACGGATTTCCCTTTCCTTTCCTGGAAGTACCTATGTCAAGATAGCTGAGGGATGCGGAAATAACTGCACATACTGCGCCATTCCCCTTATCAGGGGAAGGCTTAAAAGCAGGGATGAGCAGGGAATCCTTGATGAGATCGTGAAGCTTACCGGAAGCGGTTTTTTTGAGATAAACCTGATAGCCCAGGATCTTGCGTCATACGGCAATGACCTTGAGAAAAAACACGGGCTGCGGTCGCTCCTTGAAAAAATATCTGCCCTTGAAGGCAGGTTCTGGATACGGCTTCTTTACATGCACCCCGACAGGTTTGACCCGGGAATTCTGGATGTGATGAAATCAGACAGCAGGATTCTCCCCTATTTTGACATCCCGTTTCAGCATGCGTCAGGGAACATACTCTCGAAGATGGGAAGAAAGGGGAATTTTGAGACCTATCTTAAGCTTGTCAGGAAGATAAGGGGTGAAATTGAGAATGCTGTAATACGGTCGACATTTCTCCTGGGTTTTCCGGGCGAAAAAAAGGGCGACTTTATTCAGGTAGCTGAGTTTCTGAAAGAAGCCTCTCTTGACTGGGCCGGGTTTTTTCAGTATTCAAGGGAAGAAGGGACCCCTGCGTTCAGAATGGGAAGCTTTCCCGCTGATTACATTCTTTCGCGGAAAACCCCGAAAAGGGTCTCATATCTTCAGGAACTCCAGACAGATATAACGGAAAAAGGGCTTGACAGGTTTACGGGGCAAACCCTTGATATCCTTGCGGAGGAATCCATTGAGGGTGAGGAGATTGTTCTCGGCAGGGGGTATCTCAATGCTCCTGAAGTTGATGGTGCTGTCATAATCCACAGCGGCAGCGTAAAACCCGGCAGCGTGGTGAAATGCAGGATCACAAGACGGAACAATATTGACCTTGAAGCAGTTCCCCTGTAATTCTGATTAATAACAGGAATAGTCAGCCGGGCCACCCATTAAACAGGTTTCCGGCGGAAACGGAGAACTTTTGGAAAAAAAACCTGCGTATCTGGAAAAGCTCAACAAACCTCAATACGAAGCAGTCATGCATGAGGGGTCTCCCCTCCTGATACTTGCCGGCGCAGGATCAGGCAAGACAAACGCTATTACATCAAAGATTGCATACCTTATTGATGTCAGGGGGAATGATCCATCATCCATCCTTGCGGTTACGTTCACAAACAGGGCGGCAAGGGAAATGGAAGAGAGGGTCACGTCAATACTTAAAAACCATTCAGGAAAGGTCCTTCATTTTCCGCCTATGGTGCGGACGTTTCATTCCTTCTGTGCCTGGGTTCTGAGGAGAAACGGAAGCCCGGTCGGGCTTGAGAATAATTTCACAATATATGACGAAGAGGATATGCTTACCCTGCTGCACTCAATCAGGGGGAATGATACCAAAAAGGATTTGAAGCCCTATGTCACAATGATAAGCAGGGCCAAGGATTACTGCCTTTCCCCTTCGGATAACCTCTCTTTAGTGTCGTTTGACCCCCTTTTTCCCGATATATACAGGGAGTATCAGGAAAAACTCGACTCCACAGGAAGCGCTGATTTCGGCGACCTCATCATGAAAACCTGTACCCTCCTGCGCAGTACTCCTGCGGTCAGGGAAAGGCTCAGGCAGCGCTTTACAACCATTCTTGTTGATGAATACCAGGACTCCAATGTCGCGCAGTTCGAGCTCCTGAAGCTCCTTGCCGGAGAAGGAGATGGTCTTACTGTTGTAGGAGACGATGACCAGTCTATTTACCGCTTCAGGGGCGCTGAAGTGAAGAACATTCTTACCTTTTCAGAGGTGTTTAAAAACACGAAAATCATCAAACTCGAGCAGAACTACAGGTCAACATCGAATATTCTTGATATAGCGAGCGCTGTTGTCGCGAATAACACAGGAAGGCTTGGGAAAAAGCTATGGACAGAGAAGAAGGGAGGGGAGAAAAGCGTTGCTGCCGTTTTTGAAACGCAGCAGGAAGAGGCCGAATACTGCGCAGAAATCCTGGCTGACAGAAACTACAGCGGCACGGCTATCCTTTACAGGACAAATGCGCAGTCGCTGACCTTTGAAACCCTTTTCTCAAAGTATAAGATTCCATACCGGCTGGTCGGCGCGCTCAGGTTCTTCGAGCGGGAAGAGGTCAAGGACATTCTGGCCTATGTCTCGCTTTTCATAAACCACAGGGATGAGGTCGCGTTCAGGAGGATAATCAACAAGCCCCCGAGAGGAGCCGGCAAGGCAGGTATTGAGAAAATCATTGTTTTTGCTGCATCTTACGGCGGCGACCTCCTTAAGGGGTGTGAAAAAGCTGCCGGGGGACTTGGAGGAAAGACAGGCAAGGGCGCTGCTTCCTTTGTGCAGATCATGGCGGAACTTGAAAATTCTTTCAGGGAGCTTTCCTTGTCGCCTGAGCAGAACCTTTCTGCGTTTATCAAAAAAATCGCTCTTGCAACAGGGCTTGCGGGGCATTACCGGGAGCTTGACAGAAACGGCGACACGCAGAAGCTTCTGAATATTGAGGAAATTGTAAACCACGCCGCTGATTTCCCCGCCTCTTTTGACGGGCTCACCTCCTTTATCGAAAATACAGAGCTTGACCGCAGCAGCGCGTCATCCGGCGGGGGAAATGATTCCGGTGTTACCCTGATAACAATGCACAACACAAAAGGGCTTGAGTTTGACAGGGTAATAATCACGGGGCTTGAGGAAGGACTTTTTCCAGGCTTCAGAAACATGGAAGATGCTGATGATATTGAGGAAGAGAGAAGAATTTTCTATGTAAGCATAACAAGGGCGCGCAGGAAGCTTTATATGACCTGCTGCCGCAGCAGAAGGATATGGGGAAAGATCAATTATTTCGCCCCGTCAAGGTTTCTCTCGGAAATCCCTGAGGATCTTGTGGTCCTTGAAGGATTCAGTTCATCATCCGGGATCAGGGAAGGCGATCTTGTTTTCAGCAAGGATTACGGCACGGGGCAGGTCATAAAGAAATGGATGAGCAGGGATGAGCCGGTAGCAATGGTCCGTTTTGAGAGCGGAAGAAATGCCCAGTTTCTTCTCCGTTACTGTAACCTGGAAAAAATAAACCTCCGCAACTACTGAGATATGTCCTTAATGCATAAAATTTAAAATAATTGAACTCTTGCCAAACAGAAACTATAGTATATATATGGATAATCAGAATCCTGAATAATTCCGGAGGAGGGCGCAGGTATGAAGCATAAAATGGAAAGATATCTGAAAATCCTCAAGATAGAGCTTGAGGATCTCGAGTATGATATTCAGTATGGCGAAGAGATACTCCGGAAAAGGTTTGAAGAGCACAAGATCACGGATTATGTGTTTATGGAAAACCTGTCAACGTTCAGGACAGAACTTGCAGGCGTAAAAAAAATGGAAAAAGAGATTGATTCTCTTGTTGATAAATATGAAACGCTTGATGAGCTTGTCGTGCACATAAACGAGTTTTTTAAAAAAAGGGTCAGGGAGTCAGGGCTGCCGGAAGTTGTCTATGTGCTCATAAAGCGCAAACTTGATAAAATTTATAAATATATAAGCTGAAAAGGCTTAAAAATATCAGACAGGAAACAACCATACAATGCATGAATTCTACAGCACAAATCTGCCTGTATTCAAAAGGACAAGAGGATACAGACTCTATACAGAAAACGGCGGAAGATATCTTGATTTTTTCCAGGAAGGGGGGAAATCCATTCTTGGAAGCAGGCCGCGCGGATTTTCACTTGCGCTGAAAAACGAGATAGAAAAAGGTAATTTCTTTAATTATCCCTCAGGGTACGGGAAAAAGGTGTTGCGCGCACTTGAAGCTCTTTCCGGTATACCGCTCCGGGCTTCATTTTTCACTTCTGCGCGGGATGCCTGCGCGCACATCTCTGAGGCGGAGAAAGAGAATTTCACCCTGTGCGGCGGATCTGATGCATTTATGGCTGCGGAAGCCCTTTATGATGCATCAGACAGGCGCGGTTTGGACAAAAAAAGAGGGGACGGCAAGCCGCTGGTTTACTGCTGGTATCCTTTATGCGGAATCCCGCTTCCCTTTTTTCTTGAGTATTACAGGTATGTCATGCCGGTACTCCCGTTTCCGGGGAGTTTTGCCCCGGCTGTGCTTATATCCGCAGAGGCTGAAATAAAAGGAAACCCGCCGCCTTCCCCTTTCCTTCTGGCAGGCCTTGCTTCTGTAATCTGCTCCCTTTCAGATCATATCCAAAGCTCGCCTTACTCCCACTGGGATGAGGAAAAACATCTTAAGAGGATAAAGGGAATATGGAAGGTTCGTACACCGTACCTGATTCCCTCTTACCCGCGCGACAGACATGAATTTGTGTATAATACCTTTCTTGAGAGAAAAATTGTGATCCAGCCAGATTTTTCAGGGATATCTGCCCTGCCTGCCGAAATTTCAGAGGGAGAGAGAATGTTATTCCTTGAAACAGCCGATATAGTTGCAAGGGGGATAATCTGATGGACCAGCAGCTCTTTAACTTGCTCGCGGATAATATTATTGCAGGGGTTGCTGCTTTTCTGGCAATTGTCGTTTGGGTAAAGACCAGGGACAGCAGCTGGGTTTTTATTGTTCTGGCAGTTCTCGGCATTTACGCCGCAGTCATTTATAAAACGCTCCTGTTTTTTGGGATAATACTCTCCGGGATTTATCTTTTTAACGGGATCGATATCATACAGGCGGCTTTTGATTATGTTCCGCAGCTGTTTCTCGTTGTTGCGCTTTTAATAAAGGCTGTCAAAAACATGAAGAGGTGAAAAGCACCTTTCCCAGTGCTATTTTCCTTGTTAAGGCTTGTCCCTGAATTTAATGCTTTTGAAAAAGGTCTGCTGTGTTTTAATATGTTTAAAATCAAGATGTCTGTAAAAATCGTGGGAATCAATTCTTGTTATATCTGAGTAAATCTCAAGGCCTGTGCAGTTGTTCTCTTTTGCCCATTCCTCAGCCTTAGAGAGGAGCTTTTTCCCAATCCGCCTGCCCCTGTACTTTTTATCCACAAAAAGGGCCAGAATATTGCAGGTTTTTTCCGAAAAGATGAAATTGCTTATCTCAAGCTGTATCCATCCTGCCGGTTTGTTCTCTTCGTCAGCAGCAACAAGAATTACCGAGTTTTTGTTCTTTATTATCTCGTTTATCTTTGCGGAAAGGGTTTCGTATCTTACTTCATAACCGATTTCTGCGCACATCTGTATCAAATTTTCAATGTCCTGCTTTTTTATGCTTCTGAACTGGATATCCAATTTGTTCCCCTTCTGCAAAACCGGCGATTTTTATAATTATACATTATTTTATCAAATTAGTATCTCATAAATCAAGGTGATTTGTCATTTTCGGCTACTTGACTAAAGGGGATTTTTCGATAATCCTGTTAGGACGTATAGCTTTAGCTTAAAGGCATTGCAGGCTTAACCAATACCGGATTTACAGCCCCGTTACGCCGGATTATTGAGGGAAGAGCCTGTTATATGCAAAAAATACATTTAAAGGGCAGATAAATGAAAACAATTTTTTTGAAGCCGAAAGATGTTGAAAGGAAATGGTATGTTATCAATGCCGAAGGAATGATACTTGGCAAGGTAGCTGTAAAGGCCGCAAACCTTGTCAGAGGCAAACACAAACCATGTTTTGTTCCGCATCAGGAAATCGGTGACTATGTAATTATCGTAAACGCAGAAAAAGCGCTTGTAACAGGCGGAAAGGAAGATAAAAAACTGTATTACCACCATTCACGCTTTCCGGGTGGTCTTAAGGTAGAAAGCTACAAAAAGGTTCTGGTTAAAAAACCCACTTTCCCGATGGAGAGAGCTGTCAGGGGAATGCTCCCGAAAGGGGCTCTCGGCAACAAGCTTTACAGAAATGTAAAGATTTACGCAGGAGCTGAACATCCGCATACAGCTCAGAACCCTGAAGCGATAGAATTATAGGATTAGGAGAAAACAAGTGGTAAAAAATCTTGCATTAGGAACAGGAAGAAGGAAAACAGCAGTTGCCAGGGTTTATCTCAGGAGCGGGAACGGAAGCATAGTTGTTAACGGTAAATCCGCTGAGACCTATTTCGCAAATCCGGAAGATATGTATACAATAAAGCAGCCCCTTGCTGTAACAGCGAACGAAGGTAAATTTGATATCTTTGTTAATGTTGTAGGCGGAGGAATTACCGGGCAGGCCGGTGCATGCAGACACGGTATTGCAAGAGTACTTGCGATATATGATGAATCAAATTCGGCTGCGCTCAAGGCAAACGGTTTTCTGACCAGGGATTCAAGAATGGTTGAAAGAAAAAAATATGGAAGAAAGGGAGCAAGAAGAAGGTTCCAGTTCTCAAAACGTTAATATTACTGTCTCAGTATACAAAGAAAGAGGGACATTTCTCGAGATTATTCTCTCGGACAGTTCCTCTTTTTTTATTTTACCTGACGATTTCATCGCTACAAAGCTGTTCCCCGGCGATATAGTATCAGGGGAGATGAGGGAACACCTCGCAATCCGCCATAAAATATGCCTCGCCTTCAATAAAGCACTTTCCCTTATCTCATACGCTCCTTCATCAGCCTTTATGCTGAAACAGAAACTCATCAGAAAGGGTTTCGACAGTGTCTCAGTTTCGGAAGCCTTTAAGATACTCGCTGCCAGAAAAATCATAGATGACAGGGCATTCGCGGAAAACTGGGTCTCTTCACGTCTCAGGCGCAATCCTGAGTCGCCAATGGTTCTCAAAGCCGCGCTCATGAGAAAAGGGATTGAAAGATCAGTAGCTGAAGAAGTCCTGAAAGAGCTCACCCCTGACAGCAGCCAATACATTGAGGCATTTGAAAAGGCTTTTGAGAGGCAGATGAGGAAAGCAGGCAGAACAGACGATAAGGTGCGGATCTCTCTTTCCAGAAAGGGATATCCCCTATCATTAATCAACAAATACCTGGATAATCAAACCTGAAAATTTAAAATCTGCTTATTGTGCTTTATGTTATATAATTAATGTCAGGCTGATCTTCCCGGCCGCCGGGCATAATTTCCGCGTGAGCGGATTGTGCCAGCCGTATCGGGAAAGATTTTTCCTGTATCACCAGATTTTTTGAAAAATCAACAGTTTCCGGGAGTCAGAGATCCGGAAAGCAGGAGCTTTTTATATGCTCAGGATTACAGATTCAGACAGCTACCTAAAACCATACTCCGGTGTTCTGGAAAGAAGATATCAGAAGTACATTTCAGCCAAAAAAAGGATAACAGGCGGAAAATCCCTTTCGAATTACGCCTGCGGCCATCTTTACTATGGTGCCCACAGGACTAAACAGGGGTGGGTGTTCCGTGAATGGGCTCCTAACGCTGATGAGATGTTCCTGATTTCTGATTTTACAGGGTGGAAGCCTGATGAGAGATACAGGTTTACACGGCTTCCAGGGACAGATGACTGGCAGCTTGCGTGTCAGTCATCTGAAATAAGACATGAAATGCTTTACAAACTCTTCCTCAGGTGGCCGGGAGGCGGGGGGGAAAGGATCCCTTCCTATGCGTCCCGGGTAGTACAGGACAATGACACAAAAATATTTTCTGCCCAGATATGGGACCCCCCTGAGAGGTATGAATGGAAGCACAGCCTCCCGGCAGAAGCAGGACATGAAACCCCGCTCCTTGTCTATGAATCGCACATAGGGATGGCCCAGGAGGAAGAAAAGACCGGCAGCTTTTCCGAGTTTGAGCAAAAGGTCCTTCCGCTTGTAAAGGAATCGGGCTATAACACGATCCAGTTCATGGCGCTTATGGAGCATCCCTATTACGGCTCGTTCGGATACCAGGTTTCAAATTTTTTTGCCCTCTCTTCCCGGTTCGGGACACCATGCGAGTTCAAGTCCCTTGTTGACGCGAGCCACAGGGAAGGGATTCGTGTCATTATGGACATTGTTCATTCACACGCGGTAAAGAACGAGAACGAAGGGCTTTCAAGGTTTGACGGAACAGAATATCAGTATTTTCACGCAGGGGGCAGGGGGCTTCATCCTGCCTGGGACTCGAGGCTCTTTGATTACGGGAAGGACAAGGTCCTCCATTTTCTTCTTTCAAACTGCGCGTTCTGGCTTAATGAGTACAATATAGACGGTTTCCGTTTTGACGGAGTTACAAGCATGCTCTACATGGATCATGGCCTTGGCAAATGCTTTACAAGCTATGACGATTATTTTTCGGAAAATGTGGATGATGATGCAGCCGTATACCTTGCGCTCGCAAATACGCTTATACATGAGATCAATCCGGACGCTGTTACCATAGCCGAGGACATGAGCGGCTATCCGGGAATGGCATCACCATGCCTGGAGGGTGGATTGGGGTTTGACTACAGGCTTGCCATGGGAATTCCCGATTTCTGGATAAAGATGATAAAGGAAAAAAGGGATGAAGACTGGTCTGCCGGCGAGATATGGTTCCAGCTCGGAAACAGGCGAAAGACGGAAAAAAACATAGCATACTGCGAATCGCATGACCAGGCGCTTGTCGGCGACAAGACAATAGCCTTCCGCCTGATGGATGCCCGCATGTATACCTCAATGGGGACAGGGACATCTGACCTGGTTGTAGACCGGGGGATTGCACTGCACAAGATAATAAGGCTTCTTACATTCACAGTCGGTGGAGAGGGGTATCTCAATTTCATGGGCAATGAGTTCGGGCATCCTGAATGGATTGATTTTCCCAGGGAGGGCAATAACTGGTCATATCATTTTGCCAGAAGGCAGTGGTCGCTTCTTAAAAACAGGGGCCTCCGGTATTACTATCTCGCGTGTTTTGACAGGGCGCTTCTGAATACATGCTGCGGCGTTCTTGGCAGCGGCCATGCCTCGCTGATATATTCGGATGAGAAAGCCCATGTAATTTCCTACAAAAGGGGCGATATGATATTTACCGTTAACATAAACCCCTCTGAATCGTTTACAGATTATGCTGTTGAAGCAGATGAGGGGGTTTATGACCTTGTTCTTAACAGCGATTCACCAGCCTTTAACGGATTTGGAAGGGTTCCCGATTCCCTTGAGCTTGTGCCTGAGAAGAGAGGGAAAAGGCGCGTTATTACCCCTTATATTCCGGCAAGGAGCGCCCTTGTTTTCAGGAAAAGGAGCGGATGCGGACGATGAGACTATTAAAGAAATCAGATTCACTTAACCAGGCATGTCCATGGCTTGACAGGGAATGGCTGGAAACAGACGGAAAGGGGGGATACTGCAGTTCAACTGTTCCCCTCTGCAATACGAGGAAATATCATGGGCTGCTTGTAAGTCCTCTTGAAAAACTGGAGGGGAGGTATGTTCTTCTTTCCGGATATGAAATATCAGTTTCGGATGAAAGCGGGAAAACATACATGCTTGATACAAACCAGTATCCGGGCGCTTTTTATCCGGCCGGGTTTATACATCTGGAAAGGTTTGACAATTCTGTTTTCCCGGAATGGGTTTTCAGGGCCGGGGAGAGCGAAGTCGCAATCGAGATATTCATGACTGCTGACTCTGATGTGTACCTTGTTTTTGAAAACAGGAGCGGAACAAAGGGGAATGCCCTTTCCGTTGTCATCTCGCCTGTCATCGCCTACAGGGATTCCCACAGCCTTACCAGGGAAAACAGCGCCCTTTCCTTTTCCTTAAGCCGTACTGACGGGTGTTTCCGCATGTTTTTTTATGAAGGGATGCCGCCGCTTGATTTTTTATTAAACGCTGAAACTGAATTCACCGAAAACCGGACATGGCTTAAAAACAGGGAATATTTCAGGGAAATGGAAAGGGGATTTGAGTTCCGGGAAGACTGCTTTGTTCCGGGAAGCTTTAACCTGCTTGCCGAAAGCGGAAAAAAAGTAATTATCCGCTGTGGCTGTGCTGACAGTCTCTCGTCAGGGTGCAGTAAGGAACAGGGGCTGTTTCAGGAGCGGGACTATCTTTTGAATTTTTACACCGGGGAAAAGGCCAGGCGGGAGGCTGTCCGGAGGCTTTACAAGGGAGAGCCTGCAGCGATAAGAAGGCTCAGACAGGAAAGCCGTCATTTTCTTGTGAAAAACAGGGATGGCAGCCCTTCCGTTATCGCAGGGTATCCCTGGTTCGGGGAGTGGGGGCGCGATACCATGATCTCGCTTCCGGGGCTTACAGCGTGCTGCGGCAAAACATCTCTCGGCATTGAGATACTTGAGGCCTATGCTTCTTATATAAAAGACGGCCTTGTCCCCAACACGCTTGGCGGGGCGCAGGGCTTTGAATCATATAATTCGATTGACGCCGGGCTGCTTTATATCTGGGCGGCGCAGCAGCTCTGGAACCGCGGCAGCGTAAAGAAGGAAGTGAAAAACAGAATTTTCCCGGCGGTTGAGAATATAATAAAGGCATACCTTGGAGGGAAGGTCCCCGGACTTGTCATAAACAGCCTTGGGTTCCCCGAAGCCGGGGACGAAAACACACAGCTCACATGGATGGACGCGAAAAGCGGCGGCAGGCCGGTAACACCAAGATGGGGAAGCCCTGTTGAGATCACGGCCCTCTTTTATAATGCCCTGGAATTCTATAACGAGCTGCTGACTGCATTCGGAAGGAAAGGGATGGGCCGTGAAGCGGCGGAGGCAGCCGGAAAGATTAAGGAAAATTTCATAACTGCCTACTGGATACCTGAAGGTGGATACCTCGCTGATGTTGTAAGGGGGATATGGCAGGACAGGTCACTCAGGCCCAACATGCTCTACGCCCTTGCAGTCTCATATCCGCTGCTTGACAGGACAATGGGGAAACGGGTCCTTGAGATTACTGAAAGGGAGCTTTTGACCCCCTGCGGACTCAGGACGCTTTCTCCTGGCGATCCTGCATTCTGCGCCACATATCAGGGAAACGGCGACAGCCGTGACGGGTGTTATCATCAGGGCACTGTATGGCCGTGGCTTTTGGGTATTTATACCGATGCGGCGTTATATGCTGCTGACGACAGGAAGGCAAAGGCGCTTGAAATTGAGCGGCTCCTTTTGGGCTTTCTTGAAAGGCATATTGATGAAGAAGGGTCAGGTTTTGTTTCCGAGATATTTGACGGGCTCAATCCAGGGTCCGGCAAGGGAGCGTATGCCCAGGCATGGAGCTGCGCTGAGATTATAAGGGCCTGGGAAAAGACCGGGCTTGTGAAAGATGCCATCTGAAAAGGTTTTTGCGCTATAAGTTATTAAAGTAATACCGGAGGTGTTTAATGATTAACGGGCGGAATGTTTTTTCATCAAGACAGGGTACTGACGCTGCTGCTATCGCGGCAGGTTTCGAGGAGCACCTGAAATACAGCCTCGCGATTGACCCTGCCTCGGCAGGCAAATATGACCAGTATTATGCCATGATATATACGATAAGGGACCGTTTGATTGAGAAATGGGTAAAGACAAAAAAAGCGCATGAAAAGGATATCGGAAGGAAGCTTTATTATTTTTCAATCGAATACCTGATGGGCCGGGCCATAGGAAACAATGTGATAAATCTCGGCATCGAGGAGCAGCTGCAGGAGGCCCTTGAAGAGCTGGGTGTCCCATGGAAGGAACTCCGCGGCCTTGAGCATGACGAAGGGCTTGGAAACGGGGGGCTGGGAAGGCTTGCCGCGTGTTTTCTGGATTCGCTCGCGACGCTTAACTATCCCGCGATCGGCTATGGGCTGAGGTATGAGTTCGGGATATTCAAACAGGAGATAGTCAGCGGTTATCAGGTTGAAAAACCGGATGACTGGCTTAAATACGGTAACCCATGGGAGATAAAAAGGCCTGACATCCCGTGCATTGTCCAGTTCGGCGGCAGGATCGAAAAAGATGAAAACGGGTTTGCGAGGTGGTTTGACACAGATGACATGATGGGGATTCCCTATGACATGCCTATTGTAGGATATGGCGGGAATACCATAAACATACTGAGGCTCTGGAGGGCAAGAAGCCTTGAGAGGTTTAATTATTCGAAGTTTAACCAGGGCGATTATTACTATTCCGTAGACAGGCAGGCACGGGCTGAAAGCCTGACAAAGGTGCTTTACCCCAACGACAGTTTTTATGATGGAAAAGAGCTCCGCTTCAGACAGGAATATTTTTTTGTGTCATGCTCTGTCCAGGACATACTCAGAAGGTTCAGGACTTTGGGTATTCCATTTACCTATCTTTCTGACAAGACAGCGATACAGCTCAATGATACCCATCCGGCGCTCGCGATACCTGAGCTTATGATGCGGCTTGTTGACGAGGAGAGGCTGCCCTGGGATGTCGCCTGGAACATCTCCCTCAAGACATTCGGATTTACAAACCATACGCTCATGCCTGAGGCGCTTGAGACATGGCCTGTCGAGATGTTTGAAAAGCTTCTGCCAAGGCACCTCGATATAATCTATCACATAAACCAGAATTTTCTCAGAAAGGTTTCTTCCGCGTTTCCCTATGACATGGGAAAGCTTGAGAGGATGAGCATTATCGGCGAGGGTGGGACCAAGCATGTAAGAATGGCAAACCTTTCGATGATAGGCGCCAATGTCGTAAACGGGGTTGCCGAGCTTCATACAAAGCTTCTGAAAGAGCGCCTGGCAAAGGATTTTTACGAGTTTTATCCTGACCGTTTTGTAAATATAACCAATGGAATAACCCAGCGCAGATGGCTCCTCCGGGCAAATCCCTCCCTTGCCGGGCTTATCAGGGGGACTATTGGCGACGGGTGGATAACTGATCTTTCGCAGCTGAAAAAGCTTGCGCCGATTGCCGCAGATCCCGCCTTTATTGACAAATTTAAAAAAGCTAAAAGAGAGGCCAAGCACAGGCTCAGAAAGGAATGCATTAAGTTTTATGGAATAGACCTTGACCCGGACGCGATTTTTGATATCCAGGTAAAAAGGATTCATGAGTATAAACGGCAGCTTCTTAATGTCCTTCATATTGTCTATCTCTATGACCAGGTGAGAAAAGGGAAAAAGATATACCCTCACACATTTCTTCTCGGAGGCAAGGCTGCCCCTGGTTACGCGATGGCAAAACTTATAATCAAGCTTATCTGCAATGTATCGACAATTGTCAACAGGGACCCGGATACCAGGGACATGATAAAGGTCTATTTTCTCTGGGATTACGGAGTATCCCTTGCAGAGAAGATAATTCCGGCAGCAGATATCTCACAGCAGATTTCCATGGCAGGGACAGAGGCCTCAGGCACCAGCAACATGAAATTCATGCTGAACGGGGCAATAACCATAGGTACCTTTGACGGCGCCAACATAGAGATAGCCCGTGAGGTAGGCATGGACAACATTTTTATTTTTGGCAAGAACGCTGATGAAATCGCGGAGCTAAAAAAAGACTATGATCCGGCGGAATGGTACATGAAGGACCAGGCTGTAAAGGAAGCGGTAGACCTTATTTTTTACGGCCATTTTGACCTTAACGAACCGGGCGTATTCGCCCCTATCCATGAAATGCTTGTCAAATATGACACCTATATGCATTTTGTCGATCTCCCGTCATATATTCAGGCCCATGAGGCTGCCTGGAATCTTTACACAGACAGCCCCAGATGGTATGAAAAAGCTATATTGAATGTCTCTTCGTCAGGGAAGTTTTCTAGCGACAGGTCGGTTACCGAATATGCGGAAAAAATCTGGAAAATCAAGCCTGTGATTATTGAATGAGGACGGTAAAAGCCTGAAGTGCCAAATGGTTTAAGCAGAGAGACTTAAGGAAGAAAGAACATCTGATCATCGGGAGGGATTTTTTGGAAAGGAGACCAGTTCCGGTTCTTAAATCCATATATGGAAGGGATGGCGAAATTATTTTTTCCTATCCCTACAGGGATGAGAAGATTATACGCACCTTCAGGGATACGCCTCTTTACCTTGAGATTGAGGTTGCGGAGAGCAGGGACAACATCATTGTCGAGATGTATGCTGACTTTCCTGATGATATGCAGAAGACAAAATGGAAGAATATCCCGATGGACAAGATTGCCCCGGGGAGATATAAACTTGATTACAGCTTCAACAAGTGCGGCCTTTTTGAGTTTAAGATAAAGTATTCGTTTGACAGCGGAAAGACCTGGTTCTGGGATGCGGGTCCTGTGCGGCGGGTCCTTGTAGACCCGCCCAATATGAAGAGCCTGAGAATATACACACTGATCCCGACAGCGTCAGGGACAATCTCTGAATGGAAGAAGCTGCTCCCTGTTATCCGCTCTGACGGCTTTAACGCGGTTCATCTTCTGCCTGTAACAAGAATGGGCTCTTCGGAAAGCCCTTATTCATCCGTAAATCTTTTTGAAATTGATCCCTCTTTTATGGATCCTTCTGATCCCGCTGACGGGATAAGCCAGTTTGAAAGCTTTGTCGAGGAAGCGAAAAATAACGGGATAAAGCTTTTTCTTGACATTGTGGTAAACCATATTAATCCTGAAAGCAACCTTGCGCTGGAGTGCCCTGACTGGATTGTGAGAGACTCGGGGGAAAAGGACGGGTTTAAAAGGGCAGGGTGTGTCCACAACAATTCCTGGATCAAATGGGAAGACCTTGTTCTTATAAACTACGCCAACGCAGACCCCGGCATACGATATGAAGTATGGAACTACATATATCACTATGTTGATTTCTGGGCCAATTATGCGAGCTATACAGGCGGAGGGCTGCGGTTTGATAATCTCCACAGTTCCGATCCAACCTTCATGATCTATATTACAGGAAAGCTCAAGCATGATTACCCAGACCTTGTGATGATAGGAGAATATTTCTCTTCAAGGGAAAATTTCTATAAAAACGTGCCTGACTGGCAGCTTAACCTGATCCTTGGCAATCCATGGGAATACAGGCCTGCTCCCGACCTCCGCAGGTACCTGCGCGGCATCCATACACAGGGAGGGCTTAAATATTTTCTTCCACTCACGACACACGACACCGGGAGTCCCACCCAGGAATACGGCAGTGTCTATTCAACGATGACGCGGTATATGATATACGCACTGATGGGGACAGGACAGACAGGCATTGTTCAGGGAACAGAAACAGGAATCGAAAAGAAGATACATTTTATAGGGCGGAACAACAATTCAGTAACATCAGGAAAAACTGATTTCAGGGATTTTTTCAGGCTGATAAACAATCTGCTGGAGAACGAGCAGGTCTTCCAGGAGATAGGGAACATAAGGTTTATAGACAACAATCACCCTTCCATCCTGGCTGTGGTCAGGAGCGACATGGCAGGCAAGACAGCGTGGCTCCTTATCGCCAATCTCGATATCTATAATGGCGCGACAGTTCTTCTTAACCAGAAGGATTTCAAGCTTCCTTTCAGATGGTTCAAGCTGGTAAATGTCATGACAGGCCGCGAGATAGACATAACAGACATGGTCTTTGATTTTTCACTTGAACCGTGCGGCGTCAGGATTTTTCACATAAAGGAATAAAAAACAGTGCTCAGGATACTTATGGTCACAACAGAGGCCTCTCCCTTTGCCAAGACAGGCGGGCTTGCCGATATGGTAAGTTCGCTCTCTTTGGCTCTCGGGAAGGAGGAAACAGATGTCAGGATAGTGATGCCCCGCTATTACTGTGTTGACCGTGGCAGCCTTGAGAAATATCCCGCGCCCCTCTATGTTCCCATGCCTTACGGAGATGAGTGGGCAGCCGTGTTCAGGGGGGAGCTTCCAGGTTCCGAAGTCCCTGTTTATTTTATTGAGCATGAAGGCCTTTACGGGCGTGACGGGGTATACGGGTATTCCCCCGATGAGGGTTTTAAGGATAACGCCAGAAGGTATGCCTTTTTTTGCCGGGCTGTTTTTCATCTTTGCAGAATGACAGGCTGGATTCCTGATGTTTTTCACTGCCATGACTGGGGCTCGGCGATTGTCCCGTATCTTCTGAAGAAGGAAGAGCATTCCGGTATCTTTTCAGGAAGCTTTTCGATGCTCACAATCCACAACCTCGGGTATCAGGGAATTTTTCCGCTCCATGAGGCAGCCCTGGTAAGAAGAAACCTTTCCGGGTGGGAGCTTTCCGAGCTTGAGTTTGACGGAGCGCTTAATTTTCTGAAGACAGGGATAATGTCAGCAGACGTTTTGACAACAGTTTCACCCACCTACGCTGATGAGATTCAGACCCCGGATTTTGGGCACAGGCTTGACCACCTGCTCAAGCTGCGCAGGGATGACCTTCACGGCATACTTAACGGCGCCGACTATTCACACTGGAACCCGGAAACTGATCCATATATTACGCCCAATAATTACTCGGCGCCGAAGCCGGGAAACAAGAAAAAGGTCAAAAAAAGCCTCCAGAGAGAGTTCGCTCTGCCTGAAAACCCGGATGTTCCTCTCTTTGGTATGGTTACCCGCCTTGTTTCCCAGAAAGGGATTTTTGAGCTCTGCTATCCCGGAACAGGCAGCCTTTATAATATTTGCAGTGATTTTAATATTCAGTTTGTCATAATAGGCTCGGGCGACAGGTGGTGCGAGGAAGAGCTGGGCAGGCTCTCCGGCAGGCTTTCCAACCTGAAGGTCTGGATCGGGTACAGTGAGAAGCTTGCACACCTTGTCGAGGCAGGCTGCGATTTCTTTCTTATGCCAAGCCGTTATGAGCCGTGCGGACTGAATCAGATATACTCTCTCAGGTACGGGACCCTGCCTGTGGTACGCAGGACAGGAGGTCTTGCGGACACTGTTGAGAATTATGATGATGAAACAGGAGAGGGAACAGGCTTTGTTTTTAATGACCTGAATCCTGTATCGCTTTACAACACAACAGGGTGGGCTGTTTCAGCGTGGTATAATAAAAGGGCGGATATTGACAGGATGAAAGTAAGGGCAATGAAAAAAGATTTTTCATGGCTGAAATCTGCCGAAAAATACAGGTTTCTGTATTTCGAACTGCTGAAAAAGAGAAATAAGCTTATCTGAATGTCAAACAGTCAAATTACTGTTTGACATATCTATACGGGGACTCTTACAATATTTATAGGGCACCTCTAAAAACTCAATAATTTTTCGCTTGAGAAAAATTATTACTTTGCGCTATAAGCGGTTAGGTGTCTTGTATGGGAATCAACCAAACCGAAGGGATAGAGGTTCCCTATAGATAATAAAGTAAATACGCTTAAGGGGGCGGAATAATGAACAGGATTGTATGCGTCATTCTTGGTGGCGGAAAAGGAGAAAGGCTTTTTCCACTGACAAAAGAGCGCGCGAAACCGGCTGTTCCTTTTGGCTGCAGATACCGGCTTGT
>JADHEF010000225.1_pt1 | contig 67684 bp, 46 predicted proteins | sample 8952391 | NCBI WGS metagenome assembly JADHEF01 (sample SAMN16124439, study PRJNA663245) | bioreactor sludge metagenome | isolation source: sludge (nitrite) | place: India:Bengaluru | collected 2019-02-28 | reverse complement strand
GCCCCCCCGGCTGCCTGCGGCCACTGGTCGGGGGCCCCCTGGTTGGGGGTCTGGGGTCAAAGCTTTTTTTTTTAAAAAACAACCCTATTACCCCCCTGACCCCCAACCCCGTGACCCCCAACCCCGCGGGCCGGTGCCGGTCGAGAGGCTCGGAGAGCTGCTGACGGAGGTCTTCGGGCACGCGTCGTTCCGGCCGTACCAGGAGGCCGTCTGCCGGGCGGTCGTCGAGGGGCGCGACGCGCTCCTCGTCATGCCGACGGGAGCGGGGAAGTCGCTCTGCTACCAGCTGCCGGGGCTCGCGCGCGGAGGGACGACGCTCGTCGTGTCGCCTCTCATCGCGCTCATGGAGGACCAGGTCGCGAAGATGCAGGCGCTCGGCCTCGCCGCCGAGCGGATCCACTCGGGGCGCGACCGGGGCGCTTCGCGGCAGGTCTGCCTCGACTACCTCGCCGGGCGCCTCGACTTCCTCTTCATCGCTCCCGAGCGGCTGTCGGTACCGGGCTTCCCGGAGATGCTCGCGAGACGGACGCCGGCCCTCGTCGCGGTCGATGAAGCGCACTGCATCTCGCACTGGGGGCACGACTTCCGTCCGGACTACCGGCTCCTCGGCGCGCGCCTCCCGCAGCTGCGGCCCGCCCCCGTCCTCGCCCTCACCGCCACCGCGACGCCGCGGGTCCAGGAAGACATCGCCGCGCAGCTCGGGCTCGTGAAGCCGGGGCGCTTCATCCACGGCTTCCGCCGTACGAACCTCGCGGTCGAGGCGGCCGAGGTGCCGCCAAGCCGGCGCGGCGCGCTCGTGGCGGAGCTCCTCGCCGACCCGGCGCGGCGGCCCGCCATCGTCTACACGCCGACGCGGAAGGAGGCGACGGCGCTCGCGTCGGAGCTGAAGGGGGAGGTCCGCGCCGTCGCCTACCACGCCGGGATGACGGCGCGGGACCGCGACGACGTGCAGGCGCGCTTCCTCGCGGGGCGCGCGGAGGTGATCGTCGCGACGATCGCGTTCGGGATGGGGATCGACAAGCCGGACGTGCGGACCGTGATCCACACCGGCCTCCCCGGGAGCGTCGAGGGCTATTACCAGGAGATCGGGCGCGCGGGGCGCGACGGGCTGCCGTCGCGCGCGATCCTCCTCCACTCCTGGGGCGACATCCGGACGCACGAGTTCTTCCTCGAGCGGGACTACCCGGAGGCGCACGTCCTCGGCGACGTCTTCCGCGCGCTGAAGGAAGCGCCGATCCCGACGGAGGGCCTCGCCCAGCTCGTCCCGCTCGAGCCCGACGTCTTCCAGAAGGCGCTCGAGAAGCTCTGGGTCTTCGGAGGCGCGGTCATCACCCCGGAAGGGGACGTCTCGCGCGGGAAGGACGGGTGGCAGCGGGCCTACGACGAGCAGCGAGAGCACCGCAAGACGCAGCTCGTCCTCATGCGCCGCTTCGCCGAGGGGCCGATCTGCCGGATGCTCCAGCTCGTCCGCCACTTCGGCGACGAGGAGGACGACGGAGCGCCGTGCGGCCTCTGCGACGTCTGCGCCCCGGGCGACGGCCTCGCCGCCGACACCCGGAGGACGACGCCGATGGAGGAGGCCGCGCTCCGCCGCGCCCTCGAGCTCCTCCGGCAGCGCGACGGGCAGACGACGGGGCAGCTCCACGCGGAGGTCGTCCGGCAGTTCCCGGCGGTCGACCGGCGCGCCTTCGAGGAGCTCCTCGGCGGCCTCGTGCGGGCCGGCCTCGCGCGGCTCGAGGACGACGCGTTCGAGAAGGAGGGACGCGTCATCCGCTTCCGCCGCGTCTTCCTAACGGGCGCGGGGAGCCGTCCCGGTGCCGCCGTCGAGGCCCGCGTCGCGGTGCCGCCGCCGAGCGCCGCGAAGGCGAGGAGGGCGAAGGGCCCGGCGCCGAGGCGGGAGGCGCTCCCGAAGCGGGCTCCGATCCCGAAGCCGTCGGCGGGGCGCCCGTCGCGCTCGGCGGGGAGCGCCCCCGCGAAGGCCGGCCCCGAGGCGCCCGGCGCGCTCCCGGCGCTCGTCGACGCGCTTCGCCGCTGGCGCCTCGGCGAGGCGAAGAAGCACCGCCTCCCGGCCTTCCGGATCCTCACGGACCTGACGCTCCTCGACGTCGCCGCGCGAAGGCCCCGCACCGAGGCCGAGCTCGCCGAGATCTCCGGCATCGGCCCGTCGCGCCTCGCGCGCTACGGGGAGCGGATCCTCGAGATCGTCCGCGGCGACGGCGGGGACGCGTAGGCACGCGCCCCGCCGCGCTCCCCGTCCCGGCGCGGCGGCGATAGGATCGTCCGTACCGCACGACGACGCGCGAGCGCACCGCAAGGAGGCCCCATGAGCGTGAAGAAGATCCTCTTCCTCGTCGGAGACTTCGTGGAGGACTACGAGGTCATGGTCCCGTTCCAGGCGCTCCTGATGGTGGGGCACACCGTCCACGCCGTCTGCCCCGGGAAAAAGGCGGGCGAGAAGGTGAAGACGGCGGTCCACGACTTCGAGGGAGACCAGACCTACTCCGAGAAACCGGGGCACGCCTTCACGCTGAACGCGACGTTCGACGACGTGAAGGCGCCCGACTACGACGCCCTCCTCGTGCCGGGCGGGCGCGCGCCCGAGTACATCCGGCTGAACGAGAGGGTCATCGAGATCGTCCGGCACTTCGCGGCGGCGCGGAAGCCGATCGCGTCGATCTGCCACGGAGCGCAGCTCCTCGCGGCGGCGGGAGTCCTCGGCGGGCGCGAGTGCAGCGCCTACCCGGCCTGCGGCCCCGACGTGACGCGCGCCGAGGGGAAGTACATGGCGATCCCGGTCGACGCGGCGCACGTCGACGGGAACCTCGTCACGGCCCCCGCCTGGCCCGCCCACCCGGCCTGGCTCGCCGCGTTCCTGAAGGTCCTCGGGACGAAGATCGAGCCCTGAGTCCCCGAGAGGAGTCGGGCGCGAAGTCGTGTGTTGTCGGAGACAATACACGATTTCACGCCTGACCCCAGGCCCGGCGCGGGGCCGTCCGGCTTCTGCGATCATCCGGCGTGAACTTCGAAAGCTGGCTCCAGGGAAAGCACCCGGGCATTCCTCCCCGTTCCGCCGCAGCCGTCCTCGCCCTCGCAGCGGAAGGGGCGACGGTCCCCTTCATCGCGCGTTACCGGAAGGAGGCGACGGGCGGCCTCGACGAGGTCGCCATCCAGGCGATCCTCGACACGAAGGAGGCCTGGGACGAGACGGTCAAGCGGCAGGCGTTCATCGTGGGCGAGATCGAGGCGCAGGGGAAGCTGACGCCGGAGCTGAAGGAGAGGCTCCTCGCGACGTTCGACCTCGCGACGCTCGAGGACCTCTATCTCCCCTACAAGAAGAAGCGGAAGACGAAGGCGGTGATCGCCCGCGAGGCCGGGCTGCAGCCGCTCGCGGACTGGCTCTGGGACGTCGGGCACGGGGCGGTGGCGGGAGACGCGGCGCCCGAGGCGAAGGCGGCGGCGTACCTCAACGCCGAGGCGGGCTTCGCCGACCCGCCCGCCGCGCTCCAGGGGGCGACGGAGATCCTGATCGAGCGGCTCTCCGAGACCGAGGAGCTGCGGCAGCACGTGAGGCGCGAGGCGTTCGAGCGGGGGGGCGTCGCCTCGACGAAGGGGGAGGAGGCGAAGCCGGCGAGCAAGTACGAGATGTACTTCGACTTCCGCGACTCCGTCGCCTCGCTGATGAAGCCGGAGGCCTCGCACCGCTACCTCGCGATGCGGCGGGGCTGGCTCGAGAAGGAGCTGACGCTCTCCCTCGGCGACGCGCCGAAGCACCCGGGGTTCGAGGAGCGGCTCCTCACGGAGTTCGAGCGGGCGGCCGGCGCGGGCGTCGCGACGCCGGCCCAGCCGTTCCTGAAGAAGGCCGCGCGGTTCGCCCTGAAGGCGCACGTCCTCCTCTCGATCGAGGCGGAAGTCCACAAGGCGTTGAAGGAGGTCGCCGACGAGGCGGCGATCCACGTCTTCGCCGAGAACGTCCGGAAGGTCCTCCTCGCCGCGCCGTTCGGCTCGAAGGCGGTCCTCGGCGTCGACCCGGGAATCCGCACCGGCTGCAAGCTCGCCGTCGTCGACGCCTCCGGGAAGTTCGTCGCCTCGACGGTCGTCTACCTGAAGGGTGAGTCGGGGCTCGCGAACGCTCGGACGGCGATAACGGAGTGCGTGAGGACGCAGGCGATCCGCTGCGTCGCCGTCGGGAACGGCACCGGCGGGCGCGAGACCGAGGCGTTCGTGAAGGAGACGCTCCGCGACGCCGGGCTCGAGGTCCCCGTCGTCCTCGTGAACGAGTCGGGGGCGTCGGTCTACAGCGCGAGCGAGACGGCCCGCGAGGAGTTCCCGGACCTCGACCTGACGATCCGAGGGGCGATCTCGATCGCCCGTCGCCTTCAGGACCCGCTCGCCGAGCTCGTGAAGGTCGACCCGAAGTCGATCGGCGTCGGGCAGTACCAGCACGACGTCTCGCCCCACGCGCTGAAGAAGCGCCTCGACCAGGTCGTCGACTCGGCCGTGAACCAGGTCGGCGTGAACCTGAACACCGCGTCACCTCACCTCCTCGCGCACGTCTCGGGGATCGGCCCGGCGCTCGGGAAGGCGATCGTCGCCCGGCGCGAGACGAAGGGGCTCTTCACGTCCCGCCAGGAGCTCCTCGACGTGCCCCGCTTCTCGAAGAAGACGTTCGAGCAGGCGGCCGGGTTCCTGCGGATCCCGGGCGGCGCGAACCCGCTCGACGCCACGGCCGTCCACCCGGAGCGGTACGAAGCTCTCGGCGCCTTCGCGAAGGGGGTCGGCAGGGAGCTCGTCGACCTCCTCGGGCCGGGCGTCGAGATCGTGAAGCGCTCGAAGGAGCTGCGCGAGTCGCTCGGGACGTTCACGTTCGAGGACGTCGTGAAGGAGCTGGAGAAGCCCGGCCGCGACCCGCGCGAGACGTTCGTGCCGTTCGCGTTCCGCGAGGGGGTGAACGCCGTCTCGGACCTCGTGCCCGGGATGATCTGCCCCGGCATCGTCACGAACGTGACGAACTTCGGGGCGTTCGTCGACGTCGGCGTCCACCAGGACGGCCTCGTCCACATCTCGCAGCTCTCCTCGCAGCGGTTCGTGAAGGACCCGCGCGAGGTGGTGAACCCGGGTGACCGGGTGCAGGTGAAGGTGCTCTCGGTCGATCTCGCGCGCCAGCGGATCTCGCTGACGATGCGCCTCGGCGAGCCAGCGACCCACGACGGAGTCCGGACCGAAGGGGCTCGCGGCGACGCGCCCGGCGGGCGTCGGGAGGGATCCGGCCGGCCGACCGGCCCCTCGGGCCCGGGCGGGGGGCGGCCCCCGGCCCGCTCGGAGCCGCCGAAGCCAGAGCCGGACCGCCGCTGGGCCGCGCTCGCGAACCTGAAGAAGTGAGGCGGAGGCCGCGCTCTTCGCCGGCGGCCTGTGCTAGAAACCGCGCATGAAGACGCTCTGCTCCGCGCTCGTTCTCCTGCCGCTCCTGGCGGCGTTCACCGTCTCCGCCCAGAGCCCGAGCCCCAGGGTCGCCGTGAAGACCTCCATGGGGAGCTTCACGATCGAGCTCCACGAGAAGGAGGCGCCCGAGACGGTCCGCAACTTCCTCGCCTACGTCGACGAGGGGTTCTACGCCGGGACGATCTTCCACCGCGTCATCGAGGACTTCATGATCCAGGGGGGCGGGCTCGACCGCGAGATGAGCCGGAAGAAGACGCGGGACCCGATCGCCAACGAGGCGATGAACAAGCTGAAGAACCGGGCGGGGACGGTCGCCATGGCGCGGACGTCCGCCCCGAACAGCGCGACGTCGCAGTTCTTCGTGAACGTCGTCGACAACCCGATGCTCGACTACCGCGACACCTCCGCCGAGGGGATCGGCTACTGCGTCTTCGGGAAGGTCGTCGAGGGGATGGAGGTCGTCGAGAAGATTCGTTCGGTGCCGACGGGGGTGAAGAACGGGATGCGCGACGTCCCGACGACGCCGGTCGTCATCGAGTCGATCACCCGCGTGAAGGCCGAGGCGAAATAGGGGTCCGCCACCTCGCGCCGGCTGCCAGGGCGGGGAAGAGGCGGGGCGCGCTCGCCTTCACCCGGGGGCGCCGGCCGAGCCGGCGTGCCGGCGCTCCCACGCCTCGGCGGCCCGCTCCAGCCAGACCGACTTCACCTGCTCGCGCGCGAGGGCCCGCTCGACGGGCGGGAGGCGGAGGACCGCCCCGAGGAGACGGCCGAGGACGCGGTGGCTCGCGAGGGCCTGGTCGTCGAAGACCAGGTCGGCGAGGTTGCCGCGCTCGATCGCCATCCGGACGACGCGCTGGACCGTGTCCTTCGGCGGGATCACCCGCGCCTCGCGACGGACGAGCGCGAGGCCCCCTCGCGGGCAGGCGGGGACGCAGACTCCGCAGCCGAGGCACGCCTCGACCGAGAGCGACGCGACGCGCCGCGCCGGGGGCGGGTCTCCCGCGGGCCGGAGGACCATCGCGTCGACCGGACACGCCTTCGCGCACGCCCCGCAGCCGTTGCAGAGCCCCGCATCGACCTCGGGGAGGAAGCCGGTCGTGTGGACCGGCCGGTGGGCCCCGAACCTCTTCTGCGCGAGGAGCGCCTCGCAGCAGCAGCCGCAGCAGTTGCAGACGAAGGCGACCCTCTCCCTCACGTTCTCGCCGAACTGGACGAGCCCGAGGCCGCGTCCCTTCGCGAGGAGGTCGAGCGCCTCCGCGGAATCGATCCGCCGCGCGAAGCCGTGGCGCGCGAGCGAGTCGGCGGTGCTCCCGAACGTGAGGCAGACCTCGAGCGGGGCGCCGCAGGCGCGCCCGACGTGGGCCATCTTGTGGCGGCAGTAGCAGACGCCGACCGCGGCGTGCGAGGCCGTCCGCGCGACCTCGCTCGCCCGCTCCCAGTCGAGGACCTCGAGCGCCTCCGGGGCGGGGAGGGCGTCCTCGTTCACGAACGTCCGGCCGAGCTGGGTCTCTCCGCGGGCGAAGAGCTCCCGGACGAAGTCCTCCTCGACGTTCAGATACTCGTAGAAGAGCTCCGCGAGCGCCTTCTGGTCGACGTCGTCCCGCACTCGCATCATCGAGAACTCGAAGAACCCGGCCATCGGGGGCGGGAGGACCCACCGCGTCTCGCCGTCGGGCCGGACGGCATCGAGGAGGAGCGCCCGGGAAGAGAGGGCGTCGAGCGTCTTCCGCGCCTCGGCCTCCGTCGTCTTCCAGGCCCGCGCCGCCGTCGCGACGGTGAACGGCTTCACCGGGAGGAGCGCGACGAGCCCGGCCTCGCGCTCCGTGAAGAGGAGGGCGAGGATCCGGTAGAGGAGGTCCGACGGGGGCGCCCCCTGCGGGAGGCGGTTCAGGCGGTCGACGAGGTCGCGGAATCCGCCGCGGGCGGTCGCGTGGCCCACGGGGGCATTCTGGCCCCGAAGGGGCGCCGGGCGGAACGAACGGGCCGGAATCGGAGGCTCCGGAAAGAAAAAGAGCCGCCCATCGGGGCGGCTGGGAGGAGAGGCTGGAGTGTGCGCCACCCTCCCTACTGCAGGGTCCGTGCCAGGCGGGTCAGTGCCAATTCGACCGAAAACGGGGTCGGTACACGGGTCGGGAGCCTCCCGGACCGGTGCCCCGACGGCACCGGGTGACGGGCGTCACGCTTCCACGACGACGTCGTACCCCTCGTGGTGCAGGTGCTCGTCGACCTGGACGTGGATCGGCATCCCGACGTGCTCCGTGAGCTCCTCGATCAGGTGGCGCTCGTCCGAGGAGAGCGCCCGCGAGATCTCCGGGTGGACCCGGAGGAAGATGGCGTGCCCCTCCCCCGTGGCGGCCCGCTTGAGGATCTCGCGGCGGATCTCGAGGAGGATCGTCGGGACGCTCTTGATCCTCCCCGAGCCGGAGCAGTAGGGGCAGGGCATCGTGAGCGCGCGTTCGAGGCTCTGCCGCTGCCTCTTGCGGGTGATCTCGACGAGGCCGAACTCGGAGACCGGCAGCATCCGGTTCTTCGAGCGGTCCTTCCTCAGCTCGGCCTCGAGCGCCGTGACGAGCTCCTGCCGGTGCTCCTCCTCCTCCATGTCGATGAAGTCGACGACGAGGAGGCCGCCGAGGTCGCGGAGCCGGATCTGCCGGACGATCTCCTGGACGGCCTCCATGTTCGTCCGGAGGACCGTGTCCTCGAGCCGCTTCTTGCCGATGTACTTCCCGGTGTTGACGTCGATGGCGACGAGCGCCTCCGTCTGGTTGATGACGATGTAGCCGCCCGACTTCAGCCAGACCTTCGACTTGAGGGCGTTCTCGATCTCCTGCTCGACGCCGAGCTCCTCGAAGAGCGGGCTCGACTTCCGGTAGAGCTTCACCTTGCCGACGAGGTTCGGCTGCACCTGGTCGAGGAACTCCACGATCCGGCGGTACTCCTCGTCGTCGTCGACCCAGAGGACGGAGAACTCCTGGCCGAAGATGTCGCGCGCCGCCCGGAGCGTCAGGTCGAGGTCCCGGTGAAGGAGGGCGGGGGCGCCGGAACGCTCCGCCCGCTTGCGGATCTGCTCCCAGAGGCGGGCGAGGTAGCGCTTGTCGGCGGCGAACTCGTCGGAGGCGCGCCCTTCGCCCGCCGTGCGGACGATGAACCCGCCGGGCCCCTTGCGGAGCGCGGTGAGGATGTCGCGCAGGCGGACCCGCTCCTCCTCGTTCTCGATCCGCCGCGAGACGCCGACGTGGTCGATCGTCGGCATGTAGACGAGCGTCCGGCCCGGAAGCGTGACGTGCGTCGTGATCCTCACGCCCTTGTGGGCGATCTGGTCCTTCGTCACCTGGACGACGAGCTCCTGGCCCTCGCGGAGGAGCTCGTCGATCGAGGGAAGCGGCGTCCGCTGGGGAGGCTCGGCCTCGACGACCGCCGACGGGGCCTCTCCGGCCTCCTCCGGCGCGGCCTCGACGGCGCCGTTCTCCTCCATCCCGCCGAAGCGGTCGAAGTCCTCGACCTCCTCCCCGACGTCGGCGACGTAGAGGAAGGCGTCCTTCTCGAGGCCGATGTCGACGAACGCCGACTGCATCCCCGGCAGGACGCGGGTGACGCGCCCCTTGTAGATGTTCCCGACGACGCCGCGCTGCTTGCGCCGCTCGATCTGGACCTCGGCGACCCGGCCGTCCTCCACGACGGCGACCCGCGTCTCGCGTTCGTTGGCGGAGATGAGGAGCTCTTTCTGCATGTGGGCCTCGGGAATTCAGACGTTGACGAACCGGCGCTGGGCGACGGAGAGGACGAGCCCCGTCATCGCCCAGGTGGCGATGATGGACGAACCCCCGTAGGAGACGAAGGGAAGCGTGATGCCCGTCGTCGGCAGGACGCCGACGTTCATGGCGACGTTCGCCGCGGCCTGGGCCGCGACGTTCAGGACGACGAGGAGGACGAGCATCGAGCCGCCCCGGTCGCGCGCGTCGCGCGCGACGCCGAACCCCCTCGCGAGGTAGAGGCCGTAGAGGCCGAGGACGACGGTGACGCCGAGGAAGCCGCGCTCCTCGGCGAGCGCGGCGAAGATGAAGTCGGAGTGGCGGACCGGAAGGAAGCCGAGGCGGCTCTGCGTCCCCTCCTTCCACCCCTTTCCGGCGATGCCGCCCGATCCGATCGCGATGCGCGCCTGCCGCACCTGGTAGCCGGCTCCGCGCGCGGCGAGGTCCGGGTCGAGGAACGTCCGGATCCGGTCCTTCTGGTAGTCCTTGAGGACGAACCAGGAGGCGCCGGCGGCGAGGCTCCCGGCGAGGACGAGCCCGGCCCAGACCCGCGGGCGTAGCCCCCCGAGGTACAGGGCGGAGAGCAGGAACGGGAGGTAGGTGAGCGCGACGCCGAGATCGGGCTGGAGGAGGATGAGGCCGACCGGGAGCGCGACGACGCCGACGAGGGCGGCGACGGTCCTCGTCGAGAGGTAGGGGCGGTCGTCGTTCTCGAGGATCCAGGCGAGGAGGAGGACGGTCGCGATCCGGGCGAGCTCGGAGGGCTGGAGCTGGAACCCGCCGAAGAGCCGTATCCACGACTTCGCTCCCGCGATCGTCGGTCCGAAGACCGGGAGCCACACGAGCGGAAGGAGCGAGGCGAGGAAGAGCGCGGGGGAGGCGCGGAGGAGGAGGCGGTAGTCGAAGAGGGCGAAGAACGACGCCGCGACCACCCCGGCCAGGAGGAACAGCGCCTGGCGTCCGCCGAGCCCTCCACGAGTCGTCCCGGAGGTCGTCGAGACGACCATCGCGAGGCCGGCGGCCGACAGGGCGAGCGCGGCGAAGAGGAGCGGCACGTCGACCCGCCGCGGGAGCGCGTCGGCGAGGCGCGACACGTCAGGCCCCCGTCCGGGCCGCGGGCGCGCCGGCGCCGTTCGCGGCCGTCGTCGTCCCCCCGGGAGGAGTCGCCTCCGGGGCGGGCGCGGCCGGCGGCTCCGGGACCGGGACGCTCCCGGGACGCAGGTGCGCCTCGATGAGGCGCATCGCGAGCGGCGCGGCGGCCGAGGAGCCGTGCATGCCGTTCTCGACGAAGACGACGACGACGATCCTCGCGTCCTCGCGCGGGGCGAAGGCCGCGAACCAGGCGTGGTCGCGCAGCTTTTCGGGGAGCTGGTGCGTCATCTTCGCCTGCTTCTGGGCGACGACCTGGACGGTCCCGGTCTTCCCGCAGGCGTCGAGCCCCTCCGCCCGATAGCGGTGGGCCGTCCCGCCCGGCTGGTTCACGACGCGCCAGAGCCCCTCGACGATCGTCTCCCTCACGCCGGGGGGAAAGGGGACCCGCTCGGTCACGGGCGGGCGGTACGCGACGCGGGCGCCGCTCCGGACGTGCTCTCCGATCCGGAACAGGTGCGGCACGGGGAGTGCGCCGTCCTCGTTCGCGAGCGCCGAGAAGGCGCGCGCCGTCTGGAGCGCCGAGACGAGGAGCGGCCCCTGGCCGATCGCGACCGAGATCGTCTCGCCCGGGTACCACGGGTGCCTGCGCACCGACTGGCTCCAGGCCGTGGAGGGGACGTTCCCCGCCTTCTCGGAGGCGAGGTCGACTCCGGTCGGACGCCCGAACCCGAAGGTCCGAGCCGCCTCGGCGAGGGCGTCGACGCCGAGCCTGCGTCCCGCGTTGTAGAACCAGACGTCGCACGAGACCTGGAGCGCCCGCGGCAGGTCGACCGTCCCGTGCGCGCCGTGGCAGCGGAAGCGGCGGCCGTAGAAGGTGGCGAATCCCGGGCAGAAAGCCGTCTCCGATGCGGGGACCCCGTTCGTCAGAGCGGCGTACGCCACGAACGCCTTCCAGACGGAGCCCGGGGAGTAGACGTTCTGGATCGCGCGGTTCTGGAGCGGGCGGTCCTCGTTCCCGACGATCGCCTGCCACTCCGCCCGGGTGACTCGGCGGGAGAAGACGTTCGGGTCGTACGCCGGCGCGGAGACGAGCGCGAGGATCTCGCCCGTTCTCGGGTCGAGCGCGACCGCCGAGCCGACCTTGTCGCGGAAGTAGTCGTCGGCGATTCGCTGGAGGTCGAGGTCGATGTTCAGGACGAGCGTGTTTCCGGGGAGCGGGTCGACCCGGTCGAGCTCGGCCACCTCGCGGCCGAAGGAGTCGATGACGAACGTGCGCAGGCCCGACGTCCCGGAGAGGAGGTCCTGGTAGGCCGCCTCGATACCCCGCTGGCCGATCGACTCGCCGGAGCGGACCCGCCCGGCGCGCGAGGCGAGCTGCTCGGGGCTCGCTTCCCCGAGGTAGCCGAGGAGGTGAGAGAGGACCGTCCCGTGCGTGTAGACGCGGCGCTCGGTCGTCTGGACGACGAGCTCGGGGTGCTCGAGCGCGTGGGCCTCCACGGCGCCGACCTCGGTGATCGAAAGGTCGTCGTCCAGGACGACCGGAACGAAGTCGTACCCCCCGCGAAGGCGCTCGACGCGCCGGCGGAGATCCTCGAGGGGCCGTCCGAGGAGGGTCGAGACGAAACGGAGGGAGGCCTCGACGTCCCGCGTCTCCCGCCGGTAGAGGAGGAGCGTGAAGGAGGGCTCGTTCTCCGCCAGGAGCTTCCCGTTCCGGTCCAGGATGAAGCCGCGCGAGGCGTTGATAGGGACCGACCTCTGCCGGTTGTTCTCGGCCTGGCGGGCGTAGTCGTCTCCGCGGAGGACCTGGTGGACCCAGTAGATGCCGACGAGGAGAGCGAGGACCGAGAACGACGCCACGGCGAGCCGGTCGATCCGGCGGAGGAGGGGGCGGCGGTCCTCGCGGGCGCTTGCGGGCATCGGGGCCCCGACTATGCCAGCCTTCGGCGCCGGCGCGCCGCGCGGCGCTCCTTCCAGGGATGGCGGAGGAACGCCTGGAGGACGGCGGCCAGGAGCCCCGTTCCGGCGGCCCGGAAGGCGAGCGCCGGAAGGGCGGGGTGGAGCGGCTCGCCGCGCAGGATCCAGAGGAGGAGCGTCACGACGAGGCCGTCGACGACGACGGCGCCCCAGACGAGGAGTCCGAGCAGGACGGGCTTCTCGACGAGGGCGCGGGCGCCGATCGCCGCGAGGAGGTAGGCGACGAGGACCTTGGAGAACGAGTGGAGGCCCCAGAGCCGGCCCGGCGTGGCGAGAGCGTCCTCGGCGAGCCCCGCGGCGAAGGCCGTGAGCATCGCGGGGACCGAACGCCCGCGGCGCGCCACCGACGCGACCGGCAGGTAGAAGAGGTCCGGAGGGTGGGGAATCGCGAGGACCCCGAGGAGGAGCGTGCCGAGGGCGGCGAGGGCGAGGCCGAGCGCGACGATCACGGCTCGGGGCGCCCGGCGGGCGCGGTCCCCGGCGCCGGGGCGTCGGGGCGGACGGGGGGGATGACGAAGACGAGCGGCTCGCGGCTCGGATCGGCCGCGAGGTCGACCGGGAGCTCGAGGAAGAGCGAGGCGCCGGGGCGCCGGACGGCGGCGATTCGCCCGAGGCGCAGTCCGCGCGGGTAGACGCCGTCGGTGCCGGACGTGACGACCTCCTCGTCGACGGCCACGTCCGCGATCGCCGGGACGTACTGGATCGCCGCGCCGGAGGCGCCGTCGCCCCGGGCGACCGCCACGCGGCCCGTCCGAGGGAGGAGGACGCCGGTGGCGGCCGTCCGGTCGGAGAGGAGATGGACGCGCGCGCCGCGCTCCCCGGCGGAGACGACGCGTCCGAGGAGCCCCTCCTCTCCCACGACGACGCCGCCCGGCTCGACGCCGTCGGCGCGGCCGCGGTCGAGGAGGGCCGTCTGGAACGGGCCGGCCGTCTCGATGACGACGATCCGCGCGGGGCGGGTCCCGGCCGGCGGCGCGGGGACCGCGCCGAGGAGCCTCTCGAGCCGGTCCCGCTCCAGCGCGGCCCCGTGCAGGGAGTGGAGGCGCGCCTCGAGCGCGGTGACCCTCTCGCGCAGCGCGGCGTTCTCCTCCCGGAGCGCCTCGCGCGTCGCGAAGCTCTCGGCGAGCGAGCCGGCGGCGGAGCGAACCCCCGTCGTCCCGCGCACGAGGACGGATGACGCGTCGAGGGCCCACTCCTCCGCGAGCGTCCCCTGCTCCGACCTCCTCACCTGGAGGGAGAGGAGGATCACGCAGCTGCCGAGCAGCGTCGCGAGGACGAGCGCCGGCCGTGCGGGGGAGAGCGGAGCGGCCACCGGGGCCTCAGTCGACGGAGATCTTCCGGAGCAGGTCGACGTCCGCGAGCATCGCACCCGTCCCGAGCGCGACGGAGTCGAGCGGGAGCTCGGCGATCGTGATCGGGAGCCCGGTCTCCTCGCGGAGGCGCCGGTCGAGGTTCTTCAGGAGCGAGCCGCCCCCGGTGATGACGATCCCCTTGTCCATGATGTCGGCCGAGAGCTCCGGGGGGGTCTTCTCGAGCGCGACGCGGACGGCGTCGACGAGGATGCCCACCGTCTCCGCGAGCGACTCGCGTACCTCAGCGTCGGTGAGCGTGAGCGTCTTGGGGATCCCCTCGACGAGGTCGCGCCCCTTGATCTCCATCGTGAGCGGCTCGTCGAGCGGGAAGGCCGACCCGATCTCGATCTTGATCTGCTCGGCCGTCCTCTCGCCGATGAGCAGGTTGTACTTCCTCTTGATGTACTGAATGATCGCCTCGTCCATCTCGTTCGAGGCGACGCGCACGGACTTCGAGTAGACGATGCCGGCGAGGGAGATGACCGCGACGTCGGTCGTCCCGCCCCCGATGTCGACGATCATGTTCCCGGTCGGCTCCGTGATCGGGAGCCCCGACCCGATCGCGGCCGCCATCGCCTGCTCGATGATGAAGACCTCGCTCGCGCCTGCCTGGAGCGCCGAGTCCTTCACCGCGCGCTTCTCGACCTGCGTGATGTCGGAGGGGACCGAGATGACGATGCGCGGCCTCACGAACGGCGAGCGGCCGATCGCCTTCTTGATGAAGTAGTCGAGCATCTTCTCGGTGATCTCGAAGTCGGCGATGACGCCGTCCTTCATCGGGCGGATCGCGACGATGTTCCCGGGCGTCCGCCCGAGCATCTCCTTCGCCGCGCCGCCCACCGCCTCGACCCTGTTCGTGACGCGGTTGACGGCGACGATGGAGGGCTCGCGGACGACGATGCCGCGCCCCTCGGCGAAGACGAGCGTGTTCGCGGTGCCGAGGTCGACCGCGAGGTCCGAGGAGAACCACGAAAAGAGAGAGCGCAGGCCCAAGGGAGGTTCCTTTCGGCGTCGTGAGCGCCCCGGGGGGCGCGGGTTTCGGGCTAATAGACCTCGATCATGACCGTCTCCCGCCGGAGGGTCTCGTTCCCGGCCCCGTCCACGGCGCGGACCGTGAGGACGTTGACCCCTTCCCTCTCGAAGGAGATCACCTTGCGGAAGACGCCCGAGGCGTCGACGTCGGCCGGCTCGCCGTTGACGAAGACCGAGGAGCCGGGCTCGGAGCGGCCCGAGAGGATGACGAGCGTCCCGTTCACCTGCGGGCGGGAGAGGACGAGCTCGGGGGGGACCGTGTCGGGCCCGCCTCCCCGCCCTCCGCCCGCGAGCACCTTGAAACGGCGGATCGGCGACCACTCGGAGGTGACGTTCCCCTCGGCGAGCGTCGCGACGCGCCAGTAGAAGGCCCCTTCCTCGGTCACGGTGACGACGGCCTCCGGCTTCGGGCGGTCGTCGACGATGAGGATCGAGTCGGGGATGAAGAGGCGGCTCCGCGCGATCTGGAGCCGGTAGCGCGCTCCCCGGGCCGCCGGCGACCACTTCAGCGTCACCGGCTGGCGCCGGTTCAGGTCGAAGACGGCGGTGTCGTCGGGGGAGAGCGGCCGAGGGGGGTCGGGGAGGACGGTCTTCGGGCCGAGGCCGCCGGCGCCAAGGCGCGCCACGACCCGCTCGCGGTCGCGGAGGGTCACCGACCCGGTCTCGGTGGAGAGGGTCACGCGGCCGCGGTAGGCCGAGACGCCGGTCGTCTTCGAGGTGTCGACGTCGACTCCGACCGCCGACCGCGAGGCGATGTCGGCCGTCGCGGCGTCGGTCCGCACGATCGAGCGGGAGCCCTCGCCGGTGTCGACGTCGACGGTGCCGACGATGAACTTGATCTCGGACTGCCGCTGCGGCGCCCCATCGGCCCCGCCGGGCAGGACCTTGCTCCGGTGGACCTCGAAGAGGGTCTCGGCCTTGATCCGGTAGAACGTGCCGTCGACGGCCATCACCTCGGCGAGCCCGTTCGCGCCGGTCTTCAGGAAGTCTCCCTCGTAGAGCTTCATCCCGACGCGGGCCGTCTCCCAGTTGGCCCGGCTCGCGCGCTGGATCTCGACGCGTCCCCCGAGCTCCATGATGGCCGCGTCGTGCCGGACCGCGCCCGTTCCGGCCGTGATCCGGAGCGCGAGCTGCCGCGCCTCCACCGCCTGCTGGAGGGCCTCCGGATAGCGCGCCGCGGCGAACGAAGCGCGCGCGCCCTCGAGCTTCTCGGCGGCGGCGGCGATCTCCTCGCGGGCGCGGGCGGCCCCGGGGGCGATCCGCCCCTTCGCGAGGAGCTCGTCGGCGGCGGCGATCTCGCGCCGCGCGCGTCCCTCGACGTCCTCGCCCCGGTTGAGCCAGAAGTAGATGCCGGCCGAGACGAGAATCGCCGCGCCGAGGACGACGAGCGCCCAGCGCCAGAGCGTCTCCTTGGAGACGTAGTACCAGTCGAGCTCGACCTCGAACCGGCGGCCGTCCTGCTTCCTCGACATAAACTTCGGGCCTTCAGCCGCTTACCAGCGAACCTCCATTTATACCATGCCCCTCCGCGCGGCTTGTCGAGCCGGAACGCCCGCGCTATCCTCCTGCGCTTGCGGCGCCGGGAGACCGGTGCCGGCTCGGAGAGGGAATGCTCAAGACGTTCAGGGAAAACTTCAAGCACCTCAAGTGGGTCCTTTGGGCCGTCATCGCGGTCTTCGTCATCTTCGTCTTCGTCGACTGGGGGATGGGGGCGGCCGGCGGAGGGGGCGGGGACGGGATCGACTTCGCCGCGAAGGTCGGCCCCTCGAAGATCACCGAGGCCGAGTTCCGGATGGAGTACGTGAGGACCGAGGAGCGGTACCGGGAGATGTACGGGCAGAGCTTCAGCCCGGAGCTCGCCCGCGCCCTGAACCTCCCCTCCCAGGTTCTCAACTCCCTCGTCGACCGGCGCCTCCTGCGGGCGGAGGCCGGTCGGCTCGGGCTCTCCGTCTCCGACGACGAGGTGACGGCCCGCATCCTCCGGATGCGCGACGCGCAGGGGAACCTCCTCTTCGTGAAGGACGGGGCCTTCGTCGGCGAGGCGACCTACCGGAGGATGCTCTCCGGAGCCAACCTCTCGCCGGAGGGCTTCGAGGCCGAGACGCGCGAGCAGGTCCTCCTGGAGAAGCTGAACCGGTTCGTGACCGAGTCGACGGTCGTCTCCGAGGACGAGCTGAAGGCGGACTTCGAGGGGCGGACCGTCAAGGCGAAGATCGCCTACGCGCTGTTCCCGGCCCCGGCCCTCGCGCCCGAGACGGTTTCCGACGCCGACGCGGAGGCGCACTACCGGAAGGACCCGTCCGCCTGGCAGCTCCCCGAGCGCCGCAAGGCGAAGTACCTCCTCGTCGAGAGCGCGCAGCTCCGCGCCGAGGTCGCGAAGAAGGTCACCGACGAGGACGTCGCCGCCGAGTACACGAAGAACTCCGCGACGTACCGCAAGGACGAGGAGGTCGCGGCCCGCCACGTCCTCTACAAGTCCGACGGGACGCCGGCCTCCGACGCGGCCGCGCGGGCGAAGGCCGAAGCGGCCGCGAAGCGCCTCCGGGGCGGAGCCGACTTCGCCGCCCTCGCGCGCGCCGAGTCCGAGGATCCCGGGTCGAAGGATTCGGGCGGCGACCTCGGCTCGTTCTCCCGCGGGCGGATGGTCAAGGAGTTCGAGGACGCCGCGTTCGGCGCGGCCCAGGGCGAGATCGTCGGCCCCGTCAAGACGCCGTTCGGCTTTCACGTCATCCAGGTGAGCGCGAAGACTCCGGCGCGCGCCCAGCCCCTGTTCGAGGTCGCCGCGTCGATCCGGGCGCGGCTCGAGGAGGAGCGGGCGGGAGACGAGGCGCGGCGCCTGGCGCGCGAGCTCGCCGACCGCGTCACGCGCCTCGGCAAGTCGCCGTCCGACGACGAGCTCCGGAAGCTGACGCGCCCCGGCGTCACGTTCAACGAGACCGAGCTCCTGGCCCGCTCCGACACCCCGGCCGGGATCGGCCCGAACCCGGTCTTCCTGCAGCAGCTCTTCGAGCTGCCGCTCGGCGAGGTCTCCGAGCCGATCGCCACGGCGCGCGGCGAGGCGATCCTGAAGCCCGTCGAGGTGAAGGCGGCCGGTCCTGCCGCGTTCGCCGACGTGAAGGCGCGGGCGAAGGCGGAGGTCGCGCGGGCGAGGCAGGAGGAGATGGCCCTCGCCGCCGCGCGCGCCGCGATCTCGCCGGGCGCGTCCGTCGAGGACGTCGCGAAGGCGGCCGGCGTCCGGGTGGAGACGCCCGACGCGTTCCCGAAGGCGGGGCCGGTGCCGGGGCTCGGCTCCGGCAGGGCGCTCCTCGACGCGGCCTTCTCGGCCGCGGTCGGCGAGACGAAGGGCCCGGTCTGGGTCCCCGAGCGGGGCGCCGCGGTCTTCCGCGTCCTCGAGGTGACGCCGTTCGACGCCGCCGCGTTCGCGGCGCAGCGGACGGAGGCGCTCGACCGGCTTCGCCAGCAGAAGGCGGGACGGCTCTTCCAGTCGCTCGTCCAGAGGCTTCGCTCCGAAGCGCGCATCGAGGTCAACCGGGAGCTGATGGCCCGTTTCTCCGGGCAGGCCTGACCGGGACGTGATCGGGCGCCTCTCGGGAGTCGTCCTGGAGAAGCGGCCCGACCGGGCCCTCGTCGACGCCTCGGGCGTCGGCTACGAGCTGCACGTGCCGCTCGGAACGTTCGCCGCGCTCCCCGCCGTCGGGGAGCGCGCGAGCCTCCACGTCCACACCCACGTCCGCGAGGACGCGATCCTCCTCTTCGGCTTCGCGACGGCCGAGGAGAGGGAGCTCTTCGAGAGGCTGATCACCGTCTCCGGGATCGGCCCGCGCCTGGCCCTCGTCGTCCTGTCGGGACTCCCTCTGCCCGAGCTCGTCGGAGCGATCGCCGCGCAGGACGCGAGGCGGCTCTCCTCGATCCCGGGCGTCGGGAAGAAGCTGGCCGAACGTCTCGGGCTGGAGCTGAAGGACAAGGTCGCGGGGATCGTGCCCGGGGCCGCCGCGAGCTCCCCGGGCGGGACCGCGGGCGCGGTCGGGCTCGCCGAGGACGCCGTCGGCGCCCTCCTGAACCTCGGCTACCGGAGGCCGCAGGCCGAGGCGGCCGTGAAGGCCGCGGGCGACGGGGCCGGATCGACGGACCTGCCGGCGCTCCTGTCGGCGGCGCTCCGCCACCTCTCGCGCTGAACGGGACGGAGGGACGATGGACGACCGTCTCCTGGCCGGCGTTCCGGCTCCCGACGAGGGCGAGCCGGAGGCGACGCTCCGGCCGAAGGCGCTCGCGGAGTTCACCGGTCAGCCGAAGCTGCGGGAAACGCTCGGCGTCTTCCTGACGGCCGCGCGGCGGCGGAACGAGCCGCTCGACCACGTCCTCCTCTTCGGCCCGCCCGGCCTCGGAAAGACGACGCTCGCCCACATCATCGCGCGCGAGATGGGGGCCCAGCTCCGCGTCACGGCGGGCCCCGTTCTCGAGAAGGCGGGCGACCTCGCGGCGATCCTCACGAACCTCGGCCCGGGCGACGTTCTCTTCATCGACGAGATCCACCGCGTGCCGCCGGCCGTCGAGGAGATCCTCTACCCGGCGCTCGAGGACGGGAAGCTGGACCTCGTCATCGGGACCGGGCCCGCCGCGCGGACCGTGGAGCTGCGTCTGCAGCCGTTCACGCTCGTCGGCGCGACGACGCGCGCGGGGCTCCTCTCCCAGCCGCTCACCGGGCGGTTCGGCATCACGCACCGCCTCGACTACTACGACACGGCCTCCCTGAAGACGATCGTCCTCCGCTCGGCCGAGATCCTCGGCTGCCCGATCGACGAGGACGGCGCCGGGGAGATCGCTCGGCGCAGCCGCGGGACGCCACGCATCGCAAACCGTCTCCTGCGCCGCGTGCGCGACTTCGTCGAGGTCGCGGGCGAGAGCCGGATCTCGGCCGCAGGAGCGCGCGGCGCGCTCGACCGGCTCGAGGTGGACCATTTCGGCCTCGACGATCTGGACCGCCGGATCCTCGGGATGATCGTCGAGCGCTTCGGCGGCGGCCCGGTCGGCCTCTCGGCGCTCGCGCATTCCCTCGGGGAGGACAAGGGGACGCTCGAGGACCTCTACGAGCCGTACCTCCTCCAGTCGGGCTTCCTGACGCGAACTCCCAAGGGGCGCGTCGCCACCGCGCTCGCCTATCGGCACCTCGGCCTCCCGCAGGGAGCGACGTCGGCCGGATCGCTCTTCGACGGAACCGCGTGAGGCGCGGCCTCCTCGTCTACAACCCCGCGGCGGGGGGACGCGACCGGATCGCCCAGATGGCCGCGATCGCGGGCCGCGCCCTGTCGAGAGGCGTCGAGCTCGTCCTCCTCGCGACGGAGCGCCCGGGCCACGCCACGGAGCTCGTGCGGGAGCGCCTCGCCGGGAGCCCTGACCTGGTCGCCGTCGCCGGGGGCGACGGCACGGTCGGCGAGGCGGCCACGGCGCTCGCCGGCAGCGACGTCCCGCTCGCGATCCTCCCCGCCGGGACGGCGAACGTCGTCGCCCGCGAGTACGGGGTCGGGACCACGCCGGAAGAGGCGGAAGCGGTGCTCGGATCGACGACGACGCGCACGCTCACGACGTGGCCCTCGGCCGGGCGGACCTCGCTCATCGGGACCGGCGTCGGCTTCGACGCGCGGGTCATGGCGAACGTGAACCCGCTCCTCAAGCGCCTCTTCGGACGCCCCGGCTTCGCCCTCACGTCGACGCTCGAGTGGTACCGGTACGAGTTCCCGCCGATCGAGGTGACGGGCCTCGACGCCGAGGGGCAGCCGTTCGTGAGGCACGCGACGTTCGTCCTCTCGGCCAACACGCGCAAGTACGCGGGCGACGCCATCCTCTCGCCGTTCGCCGACCCCGACGACGACCTCCTCGACCTCGTCCTCTTCACGTCGGAGGACCGGGGAGACCTCCTCCAGTTCTACCGCCTCCTTCCCGGCGGCCGCGCGGCGCAGCTCGGCGTCCGCGGCGTCTCGCGGTTCCCGGTCCGGAGCTTCACGGCCCGCTCCCTCGCGGGGTACGAGCTGGAGGTCCAGGTGGACGGAGACGCCGCCGGGACCACGCCGGTGACCGTCGGCCCCGCGGGCGGGAAGGTCCGGATCCTCGTCCCGTCCCCCGCGCGGGCCTGACCGGGCGGCGCGGCGTCCGGCGTGCGCCGGTGACGCGCGTCACAGGGTTGGCCCCGCCGACCGGCGAGGCCAGAATCCGGGCATGAGAACCGCCGGTGCCGTCGTGACCGCCTGCGCCCTCTGGGGCGCGGCCTTCCTCGGGGCCCGTCCGGCCCCGGCCGCCGTCGAGCCGGTCCTCGTCGCCTCCGGCCTTACTGCGCCGCTCCGCGTGACGGCGCCCGCCGGCGACACCTCCCGTCTCTTCATCGTCGAGCAGGGAGGGAGAGTCCGGATCGTGAAGGACGGGCTCCTTCTCGGCGGGAGCTTCCTCGACCTCTCCGGACGGATCGCGAGCGGCGACGAGCGCGGGCTCCTCGGCCTCGCGTTCCATCCCGAGTACCACCGGAACGGGCGCTTCTTCGTCAACTACACCGACCCGGCCGGCCGGACGGTCGTCTCGGAGATGAGGGTCTCGACCGACCCCGACCGCGCCGACGCCGGGAGCGAGCGCGTCCTCCTGCGCCAGGCGCAGCCCTTCGCGAACCACAACGGCGGGCACCTCGCGTTCTCGCCCCTCGACGGGACGCTCTGGATCGGCCTCGGCGACGGAGGGGGCGGCGGCGACCCGCAGAACAACGCGCAGAGTGACGGGACCTGGCTCGGGAAGATGCTGCGCATCGACGTCGACGCGAAGGACCCGGGGAAGGAGTACGCCGTCCCTCCCGACAACCCGTTCGCGAGGCGGACGAGCCCGCTGCCCGAGATCTGGGCGAAGGGGCTCCGGAACCCGTGGCGCTACTCGTTCGACCGGGCGACGGGCGACCTCTTCGTCGGCGACGTCGGCCAGGGGACGTGGGAGGAGGTCGACTGGCAGCCGGCCTCCTCGAGAGGGGGCGAGAACTACGGCTGGCGACGAATGGAGGGGAGCCGCTGCTACGACCCGGCGACCGGCTGCCAGACCGGCTCGCTCGTCCTGCCGATCCTCGAGTACGAGCACGCCGGGAGCCCGCGGCGCTGCTCGGTGACGGGGGGTGTCGTCGCGCGCGGGCCGTCGGTGCCCGAGATCGCGGGGCGCTACCTCTTCGCCGACTACTGCTCCGGCGAGCTCCTGTCCGTGAAGCTCCTCGGCGGAGCGGCCACCGACCCGCGCAACCACCGCTCGGAGTGGGTGCCGTCGGGGGGCCGAACCCTCGCGACCGTGACGGACATCGGCGAGGACGCGCGCGGGGACGTCTACGTCACGGACTCCTCCGACGGGGAGGTCTTTCGCCTGACGACGACGACGCCGTCGGCGACACGCCTCGTCCCGATCGTCCTCGACGCGAGCGGAAGGAACGGGTCGAGCTACGGCACGGAGCTCGTCGTGGCGAATCGCGGCGCGCGAACAGCCACGATCCGGGCGATGTACACCCCGGCGCCCCGGTTCGGGGGGGCGGGTCGGGGGAGCGTCGCGGAGCTCATCGGGAAGGGGCAGCAGAAGACGTATCCCGACGTCCTCGCCTGGCTCCGACAGAAGGGGCTCGAGATTCCCGACTCGTCCTCCGGCTCGCAGGGAGGGACGCTCGCGATCGAGCTGACGGGCCTGACGTCTTCTTCCGACGGCGTCGTCCTCGCGCGGACGACGACCCCCTCCGGGACGGGCCGGGCGGGCCTCGCCTATCCCGCTCCGCGGGCGCAGGATCTCGCGACGGAGGCGGTCGTCCTCTACGGCCTCCGGGAGAGCGCGTCGGACCGAACGAATCTCGCGCTCCTGTCGGGCGCGGCGAACGGGACGACGACGCTTCGCGTGACGCTCGTCTCGGGCCCGACGTCCTTCGTCCTGCCGGAGACCGTCGCGCTCGAGCCGGGAGAGTGGCTCCAGCTCGACTCGGTCCTGGCGCGCGCCGGTCTCTCGAGCGGCTGGGCGGTCGTGGAGCGCGTCTCGGGCCCGGGCCCCTTCTGGGCCTACGCCGTCTTCAACGACGCCGGGACGAACGACGGCTCCTACGTCGCCCCGAGCCGGCGCGTCCGTCCCGCGGGGACCCAGGTCGTCCCCGCCGTCGTGGAGACTCCGACCTTCGAGAGCGAGCTCGTCCTCGCGAACCCGGGGCCTTCGCCCGTCACGGCGCGGCTCCTCTGGGTGGAGACCCTCGCGACCGGCAAGCCGAGACGGTTCGAGGCCGCCGAGCCGCTCGCGGCGGGAGAGCAGAAGATCCTCGCCTCGTTCGTCGACCGCCTCCGCGCGCGCGTCCCGGCGATCGGCGCGCGCGGAGGGCGCTACTCCGGGGCGCTCTTCGTCACGTTCGTCACGGCCGACGGTCGGAAGGCCCCGGGCTACGCGGGAGCGCGGACCGCCGCGCCCGCGGACGGGGGAGGCGCCTACGGCCTCTTCACGCCCGGAACCGCGCTCGCCGAGTGCGCCTTCCGCGAGGCGTGGCTCTTCGGCCTCCGGCAGGACGACTCGGCGAGGACGAACCTGGCCGTCGTGAACGTCGAGCCCGACGGCGGCCCCGTCACGCTCCGATGGGAAGCCTTCGACGCGACGGCGGGCCGGCGCATCGGGACGTCGCGCGACCTCGTCCTGGGACCCGGCGAATGGCGTCAGGTGGACGGCGTCCTCGGCGACTTCCTCCTCCGGGCCGGCTACCTGAAGGTCTCCCGCGTCTCCGGGAACGGCCGATTCCTCGCCTACGCCGTCCTGAACGACGGTCCGGCCCCGGGCGGGCCCGGGACGCACGACGGGAGCTACGTGGCGATGGAGGCGGCCGAGTAGGGGGAGGTCAGCCCTCTCCGACCGAGAACGACGCTTCCGCGTCCTGCGACGCGAGGAAGAAGCAGGACCTCGAGACGTCGACGAGCTCCTCCTGCAGCGCCTCGAGCCGCTCGACCCGCGCCTTCGGCCCCGGCGCCTCGAGCGCCGCGAAGAACTCGGGCGCGCTTCCCGAGAAGTGGATCTCGGCGAGGCCGTCGAACGGCGGCGCCGAGCCCCGCCGGGCCTGCCACTCGGCGTTCGCGCCGACGGCGAGGGCGGCGCTCACCTCGACGCGCACCGCGCCGAGCTCGGCGCCGAGGGAGACGATCTCCTCGCCGTACCGCTGCCACTGGCGGCGGAACTCCACGACGGTCAGGTCGGGGCGGCGGCGGACGCACTGGACCCACTTGAGCACGGTCGGCCTCCTCGCGAGGGACCTGGAGCGGGAGGAATCATAGCCGGCCGCAGCGGGAGACGCCCGGACCCGGAGCGCGGACGTTCAGCTCCGCAGGTTCCTCATGACGAGCGCGAAGCAGGCGGCCGCGAGGGCGAGGAGCCCGAGCCCCTGGGCCGTCGCGCCGAGGACGAGCTTCCCGATCCCGAAGAGGGAGGCGTAGACGAGGACGGCGGAAAGCGCCCAGTTCGCGAGCGAGAGCGCCCCGCCGGGGATCGGCTCGCGGCCATGGCCCATCGCCGCCGAGACGCGGGCCCAGCCGGGACCGCCCGGCCGGACCCGCGCGTAGAACGAACGGAGCTTCTCGTCGGGCTCCGGCTTCGTCAGGTACGTGACGGTGACCCAGACGATCGTCGAGACGACGACCGTCACGAGCATCGTCTTCGCCTGCGCCTCGAAGTCCGCGCCGGGTCCGGGCGCGATCGCTCCGGGGCGTGCGAACCACGCCATGGCGGCGAGGGAGACGACGCCGGAGGACCCCATCGCCGAGATCTCGCTCCAGGCGTTGATCCGCCACCAGTACCAGCGGAGGATCAGGACGAGGCCGGTGCCGCTCCCGAGCGCGAGGAGGAAGCGCCACGCCCCCTCGATCGTCCCGAGGTTCAGCGTCACGACGATCGAGGCGAGGAAGAGGAAGACCGTCGTCAGGCGCCCGGCGTGGACGTAGTGCTTCTCGCTCGCGTCCGGTTTCAGGAAGCGCCGGTAGACGTCGTTGACGAGGTAGCTCGCGCCCCAGTTCAGGTGCGTCGCGATCGTCGACATGTAGGCCGCGGCGAAACCGGCGAGGAGGAAGCCCTTCCACCCGGCCGGGAGGAGGTCGACCATCGCCTGCACGTAGGCCGCCTCGACGTCCTTCTTCCCGGCGACCTCCACGCCGCCCGGGTAGAGGAGGACGGTGCAGAGGCCGGTGACGATCCAGGGCCAGGGCCGGAGAGCGTAGTGGCCGACGTTGAAGAAGAGCGTCGCGAGGACGCCGTCCCGCTCGCTCCGCGCCGAGAAGATCCGCTGCGCGACGTAGCCCCCTCCCCCCGGCTCGGCCCCGGGGTACCACGCGGCCCACCACTGGACCGCGAGGAAGGTGAGGAGCGCGATGGCGGGCATCCACGGCGAGCCGGCCGGCGGCACGATCGAGAGCGCGGCGTCGAGAGAGCCGAAGTGCGCGGCGAGCCCTTCCTTCAGCGGCCCCATGCCGCCGACGGCCCCGACGGCGTAGACCGCGAGGACGACGACGGCCGCCACCATGACGACGAGCTGCACGAGGTCGGTCCAGAGGACGGCCCGGATGCCGGCCGCCGCGGAGTAGGCGACCGTGATGACGAAGCAGACGCCGACGGCCCAGACGGGCGGGATCCCGAGCGCGATGCCGAGGATCTTCACCATCGCGAGCGTCACCCAGCCCATGATGATGAGGTTGATCGGAAGCGCGAGGTAGATGGCCCGGAAGCCGCGGAGGAACGTGGCCGGACGGCCGGAGTAGCGGACCTCGGCGAACTCGACGTCGGTCATCACGCGCGCCCGCCGCCAGAGCCGCGCGTAGAGGAAGACCGTGAGCGTCCCGCTCAGGACCATGTTCCACCAGAGCCAGTTCCCGGCGACGCCGTGCTTGGCGACGAGGCCCGTCACGACGAGCGGCGTGTCGGCCGCGAACGTGGTCGCGATCATCGCCGCGCCCGCGAGCCACCACGGCGCGGAGCGCCCGGCGACGAAGTACTCCTCGAGCGACTCGCCCCCCTTCTTCGTGAAGGCGAGGCCGATCCCGATCGACAGCGCGAAGTAGGCGAGGACGATCCCCCAGTCGAGAAGCGTCAGGCTCATGTCGGTCGTCGATCTTAGCGGTACGGGAGTTTTCGCTTGCCTCTCCCGCGGCGCGGCACGATCATGCCCGGCGTGGAGGACGCTGCGTGTCCGGGCGCGAGTCGGCCGTCGAGACGCGGCTCTCCTCGATCCTCGCCCGCGGCCGGGTCGAGGCCGGCTTCTCGGCGCTGAGCCCCGAGGACGCCGTCGAGCGGCTCCTCCGGCCCGTCCTCCTCGCGGAGGGCTTCTCCGAGGAGGCCGCGGACGGGGCGCTCGAGGGGATCCGAAACCGCGAGGGGGCCGGGTCGACGTCGTTCGGCGCCGTGGCGCTTCCACACGCGCGCGTCCCGCGCCTCGGCCGCATCGTCGGCGCTCTCGGGGTGAACGGCGCGGGGGTCTACGCGTCCGGCCCGCAGGGGATCCGGGTCGTTCTCGCTTTCGCCTCGCCCGCTTCCGCGACCGTCGAGCACCTCCAGTTCCTGGCGCAGGTCGCCCGGCTCCTGCGGCAGGAGGAGACCGTCGCCGACCTCCTCGAGGCGTCCGACGGAACCGCGCTCGTCTCCGCGATCCGGCGGCGGGAGCGCTGAGGCCCGGGGCTTGAGCGGCCCGGACCGCGCCGTCCGGGTGTCGTGCGCCGTCGGCGCGCTCCTCGCCGCTTCGCTCCTCGTCGGGGGCGCCCTCGGGATGCACCGTGGGCTCCTCCTCTCGGACGGCATCCGCGGGCACCTCTGGCCGTGGGCGCCCGCTCTCGGACGCCCGGCGCTCTCACCCTCCGCGTCCGCGCTCTCGGACCCGATCTGGCAGTTCGTCCCGTGGGTCGAGCTCGCGCGTTCGGAGCTCCGGGCCGGCCGCCTACCGCTCTGGAATCCCCACCAGGAGGCGGGCCAGCCGCTCCTCGGGAACGCGCAGTCCGCGCTCGGTTCGCCGCTCCTCTGGCCGGCGCTCGCGCTGCCGCTCTTCCCGGGCTGGAACGTCACTCTCCTCCTCCGGCTCCTCGTCTCGGCCTAGGGCGGATACCTCCTCGCGCGCGACCTCGGTCGTTCCCGCTCCGCCTCGCTCCTCGCGGCGTCGGTCTGCGGTCTCTCGGGCCCGTTCGTCGCGTGGCTCGAGCACCCGCACACGCTGACGGCGGCGGCGGTGCCGTGGCTCCTGCTGGCCGTGCGGCGAGCGGCACGGGAGGAAGGCCCGGGCGTCCGGGTCGGGGTGGCGGTGACGACGGCGCTCGTCCTCGTCGGCGGGCACCCGGAGACGGCCCTGATGGGGGCTCTCCTCGCGACCGCGCTCCTCGCGACGGGGCCCGCTGCGCGGCGGCCCGTGACGCGGCCGCTCGCCGGGGCGATCCTCGGATCGGGCCTCGCCGCGCCGTTTCTGCTTCCGTTCCTGGAGTACCTGCCGCGGAGCGCCGCCTGGGCGGGCGTCGACCGCCACGTCTCGACGCTCCCGCTCCGGGACCTCCTTCGCTTCGGCGTTTCGTCGCTCCCCGGCTCGCACCCGATCGAGGCCGCCGCCTACCTCTCCCTCGCCGCGCTCCCGCTCGCGCTCGCCGGCGCGTTCGCGGGACGGAAGGAGCGCGACACCCGGACGTTCGTCGTCGCGAGCGCGCTCCTCCTCGTCGCGGCATTCACGAATCCGCTTTCCGACCTCCTCGCGTCCGCGTCGACCGTGCGCTGGAGCCGCACCCTCCTGCTCCTGCCGATTCCCGCCGCGCTCCTCGCCGCGCGCGGCCTCGACGCGCTCGCGGCCCGGGCCCATCGTGCGGGCCGAGCCGCTCCGCTCCTCGCGATCGCGGCCGGCTGTGCGGCCGAGCTCCTGTCGGCCGCGCGCGGAGTCCACGCCGTCACGCCGGAGCGCCCGCCCCTCCGGACGCCGATCCTGGACCGCCTCGCGGCCGATCCGGGGACCTACCGCGTCCTCCCGCTCCACACGTTCCTCCCGGCGAACACGGCGACCTCGATCGGCCTGGACGACCTGAGGGGCTACGACGCGCTGGCCGTGCGCGCCTTCCGCGCCGAGCGCGAGAGAGTCGGGCTGTTCCGCGGCGTGCCGACCCACACCGACGTCGTCGCCCCGGGGGATCTCGTTCCCTGGGGGGGCAGAGCTCGACGCCTGAAACGTGAAGTACCTCCTCCTCCATCCCCGGTTCGCGTTCTCCGCCCCGACGCTGAACGAGAAGCTCGGCCTCGACCTCGAGGAGGTCTACTCCGGTCCGGACGGGACGCTCCTCCTGAACCTGAGGGTGAAGCCACGGGCTCGCGTCGAGCGCGAAGGCCGGGAGGAGGGGGCCGTCGCGGTCCTCGAGCGGACACCGACGCGGTGGGTCCTCGACGTGACGGCGCCGGAGGGCGGGACCCTCGTCGTGGCGAACGCAGGCTTCCCGGGCTGGGTGGCCCGGGTGGACGGGCGGCGCAGGTCGATCGGAGGGGGCGTCGGCAGGAGGCAGGAGGCAGGAGGTCGAGGTCGGCGCGGGGCGGCACCTCGTCGAGCTCGCATACCGCCCGCTCCCGTTCCGGCTCGGGCTCCTCCTCTCGATCCTTTCCGCGGTCGCGCTCGCGCTCCCGGTGCTCCGCGGGCGGCTTCAGCGGCGGTAGCTCTCCGGCCGCCGGTCGGCCAGGGCCGGAAACCTCCGCCGCGCCTCCGCGACCGCCTCCGGCGAGACGTCGGCGACGAGGAGCGCTTCCTGCTCGGAAGCCGACGCGATCGTCTCGCCCCAGGGTCCGACGAGGGCGGAATCGCCGAGGTACCGGAGCCCGTCCCCGTCGCCGACGCGGTTGACGCCGGCGACGAAGGCCAGGTTCTCCACCGCGCGGGCGCGCAGGAGGAGGCTCCAGTGATGGCGCCGGCGCTCGGGCCAGTTCGCGAGGACGGCGTAGAGGTCGGTTTCGTCGGCCGCGAGGCGGAACGGCTCGGGGAAGCGGAGGTCGTAGCAGACGAGCGGCGTCACGCGCAGCCCCTCCACGTCGAATGTGAAGACGCCCGTGCCGCTCGCCATCACCTGCTCCTCGCCGGCGAACGAGAAGGGGTGGATCTTCGTGTAGCGGCAGACGCTCCCGTCCGGCGAGACGAGGAGCGCGCGATTGGCCGGAAGCGGCTCGGCGAGCTCGGCGACGCCCGCTAGGACGTGCAGGCCGAGGGAGGCCGCCCGTTCGCGGAGGAACGCCTCGGTCGGCCCCCCTTCGGGCTGGGCGACCTTCCGACCGTCCATCGAGAAGCCGGTCGCGAACATCTCCGGGAGGATCGCGAGGCGGGCGCCGAGGGCGGCGGCCTGGCCCAGGAGGCGGGAGGCGCGTTCGTGGTTCGCCGGGACGTCCTCCCAGGCGAGGTCGAGCTGGAGGAGGGCGACCTTCATGGGGCGGATTCTCGCGCGGGCGGAGCGCGAAGAGCCCGCTTCCCGCGTTTCTCGCGTTGACGCCCCCTCCCGAGCGCGGCTACCCTGCCGGGTCGGCAGAGGGGGTGCCCATGACGGCACAGAAGGAACAGTGGGCTTCGAGGGCGGGGCTCGTCCTCGCGATGGCCGGAAACGCCGTCGGCCTCGGCAACTTCCTGCGCTTCCCGGCCCAGGCGGCGCAGAACGGCGGGGGCGTCTTCCTCATCCCGTACCTCGTCGCGTTCGTCCTGATGGGGATCCCGCTCCTCTGGGTCGAGTGGGCGATCGGCCGGCACGGCGGGCAGTATGGCCACCACTCCGCCCCGGGGATGCTCGACCGCCTGGGGAAGAGCAGGCTCCTGAAGTACATCGGCGTCTTCGGCCTCTTCACGAACCTGACGGTCGCGGCCTATTACTGCTACATCGAGTCCTGGACGCTCGCCTACGTCTTTCACTCGATCAAGGGGACGTTCCGGTCGACGCCGCCGACGGACTTCTTCCCGGCCTATCTCGGGCAGCACGCGGGGTCGATCACCTCCCTCCCTCCCGAGGCGACGCTCTTCTTCGTCGTCACCCTCGCCCTGAACGTCTGGATCCTCTCCCGCGGTCTCGCGAAGGGGATCGAGATGGCGGCGAAGATCGGCGTCCCGCTCCTGATCGTCTTCGGCGTCATCCTCGTGGTGAGGGGCCTCACGCTCGGCACGGACGCCCCCGGCGTCGTCGAGAGCCCGCTCGCGGGCCTCAACTTCGTCTGGAACCCGGACCTGTCGGGGCTCAAGGACTTCAACGTCTGGCTCGCCGCGGCGGGGCAGATCTTCTTCACGCTCTCGGTCGGGATGGGCTCGATCCACTGCTACGCGGCCTACGTGAAGAAGGACCGCGACATCGCCCTGAACGCCGCGAGCGCCGGCTGGATGAACGAGTTCGTCGAGGTCGTCATCGGCGGGTCGCTCCTGATCCCGATCGCGACGGCCTACCTCGGCCTGGCCGCCGTGAAGGGGGCGACGGCCGGCGGAAGCGGCTTCTCGATGGGATTCCTGACGCTCCCGAGCCTCTTCAACAACTGGGGCTGGTTCGCGCCGGTCGCGGGCGCGATGTGGTTCGGCCTCCTCTTCTTCGCGGGGATCACCTCGTCGCTCGCGATGGGGCAGCCGATCCTGGCGTTCCTCGCGGACGAGTTCGGCGCGGCGCGCGCGAAGGGGGCTCTCCTCTTCGGCGGCTGCACCTTCGTCCTCGGGATGTGGTGCGTCTGGCTCTATCCGGGCGGGTCCTTCGACGAGTTCGATTTCTGGACCGGAACCTTCTCCCTCGTCGTCTTCGCCCTCCTCGAGGTGATCGTCTTCGCCTGGATCTTCGGGATGGAGAAGGGGTGGGCGGAGATTACGCGCGGGGCCGACATGAAAGTCCCCGTCGTCTTCCGCTACGTAATCCCCTACGTGACGCCGCTCTTCCTCGGAGTCGTCTTCATCGGGGCCCTCGTCCAGCCCGAGGGAGGGGATTGGGGCGAGGCGGTCCGGGGCCTCCTCGACGGGAAGGGCTGGTCGCTGTCGGCCGGGAGCGTCCTCGGCAAGCTGATGCACGTCGGCGACACCGGAGGCTGGCACGGGCCGAACGGCGAGGTGACGCCGCGGATGGTCAAGGACCTGACCCGGATCCTGCTCTCGCTCGTCTTCCTGACCTGCGGGGTCCTCGTCTACGTGGCCTTTCGGCGGAAGGAGAGGAGAGCGTCATGACCTCGGCTGCCTGGGCGATGCTCGTGGTGACCTGGACGGTCATCGCTTTCTTCACGGTCCGCTTCTTCCTGAAGGTCCTCCGGAACCCGACGCCCCCTGAACCGGGCGAAGACGGGCCGGACATCCCCTTCAAGGACGCCTGACCCGACGGGCGGGCCCCGCGAAGGTGCCCCCCGTTAAGGTGCCAGGCGTGAAATCGTGTATTGTTAGAAACAATACACGATTTCACGCCTGGCACCTGGTTGGGAGCACCGGATTCGCCGACGTCCCTCAGCTCGCGGGGCGGCGTCCGGGGGCGCGCAGACTCAGCCCTTCTTCTCGGCCTTTTCGAGAGCGGCCTTGTGGGCCTTCTCGAAGCTCTCGGCGAAGTGGGCGAGGAGGGCCTTCTCCTCCGCCGAGACCTTGCTTCCGAGCCCGAGGAACCCGCCCGACGCCGAGGCGACCTTCAGGGCGGAGGTCATGATCTCGCCCTGGAGGGCGGCCTCCCGCTCCTCGGGAAGCGCCTCGATGAGGCGGGCGAGGATCGACATCGTCCTCTCGAAGAACTGCGGGGAGGGGGGGGCGTCGAGCCAGGAGAGGAGGCGGGCATGGGCCGGGCTCCCTTCCTCGACGCCGCGCGCCGCGGCCAGGCGCAGGATCTCCTCCCGCTCGGCCTTCGAGATCTCGCCGTCGACCCAGGCGATCTGAAGGATCGGGACGAGGTGGAGGATCCGGACCGTGTGGCGGTCGTAGCCCGCCTCCTCGAACGCCGCGAGGATCTCGGGGTCTTCGACGCCGTGCTGATCGCCCATCGCCTTCCGCTCGGCCTCTTTCGCCGCGCGGACGCGCACTTTCTCGAGCAGCTCGGCCTCCGCCCGGAGGAAGTACTCCTCTTCCTTGGAGCGCGCTCGACCGGAAGCGGGGCGGGTCTCGGCCATCTGGGGTCCTCCTCGTCGAATCTCGGGTCTGAATCCGCGGCGGGGTTTTACCAGAACGCCCGGCCCGAGGGCGAGGGGCCTGCCTACTCGTAGAGGAGGAACCGGGCCCTGCGGCGCTCGAACTCCATCTGCTCCGCGGCCCAGCCGGCGACGATCGTCCCGGCCGGGTCGCCCCGCTCGAACCGCGTTACGGCCGCGGCGCTGCCGAGCAGCTCGGCGAACCGGTCCCGCTTCCATTCCGCCCCATGGAGGTCTCGGAGTGCGGTCGCGAGCTCGAGGCCGAGCGTCACGGGCCGGAGCGCGTTCCGGTCCGTCAGCGTGATCCGGAGCCCCCGGCAGAGCGCGCCGGCGTGCGTGGAGGAGGCGGGTGTGAACGTGACCGGGGTGAAGCGGACCCCCGGGATCGAGCGGGCGTTCAGCGTCCGGGCGAGGCGCACGGCGTCGATCCATGGGGCGCCGACGAGCTCGAACGGCGCGTCCGTCCCGCGGCCGACGGAGACGTTCGTCGTCTCCAGGAGGGCGACGCCGGGGTAGAGCGCCGCCTGAGTCACGGAACGGAGGTTCGGCGAGGGGTTCACCCAGGGGAGGCCCGTCTCGTCGTACCAGAGCGCGCGGCGCCAGCCGCGAAGCGGAACCACGGCGAGGTCGGCGCCGATCTTCCTCTCGGCGTTCAGCAGCCGCGCGGTCTCGCCGATCGTCATCCCGGTCCGGATCGGGATCGTGTGGGCGGCGACGAAAGAGAGCCGGTCAGGATCGGCCGGCGGCCCTTCCACGGCGAGCCCCCCGATCGGGTTCGGCCGGTCGAGGACAACGACCGCGACCTTCGCCTTCGCGCACTCCTCCATCACGTAGGTCATCGTCGTGAGGTAGGTGTAGAAGCGGACGCCGGCGTCCTGGAGATCGACGACGAGCGCGTCGAGGCCGGCCAGGTCCTCCGGCGCGGGGCGCCGCTTCTCGCCGTAGAGAGAGACGACGGGGAGGCCCGAGCCGGGCTCGACCGAATCGCCGACCTTCTCGTCGAGGGCGGCGGCGAGGCCGTGCTCGGGCGAGAAGAGGCGTACGACCGTCACGCCGGCGGCCTTCGCGCGCGGCGAGCGGAGGACGGAAAGCGTCGAGCGCCCGTCGCGCGTCGCCCCCGTCGCGTTCGTCAGGAGCGCCACCCGCCGGCCGGCGACCGCCTCGAAGCCGGACGTCTCGAGCGCGTCCACCCCGGCCCGGACATCGAGCGGGAGGGCCTCGGCGGCCGGCTCCGCCGCGCGCGGGAGAGGAGCCTCCGGTCGGCTCGCCAGCGCCGCGAGGCGCTCGGAGGCGCGCCGGAGCGCGTCGGCCGGGACGTCCTCGATCGCCGCGGCGACGACGCTGGCGAGGCGGGTCCGGAGCGGGATCGCGTTCCCAGCGCCTCCGGGGTGGTTTCGCGCGGTGAGAAGGATGACGAACGTGTCCGTCGCGGGGTCGAGCCACATCGAGGTCCCGGTCCATCCGGTGTGCCCGAAGGAGCCGAGCGGAAAGAGGTCGCCGCGGCTCGTCGAGTAATGCGTCTCGACGTCCCACCCGAGCGCCCTGAGGTCGCCGTCCCCGTAGTCGCGGACACGGGTCGCTGCGGCGATCCCGGCGGGGGAGAGCCAGCCGTCGCCGTCGCCGAGGAGGGCGCGGGCGAAGCGGGCGAGGTCGTCCGCCGTGCCGAAGAGCCCGGCGTGGCCGGCGACGCCGCCGAGGGCGCGCGCGCGCGGATCGTGCACCTCGCCGCGCAGGAAGACGCCGTCCCGCTTCTCGGTCGGCGCGATCCGGCCGACGGGAAGCCGTCCCCTCCTTCCGAGAGGCCGGAACTCGGTCTCGTTCATGCCGAGGGGCTCGAAGACCGCTCGGCGGGCGTAGGCGTCGAACGGCTCGCCGGTGACGGCCCGGACGAGCTCGCCGAGGACCTCGTAGCCGGCGTCGGAATAGACGAAGCGGAGCCCGGGCGGCGTCGCGAGCGGGGTGCGGTGCTTGCGCGCGTAGATCTCGGCCGGAGTCCCCTCGTAGAGCGACATCGGGTCGTCGGCGACGAGTCCGCTCCGGTGCGTCAGGAGCTGCACGACCGTGACCCGCTCCCGCTCCCCGCCGCCGGCGCCGAACTCGGGCAGGTACCGGACGACCGGGTCATCGAGCGCGATCCGGCCCCGCTCGACGAGAGTCATCACGCTCGCGGCGGTGGCGACCCCCTTCGTGAGGGAGGCGAGGTCGAAGGCGGTGTCCGTCGTCATCGGCTCGACCGCGGGCTCGAGCGACCGGTGGCCGTACGCCTTCCGGAACGCGACCTTCCCGTGTCGGCCGACGAGGACGACGCCCCCCGGGACCTCCTGGCGTGCGATCGCCTCCGCGAGGACCGCATCGATCCGGGCGAGACGGAGCGGCGAGAGCCCGACCGTTTCCGGCGGCACCGTCTCGAGAGGGCGGGCGGCCGCGACCGCGCGGGCGGTCGGGAGAAGGGCTGTGAGGAGGGCCGCGCAGAGCAGCGAGCGGCCCGGCCGGCGCCGGGCGAAGCGAAGCGGGTTCACTTCACGGCCTCCTTCCGGATCCCCATTCCGCGCGGAGCGACGCCGGGGATCGTGACGGGGAGCGTCCCCTCGATCGGGGCCTCGCCCCAGAGCGCCCGGACGGCCGCCGCCTGGACGAGAGACTGGTGTCCGTACGCGCAGAGGTAGGTCGGGAGACCGGGGAGGTCGCGGAGGAGGTAGGGGCTTCCGAAGGAGACGCCGACGACGGATCGGCCCGACGCGAGGAGCGGCGCGAGGGTCGCCTTCCCCTCGGCCGGGACCTCGAGCGTGCCGCGGCCGGAGCGGGGCCGCACGAAGAGCGCGAGGAGGACGACGTCGGCCTCCTTCGCGCGCTCCGCGACCGCGGCTCCCTCGCCGGCGCAGGAGGTCGGGTCGAGGCGGATGAAGTCGACCGACGCGGCGCGCCGCTTCAGCTCGGCCTGGAGCGTCGCGTCGATCGCCACCGTCGTCCGCTCGTCGTGGACGGCGAGGACGAGGATCCGGAGGCCTTCCCGGATCGGAAGCGCGCCTTCCGCCTCGCGGACGAGCGTCAGGCCGCGGCGCGCCACCTCCTCCTCCGTCGCCTTCTGCTCGCGCGTTCCGGCCGCGCGGGCGATCTCGTGGAGCGGAAGGCTCCGCTCGCGGAAGAGGCCGAGCCGCTCCTTCTCCGCCAGGACTCGGCCGACGGCCTCGTCGAGACGGGCCGCGGGCAGGCGGCCGGTCTCGACGGCCGAGACGATGGCGTCGATGGCGGCCCTCGGGTCGGGCGGCATCAGGACGACGTCGCCCCCCGCCTCCAGGACCCGGACGGCGGCCTCCCCCGGCTCGAAGTGAGCGGCGATCCCTCCCATCTCCATCGAGTCGGTGAAGACGAGGCCGTCGAAGCCGAGCTCTTCGCGCAGGAGCGTCGTCGTGATCGGCCGGGAGACGACGGCAGGCATCGTGCCGGCCGTCTGGACCTCGGCGACCTCCGCGGTGAAGTCCTTCGTCCTCGTCGGAGCCGCGAGGACCGGCGCCGGCTCGGGGTCGAGCGCGGGGACGGCGAGGTGGGCGGTCATGACGCCTCGCGCCCCCGCCGCGAGCCCGGCCCGGAACGGGACGAGCTCGACCGCGTCGAGGCGGGCGCGGTCCACGCCGAGGACGGGGAGCGAGCGGTGCGAGTCGACGTTCGTGTCGCCGTGCCCCGGGAAGTGCTTCAGCGTCGCGAGGACGCCTCCTTCCTGGAGTCCCGCGACCGTCGCCGCGACGAAGCTCCCGACGGCCTCCGGCCGCTCGCCGAAGCTCCGGACGTTGATGACCGGGTTGTCGGGGTCGTTGTTGACGTCGGCGACCGGGGCGAAGACGACGCGGATGCCGAGGGCGCGGGCCGCCTCCGCCGTCGCGCGGGCCCGCCGCGCGGCGAGGGCGAGGTCGCCCGTCGCCGCGACCGCCATCGCCGAGGGGCCGAGGACGAGGTCGGGGAAGCGCATCCCGGGCCCCGCCTCGAGGTCGGCGGCGACGAGGAGCGGGAGCTTCGCCTTCGCGTTCAGCCGGTGGTTCAGGTCGGCGGTCTCGAGCGGCGTCCCGAGGAACCAGATGACGCCGCCGACCCCCACCTCCGAGACGAGGCGCGCGAGCTCGAGGTACTCCGGGTCGTCCTCGGCGCGGTAGACGCCGCGCGAGGAGACCATCACGACCTGCGCCGCCTTCTCGCGCAGCGTCAGCGCGGCGACGGCAGGGGCGCGATAGGGGAAGGATCCGACTCGGGCGGCGCCGGAGGTCCCGGGGCCGGGCCGGCCCGTCGAGCAGGCTGAGAGAGCCAGGAGCAGCGAGAGGGCCGGGAGGAAGGCGAGCGGGCCGCCGGAGGTCCGTCGGCCCGCGTCGAGAGGTCTGTCGGCGTGCGTCACGGCGGTCGAATCATAGGCTCGGCCGCCGCGGCGCGGGGTTCACGGAACGATCATCGGCACGTAGCTCCCGTCGTCGTTCCCCTGGTCGTTCAGGACGCCGTAGGCGAGGAACTGGTCGGTCCCCGCGAGGCGCCGGATGCGGGCGTATCCGTGCGGCACGCCGAACCGGGCCAGGGCGGAGTCGAACTGGAGGAACTGGCCAGGCGCGAGCGTGCAGGGGGAGCACTGCGGCTCCTTCCCGAGCTCGCTGCCGTTCGGTCCGAAGTAGGCCACCTCGAGGCGGAGAGGCTCGACCTGCCCCCCGAGCGCGTGTCCGACGGCGAGGTTCGCTCGGGTGCCGCCCTCCTGGCCGCGGGTGCCGGTCTGCTGGAGACCGTAGACCCAGGCTTCCGTGTCGGCCGCTTCGCCGATCGGCGTGTAGCCGTAGGCGAGGCCCAGGAGGCCGCCGGCCCGCGTCGTCGTCGTCCGGACGCCGAGGAAGCCGTCGCTCGTCGGGATCGGAGCCTGCGTGTCGCTCTGGTCGACGCGGAACTGGCCGTCGAGGAACTGGGCGAAGACGCTCGCGACGGTCCCGGCCGGAGCGCTGAAGCCGATGCGTCGGAGCTCTGCGACGACGTTCGGGACGGTGAACTGCGAGCGGGCGGGAAGGTCGAAGTAGCCCCAGTCGGGCACCGGGTCCGTCCGCGGGACGAGCGCGAAGAGCCCGGAGATGTCCCGGCTCGTCCGGTTCGCGAACGTCATCTCCGAGGTGTAGCCGGCCGCTTCGAGGACGACCGGGACGAGGGCCGCGGAGACCCGGGAGGGGACGTCGTTCGGCACCATCGGAACGAACGCGCCGTCTCCGTTCAGGTTGTCGTTGAGGACGCCGTAGCAGACGAACTGGTCCGAGCCCGAGGTCCGACGGACGACCGCGTAGCCGTAGGTCAGGCCGCGGGAGGCGAGCGGCGTCGACTTCTGCTCCCACTGGAACGGGGAGAGGTCGAGGACGTCCTTCGTCGGGTGCGCGGCGCCCGTGTCGCCGTTGTAGTAGGTCACCTCGAGCCGGACGGCGCTTCCGGCGCCCCCGCCGGCGTTGGCGCACGCGAGGTTCGAGCGCGTCCCGGCGCTTCCGGCCGCGGAGGTCTGCTGGAGGCCGAAGACGAACGCCTCGCCCGAGGCGGCTCGCCCGAGCGGAGTGGCGGGGAAGGCGAGGCCGAAGCGGCCGATGACGCCCTTCGCGCGGAGCTCGGTCGTCGCGGGCGTGGTTACCCGGACCTGCGCGCCGAACTGGACGAGGTTGTCGGCGCCGCGCACCTCGATCCGCAGCGAGGCGGTCTTGTTCCCGGCCGGCACGCTCATGCCGGTCGAGGCCTGGAGGAACGCGAAGATGTCCGGGTGGATCTGCTGCCCGGGCGGCAGCGAGTAGGTGGACGAGGCCTCGAACGTGCCCTTCGCCCGGAACGTGAGGTTCAGCGTCCGGCCGGAGCGGTTCGTCAGGGTCAGCTCGGAGGTGAAGAAGGCTCCGCCGGCGCCGCTCGTCGTCAGGACGATCGGGAGGAGGTAGGTGTAGGCGTCCCCGGTCCCGGTCGAGCCGTAGGAGACGGTCACCCCCTTCGTGACGGACCGGCTCCCCGCCCCGTTGGCCGCGGTCAGCGTGACGGAGTAGGTGCCCGGGCTTCCCCAGACCTTCGTCGGGTTCTGCGCCGTGGAGGTCGTGCCGTCCCCGAAGGACCAGCTCCAGGTTGCGGCCCCTCCCTGCGTCCGATCGGAGAAGGAGACCGACTGCCCGGGCTTGGGCTGCGCGGGGGTGAACGAGAAGTCCGGCGTGGGGGGCGAGGTCGGCGACGGCGTGCCGCCGGCGGGGTTGATCTCCCACATCCCGCGGCCCCAGGTCGCCGCTCGGAGCCGGCGCCCGTCGGGCGAGAAGAGGAGGTAGGAGACCCAGGTCGCGGGGAGGTCGTCGCCGAACCGGCTCCACGACTGGCCCTTGTTCGTGGAGCGGAAGATCCCGTACTTCGTCCCCGCGAACATCAGGCTCGGGTCGGTCGGGGAGAAGACGAGGCTGTCGACCGGCGCGAAGAACGTGAACGAGCCGCCGGCGTAGGTGATCGGGACGCCGATCCCCGAGCTGGCCGGAGAGGCGGTCTGCTGCTGCTGGTTCAGGCCGGCGATCCGCCAGATGACGTGCCGGCCCTGCCCCGCGACGATCTCCGTCGCGCTCTCGAGCCCGACGTAGAAGGCGTTCGGGTCGGCGGGGTCCCAGGCGATCGCGTTCACCTGGCTCCCGATGTTGACGAGCGATCCGTTCTGGAAGCCGTTCAGCGTGTAGACGACGTAGCCGGCGGCCGTCCCGAAGGCGACGCGGTTCCGGTCCGTCGGGCGGATCGAGATGGAGGAGCAGCTCGCCCAGCCCTTCTGCACGCTCGGGCAGGGCTGCGCGGAGACGCCGTCGGAGCAGAAGTACTCGGCGAAGACCGGCTGCCAGTCGGACGGGGTCGCGGCGCCGTTGGAGGTCCGGTAGATCCGGTCGGTCATCGTGTAGAGGACCCGCGGGTCGACCGGGTCCATCGCGAGCCGGGAGCGGAACGAGGTGACCGGCGGGACGGTGCACTGCTCCTCGGTCTGCGCGTCGGCGGGACAGGTCGTCAGGCGGAAAGACTCCTCGCTCTCTCCTCCGTCGTCGGCGCGGGAGGTGTAGCCGTTGAAGTTCGTCGCGTAGACGACGTTCGGGTTCTGGGGGTTGACGGCGCAGTCGTACCCGTCTCCGTAGAAGATCCGCTTCCAGGCGGTCGTGCTGTCGCCGGAGAGGCGCATCGTGCCGTTGTCCTGCGTCCCCGCGTAGAGCCGGTACGGGTCGGTCGGGTGCTGCGCGAGGGAGGAGAACATCCGGGCGACGACGCCGTCGTTCTTCCAGGCGAAGGAGCGCCCTCCGTTCGTGGAGCGGAAAAGGCCGCCGTCGGTCCCCATCCAGAAGCTCGAGAGACCCGGCTCGAAGGCGATGACGTTCACGTCCGCGTGGCAGAACTGCGGGTGCCGCTCGGGGAGGGTCCACTGCGAGATTTGGGTCCAGGAGAGGCCGCCGTCTTCCGACCTCCAGGTGTCGAGGCCGCCGGCGATGAGCCGGTCGCGGTTCGTCGGGTCGACGGCGAGGCCGAGGAAGGTCCAGCCCTGCGTCCCCGCGATGAGGGGGTAGCCCTGTCCCGCGGGGGGGCCGAGCGCGATGCCCCAGTTCTGCCCGCCGTTGTCGCTCCGGAGGACGCCGACCTGGGAATAGCCGCGCTGCGAGTCGTAGCCGGCGACGAGCCAGTAGATCCGGTTCGGGTCGGACGGGGCGATGGCGACGAGGGAGCGGATCGGGATGCCGTTGAAGCCGACCTGCTGGGCGATGTCTTCGAACGCGACCTGCCAGGTGCCGCCGCCGTCCGTCGAGAAGGCGAGGCCGCCCCAGAGCCCGGCCCACAGGACGTTCGGGTTCGCCGGGCTGCGGGCGATGTTCACGCCCTGCCGGCGCCACTCGAGCCCTTCGCCGGTCGCCGGGAGGCGGTTCGACCAGGTCCGTCCCCCGTCGGTCGAGCGGAAGATCCCGTTCGCCGTCCCGAGGACGACGTCCTCGGGATTGGACGGGTGGACGTCGAGGTCGTAGGAGTAGAGCGAGGGGATGACGTCGAAGGCGCCGCCGTCCACGGAGGTCGTGTTGAAGCTCCAGGTCGAGCCGCCGTCATTGGAGCGGAGCGTCCCGAGGCCGATGACCTGCGAGCCGCTCAGCGGCGACTGCTCTCCCGTCGCCGCGTAGACGACGTTCGGGTTCGACGGGGCGACGGCGACGGCGCCGAAGGTCAGCAGGGGCAGGTCGTCGGTCAGGTTGACCGGGTTCGCGTAGTCGGCCCCCGGGCCGCCCTGCCGCGTCAGGAGCCAGATCCCGCCGTTCGCAGTCGCGACGTAGAGCTTCGACCCGTCGCGCGTGAAGGCGTAGTCGCGGACGCGTCCCGCGTCCGTCGTCGGGCCGAGCGACTTCCAGCCGGCCGCGGCGAGCGTCGCGTTCAGAGGCTGCGGCCCCCCGTCGGGCGTCCGGAATCGGAGCCGCTCTCGATACATCTCCTGGGCCACCGACCGGAGGATCGGCGCGGCGGGGATCTCGGCGCGCTCGAGGCGCTCCCAGTCGCGCCGCGCCTCCCAATAGCGTCGCCCTTCGTGGGTCGCCTCCTTCTCGTGCGCCCGCTCGGTCCTGGCGCCGAGGAGGACGAGGTTCGGGAGGTTCCGCTTTCCGGAGAACGGGATCGGCCCGTCGAACGCGGGCGGCGCCGACGGCGCCGACGCCGTGGCCGTGGCCGCGGCGAGGAGCAGCGCACCGGGAAGGAGCGCGAAGGGGCGGAGACGCAGCATGGAGACCTCCCGCATCGGGGCCGCTCAGCGCGGCCCCGTTCCGATCGAACGGCTTCGAATTTGGCGGGATGCTAGCGGAGACGGGGCCGGAAGAGGAGTCCGAGCTGCATCGGTCGATGACGGACGTCACCCTTGCGGCCGGGCGCTCCTCGGGCGGCGGACCGGCGCTCGATCAGGGAGGGGACCCGACCTCCGGCTCGCTCCGGAAGAGCTCCTCGAAGGTCCCCCGTCTCCGGACGACGCGGACGTGGTCGCCGTCGACGAGGACCTCCGCGGGGAGCGGGCGGGCGTTGTACTCGCTCGCCATGACGAATCCGTAGGCGCCGGCGTCGAGGAAGGCGACGAGGTCCCCGGCCGAAGGCCGGGGGAGGAGGCGACCCTCGGCGAGGATGTCGCCCGTCTCGCAGACGTCGCCGGCCACGTCGAGGAGCATCGGCTCCCCGTCGCGCCCCACGATCCGGACCCGGTGCGCCGCCCCGTAGAGCGCCGGGCGCATCAGTGTGTTGAAGCCGGCGTCGACGTTCACGAAGGTCTTCACTGGCGTCGTCTTCACGGAGTTGACGCGCGCGACCATCAGCCCCGCCTGCGCGACGAGGTAGCGCCCCGGCTCGATCCAGAGCTCGGGCTCGTATCCCAGGAGCGCGACCTCCTCGTCCCAGATCGGCTTCAGGGCGCGTGCGAGGTCCTCGGGCGTCATGACCGCCTGCCCGTCGGCGAAGGGGATGCCGAGGCCGCCGCCGAGGTCGACGAAGGAGAGCGTCAGGCCGAGCTCCTCCTTCAGCTCGCGCGCGAACGCGAGCATCCGGCGGGCGGTCTTCTCGTAGCCCGCGGTCTCGGTGATCTGCGAGCCGATGTGGCAGTGCACGCCGGTGATCGCGAGGGCGGGAAGCGTTCGGGCGAGCGCGTACGCGGCGCGGGCGTGGCCGCCGTCGAGGTGGACGCCGAACTTCGACTCCGGGATCCCGGTGTTGATCTGGTGGAGCGTGTCGGGGTCGACGCCCGGGTTGATCCGGAAGGAGATCCGGGCGGTGGTCCCGAGCCGCGTCGCGGCGGCCGAGACCTGTTCGAGCTCGTCGAGGTTGTCGATATTGAGAAGGACGTCGTGCCGCAGCGCGAAGTCGATCTCCGAGGGGCTCTTGGAGGACGAGGTGAACAGGACGTCGCGCCCGGCGGCGCCGGCGCGCAGCGCCGCGCGGACCTCTCCCTCGGAGACGACCTCCGGAGCGAGCCCTTCGGCGAGGACCCGCCTCACGATCTCGACGTTCGTGTTCGCCTTGAGCGCGTAGCGGAGCCCGAGCCGCGGGAACCTCGGCTCGAACGCCGCCCGCAGGGCGCGCGCCTTCTCGCGGATCGTCTCGGCGTCGTAGACGTAGAGCGGCGTCCCGTGCTCGGCGGCGAGGCGGGTGAGGGCGGCGACGGCCTCGGGGTGGGCCGCTTCTCCGGCACGGACGCGGAGGAGGCCTTCGCGGAGCGTCATCTGGGGACTCCCCGCGCGCCGGGGACGCCCGGTGCGCCGGTCTCCGGGCCGGGAGGGAGAAGGGCGGGTGCGGTCTCTCTCATCGCGTCGGGCGATTCTGCGGCCCGACGACCCCGCGGTCCAGATGCCGCGGCCTAGAATCGCGTCGTGAGAACGCGCCGCAACCTGCTGTCCGAGGCCGCCCTCGCGTCGGCCTTCCTGGCCTTTCCCCGCTCTGCCCGCGCGGCGGCCCCGCCCGTCGCGCCCGCGCCCCTGCGGCCGAAGGCGCTCGCGCCGGGATCGCGGGTCGCGCTCGTCTCGCCGGCGAGCCCCGGGGCCGAGGTGGAGTCGGCCGTGATCGCCGAGGAGGTCGTCGCCTCGCTCGGTCTCGTCCCGAGGAGGATGCCGGCCGCCGCCCGGCAGACCATGTACCTCGCCGGGACGGACGAGGAGCGGGCCGCCGACCTGAACGCCGCGTTCCGCGACCCGTCGATCGACGCGGTCTGGTGCATCCGCGGCGGCTACGGCTCCGGGCGGCTGCTGCCGCTCCTGGACTGGGAGGCGATCCGCAGGAACCCGAAGCCGCTCCTCGGCTTCAGCGACATCACCGCGCTCCTGAACGGCTTCTACGCGAGGACGGGGCTCGTCACGTTCCACGCGCCGACCTGCTCGGAGAACCTCTCCGACTACACGCTCGCCGAGCTGAAGCGCGTCGTCTTCACGCCCGAGGCGGCGGGCGTCGTCGCCGCCGCTCCGCCCGTCGAGCCGAAAGAAGGATTCGTCGACCGGGAGGACCGCCTGCGTCGGATCGTCCCGGGCACGGGCCGGGGCCGCCTGGTGGGCGGGAACATCAGCGTCTTCTCGATGCTCGTCGGGACGCCCTGGGAGCCGCCTCTCGCCGGCTCGATCCTCTTCCTCGAGGAGGTGGGGGAGGAGCCCTACCGGATCGATCGCTGGCTGACCCATTTCGTCCTGACGGGGCGACTCGCCAAGTGCGCCGGGATCGTCTTCGGCAAGTTCAAGGACTGCGGCCCCGGCGACGAGGGGAGCTTCCAGGGGACCTGGACCTGGCAGGAGGTCGTCGCCGACCGGCTCGGGAAGCTCGGGATTCCCGTCCTGTCGGGACTGCGGTTCGGGCACGTCGCCGACAAGTCGACGTTCCCGGTCGGCGTCCTCGCCGAGCTGGACGTCGCCGCCGGGACGCTTTCGCTGCTCGAGCCCGCGGTCTCGTGATGAAAGGGCGCCGGGCACGCCGGGCGGGGCGGGCCGCGCGCGTCCTCCTCCTTGCTCTCGTCGCGTCGCCTTCGGTCGCGACGTCGGAGCCGAGCCGGGCGGCGGCCGGGCTGCCGCTCGTCCTCGACTCGGGGTGGAAGGCGGCCGACGCCGACCCGCCGGACGGCATCGCGGGAATCGACCGGCTCGACTTCCATCCGTCCGACCCGGTCTCGGACCAGGCCCGGCGCGGCGAGGTCCGCTGGTACCGGGTCCTCGTCGACCTCTCGCCGTTCGTCGGGCAGCCGCTGGCGTTCGCGGCGGACGGCCTCCGCGACGTCGACGAGGCGTGGTTCGACGGCGTCCCGATCGGCGGCCTCGGCGGCTTTCCTCCCGGCCCCGAGACCGCTCACTTCGTCGCGCGGGTCTACCCGTTGCCGACGGACCGCGTGGACGAGGCGGGGCCTCGCGAGCTCGTCCTCCGGGTCTGGCACGGCCGGCGCGACGGAAGCGTCTTCCGCTCTCCGCCCGTCATCGACCGCCTCGACCGTCTGGAGCGGCGGCGCTCGCTCCGGGACCAGGGAGTCGTCCTCTTCGTCGTCGCCGCGCTCGTGGTCGCCGGCCTCCTCGTCCTCTTCGCGTTTCACGCGCGGAGCCCGGCGGACTACCTGCTCTTCGCCGGCTTCGCCGTCTCGCTCGGGCTCTGGGTGACGACGGGGCATTCCCGCTGGGGAGAGCTCCCCTTCCCGCTCTCCGCGATCTTCCGTGCAGGGCTCGTGTCGCTGTCGGCCACCGCCGTCTGCTACGGAGCGGCGATGCTGCGCTTCCTCGGCGGGATGCGGCCCGTCCATCGCGTCCTGCTCGCGGCGCTCGGCCTCCTCGCGCCGCTCGCGATCCTCCTGCCCGACGCGGAGGGGCTCGTCCTGCCGGTCCTCGCCTTCCGATGGGCGTTCGCGGCGCTCCTCCTCGACCTCCTCGTCCGCTTCGGACTCGCGGCGCACCGGCGCCGGCGGCTCGCGTGGACCGACCTCCTCGGGCACGTCGCCTTCGTCTTCGCCGCGATCCCGGTCGCCGGGCTAGTCCCCGGAGCGGAGCTGCCCCGGATCGACCTGTCGGGTCGCGTCCTCCTCTTCGGGCTGCTCTTCCTCGGGCTCGCGTCGGCGGTCCTCCTGCGCATGTCGGAGGAGATCCGGCGATACCGACTCGCGGGGCTGACCGACCCGGGGACCCGCCTCTGGAACCGCGAGGCGCTCTACGAGGAGATCGCCGAGCGGGGCGAGGCGGTTCGTCGAGGCAAGGGAGCCGGATTCGGGCTCCTCCTGGCCGACCTCGATCGGTTCCGGGAGTGGAACGACGCGAAGGGGAGGGTCGCCGGCGATCGGGTCCTCCTCTGCGCGGCCCGGGCCCTCATCGACGCCTCGAGGCCGAACGACCTCGTGGCGCGCTACGGGGGCGACGAGTTCGCCGTCGTCGTCGGGGACGTGGATCGCGAGACGCTCCCGGCGCTCGCCGCGCGGCTGAGGAGCGCGATCGGAGATGCGATCGAGAGGGAGAGCGGCGGCGCGCTCACGAGCGCGTCGATCGGAACGGAGCTCTTCGACCCGGCGCGACACCGGACGCCCGAGGACCTCCTTCGCGAGGCGGACCGGGCGCTCTGGGAGGCGCGGGAGGCGGGTCGCGCCTCGACCCCGGCCGTGCGCCGGACTCCTTCCGGGAAGTGGGCCCTGCGCCTCTGAGCCGTTCCGTAGACTCCATCTCCGTGACGAGACTCCTCCGCGGCATCGCGCCGGCGTTCACGCTTCTCCTCCTCGCGCCGTCCGTTCGGGCCGACGCCCCCCTCGCCGTCGAGACGCGGGAGGCCGTTGCGGCCCTCGCGGCGAAGGGGACCGCCCCGACCCGGGCGGCGGAGTGGGTCCGGCGGCTGACGGACGAGGTGGGCGCCCGCCTGTCGGGCTCGCCCGGGGACCGGGCGGCGATCGCCTGGGGCCAGGCGCTCTTCAGGGAGCTCGGCTTCACGGACGTGCGCTCCGAGGAGGTCCCCGTGAGCGTCTGGGAGCGGGGTGTCGAGTCTGCCGAGGTGGTCTCGCCGTCTCGGCAGCCGCTCGTCGTCACGGCGCTCGGCGGGAGCGTCGGAACGCCGGCCGAAGGGATCGTGGCGCCCCTGGTCCGGCTGGAATCGCTCGAGGCGCTCGAGGAGGCCGTTAAGGCCGACCCGGACGCCGTCCGCGGCCGGATCGTCTTCTTTGCACGGAGGACGATGAAGGCGGGCCAGGGACCGGGCTACGGCGCGAACGTCCCGATGCGGACGACGGGGGCCGCGAAGGCGGGGCCGCACGGCGCCGTCGCGGTCCTCGTCCGGTCGATCGGGACTTCCCGGAGCCGGTTCGCCCACACCGGCTCGACGCGCTACGAGGAGGGCGGGCCGCGCATCCCGGCGGCGGCGGTCTCGAACGCGGACGCGGACCTCCTCGAGAGGCTTCTCTCGCGCGGGCCGGTGACGGTGCGGCTCGTCCTCGGCTGCCGCCCGCTCCCCGACGGGACTTCGGCGAACGTCCTGGGCGAGGTGAAGGGGCGGGAACGCCCCGACGAGGTCGTCGTCCTCGGCGCCCACCTCGACTCCTGGGACCTCGGGACCGGGGCCGTCGACGACGGCGCCGGGTGCGCCATCGCGATCGAGGCGGCGCGCCTGATCGCCCAGAGCCCGCGGAGGCCGCGCCGGACGATCCGCGTCGTCCTCTTCGCGAACGAGGAGAGCGGCGGGGCGGGCGGGCGCACGTACGCGGAAAGGCACGCGGCCGAGCTGCCGAAGCACGCGGCGGCCTTCGAGGCCGACAGCGGGACGGGGATGCCGCTCGGCTTCGCCTGGAACGCCGCGGGCTCGCTCGAGCCGGCGCTCGCCGCCGTCGCCGAGCTCCTGCGGCCGCTGGGCGCCGAGGGGCTCCGCAAGGGAGGGTACGGCGGAGTGGACGTGGCGCCGATGGCCCCGGCCGGGGTCCCGCTCTTCGGTCTTCGCCAGGAGACGGGAAGCTACTTCGACGTCCACCACAGCGCCGACGACACGTACGACAAGATCGAGCCCGCCTCCCTCGACCGGGCGGCGGCGGCGATGGCGGCGATGGCCTACGCCGTCGCCGACCTGCCGGAGATCCACTCACGGCCGGCGGACTCGGCGGGGCCGCGATGAGCCTGCCGAGCCTCCCGTCTCTTCCGTCGGCCGGCGGTGCGGCGGCACTCGCCGTCCCCCCCGCGGGACCCGAGGTGGAGCTCGCGGTCTCGGGGATGCACTGCGCATCGTGCGTCGGCCGGATCGAGTCGGCCCTCGGGAAGGTCCCCGGCGTCTCGCTCGCCGTCGTCGACCTCCTGTCGGGGCGCGCCCGCGTCCGGCTGGCGGACCCCACCCTCCCTCTGGAGCGGCTCCTCGAGGCCGTGTCGGCCGCCGGCTACGAGGCGAAGGAGGCTGCGAGCGCGGATCGAGCCGGGCTCGAGGAGCTCGTCGACGCCGAGCAGGCGGAGCGAGCGACGGCGCTCGAACGGCTCGGGCGGAAGCTCGTCGTGGCGGGAGCCGTCGCCGTCCCGGTCGCGCTCCTCTCGATGGCCGAGGTGACGTTCCCGGGGCGCGACGTCCTCTTCCTCGGCCTGACGGCCCTCGTCCTCGCCGTCCCCGCGCGCGACATCCTCGTCTCCGGCGCCCGGGCCGCCGCGCGCCTCGCCCCCGACATGAACACCCTCGTGGCGCTGGGGACTACGGCGGCCTTCCTCACCTCGGGCGCCGCGACGCTCTTTCCGGCCCTCTTTCACGCGGAGGGGAGGCACGCGCCGGTCTACTACGAGGCGGCGGTCGTCGTCGTCGCGCTCGTCCTCCTCGGCCGCTTCCTCGAGGAGCGGGCAAAGGGGAAGGCGGGAGAGGCGATCCGCGCGCTCGCGCGGGTCGGGGCGCGCAGGGCCCGACTCGTCCGCGACGGGGGCGAGGTCGAGGTGCCGCTCGAGCGGGTCCGCGCGGGCGACCTCCTCCGCGTCCTGCCGGGAGAGAAGGTGCCGACGGACGGCGTCCTCGTCGAGGGCTCGACGGCGGTCGACGAGTCGCTCGTGACGGGGGAGTCGATCCCGGTCGAGAAATCGCCGGGAGACCCGCTCCTCGGCGCGACGGTGAACGGGAACGGCGCCGTCGTGATGAAGGCGACGCGCGTCGGGAAGGAGACGGCGCTCGCGCAGGTCGTGAAGCTAGTTCGGCAGGCGCAGGCGACGAAGGCCCCGGTCCAGAGGCTCGTCGACCGCGTCGCCGCGGTCTTCGTCCCGGTCGTCGTCGTCGTCGCCGTCCTCTCCTTCACGGGCTGGATGCTCCTCGGCCCGGAGCCGCGGCTCCTGCGCGCTCTCCTCGCGGCGACCTCGGTCCTCCTCGTCGCCTGCCCGTGCGCCCTCGGCCTCGCCACGCCGACGGCGCTCGTCGTCGGGACGGGGCGGGGCGCGCGGATGGGGCTCCTCCTCCGCGACGCGGGCGTCCTCGAGAAGGCGGCCCGCGTCACGGCGGTCGTCTTCGACAAGACCGGCACGCTCACCGCGGGACGCCCGGCGGTGACGGCCGTCCGCCCGGTCGACGGCGCGAGCGAGGCCGACCTCCTCGGCGCGCTCGCGGCCCTCGAGAGCGGGTCGGAGCACCCGCTCGGGAAGGCGATCGTCGCGGAGGCGAGAGCGCGCGGCCTCGCCTTCGAGCCCGCGCGGGACGTGAAGGCGGTGCCGGGCGGCGGCGTGACGGGGACGGTCGGCGGCGCGCCGGCGCTCGCGGGGTCGGAGGCGTTCCTCGATTCCCGCGGCGTCGCCGTCCCCGAGGCGCTCCTCGGCGAGGCGGACGGCGGGACGCTCGTCCTCCTCGCGATCGGCGGCGCGCTCCGCGGCGCGGTGACGCTCGCCGACCCGCTCAAGCCGCACGCGCGCGAGGCGCTCGCGGGGCTTTCCGCCCGCGGCCTGACGCTCCACCTCCTCTCGGGCGACCGCCGGGCCGCCGTGGCCGCCGCGGCGCGCGAGGCGGGGATCCCGGGGGCGAACGCCGCGGCCCGCCTCTCGCCGGCGGAGAAGGCCGAGCGCGTGAAGGCGCTGCGCGCCGCGGGCGAGGTCGTCGCGATGGTCGGCGACGGGATCAACGACGCGCCGGCCCTCGCGGCGGCCGACCTCGGCGTCGCGATCGGCTCGGGGACCGACGTCGCCCGCGCCGCCTCCGACGTCACCCTCGTCGGGGGGGCGCTCTCCGGAATCGCGACGGCGATCGACCTCTCGGCCGCGACGCTCCGGAACGTCCGCCAGAACCTCTTCCTCGCGTTCGCCTACAACGTCGTCCTGATCCCGCTCGCGGCGGGCGCCTTCTACCCGTGGACGGGCTGGACGCTGAACCCGATGCTCGCGGGCTTCGCGATGGCGGCCTCGTCCGTCAGCGTCGTGATGAACGCGCTCCGGCTCCGGAGCTTCGGGAAGGGCTGAGGCGGAGGCTCACGGCAGCGCGAGCTCGCCGCGGACGACGGTGACGGCCGAGCCGGCGAGGGTGACCCTCTCTCCGAGGCAGCCGACGCGGACGGTCCCCCCTCGGGCCGAGGCCTGGTAGCCGACGAGGTCGTTCTTCCCGAGCTTCCCCTGCCAGTACGGTCCGAGCGCGCAGTGCGCCGAGCCGGTGACCGGGTCCTCCGGGACGCCGCACCCGGGTGCGAAGAAGCGGGAGACGAAGTCGTGGGGGCTTCCGTCCTCGGCGCGGGCCGTGACGATGACGCCCCGGTACGGGACCTCCTCGAGGAGGGCGAAGTCGGGCCGGAGCGTCCGGACCTCGGCCTCTTCGGCGACCTCGAAGAAGAGGTCGAAGCGCGTCTTCCCGGAGAAGGCCGGGGAGACTCCGAGCGCGCGGACCGCCTTCTCGAGCGGCGGGAAGGGCTCGGCCGGGGTGGCCGGGAAGTCGAGGACGATCGTCGCGTCCCTCCGGACGGCCGTCAGGAGGCCGCTCTTCGTCTGGAACCGCGCGGTGGCGTCCCCCGCGAGGAGACCGGTCCCGAAGAGGACGTGCGCCGAGGCGAGCGTGGCGTGGCCGCAGAGGTTCTCCTCGACCTCGGGGGTGAACCAGCGGAGCCGCCATTCGTCCCCTTCGCGAAGGAGGAAGGCCGTCTCGGCCTGGTTCATCTCCATCGCCACGCTCTGCAGGACGGCGTCGGGGAGCGGTTCGCGAAGGAGGCAGACTCCGGCGGGGTTCCCGGCGAACGGACGGTCGGTGAAGGCGTCGACGAGGTAGAACGGCAGCGCCATCGGACGACGATACGCCCGAAGGGACGGACGGGCGAAGCCGGGGGCCGGAGGGACGCCGCGAAACCTTCGGCCCTCCCGTCCGTCTGACCCGTCGTGAGACCCTTGCGGGCGGTGGACACCGTGCCCGACGACGATGCCGACCTGATGGGCCGGGTGAAGGCCGGGGACCCGGCCGGGGCGGAGGGCCTCTTCTCCCGGTACGCCGGTCCGATCCTCGGCTTCACGGAGCGGATGCTCGGGAGCCGGGCCGAGGCCGAGGAGGTCACGCAGGATGTCTTCCTGAAGATGATTACCCGCTGTGAGCAGTACGACGGCCGCGCGTCGGTCTCGACCTGGCTCTTCGCGATCGCCGCCAACGCGTGCCGGGACCGTCTCCGGAGCGCCTGGCGGACGACCTCGGTCCCGCTCGAGGCCGTGCCGGAGCCGAAGGGGGAAGGGTCTATCGAGGGCGGGCTGCTGCAGAAGGAGCAACGCCGGGTCGTCCGGGCGGCTCTCGAGCGCCTCACGCGCGAGCAGCGGGAAGCGCTTCTCCTGGCTCGCTATCAGGGGATGCCCTACGCCGAGGTCGCCCGAACGCTCGGCATCAGCGAGGGGGCGGTCAAGACGCGCGTCTTCCGTGCCGTGGAGACGCTGCGCGCCCTTTTCGCCGAGGAAGGAGGTCCGTCGTGGACTGCCGCGAGATCCTAGAGACCGCCCTCGCCCGCACCGCGGGGGAGCCTGCGGACGACCGTCAGGTCGACGTGGAGCGCCACCTCGAGGGTTGCGCGAGCTGCCGGCAGGCGGCGGCGGCCCTCGACGACACGTGGGAGCGGATCGCCCTCCCGGAGCCGGACGTCTCCGTCGCGTTCCGTGAGCGGACGATCGGAAGGATGCAGGAGGCGCTCGCCCGCCGGAACGTCGTGCCGTTCGGGCCGCGGGCGTGGTGGAAGCCCGCGCTCCAGGCCGCGGCGCTCCTGGTGGCGGGCGTCGGCGGCTTCCTCCTGGCGCGAGCGAGCGCCCCGCCGCCGGAGTTCCCGGTTGCCGAGGCCGAGCGGGCCGGGACGCCCGCCGTCGCCGTCGTCTCCGAGCGGCAGCTCGACGCGTCGCGGGTCGGCCTGGACCTCTCCGGGAATCCGCGGCTCCTGAACGTCGCGTTCCGCCCGTCCGAGGGGGACGGCCGCCTCTCGATCTCCTTCGACGTCACGACCCGATACCACGTGTCGGGGCGCGCCGAGGACCGGGCCGTCGCCTCCCTCCTCGCCTACGTCGTGAACGCCGGTGCGGCGACCGAGGGGGCGCGGGGGCGGGCCATCGACCTCGTCTCCCGGGAGCTCGGCGAGCGCGCCGCCGCCTCGCCCGAGATCGTCGAGGTCCTCGTCCGCACGCTGAAGGACGACGGGAACCCGGGCGTTCGAAAGAAGGCTGCGGAGGCGCTCGTCCAGCTGCCGCCGTCGCCCGCGATCCGCGACGCCCTGGCGCTGGCCCTCCGAAAGGACGCCAATCCCGCCGTGCGGATGATCGCGGTCGAAGGGCTCGCGAAGGCGGCCACGACGCTGCGCGACCCGCTCAGCATCGAGACTCTCCGCGAGAAGGCGGGCGACGAGACGGAGCCCGGATTCGTTCGCGTGAAGGCGGCCTCGGCGCTGCGGGAGATCCCGCTCTGACGTGGATCGGGGAGACCCGGTCCGCCGGGTCCCCCCGCGGCGCCTTCGGCGCCTCCCCCTCCGCGCGGAGCGGAGGGGGACGAAGTGCGTGGATCGGGGAGACCCGGTCCGCCGGGTCCCCCCGCAGCGCCTTCGGCGCGTGACCTTTGGCGGGCTCGAACGTCAGACCGGCATGAACACGGAGACCACGATGACGACGCTGAACACCCGCCCCGTCTCGCGCGGCTGGACCGTTCTCTGGATCCTCCTGATCGGAGCCTTCCTCGTCGTGTCGCTCGCCTGGCCCGCGCGGGGCGACCGGCTCGGAGCGACCGCGAGCCGAACCGAGACGTTCTCCGCCGCCGCGGGCGTCCGATCGCTGACGATCGACGGCGTCAGCGGGGACGTCGAGCTCGTCGCGGGGGCATCGTTCGCGGCGACCGTCGAGGTGACGGTCAAGGCGGACGGCGAGGCCCGCGCGCGGGAGGTCCTCGGGAAGACGAAGATCGCGTTCGAGAACAGCGGCGGCGAGCTGGCGCTCGCCACGGTCGAGCCGGGGGCGGAATACTCGCGCGAAGGGCGGAGGACGCGCCTTCGCGTCTCCCACGACGGGAACCGTCGGTGGCGCGTGGAGGCCCGCTATCGCGTGACGCTCCCCGCCGGCGCGAGCGCGACGGTCTCGCTCGTCAACGGCGGGATCGTCACGAAGAGCCTCGACGGAGTGCAGGAGCTGACGACGGTCAACGGCCGAGTGGCGGCGTTCGGCGCCCGCCGAAGCGCGACGCTCAAGAGCGTGAACGGCGGCGTGGAGGGGGCGTTCGCGGTCCTTTCCCGTGACGCGAGTGTCGTCGCGGAGACGGTCAACGGCGCCGTGAAGCTGACCCTTCCCTCGGACGCCGCGTTCGACCTGAAGGCCTCCGCGATCAACGGCGGAATCCGCTCGACCTTTCCTCTGCCGGTGAGGGGAGGACCGGACGACGACACCGCCGTCCGGGAGATCGAGGCCGCGGCCCGCGCCGAGGCGGAGCGGGCCCGGGGTACGGCCGATCGGGCGCGCCAGCAGGCGCGGAAGGCGCGGAGGGCCGGCTCCTCCGGCGAAGAGGGGAGCGAGGACTCCTGGGACCGCGAGTGGCGGGAGTTCGGCCGTGAGATGGCGGAGTTCGGCCGCGAGATGGCTCGCCTGAGCCGCGAGATCTCCCGCTCCGTTTCCGGCAATCTGAGCCGCTCCTACGAGGGCGCTCTCCGAGGGGGCGGGGCGACCGTGAAGTGCTCGACGATCAACGGCGGCGTCCTCGTCCTCGCCGCCGGGAGCGTGGAGTCGTCGGCGAAGTCCCTCGTGCCGAAGCGCGGCGAGGGGTGGGCCGGGTCGGGGGTCGCTCCGGTTCCGCCTGTTCCTCCCGTTCCGCCGGTCCCGCCTGTCCCTCCCGTCTGGACGGGCCACGGTCGCGGTCACGAGGACGGGTCGGTCGTGAAAGGGGACGTGGCCGGCGATCTCCACCTCTCGCTCCCGACCGGCGACGTCCGTGCCGGAAAGGTCTCGGGTCGCGCGACCGTCCGGACGAGCTCCGGCGACATCCGGATCGGGGCCATCGGCAAGGGAGCCGACCTCTCGAGCTCGGGCGGGGACGTCCGGGTCGAGCGGGTGGACGGGGGATTGACGGCGTCGACCCTCGGCGGCGACATCGTGGTGGGCGACGCCTCCGGCGAGGTCCGCCTCCGGACGATGGGCGGAGACGTTCGGCTCCGCTCCGCGAAGGGACCGGTCACCGCGAAGTCGGCGGGGGGCGACGTCCGTGTCCTCCGGGCGCTCGCCGCCGTGCGTGCCGAGACCGCCGGCGGGGAAGTTTTCTGCGAGCTCGTTTCGAAGGATGCGGGCCCGGTGGAGCTCACGACCGGAGGTGGTGACGTGACGGTGGTCCTCCCGGCGAACTACCTTGGCGACGTGGAGGTCGTCGTGCGGAACGTCGATTCGGACGGCGAGTACGTCGTCTCCGACTTCCCCGAGATCGGAGTCGTACGGCACCGAGGGGCCGGGAACGGTGTCGTCCGTGCGGAGGGGAAGCTGAATGGAGGCGGCTCGAAGGTCATCGTCAGCGCCTCCTCCGGGACCGTCCACGTCCGGAAGGGGCCGCCCGCCTGACGCCGGGGTCCGAACGCCGAGCGTGTCGATGCTGCGCCCCCGCTTCGGCGGGGGCGCAGCCGTTTGCTACCCTCCGGCCCGGCGCCGGCGCCTTGCGCCGGGTCCGGCCCCGCGAATCCAGCTCCTGGAGGTATCCATGAAGAGACTCTCCCCTGCAGCCCTCGTCGTCGTCGCGGCGCTCGTCGCCGCGCCCGCATCGATCGCCGCGGTCCCGGAAAAGGGCTCGATCTCGATCTTCGCGGGCATCGGCCCCGCGATCCCGTTCGAAGGCGACTACGAGGTCGGGTTCCATCTCGAGGCGGGAGGCGAGTACTACCTCTCGAACGTCCTCGCGCTCCGCGGCACGCTCGGCCTGACCCGCTCGAATGCCGACGGAGGCTCGGGGGCCACGCTCGGCGGCCTCGAGGCTTCGGCCGTCTACTACGCCCGACGAGGGAAGTGGAGCCCCTTCGTCCTCGGCGGGGTCGGCATCCACACGGTCGATCCCCCGGGGGAGAGCGCCTCGCAGCGGTTGAGCGCTCACGTCGGTGGCGGTACGGAGTACTACCTCGACCGCAGAACGGCCCTGACGGGCGAGATCACCGGGCGATTCATCGGCAGCGCCGGTGGCCGGACGTCGAGCTTCGCTTCGCTCGCGTTCGGGATCAAGTACCACTTCTGATCGTCAAGTAATTGATGGGACACGGGTTCGTTTGGTGAGACGGGTGCCGGATGGGGTGCGAGTCCCCGCGAAGAGGAGCACGTTCCGGAAAATCGGACTTGACAGGTCCGATTTCTCCTCTACCTTGTCAGGGATGACGCGCCCCCGTCGCCGGACGGCAACCCGAGCAGTGGCCCTCCTGGTGGCCGTCCTGACGTTCCTCGGGGTGCAGCTGTTCCTTCCGGGAAGTGCGATCGCCTGCGGCCCGATCCTGGCGGATTGCTGCTGTGCGGGAGAGGCCTCCGATCCGGCCGTTCCCGCCCCGGCGGACGGCTGCGGATGCTCCATCTCGCAGCCGACGCCCGTGCCGGCAGCGGACGTCGCCCCGACCGCGGCCTTCGCGCCGCCGGTTCTCACGGCCGAGGCCGGGGAAGAGCTCCGGCCGGCGACGCCGGCGATCGCGTTCCGGCTTTCGGCTCCGCCGACCCGGGCCCGCTCCGCACCAACCCAGGCCCTCCTCGAGACGTTCCGGAACTGAGACCCGGGAAACCGCGCTCTCGCCCGTCCCAAGCGGGACGGCTCGATGACGGTTTCCCCGAGGTGTCTCATGTTCCTGAATCGACCCCCCCTGCTCGTCGCGGCGATGTCCGCGGTTCTCTCCACAGTTCTCCTCGCGCTCCCGGCCGGGGCGGCTGGGGCCTCGCCCCCGGCGGGAACCGACTCGGCGGCTCCCGTCGAGGCCCTCGTCGCCGAGGCGCTCGAGAAGAGCCCCGCCCTCGCCGCGGCCCTCTCCGAGGTCGCCGCCGCGCGCGAGCGGGTCGCTCCCGCCGGCACGCTGCCCGATCCGATGCTGTCGCTCGGGTACGAGAACGACGGGACCTCCTTCTCCCTCGGCGAGGAGCCGATGACCCGCCTCTCGTTCATGGCCGAGCAGCAGATCCCGTGGCCCGGGAAGCTCCGCGCCGCCTCGAAGCTCGCCGTGGCGGACGTCGAGGTCGTCGAAGCGCGCCTCGCGCGCATCCGCCTCTCCGTCGAAGCCGCCGTCCGGAGGGCGGCCGCGCGCCTCCTCGAGGCGCGCGAGCTCGAGGCCGTGACGCGCGACCAGGGGAAGACCTGGGAACGGATCGAGGCGGTCGCGCGGAACCGCTACGCCGCCGGACTGGGGACGCAGCAGGACGTCCTGCGCGCGCAGGCCGAGAGGACGCGCCTCCTCCAGAAGCCGAGGCCCGCCTCGCCGCCGCGAAGGCGGCGGAGAGCGACGTCAGGTCCCTCCTTCTCGCGAGAACCGAGGAGCGACTCGCCCTCCTCGACCAGCTCGCCGAGGAGGTGCGGCTCGACCGGGAGTCGCTCCTCGTCCAGGACCGTCTCGCCGTCGAAGCCGCGCTCGCGAGCTACGGCACGGGCACGGTCCCGTTCGTCACCGTCCTCGAGGCGATCGGCACCGAGTTCTCCGACCGGCGCGCGGCCCTCGCGCGCCTCGCCGGCTTCCGGACAGCGCAGGCGGACCTCCTCGAGCTGAGCCTCGAGGGGGCCGCCGCGATGACCCCTTCCGCCGCCCCCTCCGCCCCGGCCGCGATGAGCGCCGGCGGCGGGATGTGAGGAGAGACCCCATGATCCGCACGAAAACGACCCGGACTCGCGCCGCGCTCATCGCGGTCCTGCTCTTCACGCTCGCCGTTCCGGCGGTCTTTCTCGCGACCGGCTGCGGCGGCGGCAAGCCCCCGGCCTCGGCCGGGGCGACGACGTACATCTGCCCGATGCACCCGGAGGTCGTGAAGGACGGGAAGGGAAGCTGCCCGATCTGCGGCATGGACCTCGTCCCGAAGGAGGAGGCGCCTGCCGCGCCGGCTGCCGCGCACGAGACCTGGGTCTGCCCGATGCACCCGGAGATCGTGAAGGACGAGAAGGGGAGCTGCCCGATCTGCGGCATGGACCTCGTGAAGAAGGAGGGGGGCGCGCCGGGGGGCGGTGCGGGCGAGGCGGGCGTTCCCGGCTTCTCGACCGTGACGATCGACGCCCGCAAGCGACAGCTCCTCTCGCTGAAGACCGCGAAAGTCGAGAAGGGGACCTTCGGGACCGGGATCCGGACGGTCGGCCGCGTCGCCTACGACGAGCGGCGGGTCCACCACGTCCACACCCGCTTCGAGGCCTACGTCGAGCACGTCGCCGCCGACTTCACGGGGAAGTACGTGAGGAAGGGCGAGGTCCTCGCCCACGTCTACAGCCCCGAGCTCTTCGCCACCCAGCAGGAGCTCCTCCTCGCCCTCCGGGCCGTCCGCGCCCTCGGGCCGTCGGCCGACGCCACGGCCCGCGAAGGGGCCGAACGCCTCCTCGACGCGACCCGCCAGCGCCTCCGTCTCTGGGACGTGGCGCAGAGGGACATCGCGGCCCTCGAGGCGCGCGGCGAGCCGCTCCGGAGCTTCCCGATCTACGCGCCCACCTCCGGCTACGTGACGGCGCGGACGGCCTTCCACGGCATGAAGGTCATGCCGGCCGACACGCTCTTCGACATCGTCGACCTCTCCTCCGTCTGGGTCCTCGCCGACGTCTACGAGTCGGAGCTGCCCCGCGTGAAGGTGGGGCAGACGGGGCGAATGACCCTCGCCTACCGCCCGGGGCAGGCCTGGACGGGGAAGGTGACCTACATCTATCCGTCGCTGGACGAGAAGACGCGGACGGCGAAGGTGCGCCTCGAGTTCGCGAACCCCCGCGAGGAGCTGAAGCCCGAGATGTTCGCGGACGTCGTCCTCGAGAGCGTGCCGCGCACGGCCTTGAAGGTGCCGGCCGACGCCGTCCTCGACAGCGGGACGCGGAAGGTCGTCTTCGTCGCGAGGGGGGAAGGGGTCCTCGAGCCGCGGGAGGTGAAGGTCGGCGAGCAGGGGGGCGGAGCGTGGGAGATCCTCTCCGGGCTCTCGGAAGGGGAGGAGATCGCCCTCGGGGCGAGCTTCCTCGTCGACTCCGAGTCGCGCCTCGCCTCGGCCCTCGCCGGGATGAGGGACGGCGCCGCGCCGGCGGCGGGTCACGAAGGCCACGCGGCGCCGGAGCCCACGCCGTCACCGTCCGCGCCGGACACCGGGCACGAGCACTGAGGGGACGGACGTGATCAAGCGGATCATCCGGTTCTCGGCCGAGAACAAGTTCCTCGTCCTCGCGCTCTGGGCCGTCGCGGTCCTCCTCGCGTTCCGCGCGCTCCGGGACGTCCCTCTCGACGCGATCCCCGACCTCTCCGACACCCAGGTCATCGTCCTCTCGCGGTGGGACCGGAGCCCGGACATCCTCGAGGACCAGGTGACCTACCCGATCGTCACCGCCCTCCTCGGGGCGCCGAAGGTGAAGACGATCCGGGGCTTCTCCGACTTCGGCTACTCGTTCGTCTACGTCATCTTCGAGGACGGGACGGATCTCTACTGGGCCCGCTCGCGCGTCCTCGAGTACCTCTCCAAGATCCAGGGGAGCCTGCCGCAAGGGGTGAAGACGGAGATCGGCCCCGACGCGACAGGCGTCGGGTGGGTCTACCAGTACGCCCTCGTCGACGACACGGGGAAGACCTCCCTCGACGAGCTCCGCTCCTATCAGGACTGGTTTCTTCGCTACCAGCTCCAGTCGGTGCCGGGCGTCGCGGAGGTCGCGACGGTCGGCGGGATGGCGAAGCAGTACCAGGTCACCGTCGACCCGAACCGGCTCGCGGCCTACGGCATCTCCCTCGAGGCCGTGTCGGACGCCCTTCGGAGGAGCAACGACGAGGTCGGGGGGCGGCTCATCGAGATCTCCGGCCGCGAGTACATGGTGCGGGGGCGCGGCTACCTGAAAGGTTCGGCCGACATCGAGAAGGTCGTCGTGAAGACCGACGAGCGCGGGACGCCGGTGACGATCAAGGACGTCGGCAGCGTCGCGCTCGGGCCCGACCTGCGCCGCGGGCTCGCGGAGCTGGACGGGAAGGGGGAGACCGTCGGCGGCATCGTCGTCATGCGCTCCGGCGAGAACGCCCTCCACGTCATCGAGCGGGTGAAGGCGCGGATCGACGAGATCCGGCCGTCGCTCCCTCCCGGGGTGAAGCTCGTGACGACCTACGACCGCTCGACGCTCATCGAGTCGGCGATCGACAACCTGAAGGGGAAGCTGGTCGAGGAGATCGTCATCGTCTCGATCGTCATCCTCATCTTCCTCTGGCACGTCCCGAGCGCCCTCGTCCCGATCCTGACGATCCCGGTGTCGGTCCTCCTCGCGTTCATCCCGCTCCACCTGATGGGGATTACGGTCAACATCATGTCGCTCGGCGGCATCGCGATCTCCATCGGCGTCCTCGTCGACGGCGCGATCGTCGAGGTGGAGAACGCCTACAAGAAGCTCCAGATCTGGAACGACTCGGGGCGGAAGGGGGACTACCACGCCGTCCGCCTCGAGGCGCTGATGGAGGTCGGCCCGTCGGTCTTCTTCTCGCTCCTCGTCATCGCCGTCTCGTTCCTCCCGATCTTCACGCTCGTCGACCAGGAGGGGCGCCTCTTCACGCCGCTCGCCTGGTCGAAGAACTTCGCGATGGCGATCGCGGCCGTCCTCGCGATCACGCTCGACCCGGCGATGCGGATGCTCTTCGCGCGGATGGACCCGTTCCGGTTCGGCTTCGCGCACGGCGGGGAGAGCGCCCTCTCGCGGCTCGTCCGGCTTCCCGCCCGGCTCGTCGAGAAGGTCGTCAATGCCGTCGCCGTCGGGACCTACCACGCCGAGGAGAAGCACCCCGTCTCGAAGGTCCTCTTCCGGCTCTACGACCCCGTCTGCCGGGCCGTGCTCCGCCACCCGAAGAAGGTCGTCGCGGTCTCGCTCCTCGTCCTCGTCTCGACCGTGCCGGTCTACCTCTCCCTCGGGTCGGAGTTCATGCCGCCGCTCCACGAGGGGACGATCCTCTACATGCCGACGACGCTCCCCGGCATCTCCGTCACCGAGGCCGCGAAGCTCCTCCAGACGCAGGACCGGGTCCTCGCGACGTTCCCCGAGGTGGAGCGCGTCTTCGGCAAGGCGGGGCGCGCCGAGACCTCGACGGACCCGGCGCCCCTCTCGATGATGGAGACGACGGTCATCCTGAAGCCCGAGGACGAGTGGCGGCCGAAGGAGCGCTGGTTCTCCCCGTGGGCGCCGGAGTGGCTGTCGGCGGTCCTCCGCCACGTCTGGCGCGACCGGATCACCTACGAGGAGCTGATCGGCGAGATGGACCGGGCGCTCAAGATCCCCGGCTCGACGAACGCCTGGACGATGCCGATCAAGGGGCGGATCGACATGCTGACGACCGGCATCCGGACGCCGATCGGCGTGAAGGTCTTCGGCTCGGACCTCGCCGAGATCGAGCGGATCGGGGCCGAGGTCGAGGCGGCGGTGCGGACGCTCCCGGCGACGCGCTCGGCCTTCGCGGAGAGGGTCGCGGGAGGCTACTTCGTCGACTTCGAGCTGAAGCGCGACGCGCTCGCCCGCTACGGCCTCACGGTCGCCGACGCGAACATGGCGGTCATGACGGCGATCGGCGGCGAGACCGTGACGACGACCGTCGAGGGGCGGGCGCGGTACGGCGTCAACGTCCGCTACCCGCGCGAGCTGCGCGAGGACCTCTCGAGCCTCTCCCGCGTCCTCGTCCCGACGATGTCGGGCGCGCAGGTGCCGCTCGGGCAGCTCGCCGACATCCGCCTCGTGACCGGGCCGTCGATGATCCGGAACGAGAACGGGCTCCTGTCGGGCTACGTCTACGTCGACTTCGACACGTCGAAGGAGGACGTCGGGCGCTTCGTCGAGAAGGCGAAGGCCGCGGTCGCGGAGCGGGTGAGCGTCCCCACCGGGTACTCCCTCGTCTGGAGCGGCCAGTGGGAGAACATGGTCCGGGTGCGGGAGCGGCTCAAGGTCGTCATCCCCGTCACCCTCGTCCTGATCTTCCTCCTCATGTACGCGAACACGAAGTCGGTGACGAAGACGCTCATCATCGTCCTGGCCGTGCCGTTCTCGGTCGTCGGAGCCGTCTGGTACCTCTGGCTCCTCGACTACAACATGTCGATCGCGGTCTGGGTCGGGATGATCGCCCTCATGGGACTGGACGCCGAGACGGGGATCTTCATGCTCCTCTTCCTCGACCTCGCGCACGACGAGGCGAAGAAGAAGGGGCTCCTCCGAAACCTCCCGGACCTCGTCGAGGCGATCGTCCACGGCGCCGTGAAGCGGATCCGGCCGAAGGCGATGACGGTTCTCTCGGCGTTCTTCGGGCTCCTGCCGATCATGTGGTCTACGGGCGTGGGCGCCGACATGATGAAGAGGATCGCCGCGCCGATGGTGGGCGGCCTCGTCACGTCTTTCGCGCTCGAGCTCCTCGTCTACCCGGCCGTCTACCTGCTCTGGAAGAAGCGGGAGCTGCCGGGGCCGGGGGCGCCCGTGGAGGAGGTCTCCGCGGTCGCGTGAGAAGCTTCGCGCCGAAGTCACTTCAGGCGTAGGTCACCGGCCGGGCCCAGCTTCGTCTGGTCCCGGCCGGGTCCGGGGAGGTTCCGTGCGCCTTGCCGTTCCGCTGCTCCTCGCGGCCTCTCTCGCGGCGCCCGCCGCCGCGCGCGTCGTCTCGTACGCCCCTGTCACGAACAGGTACGCGACGCCCATCCACCAGCCCCGGGCGAGCAACCGCTTCGTCCTGGCCGAATCGGACGTTCCGTCCACCTGGTACTACTCCTCGACTCCCCGCGGGCGCCTCGTGATTCACGACGCGACGGGCCGGGAGGAGCCGCGGGTCGTCCTGCCGACGACCGGGCCCGAGGTGCTCTTCTCGGCCGCCGGCGCGAGGCCGGGTTCCGACGGGATCCTCCGAATCCTGGCGCTCGTCGACCGGAGCCCCCAGGGGGTCGAGGACCACTCGAAGAAGCAGCTCCTCTTCAGCCGCGACGGGGGCGAGACCTGGGTCGAGGTCCTCCTTCCCTCCGGAGTCCTCCCCGTGGTCGCGGTGGCGACAAGCCCGGTTGCCGATTTCGGGGGACCGAACGCTCGGGGCCGGCAGCCCTCGCTGAGGCTCGGCTCGGACACGACCCCGTTCTTCCTCTGCCTCCAGAAGTCGGCGTACGGAGACGACCGGGCCGTCGTGGCCGTCGACGACGACGGAGCGGCGCGGCTCCTGACCGAGTCGTCCATGGTCACCTGGCCGGACGGACAGGGTTCGCAGCTCGGGTACTTCCCGCGCTTCGTCGGCACGAGCCACGACGGCGCCTCTGTCCTGATGCTCGGAGGCCTCCCGGCTCCCGGAGCGCCGGGCCAATGGTCGGCGGGTCTCTGGCGCGTCGGCGCCTCCGGCGGCGTGGAACGGCTCGCCGAGCTTCCGGGCGGGCTCCCATCGATCGAGGCCTGGCTCACGCCCGGCGGCCTCGCCTACCTCGACGTCGATCCGTGGGCCGGGCCGGCGCCGGCGGCGCCGTTCCACGAAGGGCAGGGGCTGTACCTGGTCGAGGGCGGGACTGTGAAGCGGGTCGCCGGGCCCGGCGGCGATCCCGGCGGCTCGGGCCAGACGGGCACGGAGCTGATCGCGATTCCGACGTCCGACTTCGAGGGCGCCTGGATCTCTCGCCGCGGCCTCGGGCGGCCGACCACGCTGGCCCGGCACACGCCCGGCGGCGGGCTCGTCGAGATGTGGAGCGACCCGACGGCCCCCGAGGTCGAGGCGCTGCACGCGGGCGCCTCCGGTCGGAGGCTCCTCGTGCAGGTCCACCGGCCGCGCCCGCAGATGGACCAGCGCCTCATCCTCGATCCGGCCCTGGCCGTCTGGGAGGCGGGGCAGCCCGCACCGGCCCGCTACGACGAGCTCTTCCTGAACGAGCAGCCGACGAAGGGGTTCGTCCACCTCGACGTCGAGGCGGTGGCGTCGGGGCAACCGTTCGTCTTCGATGCCGGACCCCTGGAGGGGTGGTGTTGCGTCGGGGGCGGACCGTCCGGCGATGGAGGGAGCGGCGGAGCCGACGTGTTCCAGGAGTGGGGCGTCGTCAAGGGGTCGCTCCGGCAGCGCCTCGTCATTCCGGCCGTCGCCCGAACCGGGGGCGAAGGCGGCGCATTCTGGAAGACGGACCTGGTCCTCGGAAATCCGGGCCCGGACGCGCTGTCCGTGGACCTTCGTTTCGTTCCCGCCGATGAGGGGGATTCTGCGAACGCGACGCTGACCCTCGACCCGAACGAGATCCGGTTCGTCGCAGACGTCCTCGACTCGCTCTTCGAGAGGAACGTCGGCTCGGGGGCGCTCTTCCTCACTCCCGAGGGGACCCGTGTCGTCTCCGCGACGACCCGCACCTACACGGCCTCCGAGGTGGGGTCCTACGGGATGTCGCTCGGTGCGGTCGACCTCTTCGCCGCGTCGAGCGCCCGGTTCCCGCTCGCGTTTTCGGGGGCCTTCCCCGGCTGGGGATACCGGACGAACGCGGGGGCGGTCGACGTCGCCGGACGGGGCGCGACCGTCGGCCTGAGGTTCGCTTCGGAGTCGGGATGGACGGGACGGTCCGACCTCTTCGTCGAAGCCCGGCCCGACGGAACGGCGCAGCTGAACCGGCTGGGAACGTGGCTGGGGGTCGAGCCGTGGCGAGCGGGCGCCCTGAAGTACGCGCCCACGCGCGGCGAGTCCATTCCGTTCGTCACGTCGATCGACGAGACGACGAACGACCCGACCGCCTGGCGACCCGACCTTCCCGCGCCGGTGGCGCGGGCGATTCCGGCGCTCGTCCACGCGGACGGCCGGAACGGCGCGCGCTTCCGGAGCGACCTCTTCCTCTACAACGACTCGGACGCGCCCGCGAGCGTGACGCTGGCGGCGAAGCGCTGGGATTCGACGGCGCCCGAGAAGCTCGTGACGCTCACGCTCTTTCCGCGCGAGGCGAAGGCCGTTCGCGACGCGCTCGCCGCCGTGTTCCAGCTGGACGGGGTCGCCCGGCTCCGTTTCCTGTCGGGAGAGGGCGGGGCCGGGCTCGGCGTCCGGGTCACGTCGCGGGCCTATACGGTGAGGCCGGACGGCGGGACGTACGGCGTCCCGCTCCCTCCTCTGAACGCGTTCCAGATGGCCGGGGCCGGAGAGGCGCTCGAGCTCTTCGGCGTCCTCGGCGGACCCTCCTTCCGGACGAACCTCGCGCTCGTCGACATGACGGCCTTCGCCAACGGATCGACGGTCCGGGCAAGGGTCGAAGTGATCGGGGACGGCGGCGCCGTCCTCGACGCCTTCGACGTCAACGTTCCCGTCGCGGGCGGCATCCAGGTCCACGACGTCTTTCGCTCGCGCGGCCTGGGAGATGGGCCGCCGGCGGCGCTGATCCGGGTCTCGCCGGCGGGCGGGCTCGTCGGGGCCTACGCCACGTCGATCGACCAGGGGACGAACGACGCGATCCTGGTGCCGGCGGCGCTGGCGGCGCGCGACTGAAGGGAGAGCGTGCCGGCGCGAGGCGGCTCGGGTCCCGGGTCGCCGCCCGGAGGCGCTCGCCGTCGGGCGCCTCCACGGGCGCTCGCGTCCCGGCACGTGGTCGGCCGGGCTACGATGGGCCCGTGGAGGCGGCGCGGTCCAACTGGTTCTGGCGGGCCTTCGCGCTCGCGCTCTTCGTGCATCTCGCCGCCTACCTGCCCTCGCTTCCGAACGCTTTCGTCTTCGACGACCACGCGATGGTCGAGGGGCGACCGGAGGTCACGGGCCAGGCGCCGCTGACCACAGCCTTCTCGAGGCCCTGGTTCCAGCGCCGAGAGGCGGACGGTGCGACGGACTACCGGCCCGTCGCGGTCGTCACGCTCGGCTTCGACGTTCGTGCCTTCGGGCTCGATCCAAGGCCGCTTCGCCTGGCCAACCTGTTCTGGGGCGCGCTCGGCGCGGCCCTGCTCGGGCTCCTGGTGGTCGAGGTCGGGGCTCCCCTGGTCGTGGCAGACGTCGTCGTCGTTCTCTTCGCGGCCCATCCCGCCCGATCCGACGTTCTCCTGGCGATCGTCGGCCGGGCGGAGCTGCTGTCGTTCGCAGCCGTCGCGGGCGCGCTCCTCCTCGCGCTCCGCTCCGCGAAGAGGACCGGCCCGTCTCGCTGGGGGCTGGCGTCGGCCTCGGCGCTCGTCCTCGCGCTCGGACTCCTGTCCAAGGAGACCTCGTTCGCGGCGCCGCTCCTCCTGGGCGCGACCGTGCTGTCGATCGCGGGGAACGCGAGGCTTCGGGAGGGGATCGCCCGTCTCGGGCCGACGGCGGCCTGCTGGAGCCTCGCGCTCGCCGCCGTCTTCGCGCTCCGGCTCGCCACCCTAGGCGGCTTCCTGACCGGGCCGAACGCCCGGATCATGCCGATCGAGAACAAGCTCGCGGCCGGCCCGGGAGCCGCGCGACTCCGCGGGGCAGTCGCTCTCGTCCCGCTCGCGGCGGAGCGTCTCGTCTGGCCTCGAACCCTGGTCGCCGACTACGGATCGAACGCGATCGCGGACGCCGAGCTTCGGAACGGGTGGAGGATCGCCGCGGGGGGAGCGATCCTCCTTTTCGCTGCCGGGGCGGCGCTCTTCCTGCGGACGAGAGCCCCCGTGGCTTCGCTCGGGCTCGCGTGGGCGCTTCTCTCGTATCTCCCGTTCGCAAACGTCGCGTACCCGACGGCCGTCCTCTTCACGGAGCGGCTTCTCTTTCTGCCGGCCGCGGGGGTCGTCCTCGCTTTCGGCGACGCCGTGGCCCGGGTTCCTCGAGCCGGTCGGCGGGCGGCCCTTCTCGCCGTCGGGCTCCTCGCGCTCGCGGGCGCGTCGCGGATCTGGAGCCGGATTCCCGACTGGCGTGACGACAGGGCCCTGTTCGCCGCGACCGTCCGCGACGCGCCCGGGAACGGGCGGGCCTGGGTGAACCTCGCCGTCCTCTCGCTCGCCCGCGGGGACGCGGCCTCGGCGACGGCGGAGCTGACGGCGGGGCTCCGCGCCGACCCGGGGCTTCGTACGCGCGTCGAGGGGATGCGGCGGCACGCCGCCGGGCTCGACCGGGCGGATCTGACTCGAGCCATCGACGAGGCCCTGGGAGCGACGAGCCGCTGAGGTGCCCGTCGACGGGTCCGGGAATCGCGGCGCGCCGCCAGGCCGGAGACGCTATCGCCCGACGGACGTCTCGCGGTCCAGGATCGTCAGCGTCCGAGCGTAGAGGTGCTCGACCTCCTCGCGGCTGTTGCCGATCGCGGTGACGCCGATCTTTCCGTACTGCGAGAGCGCGCCGATGAGGTGGAAGAGCACTCCCGACTCGGTGTTGTGCGAGTAGTGGAGGCCGTTGATCGTCAGGATCTCGATCAGGTCCTCCGGCAGGAGGCCCCGGTACGCCTCGGACTTCAGGTTGTCGGTCGCGCGGTAGAACTTCGAGAGCCCTCGCGGCGAGTAGAAGAGCCCCGAGCCGGGGTCGAGCCGGCCGCCGGACAGGAACTGAAGGGCCAGGTAGGGGTGCGTCGTCCCGCCCATCCGGAGGTTGATCTCGAGGGCGTGGAGGGACCAGGGAGAGTCGTCGTCCGCCCGCGTCGCGAGGAAGTCGACTCCGAAGCGGCTGACGACGCCGTGCGACGCGAGGACCTCGCCGATGCGGTGCGCCGCCGCCTGGGCCTCGCGGCGATAGCCGTCGGCCGCCGGGAAGAGGCACCCGAGGAAGACCTGTCCTCCGACGCCGCCGAGGACCTGGTCGTGGGTCGAGATCGGGACGACGGCGCCGTGAGGGTCGACCCGGAGCTGGACGCTCGGCGAGGTCTTCTGATCGGCCTCGAGGAACTCCTCGACGATGCCTCCCATCCGCGCGAGGCGGGCGAAGTAGTCCTCGTTCGTCTCCCACGGAACGGCGAACTCGAACCGCCGCATCGCTTCACGCACGGTCTCTCGCGTCACCTCCGTCGGGAATCGGAAGAGCGCGTTCCCCTCGCCCGAGAAGCTGTCGTCCAGCTTCACGACCGCCTTCCGTGCCCGCGGCCGGCGGTGGTGGAGCTCGAGGAGCGCCTCTTCGACGTCGTCGAGCGACCGGAGGTCCTCGAAACCCTCCGGAAGGGGGACGCCGGCCTCGCGAAAGACCTTCCGGCTCCCGGACTTCGTCCCGAAGTACCGGAGGGAGGGGTCGACTCCGTTGAGCGGGACGCCGAGCAGGACGGCGAGCTTCCGCTCGAGGGGCGTCGAGTTGAAGACCGTGAGGTAGGCCCGCGACGGGTCGGCGATGCCCGCCCGGATTCGCTCGATGAGGCGAGGACGCTCAAGGATCTTCTCCGTCAGGGAGCGCGGAGAGTCGTCGTAGGCGCAGAGGAGGGTCAGGCGCGCCCGGGCATGGCTCGCCGGGATGCCGACGAGGAGCTGGAAGTAGTACTCGAGGACGAGAGGGTGGACCGGCTGGGAGGTCACGAAGACGACCCTCGCGCGTGGGTTCCGGAGGCGGATCAGGAGGAACAGGAGGCGCTCCTCGTAGTAGGGCGAGCCCTCGAGCTTCAGGAGCTCCTCCTGGTCGAGCGTCAGGGAAGGGACGACGATCGAGGTGTGGGGCTCCTCGTCCCTCATCGTGAAGGAGTCCCAGACCTCCCGGAGCCTCGGCTTGAGGCGATCGAACTCCTCGAGCTCGCGCTCGAGCGTCAGCTCGCTCACGAAAGGCCGTTTCGGGATCACGCCCGCCCATTCTAGGGGGAGACCGGAAGGCCGGCACGGATCTTGATGTAGGAATTCGAAAGGGAGCACCCAATGATGTGCATCCGGCGGCGGGCGGGATTCACCCTGATCGAGGTCCTCGTCGTGGTCGCGATTATCGGGATCGTCGTGGCGATCGCGATCGTGAACTACCTGAACGCGATCGAGCGGGCGCGGCAGCGTCGCTCGATGGCCGATATGCGAGGCATTTCCACGGCCATCGAAGCGTACGCGGCCGATTTCGACCGGTATCCCCCGGCGAGCGCCTTCGTACTGCCCACGGGGCTGAACCTGCCGACAGAGAACCTCCTGGTCGTGCAGGGCTACCTCCAGCCGACCTACATTCGAACGTTGCCCCTGGTGGATGGATGGAACTCGTGGTTCACCTACGGGTCGGGCGCTTCGCGGGCGGACTACGTCCTGAGGTCGAGCGGGAAGGGGGGAGTCCCCCAGACGGCCCCCCTCTACGAGGTGACGACCGACTTTCGGGACGACATCATCCTGGTCAACGGCCGGTTCGTGCAGTGGCCGGAGGGTGTCCAGCACTGAACGAGGCCTGAGCGCCGGTCGACACTTTTCGCGGACCTCAGGAGGAGCAGGGCGACAATTTTTGTCGACGGCACCCCGGACAAGTCGGCGAAAGGCCGGCGCCACGCGCTCCTGTCGGCGGACGAGTAGCGGCGCGAGACTTGCAAAGAATCGGGCAAGGAGGCTTTCTCACATGAAGAGGAATTCGAAAGGCTTCACCCTCATCGAGCTGCTGATCGTCGTTGCGATCATCGGCATCATCGTCGCCATCGCGATCCCGAACCTGCTGAACGCGATCCAGCGCGCCAAGCAGCGTCGGTCGATGGGCGACATCCGGACGACGGCGACCGCCATCGAGGCGTACGCCGTCGATCTCAACCGGTACCCGCCGGCCGGCGGGTACACGATTCCCTCGACCGTGGACATCGGCACGACCCTCGGCAAGATCTCGAACTACGTCTCTCCGACGTACGTCAAGCAGGTCCCCCTCTCCGACGGCTGGAACTCCTGGTTCAACGGGAGCACCGACTCGAGCGGCAGCCTCTATCTCCTTGCTTCCGCTGGCAGGGACGGGAGTTTCTCGGTCAAGGGCGGCAATAGTCTTCCCGGCCCGACGACCGACTTCAACTCCGACATCGTCTACGTGAACGGCTCGTTCGTTCAGTGGCCGGAGGGTGTCCAGCGCTA